>Ga0193726_1000734_pt1 | contig 31093 bp, 40 predicted proteins | sample H2c1metaG_FD_144928 | JGI IMG/M metagenome (GOLD analysis project Ga0193726, IMG submission 144928) | Soil microbial communities from a riparian zone of the East river system, Colorado, United States - H2c1 | ecosystem: Environmental > Terrestrial > Soil > Riparian zone | place: USA: East River... | reverse complement strand
GATTGGAAATTGCTCAATAGTAGCCGGATCGAAAAACCATTTTTCCTGGCGGGGGGAATCGGTTTGCCTGATGTGGTGAAGGTGAAAACATTTAAACATCCTGATTTTTTTGCTGTGGATATCAATAGCAAATTTGAAATCAGCCCGGGCATCAAAGACCTTGACCTGGTAAAGATGTTTGCGCAGGTGCTCAGGAATTAGGTAGTGGGTAGGGGGTGATAGGTTGTAGGCGTTAGGTTGTAGGTAGTAGGTTGTAGGTAAGAGGTAATTCGTCCCATCGGGACGTATTGTGGGTAGAAGAAGAAGGTTGTGGGTTAAAAAAGGTAAGAGATAGAAGGTGTTTCGTCCCATCGGGACGTTTTGTGGGTAGAACGAATGACAAAAATGATTTTAGCATGCCGTAGTCAGCAAATGTATATCGCTCCGATAGGAGCAACCTGTTTCTAGAATGGTGAAATTATGAACGGAGGCTCCGTAAGTGCCGCCAAAGAAATGATGAAAATAATTTTTACGTGCCGTAGGTGCGCATGGTGAATTTTTTTATTATGGTCATCGTCATATTAGCAATAATTGGTTTAATCGTAATCATTCGTCTTTTATTTCAATGGGATGAAGACCGTAGAGATTTTAAGAAGTATGAAGAGAAGCAACTTCGTGATATGGCTGAATTAGGAGATAAATCAAATAAATTATGGCGGAAGTATCAGCAATCTTTAGAAAGCGGTAAAGTTTTATATCCCCCCAAGGAACTTTACAAAAAATTAAAGCAAATTATTAATGATCCAAGCGAAAAGATGATAATTGAGACAAATAAAAAAAATAAAGAAAATAAGGAAATGGAAATTAGTGCTATGTTGAAAAAACATAATTTCCAACGGATGAAAATTTATTATTTGTATCATGAGTTAATTTTTCAGGTATTTGATACTCGAAAGGAAATATCGCGAAATGATATCATAAATAAAATAACTGATTGCAATAAAGCTTCTATGGAACAAGCCGATAATATTTTTCAAGATTGTAGAGTCTTTTTGATAGAAAAATGTAAATGGAATAGTAACTATAAAATTGTCAACGAATTTTCTGAAAGAATTTTTAGTGAGGAAACTGAAGATGAAATTTTAACACATGAGGATTGGCTAAACAAAAATAAAAAAGTTAGAGAAGCAATCAGTAATGATGAGATCGAATTTGAAAATTTGAGAAAAACAAATTTTAAGCTTTGGCGTGAACGATACTATTGAAATTATCTTTAACCAAGTTAGCATATATGTATTACTATACTTTCTCAGCCTTAATATTTGCAAAGGGGCAAATAAGAGATGGGTTAAATCTATTATATAGAAGTGAAAAGCCTGCGACTATAATAGAATTTAAAAATGAAGTTAAACACTTTCATGCTGGACTTGATGAAACCTACAGTGCAATAGTAATTCCAACTTGGCAAGAGATTGATGAAGCTACTTACAATCATATAAAACAAAACGAATAGCTCAATAGAATTCCAGAATGTACAAGAGTGCGACGCAACGAATGTTAAATAGAGTTACAAAAGATAAGTACATAAAAAATGAAAGAAAAAAATACATACGCTTCTCCAAACCTGCAGGGTTACTATGGGAATTTTGGCGGAGCATATATTCCGGAAATGCTGCATAGAAATGTGGAGGAGCTACGCACAAAATATCTTGACATTATTTATGAAGAAGGATTTCAAAAAGAATTTCGTGCATTGCTGAAAGATTATGCGGGCAGGCCTACACCCTTATATTTTGCAAAGAGGTTAAGTGAGAAATATGGTACTAATATTTTCCTGAAGCGAGAAGATCTTTGTCATACTGGCGCACATAAAATTAATAATACTATCGGGCAAATTTTGCTGGCGCTGCGGCTTGGCAAAAAGAGAATCATTGCGGAAACAGGTGCCGGTCAGCATGGTGTGGCTACGGCAACCGTGTGTGCCCTGAAAGGAGTGGAGTGCATTGTATACATGGGTGAAAAGGACATTGAGCGGCAAGCTCCAAATGTCGCGAGAATGAAAATGCTGGGCGCCACGGTGATCCCTGCTGTAAGTGGGAGCAAAACCCTGAAAGATGCTACCAATGAAGCCATCCGCGACTGGATCAATAACCCAAACGATACTCATTACATCATTGGTTCGGTGGTGGGCCCTCATCCTTATCCTGATATGGTTGCTCGTTTTCAATCAGTGATCAGTGAAGAGATCCGCTGGCAATTGAAAGAAAAAATCGGAAGTGAATTGCCCACTCATGTTCTTGCTTGTGTGGGTGGTGGAAGCAATGCAGCGGGCGCATTTTATCATTTTTTAGACGAACCTGCTGTCCAATTGATCGCTGTAGAGGCGGCTGGCCTGGGTATTGGAAGCGGCTTTAGTGCAGCAACAACAGTATTGGGCAAACCTGGAATTTTGCATGGAAGTAAAAGTTTAGTGATGCAAACCGAAGACGGACAGGTTGTCGAGCCACACAGTATTTCAGCTGGTTTGGATTATCCCGGTATTGGGCCCTTGCATGCGTTTTTATTTGAAACCGGCCGTGCAAATTTCTTAAGTGCTACCGATGAAGAAGCGGTGGCTGCGGCTTTTGAATTGGCGAGGCTGGAAGGAATTATTCCGGCATTGGAGAGTGCACATGCGTTGGCAACCCTTTCTTATTTATCTCATTCAAGTGCTGACAAAAAAAATGACCTGGTCAATAAGGCGATAAAGTTTTCAAAGGAATCGGTTGTGGTAGTGTGCTTGTCAGGACGGGGAGACAAAGATCTTTCTGCGTATATGAAAAAAATGGAAAATGAATAAGATTATAATTTTTTTAATGGCGATAGCGGTATTCGGCTGCAACCGCAAACCATTCGTTAATCATAAACTCAAATTGGAAAAGATATCTGATAATTGTGAAAATCTGAAGCCATCGTTCCGGATGGTCTCCAACGTCGTAGGGGAAAGGTTTGAGTTTGAGAAATGCCTGGTCGGAAATTTCACAAATGAAATGCTGAATGTATCCAGGCAGGGCGATACGGTGCTGGTGCAATTTCCAAAAGCTTCGGCACAAAAAACTCTTTTTAAAATTACGCTTGATATTGACAGTTACCCAAGATATAATTTTATCACAGTGGATGGTGAAACATTTGTCGTTGCTACTTCACAGAATTGATATATGAACAGAATAGATGAATTATTTGCAAAAAAGAAGGAAAAGATTCTAAGCGTCTATTGTATCGCTGGCTTTCCTCAATTAAACGATACGGTTTCAGTGATGAAAGCGCTGATGGAAAATGGAGTGGAGATGATCGAGCTGGGAATGCCGTATAGTGATCCTCTCGCTGATGGGCCAGTGATCCAGCATAGTGGCAGCATCGCATTGAAAAATGGGATGACCATTAAGAAACTTTTTGAGCAATTGAAAGAGCTTCGCAAAGGCCCTTCATTTGGTGGCGTTGGAGAGGTCATGCCTGTATTATTGATGGGGTATATGAACCCGATCCTGCAATATGGGTTTGAAAAATTTTGTGAAGAAGCCGCTAGAGTTGGAATTGATGGGCTCATACTTCCCGATTTACCGGAATATGAATTTGAAATGGAATATGGACCTATCATAAAAAGATATGGTTTGGATTTCGTTTTTCTTGTAACTCCGGAAACTTCGGAAGAGAGAGTGATAAAACTGGATGAATTGAGCTCGGGGTTTTTATACGCGGTGTCTGCCTCTTCCACTACAGGGAGAGATAAGAATATGAATGAAGTAAAGACCTACCTGGAAAAAATAAAAAATTTAGGGTTAAAGAACCCTGTGATTGTTGGTTTTGGTATTAAGGACAAACAAACATTTAATGCAGCTTGTGAAAACGCAAATGGAGCCATTATCGGAACTGCATTTATAAAAGCCCTGGAACAAAACAACAATATTGAAGAGGCAACAAGGTCTTTTCTAAAAGAAATTATATCCTGATCATTTAAATCATCCCATCACTCGTGAGTGTTACAATCATAAAATATAATGCAGGGAATATTCAGTCCGTTTTGTTCGCGCTGGAAAGGATTGGAGTGGTGGCTGAGGTAACAGATGATATTGAAAAGATTCAACTCGCTGATAAAATCATTTTTCCTGGAGTTGGCGAGGCGAGCAGCGCCATGAAGTATTTAAAAGAAAGAGGATTGGATACTGTGATTAAAAACCTGGAACAGCCGGTACTTGGGATTTGCCTTGGTATGCAGCTGATGTGTAGATATTCCGAGGAAAATGACACAGAATGCCTGCAAATATTTGATGAAGAGGTAAAAAAATTTAAAGGAGAAGGTTTAGACTTTAAGGTTCCACAGATCGGGTGGAACCAAATTTTCGATCTCAGGTCTTCGATCTTCGATAAAATTCCGGAGGAAAGCTTTTGCTATTTTGTCCATAGTTACTATGTTTCGATCGGCGAACACACAATTGCCAGGACAAATTATACCCTGCCATATAGTTCTGGCTTGCAAAAAAATAATTTTTATGGAGTTCAATTTCACCCGGAAAAGAGCTCAACAATTGGGGAGCAGATTTTGAAAAACTTTTTAGCCATCTAAATCTCCCTGGGAAAATGAATTTATTATTAAGAACATGAATGAGCCGTCAAACAAAATTTCATCTGGCAAAAAAAACCTTCTGGAGGAAGGCGGGTTTATTATTCCCGCGATTGATATTATTGATGGAAAATGTGTAAGGCTGGAGCAGGGTAATTATGAAAAGGTGACTTTATATCATAAGGAACCGCTGGAAATTGCAAAGAAATTTGAAGACGCGGGATTGAAACGATTGCACCTTGTTGATCTCGATGGTGCAAGGTTTGGTACTGTAAAAAATTGGAAGGTGTTGGAAACCCTTGCTGCCAAAACATCGCTTGTGATTGATTTTGGCGGGGGTATAAAAAATGAAAAAGATGTAACAATTATTTTTAACTCAGGTGCCGCGATGGCCGCTGTCGGGAGTATTGCCGTTAAGAGCGAAGAAGAATTTATTAGATGGCTTGCAAAATTCGGCGCAGATAAATTTTTATTGGGAGCAGATGTAAAAGAAGAGAAAATTACAATTAGTGGATGGCAGGAAACTACAAATGTTTGGATCTATGATTTTATCAAGTCATGGCTGGACCGGGGCATAAAGCAAATTTTCTGCACTGATGTAAGCAAAGATGGAAAGTTGGAAGGACCCGCGATCGATTTGTATAAAAATATCATTTCAAAGTTTCCCGGATTGTATTGTATTGCAAGCGGGGGAGTAAGCTCTGTAAAAGATTTAGAGAAGTTAAGAGAATCCGGATGCAAAGGGGTGATAGTGGGGAAAGCGATTTATGAAAATAAAATAACACTGGCTGATTTACAATTATTCAATTTTAAATAATTAATACCAATTGTTGACTAAACGTATTATACCGTGCCTTGATATAAAAGATGGGCGCACCGTAAAGGGAACCAATTTTGTAAATCTTCGCGATGCAGGGGACCCGGTTGAATTGGGAGCTTTCTATGCCCGGCAAGGCGCCGATGAATTGGTTTTTCTTGACATAACAGCCACTATAGAAAAAAGAAAGACGTTAAGCGAATTGGTCAGCAAGGTGGCACATAAGATAAATGTTCCATTTACAGTGGGGGGCGGCATCAGCAGTGCTGAAGATGTAAGCGTGCTTTTACAAAATGGAGCCGATAAAATTTCCATAAACACCTCGGCCTTCAAAAATCCGCAACTGATCAGCGATCTTGCAAGTCAATTTGGAAGTCAGTGCATCGTCCTGGCTATTGATGCACGAATGGAGGAAGATGGAGAATGGTATGTTTATTTAAATGGTGGAAGAACAAAAACCGATCAAATTTGCTTTGAATGGGCAAAACAAGGTGTAATGCTGGGGGCAGGGGAGATCCTCTTAACTTCTATGGATCATGATGGAACGCGAAAGGGCTTTGCAATAGACCTGACAAAGCATTTATCAGAAAATCTTCCGGTGCCGGTAATTGCCTCCGGGGGAGGGGGGACGATGCAGCATTTTGCCGATGTGTTTGAAAAGGGAAAGGCAGATGCAGCCCTGGCGGCAGGTATATTTCATTTTAAAGAAATGGCCATACCAGAATTGAAATCCTTTCTAAAAGCGAAGGCCATTAATGTCAGGTTATGACACCAGTTCAGATGCGCTGGCCACGATACCGGAATTGAAACGATATTTGTGGAAGAAACCTGGAATTATGAAAAGAGAACTCCAAAAATATGCAAGCTCATGATTACGTACATAGCTGCCATATCTGTTGTATTGATATTCATGATCGCAAGAGATAGGATGAGACGGCGAAATAGAAACAATAACCAATCGCATACAAGCGAGGAAGAAGGAAACAAATGAAAATCGATTTTAAAAAATATTCGGATGGACTAGCCCCTGCCATTGTCCAGGATCACAAAACCCAAAAAGTACTGATGCTGGGTTTTATGAATGATGAAGCCTTGCAAAAGACAATGAAAGAAGGCAAAGTGACGTTTTATAGCAGGAGTAGGAAAAGGCTGTGGACAAAAGGCGAGGAAAGTGGTAATTATTTGTTTCTTAAAGAGATCATGAGCGATTGCGATGAGGACACCTTATTGATCAAGGCTGAACCGGCAGGGCCTGTATGCCACACCGGCGCTGATACATGCTGGAGCGAAAAAAATCACCCGGATGATTTTTTAAGTTACCTGGAAGGAATCATTGAATTAAGGAAATCAGGTAGTGATGAAAATTCATATGTGTGGAAACTCTTTCATAAGGGAATAAATAAGATTGCTCAAAAGGTTGGAGAAGAGGCTGTAGAATTGATCATTGAAGCAAAAGATGTTAATGATGACTTATTTTTAAATGAGGCTTCCGATCTTCTTTTTCATTTTTTAATTTTGCTCCAGTCCAGGGGCTACAAGCTTGAGGATGTAAAACGTATTCTAAAAGAAAGACATCATAAATGATTATGAAACGACTATTTCTACTTTTATCTTTAATGCCTTTGTTAGCCCTGGCTCAAAAGGGTGCCTATGAAATTAATGGCACGGTTACGGGTTTTCCGGAAGGAACCATCGTAAAGATCGTGAACGGAAACGATAACAGCGACCTGGCAACCTCCAAAATCTCAAATGGTAAGTTCCTGATCAAAGGAAGTGTTGATGAGCCCCAGCTTTGCAAACTGGCGATTGGGGGTGAACCACCGCAATACATTTATGTAGAGAATAAAAAAATAACAGTAACGGGGAGTAAAACTGGAATTCAAAATCTGAAAATTACGGGTTCACCCTCCCATACTGATTTTATAAAATTTCAACAGGTTTTTAATCCCCTGATCAGTTCCCTCAATACAACTGTAAATTCAATTAATAAAGCAACCCAACGACCCCAGTTTGATGCTTTGATGAAGATCTACGATTCGATTAAAGCAGTGATTCAAAAACGGATCGACGAATTTGTAGCCTCAAAACCCAAATCTATTGTGTCCCCTTTCATGCTCTTGGTTACCGCTGATATGTATGACGATCCTGTGTTGCTCGAAAAAAGATATAATTTATTGGATACGTCGCTAAGAAGTTTTACGATCACAAAAAACCTTTTAGCATACATTCAATATAATAAGATTGGTGCAATAGGAACATCAGCACTTGACTTTACCCAGCCCGATACTACGGGTAAGCCGATAACACTCTCTTCATTTCGCGGCAAATATGTTTTGGTTGATTTCTGGGCAAGTTGGTGCGGCCCCTGCCGTGCAGAAAATCCCAACGTGGTTAAGAATTTTGAACAATTCAAAGAAAAGAATTTCACCGTGCTGGGGGTCTCTCTTGACAGACCGGGTGGAAAAGATAATTGGCTCGGTGCCATTCACCATGATAGCCTTACCTGGACACACGTCAGCGATCTGCAATTCTGGAATAATAGCGCTGCGCAGCTATACCGGGTGAGCAGCATTCCATTTAATATGCTGATTGATCCTACTGGAAAGATCATTGCCAAAAACCTTCGGGGTGATTTGCTGCATTCAAAACTATGCGAGGTACTGGGATGTAATTGAGCTCGTTGCTTCTAATGCGCTTCGTGCTGAAATTATTTGAATCTTTTGCCTTATAAAGATTTATTCAAAAAAAATGTCCCCGCAAAACAGGGACCTTAAGATTTATTATTACCACTTAGGTCATAAAGAAATACAATTGAACACGGATCAACATGGATGAAATGATTTTAGTAAAGGCCAAAAAGCCCATGAAACAACACAGATAATTTTAGTTTTTCTTTATCATCTCCGTGATTCTCCGTCTTATCCGTTTATCCCTGCCTGCGGCAGGCAGGCGTGTTCAAATGTATTCTTTGCCCCAAATTATCAATCGATAGGGACATTTTTGATGTAGTACAACTTCATTTCAAAATATCAATTGACATCTTTTCCTTCTTTCAGCTTATCAATAATGGTTTGCACATTCGTTTTGTTTATCTGATCGGGAGCAAGTGGTTGCGCCTGGGTAGCATATTTTAATGCTGTTTTATAATCCCCATTGGCCGAATACCCTCTTGTTAAGCCCATCAGCGTAGTAAACTGGTTTGGGTTTTTATCAAAATTCATTTTAAAAACTTCAAGAGCTTCTTTATTCATTTTTTGTTGTAGTAATTGGCGACCATATTGATGAATTTCAATCATACTTCCAAAAGGCAGGGCCTTCTTCATAATATCAGCGGATTCAGCATTGCGTCCAAGTTTTTGCAATAGCTGAGCCTTTGTACTCCATGAAGTAAAACTCCTGTCGCCTCCAAATGTTGTACTGGTTGCAGAATCGGCCCAAAGTAATCCTTCATCAAGATTGTAATTTTGCGTGGCACACCATGCTGCCGCCTGGTTCCAGCTTTCCCAGATGAATCCTCTATCAGTTCTTAATTCTCTTCTGAAAGACTCCACCTGGTCCTTATTATAGTTGGTTTCTATTTTGAATGGAATCACCAGTTTTTCCCATTCAAGTGAAACTGTAGCCCCATTTTCAGATTCGTTGGCAAATTCATACTTCAGCCATTCTACCGATTTATCTGATGTTACAGGCTTGACTTTTACACGCAAGGCATCTTCTTTATCATTGTAATAAAAATGCCCCCAGGAGGTAGAATTCTTTGAAAAGATCAAAGTGCACTCACCTGGATCATAGGCAATAAAAAACCCGTACTTGCCGACAGGAAGAGGTTGTCCTTCAATTTTAACATCATTTGAGAATTCAATCGTGGTATTTTCATTAGCACCAGCTCTCCATGGAGAAGCTTTACTACTACCGAAACCAGGATCAGTAAATCCAACAGGGATGAGTTGACCCCAAATCTTTCCCTCGCGTCCCTTGACACCTGGCCTGTCGTAATGAATCGTTACATCAGTGAGGCCGATTCGTTCTGTAACCGATGCTTTTTTATTGCCCCCGCTTGGTAAAACGGTAAGAGGAATTTGAGCTGAAGAAGAAATAATAATTGCCAAAACAAAAAATAGACTAACCAGATTTTTCATACAGAGAGTTTTAGTTATTACAATCTAAGCAACAAAATGTGAAACTGTCTTTGAATTTTATATTAAAGCGGGAAAAAATTTATAAAACGTATTTTACAGGGATGTGAGGTAAAAACATCTTCCCAGGCTGATATTTAACAGGCGATTATTTTGAATATATTTTATAACCGTTATTTTTATGGGCATGAAATACGTCTTACTATTCCTCCTGGTTTTGCCATTCATTTCGGCAGCGCAGGATTGCAAACTAACAACCTCAAAGGATCCTTTTACAAGAGAAATAAAGATTTCTACCGGTCTTATTTCCCTTAATTCGGGCCAATATTCGATCGAAGCTTCAAAGGCCGAAATTGATTTCATGTTCTCCCTTGACGGAAAATGTTTTGATGATGCTTCTACCGCCTCTGTTTTTTTTGAAGGAACACGTCTCAAAACTAATTTTAGAAATAGTGGCACCATGAATTGCGACGGGTTGTTTCATTTTACATTCAGAAATACGACACCTTCCCAATCGGCGCTGGTCAACCTGGAAACAAAAAAGATAGGCTCCATTCGGTTTAAGGATCGTACGGGCAAGGAAACGGGCATTATTCTTTCTGCTGAGCAACAGCAAATACTTATGGATTTTATCAATTGTATTGACAAAGAGTCTAAGAAACTTTTGTAAAATCAGCTTTTTATTTTTTTACTATCGCTTTACCAGGACAATCATTCTCGAACCCAGCAAATAATTATTTTTCAGAGGGACATAGATAACACAATCAACGTGGTTATCATCGCGCCAGTATATCTTTAGATTTTCTCCCCGGGAAGCGGTTCTACTATGAACCCAACAAAACCTTAGAGGATTCGCTTGTCATAGTTTCATTTTTATGAAAGAAATTCATTTGGATTAGGTGCGATTTGTCAAATTTCAGGAGAAAGGAAGTGGGATCTCTATATCGGGAAATAGAAGAAGGTGCCTAAGATTTGTTCAAAAACCCTGAGTTGGCATACTTTTTTAGTTATTGTAGTGGTAATTAATTCTTCACCTTTAAATCAAATGATATGTTACGGTGGACTGTAATTTTCCTGATCATTGCTATTATAGCCGGGGTGTTTGGCTTTGGTGGCGTCGCTGCCGGAGCTGCGGGAATAGCAAAAATTCTATTCTTTATTTTTATTGTACTTTTTCTTATCTCGCTGATTCGCGGAAGAGCGGTGGATTGATAGAAGGCGTGCATTGATAATACATAAAAAAGGAGTAAACGAAATGGGTTTCAGTTACTCCTTTTAATATTTAATTTTTCTCTTTGGCCCGGTGGCAGATATTCTCTATGGAAAAACTAAAAGCCAGGGCAAATGCTATGCATTCCCACCATGCCTGTTTTCCAAATGAAACAAGCATCATTACAAAGCAAAACAGACTCACAGTAACCGTTAATGCACTTTTCTCGGTAAAGTATTTTCTTAGGGGGGATGCGAATACAAAAAGCTTTTTCATAATGAAGCAAAGATAATTAAGGAAGGTGCTTTTCAAAATTCTACAAGAAGAATTTTGGATTAATTGGTAAGGATATTTATTGTGTTTGTATGCATGTCAAAAAAGAATAATGTCAATACCCATCAATCGAAATAAAGAAAGAGGTTCCTTCAAAATGGGCGTAAATAAAAGCATTTCCTACTAAAATAATTAACACCGGGAATACGGGTAAAAAACAACACTGTGGTTAATTTTTATATCGTATTATGATAAAAGGGAATGGAAGGTGAAAATAATTACCCCTGATTTATGGGAAATTTCTTACTCATCGACCGGGAGAAAGCGGGAATAGCGCGAAACGGCTCCGGAGGTTTTGGCAAATGCCTGTGACCAGAAAAATTTACTTTCCCACGAATCATCAATTGCAGATCCTTCAATTTACTGGTACTGGATGTATATAGGTTGCGGAACCAGTTTCAATACCTGTTCCGGTTGCATTTCATTGAGTTGGTTGACTCGCTTCGTATCATTTTTATAGAATATTTTAAATCCAGTGTATTCTACAGGCTGGGGAAAGATCCAACCTCTATAAGTATCAATTTTTTTTGCCGGTGCTCCCCATCCATCCATATTCATTACGATCTGCACGTAAGGATTTGGTTTTATTTGTTTATAATTTGTAACCATGGCCTGGGTAAAGCGATGTACGACCAATATTTTTGGAGGGAGATTATTTTTTTTCACAAGGGCCGTAAGATAATTAACCGCATAATTAATATCCACAGCATCAAACGTCCCGATGACGGTTCCCGGGCGCTTCCCGGTTTTCATTGAGAATTCGGGATCGATTCCAAGATGAACATTCGGCATACTTAAATATTTTTCCAATTGAGGTATTTCTTTTTCCAGGGTGCTTTGTCCTACCTGTATATCGAGAAATACGATCGCATTGATTTCAGCGGCCCAACTGATGACCTTGTCAATTTGGTTATCAGGCATTCTCAGGCGATAGGTATTTCCAGGACCAGGGCTACCTTGTGCCGTCACGGCAATATAGTGCAGTGCAGGAATAACTTTTATCATTGAATCAGCAGCCTGCCATTTGGCAACTTCTTTTTGAAGTTTTTTGAACATGCTATCTTTTGGCAATTCACCTAAAATGCCCATGTTTTTTGAGTACAGGTTGCCATAATAAGCAATGATACGGTTATACGGAAGGATAGCTCCCTCCATAGGAAGAGAATCCTTTACGGGCCATCTGCCAGTTTTATCTCCATTGCTGATATGATCCAGCAAGGTTTTATAAGAAGCCGTATCTGTTATTGCTTTTTTAAAATTTGCTTCATTCTTTGCAGGCAAGGTAGTATCTGCTATTAAGGCTTGTTTGGCACTACTGGTTTCGGAGCAGGAAACAGAAGCAACTCCTGAAAGGGTGATTACAAAAAAGGCATTGAAGATATTTCTCATTGGAAGACTCATAGGATCAGAATTTTTTCCAAAATACATAAGTTTACGCGAATCATTACAATTTTTTGAATTCTTCTTTTTGTAATTCCTTGTTGATGCTGACCCCTGCCTTCGCACCTTCGCCGGCCGCCACTACTACAAAATGCATGTCTTTGGATACATCACCGGCAACATAGAGACCCTTTATATTTGATTGTTGTAAACGATTTGTGATTACGATACCGCTTTTATTCATGTCGCACCCGAGTGATTCCGCGATCCTGCATTGCTGTTCATATCCATTCGAAAAAAAGAGCGCATCACATTTATTTTTTATGCCACTGGTAAGTACGATTTCCCGGATCAAACCATTTTTCCCATCTAATCTCAGGATCTTTTCAGTGATGATCCGGATTTTCTTCCTTTGCAGCACCTCAATTTCAATTGGCTTAAGATACTTTCTGCCGTTTGTATAGAGCGTTACCTTTTTACTCCAGGTCTGCAGGGAAAGAGCCAACTCAAATCCGTTCCTGATCTTTGCATACACACCGATATTCTTGTCCCTCACTTCCCATCCATCGCAATAAGGACAATGAAATACGGATTTACCATAAAGGGGCTCAATGCCCTTGAGAAGTGGAATATTGTCCCTGAGACCAGTCGCAACCAATAACTTTTTAGAATAATAGGAGATTCCTTGACTATCCGTTACTTTGAAAATCCCGGTACCATGTTTTTCGGCCCTTTCAATTTCAGCAGCCTGGAAAATGACCCCATATTTTTTGAGCTCCTGGTAACAGATCTTCAAAAATTCTAATGGAGGAATATTATCCCTGGTAAGATAATTTCTTAAGCCTCCTGAAGACCTGTTACGTTGTTTTCCATTGTCAAAAAGTATCACCTTCCTTTGGCAACGACCTAAAACTATTGCAGCATTCAGCCCCGCCGGGCCTCCCCCGATAATGATTACATCAAATACATTCATGCTTCTGTTCAACGCAAGAATAAAGCCGTTCGAAATTATTTAGGAGTGATGTAACCATTAAATGAAATGGCCTGCCTGTTATTACTGATTGCCTGCAGCGTTCCATAGCCATCACTTGATAAGGTTAGAAAAAATTCTTTAAAATCCTGGACATCCTTTGGTTTAATGCTTATTTCCCAACCTCCTTTCTTGCGGGGTTCAGATGAATAATCAAATTTTGTAGACGTAAATTCAAAACCTCCATTTGTTGAACCGTAGTTAACTGAATATGCCCGGCCAAAAAACGGGAGATAGGATGTTATTGAGTTTTCGGAAACTTTAAGATCGTAGTCTGATGTAAGTTGCCTGGTGCTCCCGGATAATGGTAAAGCCGTTTGGGCATGGAAAATGAATGACTTTGATTCAACACTTTTCTTTATATCGGACTCCTTGTTCTGAGCAAATGCTGCAGATCCGAGGAATAAAAAAAATACCAGGAGGATATTTTTTCCAAAATAATTATTTATAGTTTTCATAATATTCCATTTAACCCTATATGTACCAAAATCCATACTATTTTGTGTTAATAACGAGTTGAATATCTGCAATGGGTTTTAATGGGGTATGCGATTTGGTATAACACAATACTTTAATCAAAGATGCAGAAAGAACTTATTAATAAGCCATTGCCAAGGACCCGCCAAAAGGGTCTCGTTTTATTTTGCCGCATAGCTTCTTTCCTGTTTCATCCCCTGTTTATGACCCCTGCAGCAGCGGTGATTCTGTATAAATTTGCACCTGGTAATTTTTCGGGTAATTCATTTCCCTTATTTAGAAATTGGTTTGGTGAGCTTTTAGTTTTTACAATTCTGTTCCCGTTGCTTTCCATTCTTATTTTCAAGATTTCAGGTTTGATCTCAAATGCCCGGATGCACCTTCCCAGGGACCGGGTCCTACCCTTGATCGCAACAATGGTTTTCTATTTGCTCGCATACATTCTTTTGACTCCAAAGTATCACGTTCCTATTTTGTTTAAATCTATGCTGCTGGGAAGCACTGCTTCAATATTTCTCATTTTTGCAATCAATTTTTTTTACAAGGTTAGCATCCATACGGCTGCAGTGGCTATCCTGCCTGGTATCACTATGGTAATTATGTTGAACAATAATAATGTACCGGGATGGGTATTTTTGACGGCGGTTGGGATAGCTTGCCTTGTAGGGACAATCCGGTGGCTTTTGGGGGCGCATACCCTGGGACAAATACTACTGGGGTATGTCGTGGGCACTCTTTTTCAATTAGTTTTCTATTTCTGTTTAAACACATGATAAATTTTTAGCAAGGATTTTGCTTGTATCAGATAATTAAAGATTTAATATGAAAAGCATCCTTCTTTCAATTTTAGCGATAAGCTTTCTTTTAGCTGGAAATGCCCAGTTGAAGACCAAACCGAAATGTGACCCTTTTGTTGTTGATGTCCTGGATGGAAAAGTGAATGAAGTGCATGCTGATTTTACGAAAGGACAGATTGAAAAAAAATTGCCATGCTTTACAAGTGAAGAACCTGAAACCACCAAATGCGGAGGCACGATCGTGTACAAGGACCAGGATGTAAAATTTTTTACCGGGAGAAATTATGTGGAGCTCGGCCCTAATTTTAAAGGCAAACTTAATATTCCATTAATGGGTGGAAAGCGTGGGAGCTTTTTTAAATGGCTTGGTCTTCCAAAAATGAAAGATGATTCCTGGGATGCATTTCAAACTCAATACGGATGTTTGATTTTGTATTATAATGCAGCATCCAAAGTAAGAATGATAAGATTCAGCTCGAAAACTACAGATGAAATAAACCTTTGTGAATAAAGAATTAAGACTTTATATATAAAATAAAAGGGCCAACTTTCAGTTTTTAAACGTACCTTTGCGGTGACAATTTGAGTTTTTCAGCATCTTGTAAGTGAATGTCTTTTCTGCTACGCAAATCTGCTAATAGTTAGTCTTCTTTACGCTTGCTTTTTTCTCAGATCTTTTCTAATTATTAAATGATACGCATGAACATTTATGTTTCAAATTTAAGCTTCGCCGTAAAGGATGAAGACTTGAGAGAATATTTTGCCGACTATGGTGAGGTAACCTCCGCAAAAGTAATTATGGACAAATTTACAAATCGCAGTCGCGGTTTTGCTTTTGTCGAAATGCCTGATGAGGCAGCAGCCCAAAAGGCGATCAAAGAGTTGGATGGTGCAACGGTGGATGGCCGCTCAATAAAAGTAAATGAGGCCAGGCCAAAAGAAAAAAGCGGCGATGGCCGTTCCTTCTCAAATAACCGCTGGTAATAAGGTGATTAAAAGGGGTTCTAAATGGACTCCTTTGTTTTTTGATTTTTCATTATATTGAAACTTCAACATAAATCTGGAAAATGACAAACGAACAGATAGAAAAATTTATTCAGCCGTATCTTTCTACCCGCCCGGTAAAAATTGATTTTAAAACCCGGAATTCTCTACTTGGGATTTTTATCGAAGCAAATGATTACAAAGAACTAAAGGCAAAGAATTTTTGGCGCATCGTTACCGGGCCAAATATTGAAAACTGGAAAACTTCAAAAAACCAGGGACTTGCCAAAATATTCAATGGCTCGGAAATGACCCGGCTAAATAAAACTTAAATATTTGATTATGACACTTGAAGAGGTTTACACAATACTGGAAAGTAAGATTTATTATGAAAAGGTAAGCATGAGAAAGTTCAGCTTTATTGATAACTCCATCCATATAGACCGCCGTGCTTTTATCCCCTACAGTATTTATAAAGAAAATGAAAAGTTTATTCTTGCTCCCGATACTGCTATCGCTGAAGAAAAAGAATTGCGGATAGAAATAGAAAAAATCCCGTCAGACTCTATATATTTTTATGGGAAAAGCAGTGGTGAAAAACTCCTGACCCTGGAGTGATCCTTCAGGAAATGTATTTTAGCTCATCTTCAATAAGCTCATGGAATTTATTTTCATTTTTAACGATCCAATCAGGAAGCAACTGGGGCTGAATTTTCCATGATTCTTCATTCTTCTCCATCTGGAAAAGAATGCGATTACTACGGTCATCTGTGACATCTACAAAAAATAAAGTCGTTCCGTTCGGATTAGACTTCCTGAAATTAAATTCTCTTAATCTCCCTTCAGTCTTTACCAATTTTGAAAACTGGATGTTCTTAAAATTAAAAATTGCGGTGTTTTTAATGGAACGCATCATCGGTGGGAATTTTATTGGCTACTGCAATTTAATATTGTGAAAGTTAAAAACCTCATAGGGTTTTGTTAAGTTATGCACAGTTTTTTTACACCGGTGTGGTTAAAAAACTATTTATTTCTTTTTTTATCTTCATTTCCCCGGGTTTTCTTTTTGCTTTTCGCATATGTCTCTTTTTCTGCTTTTTCTTTAGGATTGATTTCTGCCATGTTCCCTTCTTCCTTATTGATACCAGGGATAACTTCAGCATTACCTTCTGATCTTATTTCCAATTCTGTTCTTACGCTTCGAATGTCGTCATCGGTTATCTCGCTGTTTATATCTGATAAATGCCGGTGTACTCTTTCTTTCAGGGTCTCCTGAACGGCTCCAGGGTCTTTTTTTAAAGGTTGCTTCGGTTTTGCATTTTGTTTCATAAGCCTTTTTAATTGTATACAATGAAAAACACATGCCAGGAGTGAAAGAGCTTCCACTTTACCATTAACGTTCTGGTATTTTCATTAACCATAAATAACATGGGCATTAACGATTCCTTCTCAGTTTTTTGGCACGGTGGCACTTGCTTTGAATACTATAGAGCAACCGGAAACAAAATAAAAAACTCCGCAGCTCTTCCCGGTTGGATCTTCGGAAAAAACAATAAAACTTAATAAAATGAAAAAGATCTTTACTCTTGCTTTAGGTATCTTATTAACTACAGCAATGTTTGCCGCTGATAAACGGCCGATGGTAACAGTGACCTCAGCAAAACGATATGAGATCGTAATTGATGGAACACAGTATAATACCAGTGGCAATACGCTCAGCATCTCCAGCCTTTACAATGGCAGCCATGATGTAAAAGTATTCCAGGCGAAATCCCGGGGATTTATGAAATCTAAAAAACTGGTAGCTTCTTCCAGCTTCCAGTTAAGAAACAGTAATGTTCAGATCAATATTGACCGTTTTGGCCAGATTCAAATAACTGAATCAAGACCCAGCCATGACTGGAATGACAAGGGTTACGGTAAATCAAGCGATCGTGACCATGGCAGAACAAATCATGATAAAAGGTTCTGATATTAAATCAGCATATCAAAGCCGTCCCGTATTCAACGGGACGGCTTTTTATTTAATTTCTTTCACTAAGCTCCGGATCGGTGCGACTGCTTTTTGTAACGGAGGCTAACACTTCACCTTTAGGCCTCTCCGTTTTTTGACTTGCTATAAATTTACTTACCTCATTTCTATATGAAATGGTTTCAGCCTTTGTCAACGTGACAACACTTCCGTAGTCTTCAAAATAATAATGCGTCGCAATAAATCTTTTCACATGCCCTTTTGTTTCGGCAGGTAAATAATTTTGAAGGACCCAAAAATTATGACTCCCGGATTGTTTGATCGCAGCGAGGACTTTTCCAGGACCGCTGTTATAAGCAGCAACGACCAACAGCCAGTCACCAAATTGATGGTAAAGATCTCTCAGGTATTTAGCCGCGGCAACGGTGCTTTTACCATAGTTCGTACGTTCATCGTAATTGCCTTTTATTTTTAATGAAAGATCGTGCGCCGTGGAGGTCATCAATTGCCAGGGACCCACCGCACCAACATGAGATACTGCTTTTGTTTTTAACTCTGATTCAATAGCGGCCAGGTACTTTAATTCAACTGGCAGGTGATACCTATTGAAAATTGAATCCATCAAAGGAAAACAAAAGCAGTAACTCCTTTCTTTTACTTTCTCTAATGCCTCAAGATTTCGATTATTGTAATCTTTTACATATTTAATCATGCGGGCGTTGAGGTGAATTTTGGGAACATCGGTCAGTACATTTGAAGGCATCCCACTCAATTCGATGAATGAGGAATCAAAGGTTTCCAGCTGACGAATAATGGGGTCAATGGATAGCGTTGCGGTGGCTTTTACAGGTTGCCGATAATTGATGCTGTACACAGAGACAATAACAATCACTAAACCATTGCCAAATAAACCTGCTCTTACCAGTTTTCTTTTCAACATCGTTTTATTTTTGGTTAAAACAATGCCGACCCTGAGGGTTTGGATTATCACAGATAATTCAACATAGGAAACGGGACAATGATTTTTTCATGGAAAATTGGAAGAAGTATTAGCGAACAGGTTGCCGGGGGTGCGGACGTTTTGGCTTTTCAATAATTCCGGAACTCTGTGCTGTTGCTAATTACAGGAACAGCACCAAAAATACTCCTCATTACGCTCCCGGCATAGTTTTTACCTCAGGTGGATCTACGATAACAACCTAAAAGAGTGGGTACCACCCGATAGGGAGGCAAAGTATTTTACTGAAAATTAGGCAGTCAGTTTTGGCAGTTTTCTTAACAATTGAGAATGAGTAACTAAATTTTTATCTCAAAGATTTTATTTCGAATTTGAAAATGAATAATTATCAAAACAGGTCCTTTATGATTTCATGGCATTTGTCTTTTTGTTTCATTTTTAAAAGTGGTTTGCATAGTCTCATCAATACCTGGATTTGTCTTTTCAAATGCATCAAAGTTCTTTTCTGCAAAACAAGGGCTGCCATGAGCCTGGTGTCGTGCCCTAAAAGCATGTTTGCAGGGGTCAACATCAGCAAACATGAATAAATCAATATGGGCACAATTAATAGCAGCTTTTTTAATATTTTTTTCCAGCTTTTCATAAATCTTAAATCCAAAATCTTAATTCTTAAATCTCAAATCTTACATCTTAATGTATCAACCTGATAACTGGCGAAAGCCTATACGTCCCGCTATCCTCAACGATAGATTGTGATGCATCAAAGTCAAGTATGAAACCATTGAAAACCTCATTTAATTTCTTATTAATATCTATTATCATCCCCGCGGAGCCTTCATTTGCCATTTCCAGCGGATGAGAGATTCCTTTTACAAAAACCGTGTTATCGTTTCCTAAAATAAAACGGATCTGTTTCAATATCCCCATCGGTACAATATCCTGCGCCACAAGCATCGTAATGCTATCCTGTAAATGGAAAAGATTGACGACCGTATCCCTGGTATGAAGGGGCATCCATACGGTGCTGTCACAAAAAACCTCTGCTTCAATTCTTTTTATATGGACATTGACTGAATCATAATCCGTAGGGCTATCCATCAAATAAAAATGAACCGGCGAAGTTTTTACTTCTTTCTTGTTGCATGAAAAAATAAATGGGATAGAGAATAGCAGGATGAGTAAGAAGAACCTTGTTTTCATAGATAGGATTGATATCACTAAAATAAAAAGAAAAAGGAGACCTCGATAACATCGGGGTCTTAACCGGCATATTAATTTTTGATATTCGTACTATTTCTAAGAATTCTCCGTGCAGCGATTTGTGTTGTTACCCTATATAGAACACGCAGCGGAAATCGCAAGTAGCAATACGATGCAGGAGTGTTGAAATATTACTCTTCAAAATAATTTACTTCATTCACCTTCAGAAATTCTTTGATGACATCAACATGCACGCAATGCCCTACATGAAGAAAAGGTTGATTGGTAACTTTTACTTTTTTACCGGCTGAATTTATTTCCTGGTTCTTCATATCAAACCCTAAATGCAAATGATTGGTGAGACTTTGCATGCCATAGACCAATCCTTCCTGGTCAAAAAGAGGTCCTCCACTTTGGCCCCGCAAACCAGGCGTACTTATTTCAACACCCGAGATTTTTCCATCAGGAGAAGCGAGGTGTCTCGTAACCATTCCATCAATAGGAAACCGTACAACTCTTGTAGGTGCCGTGGACCAGGCTATTTTCTCTTCCTCATCCAGGTATAAAAAATTCGAAAATTCCGGGAACGGATAACCGAGACGGCACAAGGATAATCCAGGTTGTAGTTCATCACTTGTTTTTGCAAATGCAGCATGCCCATGGTATAATTTGTTTGTAAAACCCTTCAGTTTCAGGATAGCCAGGTCAGCGCTGGTATGTTCCAGCACATCGATCTCCGTGATATTATCAACGCAATCAACCAGCTGGTATAAGAACTGGCAGATCATTCCGGGCTTATCGTAGTCATATTTTTCCTTTAAATCTTTTAGCTTTTTATTATAACTGGCTGATTTCCCCAATAGTTTTTTTTCTTCAAGAAAGGAGGCGTACTTATTGGATATCTCAACCGCCTGCCTGATCAGTGAGGAAACATGCTTGCAGGTGATCGCAACTCCTTCATCATTTACAAAGAAAAGGGTAGCTGCTCCAGGTAAAATTTCTTTTTCACCATAAGAATTAGAAATAAAATGGATCGCTCTTGTATATCCACCAACTTTTTCAATTGCGTTCTTAAACATTTTTTCAGGATTAATTAAAAATTAAATCATACAAACTTAAAAGGATTACCGGAAGGAATGTGGTTGATATTTATTCCCTCTATTTTTGGGCGTAACCACTCTGCCAGCCAATCCATTCCGGGTTCTTCGCTGACTCCGTGGCCCAATATGATCATAGATGTTTTTGACCCTGATGACTTTCCATCTCTTATATACTCTGCTGTTTCCCATTCATGCAACTCACCTACAATAACAAGGTCGGGCCTTTCTTTCTCCACAATTGATATTTGACGCTGCCCTCCCGAAGCACCGGGTAATAAAGCGATCTTTTCGCAGGATGCATCGAGATCACCTATCATCCTTACATGCTCAATGCCCAATGAAGTTTTTAAATGCCCTGTAATACTTTTTAATGAGGATACAGGGATATTAAAAATATGTTCTGCTTCTTTATTGTATCTAAGCCAGCCTGTTCTTTTTAATACACCATACATAATGCCATCGGGCTTGTGAGCATGCCATTGATCATGGAAGCGCCACACAGTAATATTGGATTGCCTGAGCAGTTCCTGCTTTTGTTTTACAACATCGTTTTCCCCTGTCCAGCTCACATCGTCGGCATGATTGTAAAATGTAGGCTCATGTGCAATGATAAAATTTGCTTTCTGCGCGGCTGCTTTTTTGATGACATCAACTGTGGCGAACATCGTAGTTACAATACCTGTTACTTTTGAATCTCCGTTACCGCTTTTTAATGTATCCACTGTTTCTTTAAAAGGCGCACCCGGAATATCTTTTAATATGATGTCAATAATTTCCTGAACAGTATATTCTTTCTTCGCCGCAAAAAGATCGGCGGGAGGAATCGTTAGCAGCGCTGCGGCGCCTGCAGTTTTCAGACTACTCTCGATAAATTTTCTCCGGTTCAGATCTGTTTTAAAATGATCCATTTCAAATTTTTATAAATTATCTCTGTGACCCTTGTTCCAAACTCTGTGCCTCCGTGGTAAACTACGTCATGGAGCCGGATTAGTTTATTTGAAACTACACTAACTTTAAATACAAATGTATTTTTTATAAGAGGCATTTCCAATAGATAATAGATGATAGTGAATAGATAATAAATAATACAGAGTAAGTAATTTCTTTCTCTTAACGATAAAAACTCCAGTATGAAAAATGACATTCACCCTGGGCTTGCCCAAACCAACAATCAGGACGAAAAGCCTGCAAATGGTTCTACCAGGAATTCACACATTAGCAGGCGAAAATTTGTTGAAATGACCGCAGCTACTGCAATTGGATTTACCATTCTTCCAAGACATGTGCTTGGAGGAAAAAATTTTGTTGCTCCCAGCGATAAAATTACACTTGCTTATATAGGTGTGGGTACGCAGGGCATAAGAGAGTTATTGCATTTATTGCCGAATGAACAGATCCGGGTAATTGCCGTTTGCGACCCTAATAAGAATGCGATTGGGTATAAAGATTGGGATAAGGATGGGTTGAGAGACGAAATACGCAAAACAATAGTGAACCCCGGTTGGAACAGCGGGGGAGATAATATAATACCGGGGGGAAGAGATAATGGAAAATCTATTGTTGATACCTTTTATGCAAATGTTCATCCCGAACTAAAATATAAAGGTTGCAGTGCCTATGCAGATGCGCGGGAATTGTTAGAAAAAGAAAAAGATCTTGATGCAGTTAAAATAATGACACCTGATCACTTGCATGGAATTCTTTCTATGGCTGCCATCAAAAAAGGCAAACATGTGTTGGTGCATAAACCGATTTCAAACAGATTGCTGGAAGGAAAAAAAGTGATTGAAATGGCCCGGAACTCTAAGGTAATAACACACCTGATACCATGGGATTCAAATGGCTCGATGGAGCAAGTGATGACATGGATAAATGCAGGAGCTATCGGATCTATTACAGAAGTACATAACTGGACAAACCGCCCCGTGTGGCCGCAATATTCACAGATACCAACTGATACACCTGCTGTCCCTGAAGGATTGGACTGGAACCTATGGCTTGGTCCTGAAGCCGACAGGGCGTATCACCCTAATTACACAAATATGGTGTTCAGGGGTTGGTATGATTTCGGAGGAGGTTCAATGGCCGATATGGGGCACTACAGTTTGTGGACGGTTTTCAATGCACTGAAATTGACATCTCCAACTGTTATTGAGCCAAATCTCAGCCACGTTTGTGCAATGAATGATCCTGTTCCCTATGAAATTGAGAATAATTTTTCATTCCCCATGGCTAGCTCTGTGCGATTTAAATATCCGGCAAACGGTTCCAGGCCCCCCATTGATCTGATTTGGTATGATGGCGGAATTCGGCCGCCGATACCTATTGAATTGCTGAATGATAATAAAGAATTACCAGCTGAAGGAATGATGTTCGTTGGTGATAAAGGAAAAATATTGGCAGGCTTCAACGTACAGAATCCTCAAATAATTTCCGGTACAAAAATGGAAAAAACATCTCCGGACAATGTGAAACGCGGTAACCAGGTACAGCAAACTTCCCAGGCGCTGCCTTTATTTGTGGATGCATGTAAAACGGGTAAACAATACCCCGGTAATTTTTCCGATGCGGAATATTTAACTGAGGCGATAAACTTATATGCAGTCGCCTTACGAGCCAAGAGCCTTTTGAAATATGATCCTGCGAACCACACGATCACCAATGTGCCTGATGCGAACAAGTTTTTATCGCGGGAATACAGAACCGGGTGGAATCCCGAAACTATCTGACAATAGTTTTTCATTTTAATAGATAACGGACCCGTTACCAGGATCGTGATTATAAACAATACAATTGAATCATTAAATAATTCAGTATGAAAAAAATTAATCGCAGAGATTTCGTTGGAAAAATGACAATGGGTATTGGTGCTGCATTTGCTTTATCAAAACTACCAGGACAGCTTCTTTCCGGAGCCATGTTTAACAATATGCCGATCGGCTTTCAAACATGGACTGTGAAAGATGTACTGGTAAAAGATTTTGCAGGCACTTTAAAAATGATGGCGGGCCAGGGTTACCAGCTTGTTGAAATGTGCTCGCCTAAAGGATATGTGGATAGTGGGTTTGGCCCATTGGTGAATATGAAGACTGCTGAAATGCGCAGCATTATTACCGACGCGGGTCTCAACTGTCCAAGTTGCCATTTTGGTTTTGGTGAATTGACTGATGACCTGGATGGCCGCATCGAGTGGGCTCATGATTTGGGTCTTACCCAAATGATTTGTTCTTCTTTTGGGTTGCATAAAACCGCTGTTTTAAAGGATTACCTTGATGCGGCAGATAAGTTGAATAAGGCTGCAGAAAAAATAAAGCAGGCAGGTCTGCAAACTGGTTATCATAATCATGAAATTGAATTTGCAATCCTGGAGGGCCAACTCATTTATGATGCATTAATGAACAGGTTTGATCCGGAACTTGTTAAAATGCAATTCCAAACAGAAGTCATCAATTTAGGTTACAAAGCTTCTGATTATTTTAAAAAGTACCCGGGAAGATTTATTTCATCTCATTTATCTGACTGGACAGCCGATAAAAAGGAAATGTCCATTGGCAAAGGTGTTATTGACTGGAAGGAATTTTTTGCTGCTGCAAAAACTGGTGGCGTAAAGAATTTTTTTGTAGAGATGGCCCCTGATAAGTTTAAAGAAAGCGCCTCCTATATTCATCAACTATAAATTTATCGTAGCCTTCGATATTGCAAGCAAGCGGGAAAAGATGAAAACTGAATATTAAATGTTGAATGGTACTTCATTCAACATTTTGCATTTAAAATAATAATGTGCTCATTTTTGAATTCCAATAATAACCTGGGATTATCATGTGTTGGTTCCGGTATTATTTTATCCGTCAAATAAAAGAAATTTCCCCTTTGTTTAAAGTGCTCATTACAAAATTCAATTAAAGAAATACCGCTTCGTGGTATTTGATGTCACCTGCTTATCATCTAACATTGCGGCTTGAATTTTTATCTGTCACTTTAAAAACTTTTCTTTATGAAATCAAAATGTTTTTTAACCTGTTTCTTAATTTTCCCTGTTTTTGTAAGTATTTTTATTTCCTGTAAAAAAAATGATGTCGTTAAAAAGAAATCTACCTGCAGAATTGTCACCTTAACTGATCTGAACGGCTCTACTTCCACCATCTATAATATCAGCTATAATAACGATGGTAAAATATCGACGCTGAATTCCGGTGTTTCTTCATCAGTATTCACGTACTCGGGGAATACAGTTTTAATAAATAAAACGAACAGCGGCAGTTTCAGTGAGCGTGACTCTATTACAGTGAATAGTAATGGAAAGCCCTTGAACCTGCGGCAATACTATGACCAGGCAGGGACAAACTGGAGTAACATTGTTTTTGAATATGATGGGAGTGGTGTTATGCTAAAAAGCGAAGAAACCAACAACAGTTCCTCCACGCTGCAAACTACATTGTATAGTTTCACCAGCGGCAACCTAGTTGGGATCCAGTCAACGTCGGACAATCTCACGCTGGAATATTTTTCTGATAAAACCGCCCAACAAGGCGACTACCTTGGGATTGTGTCGCTCATAAATTACGGGGTGAACCTGTACCCACACACGAACCTGGTCAAATCATTGAATTCAGGAAGCAATCTAACCAATTTTGATTATGAAATGAATACCGATGGTCTTATTAGCAAATTAACAGCTACTTCAGGAAGCACTGTTGAAACCATTACCTATCAATACAATTGCAATTAAAAATTATTTTCTAAAAAATACTCTTGGGCGGGTTTTCGGAAAGGTGAAAAGGCTGCAATCCTGCAGCCTTTATTTTCTCTTTTTTTTAGAGCTGTACTGGTTGTAATTTCAGTAAATAAGATTTGAAAAGATGTTCTCCTATTCGATCCATGGATGAAGACGAGCGGATCCTTTCTTTTGTACCACGATATAAAAATATGCTGCGATTGCTTCGATACAAATTTTAGGGGCGACTTGCTAGATTCAAATTTGCTGGAGTTGCTTTTTGCCCCGGACGTTATAAAATCAGATATCATTTGTTACAATCTTTATCTTTGCCTCATTAAGTCTTTACCAATTCCAACAACCGTATGACCAGCGATACGATCTCACTCATTGCAAATCTTGCACTCACTTTATCATTCATCGTGGCACTTGTATTCGGTGTTGCACAGGTTAATGCAGCATCGCGCGATCGGCGCGAACGCCTTACCCTTGAAACCTTGCGGAGTTTTCAAACCAGGGAGTTTGCTGAACTATTGCACTACATAAGCATTCATACAATGCCCTCGACCGGTAAAGGAATGGAACACCTTCCTTCCAACGAACGAATAATCATTATTCAATTTGGGCAAAAGATGGAATCCCTGGGCATGCGTGTTGCAGAACGACTGATCGATATTGACCTCGTCGATAAAACGCTTGGTTCGTTTGTTACTACCGCGTGGGAGAAGTACAAAAAAATGTTTCTTGATCTCAGGGAGACCCAACCGGATCCTTTCCTGGGCGAATATTTTCAATGGCTGGCCGAACGTATCGATGAGCGTATGAAAAAAAGTCCCCGCAAACCTTTCTATGAAGTAGGCCCGCATTCCTCCTGAAACAGTTTATAATCCGGGTGCGTGATCCCATAATAAAGAAGGCAATGAGAGGAAGGAAAACTAACAATTAATCTTAGAGGCTAAACTGGTTTCTCCACATCAGCAAAAGAAGGAGCCTCTCCTGGTATTTAGTAGATTTTGCCAATCCCGGAATACTGCACGCAAAATTCAATTATTTCCAGCCTTCGCTACACTTTAGGTTTATGGAATAAATCTTTAAAAACATTTTTATGAGTGCAACTAAAATTTACAATTTACCGGGTAATCGTAAAATCGTTCTTGCTATCTTTTTGATATTTACTGCTTGCTCCTCTTGCAAAAAAGGTAGAGACGATATACCGGTAAAAAAAACCGAATTTAAGGCAACTATTCTTCTTTCTTCGGGCGCTTTAGTAACCATCAATGCAACCGGGTCAAACGCACAGATGGGAAATTCCTTTTTTGGAGGGGGTACTTTTGTAGATGGGGTTAACGAGAAAAATGATGCAGTTTACACGTCTTCGTATACTTCATCCCTGCAGAGCATAACCAGTCCTGGCACCTATAGCTTTAGCTGCGAATACCGCCCGGATATTTCATCATCCACTACACCTATTTATTCAAATAACAGTTCCAACCCTGGAAGTATCACTTTTACTTCAATCAATAGTAATTATATGGAAGGGCATTTTAATGCCGTTTGCTGGAGCGGCGTTGATTCCGTGACCGTTACCGGATCTTTCAAGGGAGATTATTAAGACAGCTTGTTCCATAATTTTTGCTATAAAAAAGAAGTCTTTCAAATCCGGCATTGTTGCCAATATCATACATTTATGGGCAGCAATAATTTTTCAGGAACTTTTATAATATACCTGGTTTATGAGAACATTCAGAATGATACTTCCTTTCTTTTTATTCAATTTATTTCTTCTTAGGGCGTGGCCACAAGGATTACCCGATTCAACTATTAAAAAGATTGACAAACTTTTTGTGTGGTGGAACAATAAGACAAGTCCGGGTTGCGCTGTTGGTATCGTAAGAAATGATTCGCTCATTTTTGCAAAAGGGTATGGCAGGGCAAATCTTGAATATGAAATACCTATAGCTCCGGAAACCATATTTCACATGGCGTCGGTGTCTAAACAATTTACAGCGTATTCTATCATGTTACTTGCAAGCCAGGGAAAACTTCACCTTGATAATGATGTACATAAATATCTTTCCTGGTTCCCGGATTTGAAAGAAAAAATTACCATCCGGAATCTTTTAAATCACACCAGTGGCATCAGGGATCAGTGGCAGTTACTTGCCATAGCGGGTACCAGGCTGGATGATGTGATCACGCAAGAACAAATAATAAAAGTTCTAAGCAGGCAGGAGGCGTTAAATTTCAAACCTGGAGAACAAAATAGCTATTCAAATAGTGGATTTACAATGTTGGCAGAAATAGTGAAATCGGTGACTGGCCAAACGTTGAGACAATTTACAGACTCGGCTATTTTCAAACCATTAGGAATGAAAAATACCCATTTCCATGATGATTATACAGAGATTGTCCCAAACCGGGCCTATTCATACAATTGGGGGGATATGCTCCATTATAAAAACAGCATTTTGAGTTATTCCAATGTAGGCGCTACAAGTCTTTTCACCAACATCAATGATATGAGTAAATGGATCATGAATTTTTATGATCCTAAGGTGGGGGATCGGAAAGATATCGAGCAGCTCACCCAAAAAGAAAAACTCAATAATGGTGAAGTGCTGGACTACGCAGCGGGTATTGCAGTAGATTCTTATAAAGGGTGGAAACAATTTTCACATGGAGGCGCTGATGCCGGTTTCAGAACATACGTAACGGTATTCCCTGATTTAAAAATGGGGTTTATGGTCTTTAGTAACCTGGGAACGATCAACGTGGAAGAAAACGCACACAAGCTCGCGGATCTTTTCATTACAGATATCGCCCCAAAAAAAGATGTAATGGAAGTTAAGAAAATTGACAGCAGCGCTTCAATCCTGGGCGATACGGTAACTGTGGCTAAATATATGGGCGATTATATTTCCCAGGATGGAACGAGGTTTACATTTAAAATGGATCACCGGAAAGTTTACTGGAAACCATATGCGCAAACAATATTACTGATGAAAGGGGAGAAGGATAGCTTTTTCATGGTTAAGGACCCAACTGTAAAATTTGTATTTAGTGGAACAGAGAGAGCAGATACGATCGTTAAAGAATATTGGCCCGGTAATAAAAGGATTCTTTCAAAATATGCAAATGACTTATCAATTTCTGATGGCGAACTCAAAAGATATACTGGTTTGTACTACTGCCCTGAACTGGATTGTAATTATGGCATTGAACTTAAAGATCATCACCTTTTTTTGACCAACGATAAATACAGCGATACTAAATTAGACCTGGCAGGAGCCGATCATTTATTTTGTGATTCCTGGTGGATGAATCATTTGGTAATCCTCCCCAATAATAAAAAAGAGGTGACAGGATTCGAAGTAAACAGCGGTAGGATCATGCACCTGAGATTTAATAAGGTTAAGTAACCGGGTCAAAAACATTCAAAGGAAAATTCCTACCGGCAGAAAGATTATTCAACGGCAAAAAGAATAACAGTTGAATGATGAAGCGCTATGAATTGCGATATTCTTCTTATTTTCATTTGAATTTTAAAATAGCAGGTTATCCTTTGGAAATTAAAAAAATGACAAGACCTGGAACTACTGAAAAGAAAATGGAACCCCTGCAGGTCAAATCAAAACAGCATCAGAAACCAGGGAGCAAACTTCCTTTTTTACTCCCCGTACTGATGATACTCGGGTTTTTGTTATTGTGGTATTTTATCTCTTATATAAATCTGTTTCCCGCCTATGCCTTACCTTCCCCTGCTTCAGTGCTAAGAAGCTTCAAACAAGAGATCCTCGCAGGTCGATTATTAAATGACATTATTGCTTCACTTTGGAGAGTTGCCGTTGGATTTGTGATATCGGCTTTTTTAGGCATTCCTGCCGGGCTATGGCTGGGACAGCATTTGAGGGCAAGACAGGCATTCGTTCCCGCGCTTAATTTTTTTCGTTTTCTTTCCCCACTTGCCTGGATACCCTTTGCCATTTTGTGGTTTCATATTGGAGACAAGCCGGCGGTATTCCTCATATTTATGGCTACATTTTTTCCTCTTGCCATTGCAACCATGTCAGCAGTGGCTACCATTCCCAGTATTTATTTTCGAGTCGCGAAAGATTATAATTATAAGGGCATAGAATTGCTGACCAGGGTAACTTTTCCTGCCGTATTGCCGGAAGTGATAACAGGACTGCGGGTAAGTTATGGTATAGTTGCAGCAGAAATGGTGGGATGCCAGGACGGATTGGGATACGGTATCTGGGAGGCACGTAATGGTTTACGCCTTGATTCAGCAGTCTGTTATATGATCATTATTGGTTTGCTGGGAATGGGCATTGACCGGCTCCTGGCTCAATTAACAAAACTACCTAATGTACGCTGGGGATATGAACGATAAACATTCTGAAAGCAGGCTTGTTTTGGAAGGGGTTTCCCACAATTATGGATCAGTGTCCGTACTGAATGACCTGAATCTTGTTGTGAATGCAGGGGAGGTTGTCGTATTAGTGGGGCCATCAGGATGCGGTAAAACAACAATCTTAAATTTATTGTCTGGCTATATTAAACCAGCTTCAGGAATTATTACAAGAGAAGGAATCATACGTACCGTGTATCAGCAAGATGGTTTATTTCCCTGGCTCACAGTTTCCGAAAATATTTCCTTGGGATTACGCTCACTCAAAGAGCCCGGCCAGCGCGAAAAGGAAAAACGGGAACTTGTTGAATTGATCCATCTTGAAGGATTCGAAAATCATTATCCGCACCAGTTATCAGGAGGGATGCGCCAACGGGTTGAGCTTGCAAGGGTTCTTGCTGGTGATTCTGATATTCTGCTCATGGATGAGCCGTTTTCTTCACTTGATTATCAAAGCAGGCTTCGGATGAGACTTGAGTTGGTTCGTTTGCTGAAGGAGCGGCCACGCACCGTCGTTTTTGTTACGCATGATATTGAAGAAGCCGCACAACTTGCAGACCGTGTATTGGTGCTCTCCAATCGCCCTGCGACAATTTGCAGGGAGTTACGCATTGATTCGATTCGCCCCAGGGATCTTACAGACCACGCTGTTATTGAAGCCATGAAAGAAATTTTGAACCAACTCGGACTGCAGGCATCCAATAACCCGATATGAAGTAGATTTGTATTGGGATCATTATGAAATTATCATTAACAAGTCTTATCCTTGGGGTCGTCATTGTTCTTACCGCACTTGGCTTGCTTCGTTATCGACCCTGGAGCCATCATCCTTCCGATAGAAGGAGCGATGTGATACATGAGGGATCAAACAAAAAAGCATTAAGGGAACTGACCGTAGGCTATTTACCGGTAACGTGTCATCTTACATGCCCGGTTACTGATTTTGCATCCAAGACAACTGAAACGAGTACAAATTTCAATTCCCGGATGTTCTC
>Ga0193726_1000733_pt1 | contig 31103 bp, 30 predicted proteins | sample H2c1metaG_FD_144928 | JGI IMG/M metagenome (GOLD analysis project Ga0193726, IMG submission 144928) | Soil microbial communities from a riparian zone of the East river system, Colorado, United States - H2c1 | ecosystem: Environmental > Terrestrial > Soil > Riparian zone | place: USA: East River... | reverse complement strand
GCTGGGGCACGTGCGATTGGATGAACAAAGTGCTGCGTTCGGGATCCAGGCCGGCCGCCAGAAAATCGAGCATGACCTCCAGCGAATTTTCCTTGACTCTTGAAGTGTCGGCGTAGTCGGTGGTCAAGGCGTGCCAGTCGGCGATGAAGAAAAAGCATTCGTACTGGTCTTGCATGCGGACCCAGTTGTCCAAGGCTCCGACAAAATTTCCCAGGTGCAATTTGCCGGTGGAGCGCATGCCGCTGAGCACGCGTTGGCGTTGATTTGAGGAACTTGAGGACATCAATTTTGCAGGGCCTTAACCAAGCTTCCGGCGCGAGATTGGCTTTGATATTAACACGCGGATCGGGGATTCCGGGTGCTTTCGCCTCTATCGGGGAGTTCAATTTTACCCACCCAGGACGCGAAGTTACGGGAGAGGAATGTTTAGCTTTTCCGCCTTCTCGGTCGCCTAATGCTTCTCGAATTCCATTTTCACTTCTTCGGGGGCGATGGGCTTTACTTTAATCGGCTTGGCGGGGATGCCGGCCACCACATTGAAGGGGCTGACATTCTTGGAAGCTACGGCCATCGAACCGACCATCCCGTGCTCGCCGATCTTCACCCCGCTCATCACCGTGGCGTGATAGGTGACGCGCGCCTTGGGACCGATTTCGGTAAGGTGATTGGAGACGATCATCCCGTCGTCCAGATCGTGCGCGTGGGTATAGACATTGGCGAAATCGGAGATCGAACTGCCTTCATGAATGATGAGTTCGCCGCGGTCATCGAGAAGAACGTATTTGTGTATGGTGCAGTTGTCTTCAATCGTCAGATTGTAGCCGAACGAGACTTCCACCCCATGAAAGATCTTTACGTTTTTGCCACAGTGCTTGAATATATGCCGGCCCAGCATGGCGCGTACGCGGAATCCCAGCCAGTGGTTCAATCCCACGGGCGAGCGATCGTACATCATCCAAAACCAGATGAGCGGCTTGCGCTCGGCATATTTTGCGGGATCCACATCGCCGTAGTATTCCGGCTCGAGGGAGGCGTTGCGCGGATCGAAAGAATGGACGAGCGTCTGTTCCGCTAAGGACGCAATCGGACCCGAGGCTGCGTATGGCCGTCCAAGATAGAGTTCGTACAAAGTGTCGCGAACAATCCGGCTGCGGTGTCCGGGATCGCGATTGCTGAATTCGCGGTCCAGGCGTTCAAGCCAATCCAGGAAACTCTTTTGTGCGTCCGGTGTCGGATGAATGGGACGATATTCGTATCGGGGCATGGCCGCCTCATGATGAACTAGGGCGCGTTAAACATAGCATACTGGCTGGCCGGGGCTCGACTTCGAGGGTAGACTGCTGGGTTGCAAGAAACCGTCTGCAATTCGGCCAGCACACGCTCAAGGAGGTTGAATGAACCATAACATCTCGCGGATGTTCGGAAATCTGATGCTACTTGCTGCGCTTTCGCTGGCCGGAATTCAGCCGCTCTGGTCGCAGTCGCCGGCTTTCCCATCTTTCGATCTGGTAATCACGAATGGCCACATCGTGGATGGCAGCGGCTCGCCATGGTATTCCGGAGATGTCGGCATTCGCGACGGGAAGATCTTGGCAATTGGCAATCTCACGGCCGCGGCCCGCAAGCGGACCATTGATGCGCAAGGAAGGGTTGTGGCTCCTGGTTTCATCGACATGCTCGGCCAGTCGGACCTGACCATTCTTGTCGAACCCCGCCTGCCGTCGAAAATCTTTCAGGGAATCACGACCGAGATTACCGGCGAGGGCGGCTCCGCGGCGCCGTTGAATGATGCCATCGTGCGGGCGGACCGTTCCGGCTACGAACACTATCACATGACGCCGGACTGGCGGACTTTCCGCCAATATTTTGCCAAGCTGGAAAGCCAGGGGATTGGAATCAATCTGGCCAGCTATGTGGGCGCGACGCAGGTACGCCGCATGGTCCTGGGAGATGACGACATACAACCCACCCCGCAGCAGCTCGAGCAAATGAAAGCCCTGGTGCGGCAGGCCCTGCGTGACGGCGCCGTGGGCGTATCCACGTCCCTCGAATATGCGCCCGCTCCGTATGCCAAGACCGAAGAGTTAATCGCGCTCGCCACGGAGGCAGCCAAGTCCGGTGGCATTTATGCCACGCATATGCGGAACGAAAGCGACGCGGTTCTGCCCGCGATTGACGAGGCCCTGCGCATTGGACGCGAGGCGCATATTCCCGTGGAGATTTGGCATCTCAAGGTGGCGGGCAAACAGAACTGGGGGCGCATGCCGGAGGTCATCGCAAAGATTGACGCCGCGCGTGCCGAAGGTACGGACGTGAGCGCCAATACCTATGCCTACACCGCTTGGTTCAATGCGTTTTCGGCTTTTATCCCGCCCTGGGCCCATGACGGAGGGGATGCCAAGTTGATTGAGCGTCTCAAGGATCCAGCTTTGCGAGCGCGGATTCGCAAGGAGATGATGACACCGTCGAGCGATTGGGATAATGAGTGGGTGGAGATTCCTGGTCCTGAATCCGTCCTGATTGGTGTGGTGCAAAACCCCAAGCTTCTTCCCCTGCAGGGCAAGACGCTAGCCGAGGTCGCGAAGATTTGGGGCAAAGATCCAATCGATGCACTGTGCGATTTGTTGATCGCAGATAACGCATTCACTGAAGTTGCGGTGTTTGGCATGTCGGAACCTGACGTGGTTCTCGCACTGCAACAGCCGTGGGTGTCGATTGACAACGATTCCTCCGGCACGTCAACCGAAGGACTGCTCGGACAGGAACATCCGCATCCGCGGGCCTATGGCACCTTCCCGCGCATCCTGCACAAGTACGTTGGTGAGGAGCACAAACTTACACTGGAAGACGCCATCCGCAAGTTCTCCGCCCTGCCGGCGCAGCGTATGCGGCTCACGGATCGCGGAGTGTTGAAGGCCGGTATGTGGGCGGATGTCGTGATCTTCGATACGGCGAAGGTGCGTGACCTGGCCACTTTCGAAGAACCGAATCAGCTTTCGCAAGGGATGGACTATGTACTGGTGAATGGCGTTCCGGTGATCGATCAGGGCAAAATGACGGGTGCGAAGCCGGGGAAAGTCCTGCGGGGCGCGGGATACGTGCAATGACTATCTTTGAATGAGGATCAGCTTTTGCCAGCCGACAGTCGCCGAGTCGATGCGGTCCGGCAGTGGGAACCGGGAATCGATGCCGATGTCCGGATATCTCGGCTGGAGAAACTTCTGAACGAATACTTGCAGGACGAATGGCGGGATTTCCGAGCCGTCAAGCGCTACGGAATCTACGTGTACCCATCCTTGTCCGTCTTTGCCGTGCGCGTGTGCCACAGCGACCACGGTGTGAACTCCGGTGAAGATGGAGAGCAGGGGATTGTTTGAATTGCGTCCCGTCTTGATCTGGTCAAAATCCACTTTAAGGGTAGCGGTGACAACCGCTGCCTGACCTTCAAAATGGACGGAATGCACTCCTGCCGGCAACTTAACCTTTCCCGCCGCAAAATACGCGTTCACTTCCTGCTCGGCGAATTCGGTCGGCGACGGATCGGGGCGGGACGCTCTTCCGTTGCTTTCAAGCTGCTGTAGCTTCTTCTCCATGCTCGATACGGCAGCGGGATCTGAGGCCGGAGGCACGTGAGTCTGGGATGCGCTCAGGAGGCCAGCCGCAAGAAGAGCAAGAGCGGACAGGATGGCCGGCGGCGTTCTCATGGTTTCAGGGCGGCCTGGGTTTCCGGTGTGGCAACAGGGGAAACGTGCGGTTCAGTCAGCGTACCCGTGATGTTGAATCCGCGTCCACCTTCGCGGGAAAGCTTCATGTCCAATACGCGGGCAAACGAGGCGGTGCCACTCACCTGATACATGCCGCCGGCGGTTTCGACTTGGCCGTTGCGGATTTCCATATTCCCGTTGTGAATTTGGAAGTGTCCACCGAAGCGATGGACCTGCAGGGGGCCGGCCGGGCTGCCGAGAGAGATGTGCGGCAAGCGGGCGTCTTGCGCATCGACTTGCAAGCTGCCATTCGTGGAGGTGAGCAGGTCGGGCGTGCTCCAGCCGGAGGCAGCCGCCTGATAGTTGGCTGTCGCGGTTCCGCTGATCCAGTCATCGTGCATGGCATCGGCAAGCTGGCCGAGGTCGGCGTGCTCCAGAGTTCCTCCACCCGCATACTTCGGCGGCTTGATTGTGAAGTCCGCTTTCCATTCGCCGGTGTGCCGTCCGCCGAGAAGATTGCCTCTCAGAACGGACAGCCGAAGCTTGCCGTCCGCCAGGTCCGTATTGGCCGAAACCCCACTCACCACCAGCTGGTGAATAAATAGCCTGTCGGCGGAGAGTCTTCCCTGGGCGCGCAACGTGCGCAGGTAAGGAATTCCGGGAGATGATGAGGTGGGGAATTGATACCAAGCCCGTTTGCGAGACAGAGGGCTGAGAACCTGGACGAACTGATCCGTGACGATTTCGTCGGCATGCAGATCGAACTGAACAGGGCAGCGTCCCGGCGTGGCACATTGCCGTGGCAGGCTCAGGGACCCGCGCCAGACGCTCCCGGCGAGCGAAGCTGTGACGTTCTGTACCCTAATTTCCTCTGGTTCCAGCGAGACGTTCGCCGAGGCCACTTCCAACGGCGCGTTCACTCCGTTTAGTCGCGCATGAACGGAGTGCAGTTGAACTCTTCCGGTGGCGCGAGGCGCCTTGAACCCCGGCCAGTTGCCGGCAATAAGCACGTCGACTTTGGCAACTCCGTCGGCGGCCGGGGCAGGGACTGAAATTCCGATGGTTCGCGCGACCTGCAGCAGCCGCTGCACCTGCGCATCCCCCTGGAGTGTGAGGGCATAGCCCGAATACGAGACCCAACCCCGCGTAACCGCAGGTGAGGGGCGCCCCAGCGCCAGGTTGAAAGGCCCAATGTCTAAGTGAGTCTCAGCTGGCGCTGGAGCAATGATGTTGCGCGCTAAAAAGCCGGACATCTTGAGGGGATGCGAATGGACTCCTTTCGCGGAGATCGCGAAGGGAATTTTGTCCAAGGCCAACTCCGTTTTGGTGAACTTGGAGCTCAGGTGAAACCCCAGAGTCTCGCCCCAGCCTGTCCAGACTGCAGAATTTGAATTCGCGGTCCGAATATACTTCACATTCGCTTCCAGTTTTCCGGCGGCAGCCAAATCGGCGGGTATGCCTTGCTTCGCACGGCGGGCGAGCGCAACCAGAGCTTGTATGGGCAGGTGCTGGACGGCGATACCCAGATTGTAGGTAGGGTGCCCGGGCAAACCCGCAATGCTTCCGTCTACCGTGACCCCGCCATCTCCGACAGGAGAGCGGCAGGCCAGGCTCGACAGCATCTGGTCAGCGGTGCTGTAGTGGCCACTGCACTGAGCTGCCAGCCGAAGGGCTCCGCCGCCAGGAATATCGTAGCGACGAAAATCCTGCACCGAAGCTTCCGTCCCAACCATGAGATCTGCCGGGGTACCGCTCAAGGTGACGGCGAATTCGACCGTTCCCCGCCATCCCTGATCGCTTCCATACACCAGTTTGGAGGCTTGACCGAGCTGCGCCCGCTCCCACAGCAGGCTGAATTGAAGAGGAGTTGCACGCAACGCAGGGGCTCGCTGCCAGGTGCCATTGACGGTCAGCACGCCGGTGTCACTGAGATTGAAGTCAGTCCGCACCGGTTGCGCCTTCAACCGCATGCCCCATGCATTTTCCGAGTCCTGCCAGAGTCCGAACTCCGCGTCGGTCAGAGCGTAAGCTTTCTTTTCCTGTCCGAACTTGAAATTAATGCGGCCGCGATCGGCCTCAATATAAGGGAAGCCGGGACGGATTTCAGTCCTTGCCTTGCTGGTAGGAGCAATCGTCGTTCTGGCCGAGCGTTCGAGAAGGCCCTCAAGGTTCCAGTGTCCATCGTGGTTGCGCACGAGATTGAGGCTGGGTTCGGTAAGAATCAGCCGAGTGATCTCAATGCGTCCGCGAAGGAGGGAGCTGACTCGCAGGGCAGCCGTCACCTGGTCGGCCCAAAGCATGGGCTCGGCGCTGAAAGCTGGATCATCGTGGACCACGAAATTCTGTAGTTCGAAGCCGGGCTGCGGCAGCAAACGCAGAGTCACCGAGGCGACGTCGACTTGCCGTCCCAGCGCGAGGCTGATGGAATCAGCAATTCTCGTCCGCAACCGGTCTGCTCCCGGTCGTACCAGGAACAGGCCCAGGACAAGCAAGATCCCGAGCACCAGAACGCCGCGCCTGGAACGAAAAAAATTCACCGCACCACCTTCAACGTACGGCTCCACCGGGTACCATCGAAGAAATGGATTACCACATGCGCAATGAAACTCAGCCGGTCAATGATCCCGGTCTTTTCATATTGATAGGGTGGGGTCTCGAAGGACCAGTAGATAAACATTGGACGCCCGACGACGTTCTCCTGCGGGATGAAACCCCAGAAGCGGCTGTCTAGACTCACGTCGCGATTGTCGCCCATTCCGAAATAGTTGCCCGGTGGAACCACCAGGTCGCCACCTTCGACGTGCGTCTGAAGGCTCAGTTCCCGGTCCAAATACTGGTCGGTGCCGGCGGGCGGGACGGAGGGAAATTCGTCGCGATATTCGAACTGATCGCCGCGACTATGGATCCGGTATCGTTCTTCGTCCACTTTTTCGCCATTGCGATAGAGCTCGCCGTTGTGGACGTGCAAACGATCGCCGGGAATACCCACAATACGCTTCACCACGTAAAGTCCTGGGGTTGCGGGAGAGAGAAACACCACAATGTCATTACGCTGAATGTCGCGATAGGGAAGAAGGGGGCCCAGCCAGGGGGTCACCGGGGCGAATTGCACGCGATTCACAAACACATGATCGCCGATCAGCAGGGTGTTTTCCATGGAGCTTGAGGGAATCTCAAACGCCTGCAAGACGAATGTGATGATGAACAGGCCCGTCACCAACACGGTCGCCAGCGAAGCCAGAAACTCAATGGTGGTTTCTTGCGGTTTTTCGTCCTTCTTGATCTCTTTCTTGGCCACTAATCGATCCTCTTACTGGGCATGGTTGCACCCTAGCTGACTATTCGAAATGTGCGTTCCCAACGTGTGAGCTGAAATAAATGAGTCACGGCATAGGCAAAATGGAAAATCTTATCACCCGTGCTGGGCGATGGGGGCATATCCTCGCTCCCATTCCTCACCGACCAATAGATGAGCAAAGGCCGTCCCACGATGTTTTCCCTGGGGACAAAACCCCAGTACCGGCTGTCCTTGCTGTCATCCCGATGATCGCCCAATGCGAAATAATTTCCCTCTGGAACAATCAGTTGTCCGTCCTCGACGAGTTTATTCATGAGCAGATACCAATCGCCCTCCTCGTCGGGATCGACGGTATCGGTGCGGGGAAATTCGTCGCGAAAAACATTGTGCGAGGTAGTGCTGTAATGGACGTAGGGTTCCCTCATCAGCACGCCGTTCACATAGAGCTGCTGGTTCCTGAGACGGACGTGATCGCCGGGAATGCCGACCACGCGCTTCACGAAATGCTGGCTTGGATCAATGGGATAGTGGAAGACGATGATGTCGCCACGATGCACTTGCCGGTAGGGGAGAATCGGATCAAAGAAGCCGCCCCCGCCATAGCGAAACTTATCCACAAGCAGATAGTCCCCGATGAGCAAGGTGTTTTCCATGGATTCGGACGGAATCTGAAAGGCCTGCACAATAAAGGTCATCACAAATGTTGCGATGACCACCGCGTTCAGCAGCCATTGCACTGAGCCTGGCCAGTGACTTAACGATGGTCTCTCTGTCGCGTCCATGCTCACCTGAACCATGATGATCTGACAAGGTCGATCTGACTACGCGCGTCCCTTGCGCTGCGGCTGCCCATCGCCATCCTCGGGTAGCGATGCCAGATATTCCAGCGCTTGCCGTGCAGCGTCCTGTTCGGCATTCTTTTTGGTGGAACCCTCGGCGCGGCCCACAAATGCGGCCTTGCCGTTATGGCCGGAGTTGAGGAGCCGTGCTTCGACGGTAAAAGTTTTGCTGTGGTCCGGACCGTGTTCCTTCACTAGCACGTACGTGGGCTGAGGGCGTCCATAGGCCTGCAATTTTTCCTGCAGGGCGGACTTATAATCGGTGACGGGCAGGCTGCTGCCATTTCGTTCCAGCTCCGGGGTGATGATCCTTTGCAAGACAAAGCTCCGCGCGCACTCCATTCCCCCATCCAGGTACACTGCACCAAGAACGGCTTCCAGCGCGTCCACCAGCAGAGCAGTCTTCTTGCGGCCTCCGCTCTTTTCTTCGCCCCTGCCCAATCGCAGGTAGGAGCCGAGTTCCAATTGCTGGGCCACGCTGATGAGGTGTTTTTCGCTCACCAGATGGGCACGCAGTTTCGAAAGCTCACCTTCGCGAAACTGGGGGAAGCGACTGAACAGTTCCTCGGTGGTGACCAGTCCCAGGACGGCGTCGCCCAGGAATTCGAGTTGTTCATTGTCTCCCACGGGAGTGGACTCAGTTGGCTTCAGCGCCTCAAGTTCCCGTGCCTGGGAAGTATGAGTCAGCGCCTGCTGTAATAGCTCAGGGCGCCTGAAGTTGTACCCCAGAACTTCTTCCAGTGTCGCGGTGTCAGAGGATTTCATCATCTGAAAAGCTGAGAGATGGATTCGACCTCGCGAAGGGACGGCCGCCGCCCTGGGGTTTCCAAGTCGGGCAAGGCTCGACTCTGCAGGCCCACAAACCCTCGCATCATAAATTCCCGCCGGCAGGACAGCTGTTACTTGGGCGGAGTACTCCCGGCAGGTGTCTGCGCACCCGGAACCAGTTGGACCAACCGGGAGCGTTCATCACGCGCGGCTTTTCCCACGTTGGTGTCATCCTTTGTAATCTCGACCGCGTGATTGGCCTCCTTCAACGCCTCTGGGTACCTGTCCTGCTTATCCAGGGCGAGCGCCAGGCGCAAAATGGCTACCGGGTCGGGCTGGGCCGGATAGGCATCAATGGACTTGCGAAGAGAGACTTCCGCATCGCTGAACTTCTCGCGCTTGTACTGCAAAGTGCCGACAATGGAATACGCCGTGGAACGCAAATAGGACTTGTACCCGTCCACTTTCTCCTGCGGAGTGCCGGGCGGGACGGTGATGTCGGTATCGATGGTCTCAAGAGCATGCTGCGCTAGTTTGGTGGCTTGATCGAAACGCTGGTCTTTGTCGAGATCCGTGTCTTGTGTGCGCTCGGCTAATACCTGGGAGACGCCTACCAGCGCTTCCGGGTCATCGGCATCAAGCGCCAATACTTTCTCGCCCATCTTCATCATGAGGTCCGCGTTGTTGACATTTTGGGCGCTGTTCATCGCCGCGCGATAAAGCAATACTCTCAGTTCGCTGTCCGGAAATTTGGTGGCGAAATCATCGGCGGCTTTTTGCATGGCAGCCGCATCACCGATGCTGGCGACCGCCGCCTTGTAGGCGTCGTATTCGGGCGTGGTTTTGGCCTGGGGCGGACGCTTCCCTTGCGGAGGCGTCGCGGGTGCGGGCGCTGTGGCGCCTTGCGGGGCGGCGCCCGGCTTTGCGGCTGGCTGGGTTTGGGCGGCACAGACGAATGCCGTTAGAGCCAGCGTCCCAACTAACATAGCTGTTCGCTTCATGCGTTCTCCTTGAAACTGCGTCTCTCGGATTCTCTTGCCAATTGCACTACCTCACTGCGTCTCCGCCGGTTGCGCATGAGGCGGCGGCTCATAAGCCTTCTGCAGGCCCTGCTCGGCCGCGGCTTTCGCCTCGGGCAATTGCTCGCCGGCGTTCAGCGCAGCCCGGTAGTGATCAATCGCCGCATCGCGCTCCTCATCCAGATCGAAAATTCTTCCCAGGTAGATATGGGACCAAACTATGACTTTGGGCTCGTGCGCGACTCCCAGAGCTTTCTCAAAGTAATTCCGTGCCCCGCCCATATCTTTATTCCTGACGGCAACCTCCGCCAGAATGAACAGAGCGCGGCCTGCGTCCTCGCTCTTCTCATCAAGCGCCTGCTGCGCCAGCTTCTGGGCGCCGGCTACGTCTCCCGTTGAGAGACGTTGTTCGGCGGTAATCAAAAGCTTGCCCTCTAAAGCGGGTCGAGACAAATGCAAGATCTCAGGATCGGCCCTGGCGGCGAATTGGGTCGCCGCCGCCCGTCTCTCTTCCTTGCGCACATCGATTCCCACCAGCATGTTGCCGTAGACATTCCGCAAGCCCACCTGGTCTTTTTCGAACTGCAGCAGCACGTCGTAAAAATACTGGGTCAGAATGAAACCCTGCCCCATGGAAGCTGCGATGGCCTTCTGCCGTTCGGCTTCCGGGGTCGCGGCGGGCCCGGTAGTGCGGGCTTCGATCGCCCGGATCAAGCACTCGGTAGACAGCAGTCCGGCATCATTTTTGAAGCTTTCATCCATCGGGGCGGTTTTTAGGGAATCGAGCAATGGCACCAGACGCTTGGTCGCTTCGGGATACTTCAGTGCCAGGGGGTCGAGCAGATAGTGAAGATACGTGTGCCGGATCTGCTCCATTTTGAGGTTCGAACTCCTGCCGGGAGCAATTACCACAAAGTAGTCGGAAACGTAGCTGCGGGCATTGGTCTGCGCGGGGGCGCCCATCGGGTCGAGAAAAACGGTGAAGCCGCGTCCCAAATATCCCGAGGATGGGACCTTCAGATAGATCTCGGTATCAAACAACATCTTGGCCAATGGCGCGTGATAGCGATCGGTGACGGCGGTATAGGCAGGCAGATGGCGCTCCCAGATCACATGCAACCCGGCGTCAAGATAGAACTTCTGGAGCATTGGCAGAATACCTGCGACCGCCGCAGCGTCCGGTGCCAGTTCGGCTTCTTTCACCTTGGGGGTAAAGGTGGGTGGAGGGCCGAGATAGAGAGCCAGCGAAACGAACTGCGCCAAGTTCCGGGAGGCCTCCGGCTGTTGATGCTCCTGGTAAAACTGACACAAAACTCCGGCCGAAGCTTTCAGTTCCGCTGACGCCTCAATGTTCTTGGCCACTTCGGCGCGGACCTGGCTTCGCACCGGGTCGGAGGCGTCCAGTTCCGAGTCGTACCCACAAGCATTGATCGCCGTCAGGACGGTGAACAACGTCTCGCTGGTATCGAGCGTGACATTGCTGCTCTGCTGTGCCGGTGAAAGCTGTGCCAACAATCCGAAGAGGGCCGCACATATCGAACTTCGTGTCTTTCGATTCAAGCGATTCAGGAAGAAGCCTCCTACGGGCTGGCAACGCGGGCGCGGTTCATTGTGTCAGTTTAAGGGCTGGGCCGCGCAGGGTCAAACAATCCAAGGGTTAGGAGATAGAAGCTTTTGAAGTTGCACCCCCTGCCGGACTGCCTGGGACCGTGGCATGGGGCGGGGGCGGGGCGTACCGTGAGCAGGAAGAGATTCCAGTCCATGAGTGTTGCTGTTTTCGCCAATATCATGGGGGGCCTCGCGAGGGCCAGCGCTTGAGAGTCGCGTCTACGGGACAATCGCTCCCGCTATCTGATTCCACAAAGAGCTGTGGCCGACGACGATGAAAACGAATGACGCAACTACAATTGCGGAATAACCGAGCGCATACCATCGACTTACCACCCGGATCATTGCCCATTGGAGAACAAGGAACAAGGCACCCAGCACCAGCGCCGGACCGAGCACGTACAAAGGCGGCATGATGGCAAAATTTGCGATGTAAGGGAAGCGGGCAAGGGATCCCGAGATGATCATTAATGACGCTAGGAGCATCATAGGACGGTGAATCTCGGCGCGGCGACGATAAATGACCGCAATGGCCACCAGAGTGCCGAAGGCGAGCATCTCGCCGAGCATGGTTGCCAAGAAAAATTTGGCCCCGCCTAAGACTTGGTAGGCTTCAGGGTTGTGGCGCGTCGATAAGATCGCGGTGACAGATCCGAGAATAACCATGGCACCCGCGAGCACAGCGCCGGCCACACCGATGCGCATATGAAGTCGCCGGTTTCCGTTCAAAATGAAGATACTCTGCACCAGAAACAGGCTTATCCAACTGAACATGGCAAGGCCATGAACAACGACCAGTGAAACAATTTGCCTGGTGATTTCGCCTCCTCCAAAACCCTTCCCATGGGCAAGAAATGAACGAAATCCCACCACGGTCGCAATCAGCATCACGCTTCCGGCGACCACATAGAAAAGGCGTTCGGACCGCACGGTTCGCACAACCGTGCTTTGAGTCTGCGACTGAGTTGCTGCACCGGAGATTGCTCTTGACACGACTGTTAGCCTCCTGGCGGGTGGCGGCGCTGAACTGGGATAGCTGTCGTGAAATCGCGTTTACACCAACTACTGCTTTCGTTTTCTCCCACGAGACCAAGGTTCAAAGCCATTTCGATACTCCGCCATGATGCGAGCAAGTTCCCCGCCGACTCTTGCTGAAGCTGTACGATCCATCTCGACACTGAGCCGTCGCTCCGTTCGGTATGCTCGAACAGGTCTCGGGACGTTTGACGGTTTGACCCTGACTGTTTACATAAGTTCCATTGTCAACACATTTTGGTTTTGCCTGACTTGTTGAGTTGCGTGCGTTGTGCGGGGCGGGAACGCTCCGTGCCGTTTGCACGGCCAGACTTTGAAAAACTGCAAATTGGGAAAATAAAACAAGTGCGAGGAGCAGGGCCGAAAGGGGACGTTTCATCGTGCCTCCTGACGGGGGAATGCGACCTATAGTAAGCGAGATTCACCTGCTCGTCAGTAACTTTCGTGATCCTAGTCAAAAAGCCTAGCCCGATAGTGCCATGTCAAACCCAGAAAGTGTTGCCAGGGTCCCGAGGGGAAGTGTTGGTCAGGGTAATTTCCACCTTCCCATGGGAACCCGCCTTCACCACCTGTTGTTTCGCACTAAGTACAAGCGAAAATGGACTCTCGGCAGGCTTCGTCGTTTGGGCCACTGCGATTGTCGCAATGAGTCCGAATACGGTTGTACACAATGGGTTTGAGGTACCAAAACATGTTGGGTAGTCCCTTTTCCTGATCCGCGTCCTGGTATGGTAAGGCTTAGACACCAGGGGAGAAGCTTCCTCGGGTACACACTGCCGGAGTGCAACTTCAAAAACTTCTGTCTTCTAACCCGTCAAACAATCCAAGGGGTAGGCTATACGGAGGGGAAAAGTGATGCACCCCTACCTAGGACCACAAATCAGGTTTGACGGGGGCGGGCGCGGGGCGGGATTCCAGTTAATTGAGATGCAATGTTACGACAAATGACGAACGGCCCGAAGCTCTCAGAAGCGAGCGTCTACCAGCCGTGACAAGAGACTGACCTGTAGATCCCGCAAATTAACCTTCGCAAGGTAGTTGTGAATGATCCCGCCTCCCGAAACGATTTTCTCGACGGCGATGTTGACGCAAACCGTCTGAGCATCCTGTGATAATGAAACTAGTTCTGGAATCCACAGCCTCCCATGGGTTTCTGAGAATCTCAAATTCTGTGGGGAAATGCAGAGCTTTAGCTCGTTGTTGCTGAGGTTGTAAGAATAAACTCCCTCCCAATCCGCGCCCTTCGAAGAGTTGAACATCACAAGTGGCAGGCTCTCGCAAGTCACGGGAGATTCGTAAGACACCTCCTCAGCCGGATTGCCGATCTGTTCATAGGCTTCTTTGTCCTTGTGCCGCACAAATATCCGGGAAGGGCGGAGAAACCGCGAACTGGCACGCAGTCCAAGGACGAGTGTCTCGGCGGCGTTGTTGTACAGAAGTTTGTGAGACGTGTATCCCGCAGTGAGGCCGGACGATTTGGGGGTAGTGCCAGGTTGCTCTGATGGACTACTCCCGATTTGCTCACGAGCCGTCTCTAAAGCGATGCCCCTTTCTTGAAGCAGCTTTGCGGCAAAGCAATTCTGTTCCCGCAGCACGCCTAGAAATAGATGCTGGGTCCCGATAGACTTGTGCGAAAGCCTGTCTGCCTCCTCCGTCGCGTGGGTCAGAATACGCTTACATTCGTCGCTCAGAGGCAAATCAATCGAAGTCGAGGCCGTCTCACGGATTACAGTCCGGCCTTCGACCTGCTTACGGATGGATTCGAGGGCCGTGTATGAGTGCAGGAAGGCGTTGGCAAGAGCTTTGTCCTCGCGCAACATTCCGAGCAAAAGATGTTCCGACTCAATGTAAGGAGACCCGACCTGGCTCGCTTCGTAGCGCCCAAAAAAGAGCGTGCGCCTTGCTTTCTCTGTGTACCTCTCAAACATGAAACCCCCTTATTTGGAGCACCCCATTCTAGTCCGGGACCATAGTTGGCGAAAACGGGCATCTCTAACGACGCCAGCGGGTCAAGCACTTTTTGAGCCTAACTGACCCGTGCACCCCGAAGAGCACACCATTTCGCTCTCGTTGAACCATTGCCATACCAACCGGAAGAGATTTACCTCAGATTCTCGGGGCACGGCTCGTCCCCGTCTGGCGACCTGCAGTCGGAAATTGCTGCCTTTCGTCGGTAAATGGGCGCCTTTACTTGTGCGCGAGTGGCAGACTTCGCGTTAGGAGGTATCACTCATGCGAATCAGAACTACAGCATTCATGACCGGGATTGTCCTGTGGACTGCCTGTCGCCTGCTTGGACAATCCTTGCCCGCGCAAACATGGACCCTGTCGCAGGGAGCTACGGTGAAGGACAACGGCCCCCGCACTTACCAGTTCACAGTGGAATACGATTCGACCAACGCCAAGGGAGAGATGTTGCTTCGTCAGCGCCTGACTGGTGAGTATACGCGCGGGTTGGGGGGCGGAGAGGTTACATGGAAGAATGTGACCCAGGCAGACGCAGCCGGTGCCACGGCTCCATTCGCAGCCCCGCAGAAGCGCGACTTCATAGAGGGATTTCGTTATCACAATGATCCCCTCAGCACCATGAAGCCTGAGTTCTTCAAAGGGTTCCCCCCCACCGCCGTCTTTGAGCGTAACCTAGTTTGGGACACGGGGATGATCGAGGAATTCGGCCAAAACTTTTTCGAGCACCTGAATCTAAATCAGCCCTACCACGTCACCTCCAACCAGGTTGTGAGCATGCCGGACGTTGGCACGTTTCGTAACCGCGACGTCGTGCTGGAGTGGATTGGACGTTCGCGACGAAATGGTCAGGACTGCGCCCTGATTCAGTACCAGGCATTCCTCAATCCGCTGGAGATTGCCAATGGCGGCATGACTTTGCAAGGCCGCAGTAGCTATTGGGGACAGATTTGGGTGTCACTGGCGACCAAGCAAATTGAATACAGCACAATCAATGAGAGTGTCGTGGGAGAGCTGAAATTGGCGGGTCAGGACACCACGCAGATCATCAATGTTCTTCGCAGCGGAGTTCTGGAACCGGTGAGCACCAAGTAGAGGATCCCCTGTGGGACAAGGCGGCGATAGGGTCCAATGAAAAATAAATGGGCGTTTTCCTTATTCTGGATCAATCTCGCCGTGGCAGTCGTGGTGCTGATCCAGATCGCGGGAAATCAAATTTCGAGTGTCCGGGAACTCCTGCATGTACTGGCCTACGCGCTGGTCTACGCAAACCTAACCGGTCTTCTTGGCACCTGGGCAATGGGCGGACTTGCCGAAAGATTGGCCGTGCGCAAGTTTCCGCTCGTTCCTGCGGCGACCATGGGCGTCATCGTGTTTACTGCGCTGGGCTGTTTGATGGCCCAGGCGCTGTTGACGGAAATAGGCTTCGTGGTGCCGCTCCACTTCTGGCAAGAGTATTTCCGCACGCTACAGGTCGCGATGCCTTTAGCCGTTGTGTTCGGCTTAGGCGCCCTGGTCCACGGATCGTTGCGCGGACGCGTTCAAATCATGGAGGAAAGGCTTCACGAGAAAGAAATAGCCGAAGAGCGGGCACTGAAACTGGTGGCGGAGGCGCGGTTCCGTTCGCTCGAATCTCGCATCCATCCGCATTTCCTGTTCAACACCCTCAACTCGATCAGTTCGCTCATTGCCGTGGATCCCGCGCAAGCGGAACAGATTGTGGGCCGTCTGGCAGTATTGTTGCGGGCCTCTCTGGACACCGGTAATCAACCGCTCATTCCATTGCGACAGGAACTGGCGATGGTGCAGAGTTACATCGACATTGAAAGGGTGCGCTTCGGCGACAAGCTCCGGGGATCAGTGGAAGTGCCCGCCGAACTGCAGGACACCAAAGTACCCCCCATGTCAGTGCAATCGCTGGTCGAGAATGCGGTAAAACACGGGATCACTCCGCTGAGCGGCGGCGGCGAATTCTTGGTCACTGCGTCAGCGGAGAATGGCAGTTTGCGGATCGACATCCGTGACACGGGGCCGGGCTTCGATCTGTCAGCGATTCCCGCAGGCCATGGGCTTCACGGCCTGGTGGAGCGCCTCGATGCATTGTTCGGTGCGAAGGCGGGTCTTAACGTTCTTCGGCGCGACGGCTATTCTGTTGTAGAAATGGTTGTACCTCGCGTATGAAACTGCGCGCATACCTGGTGGATGATGAACCGTTGGCGCTCGAGCGCCTACGCCGGTTGCTGGAGCGCACGGGACGCGTGAAAGTGACCGGCGGCACGACCGAACCCGAGAAAGCGGTGGCGGCATTGACCGCGGATCCGCCAGACGTCTGCTTTTTGGATATTCAGATGCCACGTCTCAATGGCTTCGAGGTCTTGGCGCGATTACCCAGTCAGCCGATCGTAATTTTCACCACTGCCTACGACCAGTATGCGCTAAAGGCGTTCGGCGTGAACTCGGTGGACTACCTGCTAAAGCCGGTAGAACCCGAGTCTCTAGAGCGGGCCCTCACGAAAGTGGAAGGGTTGCGAACCTCCGGACAACTCGCTCAGCCCGATTTGCAGGCTCTCCTCAAGCAACTCGCGGACTCGCTGCGAGAGACGAAGCCGGAGTATATGGAGCGAATTGCGTCGCGGCTCGGAGACCGGCTTTGGTTTCTCGACCTAACACAAATAACGCATTTCTACGCCGAGGCTAAGCTGACCTACGCCGTATCCCAGGGTAAGGCTTACTGCGTGGACTACGCGATCACTGAGTTGGAAAGCAAACTCGACCCGAAGAGATTCCTCCGCATCCATCGGAGCACAGTGGTCAACTTGGACTGGATCAAGGAGGTCGCATCGCTGCCTGGGGGAGCTTTGAATCTTCGATTGAAAGATAGCAAGGACACCGACTTGACCGTCGCGCGCGACCGCACGCGCGAGTTCAAATCGAGGGTGGGATGTTAGCGGGGGTGTGTCAAATCGTTTGTATAACGACTGGGTTTTGTTTTTGGGGATGAGGTCCGGGGAAGGGCGCACGCCACAGATATCCCGCTTCCCAGGTGCGCAAATCAGGGTTTGGCGGGCGGGACGCGCGCGGAGGGCGCTTAGCAGGTCGCAATGGGGACTCGGGTAAACCTGAATGTCTGATGGAGAGGATTCTAGATTCTCACTTGTGAGCACGCCACAACCGAAGAGACCTATATCAACATCCGCAATCAAGGGTGGTTCACGCGCTACAGCGATGCGTGCCAGAAATTGGATCAGGCAAAGATCGCGGGTGCGAATCGGAGTTCCGCGGGCCGAGATCACTGCTCGCATGGGAAAGCTTTCCGCCAATCCCGACCTTACATGCCGTAGGAGCGGCAGGCGAATCGCAGAAGCGCTTGGCGGCCGGAGAGCATTGGAACGCGAAGATGTGATCCATGAAGCAAACCAGGGCCGGAACCCGGGAAAACGGAGGGGGGTCATGACTTGGTGAATTTACAACCCACCCGACCGTGCTCGCATCAGAGACTGAGGAATAAAATCTGTCTTCACGACCCTCCTGTCGAACTCAGCGACAAGACTCTTGTGAATACTCCTGGGAAACCTGATGCCTGAGTCCAGCGACCGAATGAAAATTGAGAACGAGCTCGGGGAACTGTCGAGGCAGCAGAATGGAGCGGTGCAGGATGCTACTTTTCTCGTCAGATTGAGCAACGATGAGTACGCCGCTTATGAAGAACGCCGCAGACGGATTCAATCATTGCGCTCTCAACTAGCCGACCTTAACGCTAGTGCCTTCAAAGATATCAAACAGGCCGCCGGGTAACTGCTGCACGGTCTTCGTGGATTGCATTATGGGAATGAAAACTACGGAACTCACTCGGAAGCAGATAAATTCCGTACCCTGTCCTGTCTGTGGTGCGAGGAAGGGTGCAGCCTGTGTACTGCAATCGGGCGCCCTGAGCTTCGATCCACATCAGGAAAGAAGGCTCGCCGCCACAGCCTTCGAAACGAAACGCGGCAAGCGACAGCCGGCAATCGCGCCCAAATGACGATTCTCGGCAGGATTTTAGTCCGTCGTCTGTTGAACTCTTGAGGCCCCGTTCCTCGCCACATCGCTCCCAGCCAAATAGGCACCCGGCGCCTTGCAGAGAGTAAAACGCCGGGAGTGGCGCGCCCTGCAGCCTTTCATGTTATGCACGATCTTGCTAGCCTGTGCGATCAGCGTTTGGCCGAGATCGCTTGCAGGCGAGAGGTTGCCCCGGCTTGACGCGCCCCACTGCCGCCTGCCTGCAACCAGGCCTCGCCAGGCCAGCTAAGGCCGTTTCAAGCCGATCAATGTAGATGAGTACTTAAGAGTGTCAATCACAGGAATATTGAATTGAGTTTCTTACACTCCTGCCCTCACCGTCCCTGGCGCAGGCTGGATTCATGTGTTCCGATTGACGATTTGAACCTCATGATTATTTCGAAGAGTGACCCCTTTTGAACAGCCAAGCTGCGGGCGATCTCGTAGCCTGTTATCAAAGGAGCGCGTGAGAAGTCAACCCGACCCATGGTCGTATGATCCTCTCGGGCGCAGAGGTCACCTGAATCCCTTTGCGCCGCGCCTCCCTCCCCCAGGTTTCACAATGATGATCCGAATACCGTTCGCAGATCCCGCGCCGGGCAATCGGATCCGTCCGGCAGACTCTGACGCTGTCACTTCGCGAGAGGAACTTTCTTGCCCGAACTGCGGCTCGAAGTCTTTTGAAGCTTCGCCTGAGTCAAAGAGCTTCGAGGAGCACAACGGTGCAACCTGCCTAATCTGTGGGACCTTTCTCACGGCAGAGGAAGCTCGCCGGCGGATCGATAAAATAGCGCCGGACAACGGCATTCAAGAAGGACGCTAGATGGAAACTCAGCCGCGTCCTTCGGGGCCAGTTCCCGCTGGCCTCAAGCCGGCGGCGCACCAGTTGCATGGCGGCCGGCAATTGCGCTCAACATCTGGTCCGGACAAGACGATGCGACCGGAACAGGAACAGCGAGTTCCCCCGGCTGCGTCGAGGAGCAGCCTGTTGTCTTGGGACCGACAGTGAGCGCCATGACTTGAGAACCGTTTGGCCGCTTGCAAGACGATGTGGACGTGGATGAGACTGCTGTTCGTCCCACTGCACAAGACTAATTTCGGCTCTCTGTGGCGGGTGGGGTGCGGAGGCTGACGCTCGGTGCCGGTCGGACGACTGCGATAGCCCGCGCCGATATTGCTGCCCGATCTGGAAGCCCGACGATAAGCGTGGGCCGGGGTTTGTGTGCCGATGCGAAAAGTCGGCGCGACGCCGCTGACGCGAACACACCGGTTCGCGCCAAGGGCAAGGTTTGCCACCGAAGTATGGGGGAACTATCCGGATCGGACTTACGTATAAGACGCTCAGGAGGAAGTCATGTCTCGATTTGCAACCCGGCTCGGAACCTTTCTCTTCATGACGACATTCACCCTTATCCTGTCACTACCCGCCGTCGCTGCTGGATCCCAGGACGCGGAGGGGGCTGACCAGGACAAGAATCTTGACATTCGCAGCTCCTTGGGTGATTTGCACCTGGGGAAAGACGCCGACGCCCGGAGGGCGGGGTTGCCTCTCTACCCCGGTGGGCGCCAGAGGCATGACGAGGAAAACAGCGATGCACTGAATTTGGGCATTCTGACTCAGGCGTTCGGCATAAAGCTCGTGGTCGCAAAATACGATTCCAACGACGCTCCCGGCAAGGTCGTTGATTTCTATCGCGAGAAACTCAAAAAATACGGCAAGGTTCTTGAATGCCACAGCAGCGAGCACGGCGGTTTCGTCTCCACGAATGTGGACGGGCAGAAGGACCAACGCTCCGAACAGTTTAAATGCGAGGGCGACAATACCGGCCCAGTCACGGAACTGAAAGTCGGGACCCAAGACGATCAGCACATCGTCGCGATCGAGCCGAACGGCACGGGTAAGGGATCAACTTTCTCCCTGGTTTATGTGCAGACTCGCGGCAATCACGGCGCAATCTAGCCATTCTCTTATCCGCAGTCGTTGCCGCAGAGTGCCTTCGCCCGAACGGGCGCAGATTGACGCTGCGAGGCGTCCGAATATCCTGTTTGTGCGGCATGGGTTTATGCGGCGTCCTGTCGCGATTTTATTTGTGCGATTTCGCGGAGGGATTTTTTTAACATCAGCCACAGGCAACTACCCTAACGATTCAAGGTCAATGGATGTCAATGGTGCAGGCCAGGCTATGCCAGGCCAAGGCAGAGTTCTGCCACAGGAGCAAAGCAGGCTGGTGTGGGGCGCTCGCGGCCGGGCGGCTTCACGTGACGCTGGCGCTGGAGCGGTCAAACGCCGGGAATGCAGCCTACCCAGCGGCCGATGATGAGGCTGCGGCGTCCAGCGGTTGCGGCTTGGCGCCATTGATCAGCAGCCACAACATGGTCGCGTGAGCACCCAATTGTGTCCAGTCTTGCATCGGTCATGAGCGGGGACTGCTCCAAGCGAGCGAATCTTTCCAGACGGCCGGGGCCTTTGCGGCTCCAGCGGACACCAAGCATCGTGGGCGTATCACAGGACTTGCCAGTGCATCATGGCGGACCTCTGGACACTTTCATCATCGGAAATGCCAGGCGCCTTATGTTACCTTTACGGACCGGGGGCATTTGGAGAGGCTGCTGCCTCCTGAGTCGCGCCCGGAAATTGCCCATGCGGGCAGTGTCACGGAACTGAATGCTTTTGAGGAGATCGCTTGCGCCAGACTCGAATCGCTCTACTCCTCTTACTATTTTTTCTGATCTTAAGAGGCTTCACGTTTGCCCAGGATCAGCCCACGGTCGATCCTTCGGTCGCGTCCCCGCCGCACGCTAAACAAATCCATCTCAAGCACATTCTGGTGATCAGTCAGACTAAGGGATTTGAGCACGATTCGGTTTCGGATGGGATGGCTGCTATCTTCAATTTGGGCCGGGACAGCGGTCTCTGGGATACGACGATGCGCACCGACACTGAACTCCTCACCAAGAAGGACTTGGGAAGAAACGCGAAGAATCTGGACTACTTCGACGCCCTGGTTTTTTTGAGCACAACAGGGGAGCTTGACCTCGACGACAGTCAAAAGAAAGATATCCTGTCGTTCATCAAAGACGACGCAAAGGGTTTCGTTGGGGTTCACGCAGCGCTCGACACCAATTACAAATGGCCGGAATACGGCGAGATGATCGGCGGCTGGTTCGACCAGCACCCTTGGTCCACGTTCAACGCGCCGATCATCAATGAAGACCCAAGCTTCCCCGCGGTCCGTCACTTTCCTAGGGCGTTCCTCAAGTTTGATGAGATCTATCAGCCCAAGGAATGGTCGCGCGAAAAGGTCAACGTGCTGCTGAGCCTCGATCCCACGAAACTCAACTATGCGAACAACCCGCTCATCCACAGGACGGATCATGATTTTGCTGTAGCGTGGGACAAGATGTACGGCAAAGGGCGGGTTTTTTACTCGACTCTTGGCCACACGGAGGATGCCTGGAACGATCCCGACATCCGTAAGATGTATTTTGAAGCGATCAAGTGGGTGCTGGGCATGACGGAAGGCAATACCGCTTCGCATGCGCGCCCGCAGGTGCCGGGCAATGAGCACTAGAGCCCGCTGGAATCTCTGGAAAGGCAATTCACTAGAATTTTTTCGATTGCCATGAGAAGAATAGGGATATTTTACAGAACGAATTTTCTTGGTTCGGCCTGGCGCGTATGGTTGGCGGCCCTGCTGCTGGCGGGCCTCGCCGTTTCCTCAGCCCAAACAACACCATCGCAATCAGCGCCCCCCAGCGCGCAAGCCAAGAGCAGACCAAGCAGCACAGTTCCGTCCGAATCGTACCCACCCGAACTGGTCCAAAGAGGCAGCGCACTATTCCGGCAAGATTGCTCGTTCTGTCATGGTCGCGACGCTAGCGGTGGAGAGAGCGGACCGGACCTTACGCGATCCAAGCTGGTGACTGCGGATGTTGCTGGAGACAAGATCGGCGCTGTGGTGCGGAATGGGCGCCCGGATAAGGGCATGCCACGTTTTGACTATTCCGATCAGCAGATTGCCAGCCTGATGGCGTTTATCCATGTCCAACAGAACGATGCACCCACGAAAAAGGGCGGACGCAAGGGGGTGGACGTCTCCGATCTCCAGACCGGGAACGTCGAGGCCGGCAAGCAATACTTCGATGGTGCGGGGGGATGCGGAACCTGCCACTCGCCAAGCGGGGATCTTGCGGGAATCGCGTCACGTTACAATGGCCTCGAACTCGAGGAGCAGATGCTGTATCCCAAGCACGCGAAATCAAAAGTGACGGTAACCCTGGCTTCCGGTCAAACCATCCCCGGCGCCCTTGCGTACCTCGATGAGTTTACGGTTGGACTCACTGATCCTGCGGGAACGTATCGATCCTGGCGGACCAGGGACGTGCAGTACAAGGTGGACGCGCCAGTCAATGCCCACGTTGAGCTATTCGGCAAGTACGCAGACGCCGACATCCACAATCTGATGGCGTATTTGCAGACTCTGCGTTAGGCGCTGAGATCTGTCCCCGCACTCTGGTTTGAGAGGTCCAAAATCCATATGAGTTTTCTGAAGGCTGCATTTCTTGTTGCCATGCGCGCTCTGATCGCTATTGCACCGTCCGGCGTCATGCTCGCGCAAGGAGTGGATGAGCAAACGCTTCTGCATCCGCCGGCCGACAGTTGGCCGGGGTATCACGGCGACTATTCTGGCAGACGTCACAGTTCGCTGACCCAGATCACGCCGCAGAACGTGAAAAACCTGAGTCTCGCCTGGGCTTTCCAGACAGAACAGCTGGCGCAAATCAAGTCCTCGCCGCTGCTGGTGAAAGGCATTTTGTACTTTACGGTTCCGGACAACATTTGGGCTGTCGATGCGCGGTCCGGTCACCAGATCTGGCACTATACCTACCCGCCGAACAAAGGGCTTCATATCGGCCATCGCGGCGTGGGTATGTATAAGGGATATCTCTTCTTTTTGTCCCCCGATGCACACCTTGTGTCTCTCAACGCTAAGGATGGAACCGTGCGCTGGGAAGTGACCGTCGCTGACGCCACCAAGGGCTATTGGACAACCATGTCGCCGCTCATCGTTGGCAACCACGTGTTGGTTGGCGTTTCCGGAGATTTCGATAACCTGAGCGGGTTCATCCGCTCGATTGACCCGGAGACGGGCGCAACGCAGTGGCAGTGGAACTCCACGGCCCCGGCTGGAACCCCGAACCAAGCGACTGGGGGAATGACGTGGATGACGGGAACCTACGATCCCGATCTCAATCTCATTTACTGGGGAACGGGGAACCCGACTCCTGTCCTGAACGGCTCGACCCGGCCGGGCGATAATCTTTACACTTGCAGCATCGTGGCCTTGAATCCGGATACAGGCAAGCTCGTGTGGGCCTTCCAGCCCTCGCCGCACGATACCCACGACTGGGATGCGGTTGAAACTCCGGTATTGGTCGATGGTGACTTCCACGGCGCGGCAAAGAAGATGCTGATGCAAACCTCACGCAACGGCTACTTCTTTGTGCTTGATCGTACAAATGGGAAGAACCTTTTGACCGCTCCTTACGGGCCCGTCAACTGGGCCCTTGGGATCGATGAGCAGGGCCGTCCCATTCCCAATCCCGCCAAGGAACCGGCGCCGGATGGACGCCTGATTGCACCCGACGAAGGCGGTCTCACCAATTACCGGTCCCCGAGTTTCGACCCCAGGAACGGTTTGTTCATCGTCGACGCCCACCCCAGCTACAGCATCTACTTTGCCAAGCCAGCCGACGGAGTCTACGGATGGGCAGGAGCCGATTATGGCGTTTGGGGGAAGGGCGTGATCGAGGCCATCGATTACCAAACCGGCAAGATACGCTGGAGTCATGAACTCGGGCCCGAATCCGGCGCCGGAGTGCTAACCACAGACTCAGGCCTCACCTTCACCGGCGACGGTCATGGAAACTTCCTGGCGCTGGATTCGAGCAACGGCAAAACACTTTGGCATGCGGGCTCTGGCTCGCACATCGAAAGTTCTCCCATCACATACGAACTGGACGGTTGCCAATACTTGCTGACCAGCAGCGGCGGAATATTGTTTGCCTGGGCACTTCCGCAAACCTGATGGACCTGTCCCCCCAAGGGAGATCCACTGGTCAAAGCGTCGGTCCAAAGCTAAGGGAGAGGTCTATGAATGCGGAACTTGTTCTGCGAAGACCGCAGCCGGGTGCCCCCAGCACGTTTTCCAGGTTGTGAGACTGGACAAGATCGGCGCGCCGGGGCGGGAGTTCCATAAAAGCCGACGAACTGGGGACCCAGGCCGACGCAACTATTCGAATTGGATCAGCACGATCTCCGGTTTGGTCCCGACTCGCAGCGGAGGACCCCAGGTGCCTGCGCCGTATGAGGTGTAAGTCATAAGATTCCCCAAACGTTGCAATCCATAAACAAACTTTCCATACAAGCGCGATGTGATCCAGGTGAAGGGAAAGAGTTGTCCGCCGTGGGTGTGACCGGAAAGTTGCAGAGAGAATCCTTCTTCTTCGGAAATCTTCACCCGGTCGGGCGCGTGAGTGAGCAGAATGCTGGCTCGGGTACGATCGATCGCGGCCCGCCGGATCGTCTTTCGAAAGTGGTCATCGTTGACCGAATCCCGGTAGTGGATACCGACAATCTGTAACCCGTCTACAACCACTTTCTCGCTATTCAAGACTCGCACACCGGCGCGGTTCACGGCTCGGAGATACTTCGCGTGATCGGAAAACTCTTCGTGATTTCCGGCCACAAAATAGGCGCCGAGGGGGGCAGAGAGTTTCGACAAAGGACTGGCAAGCTTGTCCAGATCGGCAACCGTGCCGTCATACAAGTCGCCCGCAATCAGGACCACGTCCGGCTGCAATCGGTTGAGCATCGCGACGATGCGCTGCAGGAAGCGGTGTCCGCGAACGTGACCGAGATGGGTGTCACTCACCAGCGCCGCGATCCGGCCCCGCCACGATGCTGGCAGGTTGGGTAACTTGGCGGTGATTCGCGTCACCCGAGTCCAAGCAGCGTTGACCAGGCCGTACAAGCTTATCGCCAGCGCAATGCCAAATATTAGAGCTGCCAGGAGCCTTCGATCCGGGTTGAAGCCCGCCAGCCGGACCGCACCCCAAATCGCCCAGCACGAGCACGCCGCCAGAAAGCAGAAATTCAAGACTCCCATCCAAGCCGCAGCGGCGGAGTAAAGAACGCGGACGGCAAGGTTGAAAGAACGCCAGGCGAGCAATGAGGCCACCACAAAGCTGATGGAGAGCATCGCCAGCGTCACCTCGAGCCAGACCCTGGGCCGGCCATCGGGCGCGGGGAAGAAGGCTGTCCAGGTTTCGAACAGGAACCAATGTCCAAGAAATAAAACCGTTTGAATAATTGCGACGAAAACAGCGATCCGAGACCTCAATGAGTATCAATTCTCCGAGCGCGTGTGTGGCGCATCCCGATGCCGGACGACCTCAAATCTCGATGCAAAGGCAGGCCAAAAGCGGCATCGGACCCTTCATTGGATGATACGGGCGTCTGTTTGACGCAAATTTTCACAAGAGTGCTGGCGGACGCTTTTCCCACTCACCAGGCCCCTTCAAGAATAATCCCGCCCGGAATACGGCGGTAAAATCGCGCCCTCGGCAGGGAGCGTCAGGGATGGGAGAACCCGGCGCTAGCTACCTGCAATGGGGCTGAGATCTTGAGGGGTATGAGCTCTGTTTCTTCGCCGAACTCTGAGTCGATCAGGTTTCCGGCCTGGGGTTTTATCCGGGTTCGATGGGCATGGTCAAATCGATGAATCGCCTCACGCGGCCGTCGAGGCTCGGAGTGAAGGAAGGTTTTCTACCAGAATCTAGCCTTGGTGGATCTCAACGGAAACAGATTTCAAATTGTTGGCGCGAAGTAAGGTACGCACTATTTTCAGCTTCAGATGTGGCGCACTTCTTGGGCTGATCGGGGGAATCCAATCTGGCCAATGGAACTTACCCGGGGACGATCCTCGAAGGTAAGATTGAACGACGTAAAGCAGATCAAAGAGGATTGCGTTCATTGAGACGAAGAATATTTGGGAGGAGATGGGTGATTTAGAGTTTTCGGGCTGAACTCGCAACCGCGAATTCAATGGACGAATTGTTCGCCGCGTTTAAGGGAGTTCACTTGTCTTAGTGGCCATCGCTTCATACGAGTCCCGGCGTGGGTGCAGAGAGGGTTCGTTTCACGGGAGATTTGCTTCCCAACCACGGCGCTGGACTTCCTTTTCCTCCGCGTTCTTGCCGCAACAGCTTGCAACATTCTTATCTTTCGCTCGGTATTGCGGAGGCGGCGCTGCAGAGCTTCCCAAGTGAACGCGGGATCGAGTTCGATGGCGCGAAGCCTGTCCGCCACCGTCAAGGGCTGTCGATTCGCCATATGTCAAAAGTTAATCAACAGCTTGCCGTCATGACAATACTGTGTTTCTACTAGGAACTATGCAGCCCGATGCCGTTTCAGTGACCCTGGCGCTGGGGTCATCAGCCCCATACCAAAAGGATCTAGCCGCGCGGCTGTTGTCGGCCGGCATGTTACGGCGGGTGCTGATTCCGGGTTTGTTTCTGGAAGTGCGCGATCCTTTTCCCGATGGATCGTTGCAGGTAATCAAGAGATTCCCCGCCAACACATTGCTGAGCCGCGTGATCTGGGGGACGTGGGCGCGGACGCCGGCGAAGTTTCGTCCCAAGCCTCCCATGATGGTTACGGGCTGGTTGTCGGACCGGCTGCTGTCAAAGTGGATCGAGCCCAGCAGCATTTTTCACGCATGCACCGGGCTCTGCCTGGCCAGTTTGCACGTGGCCAAGCGGCAGGGGGCAATAACCCTGGTGGATATAGCCACCCGCCATCCGCGGCTGTGGCGACAGTCGGCCAACGAAGAGTGTCGTCGTTTTGGCGTGCTCGATGAGGAGGGCGCAGCGATGATTCCGGAGGCATTGCTTCGCCGGATGGATCGTGAATTCGAATCCTGCGATCGAATCGTTGTGCCGTCGAATGTTGCCCGCCAGAGTTTCGCGGAGATGGGCTTGGAGAAAAAGACAGCCGTCGTCCTGACTGGAGTGGACACGCATTTATTTTTTCCTCCTCCGCCGTCGGAACGACCACTGTTCCGCGCCTGTTACGTGGGGCGACTGCAGATGGCAAAGGGGTTGGTTTATCTTTTGCAGGCGTGGAAGCGCCTCGCCCTGCCACGCTCCGAGCTGGTATTGGTGGGAGAGGTGAAGCCCGGGGTGCAATCGGTGCTGAAAAAATACGCCGATGCAAATGTGCGCATGGTTGGAATCCTGCCTCCCCAGGAAGTGGCAGAGTTCTACCGCGAGTCCGACCTGTTTGTTTTCCCCTCGTTGTCGGAGGGTCTTGCCGAAGTCGTGCTGGAGGCGATGGCGACGGGTCTGCCCGTGGTCGCCACCGACATGTCTGGCGCAAGGGATTGCCTGGTAAACGGGAAGGAAGGACTCATTGTGCCCGCGCGTGATGTTGACGCGATGGCTGAGGCAATTTTGTGGTGCTACCAGAATCGATATGAGAGCCGTGCGATGGGACGAGCCGCGCGGGCCAGGATCGAAAGCGAGTTTACTCTTAACCACTATTTCGAACGGCAGATTGCTTTGTATCGCTCGCTCGCGGAAATGCCAACCGCCGCCGCAACGCTGCGGGGTGCGGTCCCGATAAACTGATTTGCGTATGCTGCGATCCACCGTCAGAACTGCGCTGCACAAGTTGGGAATTGCGCAGGCGGCGCGCGCCTTCCATCCCGGCTGCCGGATTCTTGTCTATCACCGTTTTGGTGAGGACCATGCAAGATTGGCGGCACACTGTGAACACATCCGCAAGTATTACCGGCCCGTGTCCATGCGTCAGGTTGTCGAGAGTCTTCGGGGCGGGCTCCCACTGCCCAACTCTGCCGTCGCGATCACGATCGACGATGGCTATCGTGACTTCCTGCTTCATGCGGCACCGGTGTTCCTGCAATACGAGATTTCCGTGACCGTCTTTGTGATCACCGGCTTCATCGATCGGGCCCTGTGGCCCTGGTGGGACCAGGTCACATACATGTTTCGGCGGACACGGCGTACCGGAATTTCTTTTTCAGGCAGAGAGGTCGTCATTTCTGGAGATATTTTGCGTGTGATCGATGGAGTGACTCGTGGCCTGAAACGTCTTCCGCGTCGCGAACGCGATGCTCGAATTGCAGAATTGCAACAGCGACTCGAAGTTGAATTGCCGAAGGATGCTCCTTCCGAATATGAACCGTTGAGCTGGGATGATGCGCGGGAGCTGAGCGCTGCGGGCGTGGAGTTTGGGGGGCATACCCGAACTCACCCGATTCTTTCGTGCGAGTCCGATGAGGCGGAGCTTCGCGATGAAATCGCCGGTTCTAAGCAGCGGTTGGATGAACAATTGGGAGTTCCTTCGCTGCATTTTGCGTATCCGAACGGCACGCCTGCCGATTACGACGAGCGGACTGTTTCGGTGGTGAAAGAGAGCGGATTTGTGAGTGGGGTGACCGTCGGCAGAAAGTTTATTGGGCGCGGTGCGGATTGTTTTCGGCTTGCAAGGTTGGACGTGGACCCATCGTTGCCGCAGGGGCATCTGGTGGATTCGTTGGCGGGGTTGCGGTAGGCGGTTTGGAGAGCGCCAGTCTGGTCTTCCGCCGGTAGCGGGCGGGTTCGCTTCGCGCAGTTCGCACCGGCCTGCGCAGTGGGCTGCATTGTTCGACCCCGCCCGCGGCTGGACTGCTGAAGGAGCCGGTAGCTAAGCTTTTGAGTCCGCCATGGTTACCCCTTGATTACTTCTGCGGGGTTTCGCCCGAAGGGATTCTCGGGAATTTGTTTTCCTACAGGCGAGGGAAAAGATTTTCCCTCGCCTGTGGACGTCTCCACGGGTGATGACGCAACTGCTTGAATCAACTTCAGGTTAGAGGTGCGAACAGCTTTGGACATCCTCGTGCTCCATCCATGGCGGCTAAAGGCCATCCGGGAGTGTCACGCCCAAATTTGTGGTCGCTGTCAAGGAGCCATCGGCTTGAAGAACGCGGACGTTGATTTTATGGGTGAAGCATTTATGAGGAAGGTTCTGCGATTGATTCCAGGCGTTTTCCTGGTTGTACTTGCAGCTTGCGGTGGTACCAGCGGCAATGGCGGAGGCGGGGGTGGTGGGACGCCGACCCTCAAAAGCATTCAGGTCAGCGCCGACAGTTTGTCGCTCCCCGCGAATACCACTGAGCAGTTTACCGCCCTCGGAACGTTCAGCGACGGTTCATCCAAAGACCTGAGCAGCTCGGCCAGATGGAATTCGTCCGCCACCGACGTTGCCACGGTTGCAGCCGGCGGACTGGTGTCGACGAAGGCCAAAGGCTCGACCACGATCTCTGCGGTGTCGGGATCGATCACCGGCTCGGCGACGTTGCAGGTGAACCCGACACTGGTTTCCATCGCCATCACGCCAGCCAATCCATCGATCGCAGTAAACACGAGCGAATCATTCAAGGCGGTGGGAACGTACGACGACAACAGCACCCAAGACATCACCGGAAGCGTTACCTGGACCTCGTCCGCCACCGCTGTGGCGACGATTAGTGACACCGTGCCTACCAAAGGTGTGGCGATGGCAGTTGCGCACGGCAACTCCACCATCACGGCCACATCCGGAAGCATTGTGAAAACTACGACATTGACCGTCAACAACGGGGTGATTCAGTCCATCGCGGTGACCCCGGCGAATTCCACCATCGCGCTGGGTTCGGTGAGACAGTTCACCGCGACCGGCACATTCCTGGACGGCACAACCACGACCACTCAGGACATTACGAACGTAGCGAGTTGGAGTTCCTCGACCGTCACGGTGGCTTCAATTACGGTCAGTGGGGCGGTGACAGCTCTCAAGTTAGGTTCGACAACCATCACCGCAACCTGGACCTCGGTGAGTGGGAGCACCCAGGTCACCGTGAACGCGGCAAATCTGGCGTCGATTGCGATTCAACCCGGCGACAGCACGATTGCGACGGGAACCACGATCCAGTTCGGCGCCGTGGGAACATTTTCGGACGGCAGTACCCGCAACATTACCAATCAAGTGACGTGGAGTTCTTCCAGCACCGCGGTGGCGACGATTACCAACAGCACTGCGAAGGGCGTAGGCCCGGGGCAGTCTACGATCAAGGCAACCCTGAGTTCGGTCAACGGATCGGCGACGCTTACGGTGTCGAGTGCGACGGTTGTGTCTATTTCGGTGACACCATCAGGACGTTCCATCGCGGTGGGCACCAAGTTACCTTTTATCGCGACGGGCGTTTTCAGCGACGCCAGCACGCAGACGATTACAAACGACGTCACGTGGGCGTCGAGCAAGACGGCGTTTGCTACGATCAGCAATACGGCGGGGAGCAAAGGTATCGTCACGGCCGTAGCCGCGGGAGACGCTACCATTACAGCGAATCTCGGCACGGTCAGCGGCACCGCGCTTTTGAACATCAATTCAGCGACGCTCGCCTCCATCGCCCTGACGCCAGCGACTGCCTTGCTGGCTCCGGCTTCCACCTTGCAATACAGCGCGATTGGCACCTACAGCGACGGGTCTACGGTAAACCTGAACGCGGTCGCCACCTGGAAATCATCGAATACGACGGTTGCCAGCATCACAAACTTTGGACAAGTGACAGGTCAATCTGCCGGCACCACCAGTGTTACTGCGAAGATGGGCTCGGTCACAAGCAACTCGGCGAGCTTGATCGTCAGCTCATCGCCACTGGTATCGCTTGCGGTTGCGCCGGCAACAACCAGCGTTCCGGAGTCGATACAGATTCCGTTCACCGCG
>Ga0193726_1000732_pt1 | contig 31172 bp, 14 predicted proteins | sample H2c1metaG_FD_144928 | JGI IMG/M metagenome (GOLD analysis project Ga0193726, IMG submission 144928) | Soil microbial communities from a riparian zone of the East river system, Colorado, United States - H2c1 | ecosystem: Environmental > Terrestrial > Soil > Riparian zone | place: USA: East River... | reverse complement strand
CGAACCGGCGCTGGCGGGGTTGATCCTCGTGAGGGGATTGGCTCCGCCGATGGTGCCGCTACCGATGATCTCCTTGGCGTAAGCGTTGAAGAAGCCCGCCGCCTGATGGCCCTGAAGACCCTGATCGTCCGAATCATCAACGTTCTTCTTCCGCCCTACATTGACGAAGCCCATTGACCCGCCGTAAGCGGGAATGGGGTCCACATTGAAAGGCTGTGTCCCTCGAAGGACCGCCTTCCACTGTGCCATGAAGGGGTCCAGGTAGCCGTCTGTCGCGATGTTGACCGGGGTGGCGATCGATGTCGGAGCGGTACCCGTACGGGGGAACTCCGGAAACCTCGCTCGGTCCGCAGAACGTTGGATGGCCGGGAAAGAAGCGACGTCTGGTGGGACGCCGCCGAGAGTGGACCTCTGGGCGTAGTACACCTTGTACTGCGTCCCATCCGGCATCGGAGTCGCGAGCGTCAACGTAATGTTGCCGACGTAGAACCCCGACCCGATAGTGGCGGGCGAGATCGACACCACCTGCGCGTACAGTTTCGTGCTGGGGTTGAAGATTTCTTCTTCGGGATGGTCGGAAGTGCTGCCACGTACCACCCTGAAGAGTGCGGTGACAGGGTCCGAGGGATCCGTACCCACGAAAAACGGGCCGCTCGCAGCAAAGATCGTGATGGTGGTCTGAGACCCCGATGCGGTGTTGACCCCCGTAACGGTCGATACCGCAATCTCTCGATTGACGAGGTCAGCCAGCGACGAAAGGACCGAAGCCGTACTGATGGCGAACAGGTTCGTGGCCGCGGTCGCTACGTCGATGGGTAGCTTACCTGGGCCCGTTTCGATAGTGCTAGGGTCTTGCTGGGAGGGCATCAGCTTCTCCGATTGCTGAGTAGATTGCCTTTGAGGCGGTAGATGCTCGCAGTCGTGGTGTTGTTGGCGGCGTTCTGGTTGAACAGGATCGAGTTCGAGTCGTCGAACACCGCCCACCGGCTAAGAACCACCAGTACGAGCTGACCCTTCTGTCCGACCGGACCGTCCACCGTCAGCTCACACAAGATCGGCAAAACGTTCTTGTGCTTCTTCGGATCCGACAAGACCTCCGACAAGGCGAAAGGCTTGTAACCCCCGCTGATCGTGGGGAAGAAGGAACGACCCTCAACATCCACGTTCATGCTGCCGCGAGTGAACGTAAATGCTTCCGGTGAAGGAACGACCGGGAGATAGCTCATCAACTGCATGAACCCCGTGTCGACGAACACTGAAGGAGTGGAGACCCGAAGATCACCATCCATTTCGTGGTCGCCGTCGAAGCTCCCACCCGAACCCGGGTACACGCCGCCGACTTGAACGTACTGAGTCGGGAAGGGGTACGCCTCACCGTCAGAACCGCTTCCTGAGGTAAGGACGTATAGCGTGTTGGGAGCGATTCGAGGCGTAACCTGCACGCTTGTCCCGAGCACGCCGGACCGAATGGTCTGAGGCATCCGGGCTTCGTAGTAGACCGTCAGCTGCTCGCCATTCTTGGGGAGAGGCCGCACCGACTGGTAAGTAACAACGACAGGGTTCCCCGCCCCGATGGATGTCGGCGTGATGGCGAACGAGTAACCATCGGCCGACAGGGTGATAGGACCCCCGTAGGGTGCTGCGCTGATCGTCATCGAGATCGTACCGTCAATGGCACGCTCAGGCAGGTAGATGGTGGCTGTAGGTGTCGGGACCGATGTCGTCGTCCAGTAATTGAGCTGGTGAGAAACCGTCTTGTAGGTCAGCGTCACCTCACGCTGAGCCTTCTTGAAAGTCGGTGTGCTGAGCGAGCTGTAGAGGATGGGCGCCGAGGAAGGCAGCTGGCCCGGGTTGTTGATGAACACCCCTTGCACAGTCGGCACAGTGGCGTTGTCGGCGTAGATCGTGGTGGGTGTTTTGGAGAGACCAACGCCCGGCGGATAGGCAATCACGACCGTGACGTAGAACGGAGCTGTCGGATCCGGCACGTTGGTGATCGTGAGCGATACCGTTCCCTGCGGAACCGCCCCCAACCCTGTGGCTTGCCAGATGTTGGAAGACGTCTGGTCGCTGCTCTTTTGGCCCGTAACTTCCCCGATTTGGAGCACCTTTCGAACGCTCACAATGCTGACGCCGGAAGGTGCGGAAGCCGCCCAGTTGAACGGGGAGTAAGGCCAAATGGGCAAGGCCGAGGGCGTGATGGAGATGATGTCACCGTTGGCCCAGTTGGGACCACCCCCCGAGCCCATCGCCGGGGTGTAACGAAGCACCACCGTCTCGTAGATGACCTTGTCGGAGAAGGTTCGACGAGATGCATCAAACTCACCAATGAAGTCCGCTCCGGGGGTGTCGCCCGTGATGGTGCCGTCGCCGCCATTGGCGTTGGAGATGCCGATCTCATCCGCCCACAAGACAGTGTGACCGTTGATGCCGCCGCCGTTCAACGTGGTGCCAATTTCCGTTTGGACCACGTTATCGAACAGGAAGTTCATGTTCTTCTGTGCGACTTCCGTGAGGTCCCACCCTGAAGGTGAAGTTCCCTGACGCATGTCGTACACGTCAGTGGGCGCCACGATGTCGTAGAAGAGCGCATCCGGACGGTCCGACGGACCCGGAGATGCCACGCCGCCGTTTTGGTTCGTGTTACGAGCAAAAACAGCGGTGTTGCGCCGGAATACCGCACAGAGTGGGATGGCGTACATGTAGCCATCCACGGTTCCGAGCGAGTTTGCGGGGTCCCCGTTGCCCGCTAACCAAAGCCCCTGGTCACCGTTAGAGGACTGGTTGACGTAAGCATATACGGTCGTCGATCCATCGGGAGCCGCCGCCGAGGCGGGCACTGAATGGGCCACCAAAGTGGGGTCGTTCATCCCGAGGGGGTACGTATAGAGATCGATGCCGCTGATAACACGAAGTCGGTACTGGATCTGAACCCGTTTGGTCGTCTCAGTGCCAACCGCACCGTCTAGCGTATCATCTGCGTAGTTGAGGGTGAGGTCGTCCACCGACGCGATCTTGACGTTACCGTTCCTCCAAATGAGGCCGCCCCCGCTCTTGCCGGTGGCGGTTGGAGCTGCGGGCAGAAGGCGACGCCACACCTCAAGGACCACGAAGTCGGTTCGCTTAGTGCCTGCCCCCGTGGGGCTTGCCCCAAGGTTGATTTGGTTCGAACCCGTATTGTCGTTCGTGTCCGTGACCTGAATGACCCACCCGTTGACGGCTGCCCAAAGGAGCGGGGTCTTCAGGATGTTGGCCACTGGCGAAGACGGATCGACCAGGTCTGAAACCGAGGAATTCAAAAAGTTGTCGGAGAGCCATCCCGAGGGATAGGTTTTCCTACCGAGTACGCGGATAGCACTTTGCTCTGCGTCCTGAACGAGATTCAGCTCTTTGTCGAGGATCGGCTTGGAAGCCTGATAGACAGTCGTCTCCCAGTTACGACCCTCGGGGTCCAAGTAACCTGAGGCACCGGTACCGTAATTCTTCGTCGTCATGCTGCGGCCCTTTCACCTTGACGAGTCAAGACGATGCCTGCTTTCCTCCGGTGCCACGCAACCATGGCTCGGGACAGACCAGTCTGTTCAGCCAGTTCTTTGTCGGGCAATACACCCAGAAGATGGGGCAGAGGGAAAGGGACCTGCCGTTGGTCTCCTTGAGGAGCGGCATCTCCAAGGGTCTGTCGGAATGGGTCTCCTAGACCTTGAAGAGTCTCCAGCCGGGCATTCGTATGCCCTCGCTTGCGATGACAGTTGGCGCAGACGAGATGGCACTTGTTCAACTCAGTCACCAACGCTTCCGTCGAGCTTCCAACCAAACGTGCGATGTTCGACGCCTTCGAATGCAAGTGGTCGAAGTCCATCTGACAGGGTTTGAAAGTCCCTGCACAATCCAGGCAAGGTGTTGAGGCTTTCAGAGTGTCGAGGGCTTGACGCTGCGAACGAAAGAGCAGAGTCCGGTACGAGACGTCCCCACGGTAGGTGCGTAACCGATGGCAGTTCGCGCAAACAATGTCACATTTTGCAATCTCTTCTATGACCGTGTCCCATGCAGATCCGTTCTTGACGAGCAATGAGACGTCAGCCTTCTTGGCGGAAGGATCTCGATGATCGAAGTCCATTACGTAGTACGGATGCGAAAGACCACAGTCCGCGCAGGGGCTCGCTTCTTTAAGAGCCTGAATCTTGGCGTACCGGTCATGCCGACGAGCGCGGTTGGCTTTTACTACTCGTGCGTGGATCACTTTTTTATGATCTTCACGGTACTGCCGGTTATAGGCGTTCCGTTCTGAAGGGTCTTTGTGGGGCATCAGTTAGGTCCCCTCAGAACGTCAGTCGCCACACAATAGTAAAAGTCGAAGTGGCTGGTTTATTTACTACTGGAAATGTCAAATAATTTATGAGAGTGTCGAAGTTGGTCAGGTCCACGGTGGGGTCGTACGTCCCGTTAGGGGGCGTCACCGGATTGCGGACCGACATATTGGACGACACGTTACCGCCAATGAGGCCCATCTCGACAAGCGGGCCGACTGCTTCGGCCTCCGTATAGCTGGTCGTGAAGTCCACAACCTTCGTCGGATACGCTACCGGAACACCGTCGCTGTCCACGAACTGCGTGCTGGAAAAGGTCTTGCGGGTGATCTCAGCGTAGAGGGCTCGCTGCGTGATTGTCGGAGAGGGCGGAGCTTGCAGATTCCACCCACTATCCCCGGAGCCCACCGCTAGAGCAAAAATCCCGTGAGGAGGCTCGGCCGAGTCCTTCATGAGCCGAGCAATCAAGATGCTGGCGTCTAGGACTACGAGGTTCCGCAGCTCCTTTTCCCATTGAAGCTCGCCAGAGGCCCCGTCCCGCATCTTGAAGAAGACGTCACCACGGACATAAGAGCCTTTTTCAGCGAAATCTTCAGCCGACCGGACCGCGAAGGCTGAGGACACCCGGTTCCGAGGCTTAGGGGTATGATCTGGGATCTTCATGCACATATCCTCTCGTTTTCAACAAGAGCCACCGCATAAAGAGAACAGGGGGCCGACCCCCTAGAAATTCAGGACACGTAGAGCCCGCCCAGGGTTTTGAGGTATTCGGACTTGATGTTGGTGGCCGACAGGGCGGACGCCACCACCTTCACCGAAGCCAAGGTGCACGCCGTGGCGGGACTGGTGGCGTCACTGCCGATTTTGAAAGTACCCCCAGTTCCGTCCGTCGGACTGGTCAAGGACGTAGAGGCAGCACCTGAGGCTCGGCCGTTGACGTAAAATTGGACGACCCCACTCGTCCGCGTCACCGCCCAATGGCATAGCCCCGAAAAGGGTACGGTGTCGTTGATCTGGTAGGTGATGTTGGTCCCCGCACCCGTCTCCCAAAACATTTGCTGGCGAGGGCTGCTCCCAGTAAGAAGCGTAAACTGGTACAGGTAGTTATCGGCGCTGCTTTCACCAGAAGTGCTGCCCACGTGAGTGACGTAAACACTTCCAGTAGGGATCACTCCTATCACCAAGAGCATCTCGATCGTCATGTCCCCCGTGATGCCCAATGTCGAGGTAAAGGAGCTTTTGCTCACATAGGTAGCACCGTCAATCACCAGCCCCCTGACGCCAGGGGATATGTCCGCATAACGTTCAACACCAGAGCCCACCGTCAGTGTGAAACCATTGCCCGAAGAATCCGTCAGGTCGTTGTTGAAATTCCAGAGACCTGCCGGACTGAACGTGGTGTCGTGGTAATTAACTAAGGCCATCAGAGATACCCGTAGAAATTGCCTAGCGTGTTGTTGTACTCACTCTTTACTTGAGCTGAAGTCAGAGCCGAAGCGATGACTTTCACCGAAGCGATGATGCAGGTGGGACCGTTGACGCCCGACGACCCTCCAATACGGAACTTAGAGATGGACCCACCCGTGGGAGTCGTTAGCCCAGAACTAGCGGCCCCCCACGCTACACCGTTCAGATAGTTCTGGACCACATTGGACGTCCTGGTGACGGCGACGTGATTCAGAGCATTCAAAGTAGGGTTGTTGGGGATGTCGTAGGTATCGCTCGTATTGGTCCCGTGCTGGCTCTGCCATTCCCAAGACCCTGAAGACACGCTTGTATTGAACCCTACCGAATACAAGTAGTTGTCACTGCCCGCACTGCCTCCAGAGGCGTTGCAAGACAGGTATTTGCCCGTGATGGTCCTTGTCAAAGGGATGAAGAGCATCTCCAACGTCACGTCCCCGGTGATCTGGAGGGTAGCTGTTGCAGCGTTGTAGATTAACCTCGTAGAACCATCGAATATAATTCCACGAAGCCCTGGGTAGACGTCGGTATAGCGGACCGTACCCGCATCGACTGTCAGCGTGAAGCCGTTTCCAGAAGCATCGGTCAAGTCGTTGTTGAGTTGCCAGAGGCCGGCAGGACTGTAGGTGGTGTCGTGGTACTTGGCGTATGGCATGGCTTACCCGTAGAGCTGACCCAAAGTCAGGCGGTACTCTCCAAGAATTTGCGCACTGGTGAGAGCCGAGGCGATGATCTTCAGGGAGGCCATCATCATTGGAGGACCGAACGAAGCGCCGTCTTCGCTGCCACCTACTTTGAGTGTCGAAATGGACCCGCCCGTGGGGGTCGTCAGTGCGGTACTGGCTGCCCCTAAAGGCTGTCCGTTCAGGTAGTACTGAATGACATTGGAGGTACGAGTGACCGCAAAGTGGCACAACTGGTTCAGGGGTAGGGTGACTCCGCTTAGAGTAACGAAAGAGAAGTTTGCAGCACCAAACTCTTGAACCCAAATGAACCCGTAACCGTCCGATGTGAAACCTAACTGGTACTGCTCATTGCCCGTCTCCAAAGAGCTAGCCGCACCGTAGGCTAGGATATTTTTGCTAGACGAGTACGCATTCAAAGAGACCAGCATCTCGATCGTCATGTCTCCAGCAATCTGGAGAGCTGTCCCTGTCGTGGCGTATTTCAATATGAGACTGCCGAAGGACATGCCTTGCAGGCCACCAGCCAAGTAGGTGTAGGAAGTGACTCCGGAATTGACCGTTAACGTGAAGCCGTTACCGGAGCTGTCGTTCAAGGTGCCGTTGAAATTCCAGAGACCCACCGGGCTGTAGGTCGTATCGTGGTACTTGATCGGCGCATATTGAACAGAAGCGTCGGTGACCGCAGGAGTGTCCGTCGAAAGCACGACGTTGAAGTTCTGGGGGACGTTAGCGGTGACAGAATCGGTGACCGAGACGGTGTCGCCCAGCGTCTTGTAGACGAAGTTGCCCTCAGCATCCGTGATCGAAACGGTATCGCCCAGCAGCACGCCGATCAGGTGGGGATCCGGCTCAATGAGTGTATCCGTGACCGCGACAGAATCCGAGACAGATCGATCTCGGAAGAAGCTCAAGCTGGTGGAATCAGTGACCGAGGCGGTGTCACCCAACGTCTTGTCGACTTGATTGCTCTTAGCATCGGTGACCGAGACTGTGTCGACTAGTTCGATTACACGCTCGCTGGTGTTCGAATCGGTGACCGAAACAGTGTCCGAAGCCGATACATCTATGAGGTTGGACGACGCCACGGCGAGGCTGTCCGATACGGCAACGGAGTCCATACCCGAGCGGCTTAGCTCAAAGTTCAGAGTGGTGGCGTCCGTAACGCTGACGGTGTCGGAGGCGGACCTGCTGTACTGAAGCGAAAGGGCCGTGCTGTCGGACATGCTGCTGCTGTCGGACAGGGCCGGCGCAAACACGCTCGATAGACTCAACGAATCGGTGACCGAGACGGTATCCTGGACATTCGTTTGGATGTTGCCAAAAGTCTCGATTAAAAGGTCTTCCGTCACAACAAGGGCGTCGTTGAACGCCCGATCGTAGACCCAGTTCAAGGCCAAAGAGTCGGTGATAGCTGCGGTGTCGCTCACCAGCTCACTGATCAAGCGGAACAGTGCGAGGGTGGAGCTGTCAGAGAGCGTAATGCTATCGGTCGTCAGCGTGACGACCTTCTCCTCGGTTTCCAGTATGCTGTCGGTGACGCTCAGAGTATCGGAGACCGAAACCTGGAAGGTCCCGAAAGTGGTCGGGGATACTGAATCACTCGAGACGATAGCGTCCGCTGCACTGATCTTGAAGAAGAAGTAGGGCTGTAGGACCAGGGCTTCTGTAACGGAAACTGTGTCCGAGAGGCTGACGACGTGCGTGATGTAAAGGTCGACGGTCGTGGCGTCTGTTGCGCTGACGGTGTCGGATGCCAGGACGTTGATGGATTCGAACTCCAGTGTCGTAACTGAATCGGTGATCGACGCTGTATCGGCGACCCCTACGCTCACAATCTTGAAAGACGCTGTCGTTACCGCATCTGCGATGAAGTTGTTGTCGTTCGCGAACCTGCTGTACTGAGTGATGGTCGAGTGGGAGTCCGTGACACTGAAGGTGTCCGCCACACTGACAACCAAAATCCCGGTGGCGACCTGGTCTGCGATAGAGATCGCATCAGTGAGCAAAAGATCGAGGCTGCCCCTCAGGCTCAAGTCCTCCGTGACCTCGATGGTGTCGCTGAGTACAATCTTCGGCCAATCGATAGTGACGGGCGTAGTGGGACCGGGCCCAATCGAAGACTTGTTGGCTGCCGTTTTGAATACAGTGTGGCCTGTCGCTGGGAAGGTGCCCCAACGAACGTCGTTCATGAAACCGCCACCCTTGGTAATGTCGATCGTCTCAACTAAAACAGCGCTGATAACGTACTCGTAAGGGGGTTGAAACGTCTCCCCCACGTCAAACTCGAGGTCCATCCTGGGCAGACCAAGACGATCATGAGGAGCCCAAAGAACGGAGGTCGGCCCTGTGACAGAAACAACGCCAGGACCCCAGGTCATGAGGGGAACGGGATCCGGCGGGTTCGGCATCGCGTACGAGTCGTAGGCTCGCGTGCATACCGAAATCTGCTCTAGTTCGATTGTCGAAGTAGAGGTAACGTCCTCAAGAGCCGGGCTGAAGAAGACGAGGCCATCGGGCTGTCCCAATAGGCCGCCGTGGACCTCTCCCGAGAAGTCCTTGATGGCGATCTCCAAGGGGGCGCGGAAGATGGGAGTGGTTTGGTCCTTCCACTGAAATCGAGTGTAATCCGGAATCGAGAAGTCGCCCGTCAAGCTGATGAGCGAGTGCGAAACCGTGAGGAAGTAGTACTCCTTCGACTCCAAAGGAACGCCGATTTCGAGGGTGGCGCGTTGAAGGGGTAGGGGTCCGGAGGCCACCACCGAGAGCACAGGGATCTGGATCGAGCCCTCATCGTGCGTAATCGTGTAATTCGCAGGATTGAGGAAGTTCGAGTCGATCGACATGGCGACCGTGAACACAACCTCAACCTTGGTCGTACTCTGAGCCGCTGCGAAAACGGACGGTATTTGGTGAAGACCGATGAAGATGCTGTCACTGAGACCGATCGTCGTTTCGTCAATCGTGATGTCGTAAAAGACAGGCGTGACCGACGAGGTCAAACTCGAGTCACCACCCCAAGGAGAACCACCCCAGCCTGAGCCGTAGCTCATGGGACGCTCCTTTTACCTTGGGTGCACATCAATCCACAGGATCGATAAGAAAAAACCGTCACAGCACCTCCCTCAGGATCTCATCCGTAACGAAGGGCCGGTCTGTGCTGAGCGCGATGTCGTTGCTGCTGAGAATGTCGGAATCGATCGAGATCCTCACTACTCCGGCCCCAGGGTCTCGGACGATCCGATAGGTGTGAAAGAGCCCATCCAAGAAATCGAAACTGATGGACCCCAGTAGGTTGCCGTTGTTGATGTCGAACACCAGAACGAAACGGTCCGCCAAAGGAGTGGTCACGAAAGCCAACGCGGCCGTGAGTCCTGGGGCCGAAAGACCGAACCGGACCTGCGTGTCGCCCGTGCCTAGAGTAGCGTCATCCCGCAACCGGAGCCGGAAACTTGCTTCTGTCTGGAGCCCAGGAGCATCCGGCAACGTCGTGTTGTTCTTGTAGACGGTCTTGGAGCCAAAGGTTCCGTACGTCAGAATGCCGCCCGCCACAGAAGCGAACACGTCTCCCGGTACGTCGCTCTGACGGAACCACGGCGTGGAAGCCGTGACGTCATTCTCGGGCAGGATGTCACCCTGGTACGTGAGGCACACTTCCTTGGTGTAATCGAAACCCTTGAAGTCGGGCCCACAGCAATCTCCAAACGGAGCCAGCAAGCCCTCTTCACCCTCACTTTGCTCGATCACATCGAGCGAGGTGTAAAGGACGTCGTCCGGAACCACCAGACGGTACTGAATCGTGCCGTCGTTCAGGGTGAAATCCGTGGCGTTCAGAACGTCAGCGGGGCTGTTCAACACCGAGACGTAAACTTGAGTGGGGTAGGGGGCTCGAACCTCAAAGGTTTGAGTGCTCGGAACCAAGGGCGTGCTGTCGTTCAGCTGAGTGAAAGCCTTCAGGCCCGGGTCCGCCAAGAAATCGGGGTCTACCTTGGGAATGACTCCGGTTGAGCTGGACTTAAAGCTCGTCAAAGAGTGAGGGAGGGTGGTGTAGAGCCGCTCGGGGCTCTGCATGACGTTCCACTGGTTGAGGACCTGGTGATGTGGAGCGATTCGAAGCTCGTAGGGCGTCCTGGTGACGCCGTAACGCACGAAGTCCCAGTAGGACTGCTCCAGGTTTTCTGAACTGAAAGAGCCCCAGGCGATGGCCGCTAGACCGTTCGTGAGCGTCTTTAGGATGCCCGCCCCAGAGCCCGGCAAATCGATCGAGTTGTAGCCAATCTGGATAAGGGGAGCCGAGTCGTTCTCGAAGATCAGCGAAACATTACCCGTTGTGTCCCGCGCTAGACGATACTTATGCAGGGTCGTCCAGTCCGTCTCCTTGACAATACGGTAGTCCGCCAAAGTGGGCCCTAGCGGCCAGAGGCTGGAGACCGTGAGGGTTGTCGAGCTACTGATGCCCGCAACGTCGTAGATGCCCTTATTGGGACCGGCGTCAACGATGAGCTTGTCCCCGATCGCCACACCTGCGGTGAAGAAATCGGCTTGGGAGTCTCCAAGGGCGTTGCCCACGACGGTTGCGTCACGCCCAAATGCTTTCAAAGGCAAGTGGTAGCCCGTGAGAGCATCCTCGTCGTAACCCTTCCAGATGCCGACGTAGTGCTTGAGATCCGTTCTCGTACGCCAAGCGTTGCAGTAGGACCATTCGACTTGAGAAAGGGAACCCATGCTCGAAGCCGTCGAAGACCCGAAGGACACCTGAGCGTTGCCGCCCGAAACCCCGAAGGCGCTGTAGTTGGCGGATCCCACGAAGGTTCCGTCAATGAACAGAGAGACCAAGTTGCCGCCCGTGCTCTTAGCTAGACGGTAGGTGTGGGGCTTGCTGTCGTTCCAATTGAAGTTGAAAGCCGAGACCGGCACTCCGTCTGAGTGGAGCTGTACGACAGGGACGCTCGAGATAACCGAGAGCATGATGCCCACCGCTCGAGTGCCGTCGAAAACCTCTGCGAACGCTCCCGCGTAGCCCGAACCGTCCGCCGTGAAAGAAACAACTCGGTTTCGGAACTCCAAGAAATAGTCGGTGCTCGCAGCAATGACCCTGTTGTCCGACGTGGGCAGCTCAGGGTCTTCGATGAAGTAGACCTTGCCGTCACTCGTGGTGGTGTCACGGATAACCAGAAGGCGGCCCATCATCGAAGCGGCGGCCCCACCCAAGAACGACCACACGTAAGGGCTGAAGTCCTCCGGCAGCGAACGACCTCCGTAGCTGAACTTTGGGACCCCGCGGTCGTTCAAAAACGCCACCTGCATGAGCCGCGTGCCGTCATCCACGGCAAACATCAAGCCATAGAGGTCCACGCCATGTGTGTAGGTCCGAAGCTGAACCGAGACGTCAATCACCACCTGTGAGGCCGCGGTCAGAAGCGGCTCCATTCGAACGAAGCCCTTGTAGTCTCCGCCCACGAGCCCAACCACTGAAGCTGTGTTGGCGTCGGTGGCACTTGTCGAATCCAACAAGAGGTAGTTGTTGGAGATGATGGTTTCCGTCCCGTGGAAACCGATCGGAGTCCAAGGCTTCGTGTCAACTTCAGGGACGTTATTGGCCTCGTAGCTGACGAAACTGGACGGACTCGTCTGAAGAGGGTTCGTCGGCAGAATGAGGTACCGTACGAAGTCCCACTTCGAAGAGTTCTCAGCCGGTCGAGAGATCGACCCAAAGAAGACGCCTTGGATCTCTTCGAAGGGCGCCCCTAGTTCTTCGAGGAAAGGGGCCTCATTGGGCAAGATTCGAAGGGTCTCAACCACATCACCATCTACGAAGAGGCGGATGACGCCGTTCAAATCCCTGAAGATGCGGTAGCTGTGGAGAATGCTCCAATCGAAGTCGGCCGGACCGTTCGTGGGGTTGTTGGTGTTGTCGATCCCACCCGTCCAAGATGTCGCCAAAGAAGGGTTGTCGCCCGCTCCTCGCTTCAAAAGACCGATCTTGCGGACGCCCGACACCGTCAAGAAGCCGATGACGTAAGCCGCACTCTCGTCCGTGTAGCCCGCCACCACACCCGTGAAGACGCCGTCGTAGATCGTCACCGTGTCGACGAAGAACCTCCACGACAAGGCGAAAGCATGGGGGAACGTAAGGTCTAGTTCCTGAGTCCAGAAAATAGGTTGACCGAAGGGGAAATCGCCCGACGTGTTGTCGATGACGGTCAACACCCCAGCCGAAACCGAAGTCGCGCCTACGCCATGACGGGTCCAACCGTCGGCTTCAGGCAGCGTATCGGCCTCGTAAAGAATGAACTCCTCAGAGATGGTCCGCTCGGCTGGAGGGAAGGCGATCTTGTGGATTGGGCTGTTGAGCAGAAGGGTCGTCGGGTCGTTCAGAGTCGGGGTGTAGGCCCGCTCGTATGCCCTGTAGTGTAAGTCGCGCTCCTCCGGTTGAGCGAGGGTCGCCAACGTATCGAGGGGTTCGTAATCGGTCGGCGTCAGAAGGGTGTTGTTGTACCGGTACCGATGCTGTGTCGAATTGGGGCTCGCACTCACATCACTGTTCCACGAGTTGAGACGGAACTCTCGCGAGTTGAGCTGACGGAACTCGACCGTAGGATTGCAGACCCAGCTGTAATCGATCTTCACGTCGTCGTCCGGGGCCGGGACGACATTCAGGACAACCTGACCCAAGAGGCCCACCACTGCTTGTGGGGTCACCGGCACGCCGTTGACCTTGACCATCACATCAGAGGGGTCGTCCGCAATCTCACCGTTTCGTGGATTGATCAGCTCCCAATACAAGGTCCCGCTTGCAGGGTTGGGCTTCGTGAAGCTGGCCGAGACCCGAGCCTTATTGGAGGCGAGGATGCCTTCCAAACGGTAGATGCCGCTCAACGATGTGTAGACGGTCTTCGTCGAAGAAGCGCCCACTAGTTCGACCTTCAGGGCGTCCGGTACCGTAACGGTGTCGTTGACGGTGACGGCTTTTCCTACCACTGAAGAGCTGCTGGTAGGGTCTTGCCCCAAGGCACCCAGGCGAACATAGTAGCCGATTTGAGAGGCCACTAACGTAGCGCCCGGCAGCGTCAAGTCTGTGATGCCGTCGATCGTGGCCCCAAACCCCCTCTGAATGGTTTCACTCGGCTTGGCGATCGGACCTTTGTCGGTGAAGACGCTTCGGATGCCGAGCGGGATAGCGCCTGTGAAGACGGCCTCACTGTAGACGGGGTCGATCGGATTGCCTGCCACGTCTTTAGGCGTACCCGCATAGTTGACGTGCAGGGTGTAGGCTCCTGCATCAAGGCCACCCGTTTCCAAGACCACCTGGTTGGACGCTGTGGACCAAGCACGCTTTACACGGACCGCAGTGGGACCGGTGATCGTGTACTCACTAGGGGACACCAGGGCGCGGTCTGACTGCATAGGCTGGTCGTACTCGACCAGCACGTAGCCTTCATCCGAAACCGAAGTGGACACTACACGCGGACCGTTGACACCGGCCGTATAAAAGTCCGCCACGTACTCAAAGGGAGCCCCGCTCTTGGTCAGAAGCTCGTGAGCCTTGAAGTAATAGTTGGACTGATTAGTGACCTTAGTGTCGGTGCTGAAGTGTAGGCTCTGAACCGCACTAGTTAGCTTCCAATCAAGCTTGCCGTTTGCATTATCGACCACTGGCAGCGAGCGATCGAGGAACACCTGGTTGGAGTTCACCACGCTCACGATACGGTAGAGCCCAGGAGCCTCTCCATTCAGGACCTCAAGGTAGTTCCCCACGTCACCGCCCGAGAAACCGCTGTTCAGCGTAGCGGGATGAGCCCCCAACACTTCAACCTTGTAGGAGTCGGACACCACCAGGGACTCGAGGGTAACGACATCACGACCCGTGACGGTGACCGACGTAGAAGGGTTGCCACCCGAGATGCTGAAAAGAGGCGAGAAGAACGCCTGATTGCCCTGATAGACGACTTCTCCCGTGGCCCCTGTCTGATGAAGGGAGGCTACAGGATCAGCCGACACGACCTGAAACGGCACGCCTTCTCCAGGGAAGGGCTGGAACTCAAAGCTGCGGTTTTCTTCCAGGCGATCGTAACGGATCTCTCCAGGGAGGGTGACCGTCAGGCCGTAGCCGTCTGCATCCATGACGACAGGCAAAGGCGTGACACGCTCGACGATGAGCGCATCCTTCATCAGAATGGTGTCGAGCAGGTCTCCTGGGAATAGCTTGTACTTTGGGAGATCGGTGATGCTCACCGTATCGCTGACCGTCCGGTCTACCTCGCCGCCCAGCTTGGCCAGAATCGTATCAGTGACAATCAGCGTTTCCGAAAACGTGCGGAAAAGCTGTGTCTCTCTCAACAGAGTGTCGAGAACGATGACCTCATCACCTACGATCACGTCGATGTTGATGGCTTCTGCTTGAGAAAAGTCGGTCGCAGCCCACGAGTCCGACACCAGAACGCTCAGGACGCGATTCAGATGAGTCGTGACCGTGTCTGTGATGTCCAGAGCCTCTGAAGCCGCTCGAACATAAATGGTCGAAGCTCGGACCAGGTCGGTAACCGCCAGGGTGTCCGTAAGGAACAGCCCTCGCGTGATGTCGGATGCAACGCTATCGGTGACCGAGACAGTGTCCGAAGCCGTACGGTCGACGGTGATGAACGCTGCGTCCGTAACGGACAGGGAGTCCTGTACGCTGCGTACGAACGGCACGCTGCGGGACACATTGTCCGTGAAGATGAGGTTGTCGTTGGGAGTACGGCTTAGGTAGCTGTCTTTAGTGACCGTGTCGGTGAGAGCGACAAGATCCAGCCCAAGGTCGATATTGTAGAGCCGCGTCTTCGCGGCCGTCGAGCTGTCGGTGACGCTGACCGAATCCGAACCCGCGTCTCTAACGTAAACCGTTGAAGCGACTAGGCTGTCGGGAATCAGGACACTGTCGAGGAAGGTGCGGTTGTAGACGGAGGCCGAAGAGAGGACATCCGTAACGGCCATCGTGTCGTGAGGAAAGGACGTCTCACGAAGCACGTTGTCGATGACATTGGCTGAGTCGCTGAGAATCCTCCCGTACACGACATCCGTTCGGATGGTGTCCGAAACGGTTAGCTCATCGAAGTCTGTGTCGACGATGAAACTGTCGGTGATGGAGATAGTATCTTGGCCAAGACCCGAAAGGATCAAACCTCGACCGACCGAATCCGTGACCGAAACCGCATCTGTAGAAAGGACCACACCCCGTACGAAGCTCGTGCTGGCGCCGTCGGTAATCGAAATGGCATCGCTGACGCTGGTGGTGGCCTGCGAAATTACAATGACCTGCTCGGTGATATCTACGAGGTCAGCCGATAGGACGACGTCAACCATCAGAAGTCCTCGCTGTGATCTTCACCCGTGACGGCGGTGTTCATCTTCATGCCCATACGATCACGATCCCGTACCGCGCACCAATAGCTGCGGTAGTCTTCGTAATAGTAGCTGGAGAGCTTCCACTTCATGGAGTCAAGAACTCGGTTCAAAGGGTCGTTGGGCTTGTAATCATCCCGGAATATGAAACGAATCCTGAAGAGGGTGTGGGCCGGCCGGATGATGTCGAGGATGATCCGGATGCTGGCCTGAAGGTCGAAAATGCCCGGCGGAAACGTGCCCCCTGCCTCGACATTGATCGTGAACCCAAATTGATCCGAGATGTCGAGCCCTGAGGCACCCGCTCGTGTGAGCAGGAAGTTTTCCAAGACTTGGAAGTCATCTGAGATGAAGAGGCTGACCGCCTCTTTGATGCTCGTTGGGACAGACCCTTGGAAGTAAATCTTGATGAGCGAGAGCAAGAAGTTTCGGAATTCATCGTCGCTGAACTGCAACGGTGGCAGCCGGTTGTTCAAAAACACGAGGTACCCGATCATCGAGTACAGGAACTCGCTTCGGGTCTTGCTGAAGTCCCGATCGAGGTCCACATCCTCCAAGGCTAGCTCGATCCGAGCCAACTCCACCGCCACCGCTTTCAGCTCTTGGGTGTAATTCGGACCCTGGATAGCCGAGATGTAGTTCGACGGCAGCAGGTTCAAGAGTGCGGTGAAGATGGTCTGCGACCGCTTGAGCAGGCGTAAATTATACTCCTTACCCTTCCTCTCAATGGTGAAGTTGACTCGGCTTAGGTCGAGGGTGAAGCGGGCCATGGCTTACGGTCCCGGGGTGGTGGATTCACGGATGGTGAGCGTGAAGTTGCCGAGGTCGAGGAACTCAACCAAAGCCGCAGGTATGTCGTGCGGACCCACGTCGTTTCGCACGACGTAGCTGACGGCATAGATGTGGTTGCCCGGGTCGTCCGGGGGAAGACCTGCTCCTGATAGGCTGAGCAGCACGTGGTTGGACGTCAACCGAAGGCGTTCAGTCGCGATGGCATCGGCTGTGGTGAACCCCGCAGCAATGAGGGTGGTGTCGTCACTGTAGCCGTCCAGGGACGCCCCTCCAGCTCCAATGATGTATGCCTGGCCCTGGACCTGCCCGACGTTTGCGAACGTCGCGGACAGCACCATAGCCTCGTCATCCTGAAATACCCCTCGGTGTTCAGTCGTCAACCCTCCGCCGTCCGTCGTCGGGAAACGAAGAGCGTTCGAAAGGATGAACACCTGATTGCCCCCGATGTCGAGGCTGACGATGTGGAGGTTTGCCGAAGAGATGGGCTCTCGAAGCTTCCTTGAACCATCGGCGTAGCCCATGCGAGCTAAGGGAACGACTTGGAAGTCCACCCCGTCCGTCGAGTCAATCGCATTGATGAGATCCGACTGAGCGGTGCCCTGCCCGATGAGCTTTTGGTCTAGTTCGAGACTCACATTCGAACGGATCTGAGGGTCTACCTTGTCACGGGAGGCTCCGGGAAGGAGCTGCACCGTTGTTTCTAGTTCGACCGAATTCAAGACCGCCTGCTTGACCAACACGTCAGCTGTGATGTGCCGACGGCTATTGACCGTTCGCTGGAGCTGCTGAAGCAGATCATTGATCACGTACGTAACGGTGAAGTTCTCGTCGTGGTCGTAATCCACGCTCACCGTCTGACCGCTCACGATGGTCGAAGGGTTGGTGCGGACGATCTGCGTAGGCGTAGTAGCGGTCCCGAACACGATATCGAAATCCGGAGAACCTGCTCCAGGACCTGCGTACTCGATCGAACGGTCTTGACTAAAAACCCGAATGGTCGCTGTATTGATGCCGATAGAACTAAGGGGCTCGTTAAAGAAACCGAGCATGATGTGCTGCTCGTTGTTCACCGTGATGGTGGCGCCCGTCGGGATGCCGCCCACCTGATTGATGACCAGATAGTCCCCCGCGATGGTGGATTCCCCTTCGAGCAACGGGTCGCCCGTCTTGTAGAGATTGAAACCCAAGGTGTTGTCGAGAGGTCCACTGGCCTCACCCACAACAGACACCACACGACGCACCGGCTGAAGGGTGAACTGGAAGAGGTTCACCGATCGGAAGCGGTAATCGGCTGTGACGATGTCGTTGATGGCCGTTACCGGCTGAGCGATAGCGGTGTTGATCTTGAACGTCTGGTAGTCGAGAATGGTAACTCCCGCGAGGGCGTAGTTGAGCCCTTGGGTCACATTCCGGACCCCGAACCCTTGAAGAGGGTTGTCGAGGATCTCCGTGATGGGTGTGTTGATCGTCACGCGGCTATCGAGCACACGGAAGATCAGGTTCCCCAGGTCTATGATCTGGCAACGAACATCGCGAGCGATGTCGAACGTAAAGGCGAAACGCTCGGTGACGGTGCGCTCACGCAAGCCCTGCACCCAGATGTCCACCTTGCCGCCGATGTGCTTCTTACGGATTTCGTCGTAGTCCCTCATCATGAGGGCGTCCCCGGACTTCACCACGCGAGCCTTGATGATGCCCACCTGACTGGCGGCAGTGGCGGTGTAGCCGCCCTCCGTGCCCGTATCAACGGACACGAAACCCAACATCGCTCGAGACGCCAAATCGGAGTTGGATTCACGATCCGTACCGAAAACCGTCGATTCTGTGTTGGTGACCTGAAGGTTGCCTACCGTGCCCGAGACATTGCTGATGGTCCCGGCCGAACGATTACCGTCCTCGCCAATCGTTTCGGCCACGATGTCAGCCGTGATCTCGTAACGACGGGTCGAGAAGTTATAGTAGGCATCCGCTTGGGACGCGATCATGATGAACGTGCCGCCTACGAGGAAGCGAACCGACGGCAGGTTGTTGGCCGCATCGGCATCTGTAGAAACGGCCGTACCGGACGCGATCGTGATGTCCTGTGTAGGGCGCGTCGTCGTGTAAAACACAACCTGACCCACCGAGGGACGGCCAGGAAGGCGAGTCCGCTGAAAATTGCCCGCCAACTTGTCGAACTGGATGTCGATCAGCTGTTGAACGGCAGCATCCGTCTGAAGGCCAAGAGCCGCCTTCAATGCCTGCTTATAAGCGCTGCTCGCGACTGCATCAGAGATGCCATCGCCGTTAGCATCGTCGATTTGAAGCAACGTGAGGAAGCTCGACGAACGATGCACGAAGTCCACGAGGAACCAGATACGCTCGGCCTCACTCGCAAAGGGATCAATTTCCACGTCACGGGTTGTCGACCCTGGAATAAGCGAGATGTCGGCATCCGCTCGCTGAATAGCGGCTACGAAGTCGAGAACAATCTGGAGCTGCGTCCTGCCGGGAAGGTCTCGGATGGCGGTGTCGATGATGAGCGGAGACCCCAAAGTCTCTTGGCTGTAAGGGGTCTCGAATTCGCGGTTCGTGATGGAGTCGAAGTAGATGCCCGTCACCACGTAGTACAAGGGTGCCGTAGTATCGACGTCTACGAACTGATCGGAATTGGACCCGCTGCTGCGGAAGTGCCGGAAGTAGGCAAACTCAGTAAGCGTCCGGGCGTCCAAACTGCCCGTGAACTTCATCTGTCCCGCTACTTCTTGAACACCCGAGAGGACGTTCAAGACCTCGCCCACTTCGTTCCCAAAGCTATCCTCTTGGGAGATTCGAACGCGGATGCTGCCCGTAATGGGGAAGACGGCGTTGTAGGTGGACATGTTGATCAAGTCCTCCTCGAACGTCGTCGATTGTGTGGTGACCGGGTTGGCGTTGATCTTGAAATAGCCGGCCGTACCCGCAGGCTCCGACCCTGCGTAGAAATTGAACCCCAGGAACGAGAACTCAGTACCCGCAAGAACGTTATCGTCCGGGGTCGAGGCCAGGATGTCCACAGCGTCGATGCGTCGATGCACTCGAATGCCGGAAGGGATAAGGGTCTCGATGTTAGTGGCGGTCAGGATCTTCGTAATCGTCGCCGAGGAGGACGCACTCACCCCGCCCACAATGTCGATGGCTCGAAGCAGAATGACGTTCGCCCCCAAGTCCAACGGGATGCCGTCTGGGTAAGAGCTAGGGTTCGGGACCGTGAAATTCACCCCATTGAGGTACACGAGGGTCGGGTCAGAGACGAAAGCGGCTCCGTTCACCGACACCTGCAAATCCACCGTGTTGATGTCCACCAAACCCGTGAGGACGATGAAGTCCAGGTTGGTAGACAACACCAGGCTCTGCGTGTACCCGCTGTTGTCTCGAAAGGCTATTTGGGGTGCATTCGCCATGGTTACTGTACCAAGTTGTAGTTAGGCAGCGTCGCATTGAAGGTGCTCTGCTGCTGGGTGGACCCCAAAAGGTCGAGGGGGATCGGCGTCCTAATTCCACGCTCGATCTGGATGGGGTTGCTTGAACGGTTTTGAACCGTTGCGTTCACAAAGATAATCGTAGGGTCTTGATCGCTTTGCTGGAGCGTCACGGACAAGAGACGAAAGGGATACTCCTCGTCCGACACTGCTTGGCCGACGACCTCCTCCTGTTGTTTCTTGATCGACTGCCAACGCCGGAAGGTCTCGTAGATCTCCGAAACGATCATGTTTTGGACGATCCCTGAGCTGCTGAGCTTCTGTCCGATCGAATTGATGATCGTCGTGCCGTACCAGGTGTGGAATGGATTCGATCCCCGGACCGTGTACGTAGCCTTGAGCATCTCCTGAAGCAGGAGGTTCTCGTTCACTACGGTCACCAAAGCGCCGGGACCGTTGTAGCGCCAGTCGTTCTCGAGGCCGACCCCACCACACCGACGGCATTCCTGACGTACCGTGCTGTAGTTCAACTCCACGAACTCGTTGAAGCCTTTAAGGGGCTCGTCGAACACCAACAGGCGGGTAGGGCGATCAGGCAGCGTGTTGGGGTCGTTCACGATGCTCCAACCCGGAACTATCGTCTGACCTCTCCAAATCCGATTCGGAGCGAGACCAAGGACTGCCGCCGCAGTGCTGCCATTTCCTTGAAGGAATAAGGTGGCGCCATCCCCTACGACAGAAGTGCGGATTCGGACCTGCCGTTTCGATGTCGCGAAGAAGACCGCTCCTTTGACGACACGGTTCATTGCGTTCGCAATTTGCGGAGCAGAGATTTGGTTGCCCGAGGGGAGCGTGAGCGTCTGCGGAGAAGCGGAACCGACTTTCACTACCAGCTGATCGTTGGTTCCGCCCTGAATGTTGAAAGGGCCCGAACGTGTCCCGGTTGCGCTAGCCGAAATGTGCGTTCCTGGGGAGGGCACGTCCATAGACCCGTCGGCCCGCACCTTGACAGTACCTACCGCCGCAATAGGTCGCAGAGGTCGCACAGTTCGTCGATCGGACGACAAGAAAAGAGCCTCTTCCACAACAATGTGGGTGCAGCGTTGATCTAACTGACGATCGTAGCTCATGCTGTCCCTGAACTTCCCGGGCCGACGAAGCCTGTGTTCTGACGCTGTGCTGTCTCAGCTTGACGTGACCCGTCCCCGCCCGTATCGTACGAGCTGAAAGGGGCGTAGACGTTGAAGCCGAACTTGTCGCCGCCCCCATCATCGAAGACAGCCCGATAGTTGGAGTCGGCCAAGAACTGGCGGATCTGTGCCGCCAAGTATTCGAGAGACCCCGTGACCGAGTCGGTGGAGCCCGCTGTTGCGGCCGTCATCTCGATCGTCTTCAGAGTAGCGATTTCATTCTGAAGCTCGTCCGAGTAATCCATCGCCCGTCGGATCTTCCTCTCTAGGCTCCCGAAGCGATAGTCCAGGGTGGCGCCCAACCAAGTCTTCGCAGTACGCATCAATTCTGCCGTCGCGGCGTCGGATAACCCCTTGGCCCCGATCACCTCTCCGTTCGACATGAACTGTGAGGCTTGGGTCTCGGTCCCCTTCACCCGAAATACAGGATCGCTACGAAGACGTACCCGGAGATCAACGAAGGGGTCTCCCCCAAGGACCTCGTACGCCCCTAAGAGCTTGCCCAAGTAGGAATCTGAAGGATTGGCGGCATATCCCTGGGGAATGCCCTTCGAATACCTGAAGATGACCGATCCGACCCTAGCGACCTCGGCCTGGAGGTGCTGGACCCGCCCATCAACCAAAGGGAGCTGCGACTGGGCATACGCCAGAAAGCGCTCGAATTGGCTGCGGTTGAAAGTCCCTAGGTAGTCGTGGGCCATCTTTTTGGTCTACATCTGGCTCGGCGAACCGAACACTGGATGCCTAAGGTGACCAAAAAGAGGAATCTGAGCCGCTAGCCGAAGATGAGCGAAAAGGCTGTCTTGAAGGCCGTGATGTCCGGCGCTACGTACGCGAGGCCGACCCCGGCCGTATAGCCTCCAGGGCCGCTCGGCGGCTTGTTTCCGCCCGCAGTGTCGATAGCGGCTACCCAGGATTGAGCGGTCCCCGTAAGCTCAGGGACACTGAGCACGTAAGCCCCTATCTGAAGGCCCTCGATGAAGTTCAGGATGTTGATCAAAAACTCGACGAATCGCTCTAAAGCGGCGATCTTGCGTTCGATCACATCAATGAAGGCTTTGATCTCCGCCATCACTCCCTGATAGGCGGCTACGAGAGCTTGGATCTTGGCCAAGAGGTCGTAGATCATCTGCCCACTCCAAGGCACAATGTCCCGCAGGGGTACTACCGAGATCCAGTCCACCGGAGCACCCCCAAGAGTGTAAACCTTGATGTACTGGACGGCCGAAAGGACGTTTGAACGCAGGGACTGATCGGAGTAACCGTTTACGAACGTAGTGGCCACCTTCGTAGTGATGTTGTCCGTCGGGGTGAACGCGAACACCACCTTTTCCAGGGTGTTATTCCCCGCTAGGCCACTGGTCCCGATGGGGCCGCCCGGAAGCGGTCCTTGCATGATGTTCCGGAAGCCGTTGAGGGCGTCGAAGCCCGCCTGCAAAAGTGCAGAAGCGATAGCGTTCGCCAAGCGTCTTGCTTGCCTCCGGACGCTCGAGTTCTGCCACGGAAGCTCCGGCTCTTGTCCCGTAATAGGGTCCGGCTGAAAGCTTTGGTTGATGGTGTTGGCCCGCGAGAGGTTGCCCACCGCAAGGTATGACTCGAACACCGCAATAGCGCTCGCAAGATTGGAGAGAGACCCACGACCCGTCTGCGTAGCAGGAGGGCCCTTAGGATCAAGAGCAAGATGGAAGTCCAAAGAAAAGGCCGTTTGGAGCAACCTCACTAAGTTGTCGATGACGTCGAATTGAGCGGGATCAATGTGCTTCGGCACTGACGCTGAAATGATGCCCGACGCCTTACCCATCACCAAACCTGCACCTGCGTCCGGCCACTTCATGACCGCATCATTCGACTCGATCGTGAACGTGAGCTGATCGTAGGTCGGGAACGCAGGCTGATCGCCCGCCATCTTCAGGGATCCGCTGAACGCCCTGACGCGGTAGTAGTAGGTCGTGTTCTCCACCACATCGTTGTCGATGTAGCGGAATTTACCCAGCTGACCAAGGAGAGAAGTAACATCGAGTGGGCCGATGATCTTGTACTGTTGAAACTTGACGACCGTGTCTCCGTACTGGTCTCGAAGATTCTCACGAATCAGAACCGCCGTCGAAGGGCTCGAAGTATTGGTCCACGTCACTCGATTGAACTGAACAGTCCCGGCTGAATCCTCGTCTTGCAGCTGGAGGACGTCGATCTTCTGAGAGGCCGGATTGATGGTCGAGCGCTCGATGAGGAAGCTCGGCGGAATGAGTTCTTTGGCAACCTTGGTCACCACGTCCGTGTAGCCGGGGTCCGGAGTCTCGAGACTCGTGGGAAGCGCCCACTGGAGCTGAATAGCGTTGATGGGTCCGTGGGTGAAAATGCTCGCCACCGCAACTATAGGGTCGCCTTTAGCTCCAACAGGGATGGCTTTGAGGTTGCCCGGAGGTTCGTACCGAGGAGAGGTGAACTCCCGCCCAAAGAACCTCAAAAGTTGCGTGATCCGATGGATCAGTGCGTAGGGCTCTTCAGCGTCCACCACCAGAAGGACGAAGCCCGAGTACGTCGATCCCTGCCTTGGTTGAGGGCGATTGAAGTCGAGGTGGTCGAAAAGGCTCCCCTTGAAACGCTCCGTGAACGCCTGAAAACCGCCCGACACCTTGTTGAAGTTGGGGTCCTGCGTCGGGTCCGGAACGTCAAAGTAGGCCGATATACCCGTGGCTTTGAGAGACAGGAATAGCTCTTCGATGAGCTTGATCAGCGTCTGGACCAACACCAAAATGGGGTTGCCGAAGTCGATGAGGAAGACCTTGATGGTGTCGAGGATGGCCTTCAGCACGTCCAAAAATATGAGGAGCGTCTCAAGAACGTTCCTCACAGGCTCCAGGGTGTCTTTCCCTGGGACTTGGATTACGAAGGAATTCCAGTTCGCCATCTACCTTAGCTACCGTACTGAAGCTTTCGTAGCTTCTTACGCAAGCCCGCCAGCTCCGCTTCAGCGGCTTGACGAGAAAGGTTGGCGACTTCGATCATGCGGTCCTGGATGGGAAAGCGCTTCTTGTACTGCCACTCAGGCTTCACGCCTGCTGCACCGACAGCAGCTTCGTCAGCTGATTCAGAACGTCCTGCTGCGCTTTGATCCGGTTCGCCACCGCTCGGTCCTTCATGACCAAGATCCCCTTCTCCAGGTTGATCCTCGTGTCGATCCATACGTACCTCTTGTCGTAAAGGCGGTCTCCCGCAGAAAGTTCGCTCTCAACGCCCGTGACGTCGGTCCCGATTTGCGTGACACGTCCTGCGACAGCCGTCACTCGAGCATCAAGGTCGTTCGTCACCAGTCGAACGGCAAAGGCCCCTGCGTCCCCCACAACCGGCACAAGAGTGTCGACGAGAAGAAAAAAGGTTGCAGTGGTGGTCCCGAACGTATCGCTGCTCAGGGCCGCGTCGAGCACCCCATTGAGAGGATCGGCGGTGAGCCCAATGCTCGATACAATCCGGTACGTAATACCGGTCAGGTTCGAAGGAAATGTCCCCTCAATCGTTAGGCTGGTCTCTGAGTTGACGCTCTGAATCTTGTAGAAGCCCGCGTCCGCTCCGTTACGAATAAACACGAGATGCGACGTGTTGATGCCGTTCGTCAAGAACGTCTGGCCCACAGAAGTGAACGTCGAGGTAGTGGCCTGACCGTTCGTGCCCGTCGCCTCATCGATAAACGCGCTGTTGAAGAAAGCGTCGATCGCCGCGGAGTGCCCCGAAAGGACAGAGACCTCTCCCGCCAAAGCACTGACCAGCTGGAACCAAACCGAGGACGAGGCTGATCCAAAAGTTTGAAGGGGGTTGTCGATGCGATAGGTAGCACCCAAGGTGGTGGACGGGAAGGACGTGAACTGAATCGATGTCGCGGACACGACCGCTGTGACTTGTCGACGAAGCCCGAGGTCGGCCCCCGAGGTCATGATGACGGTGTGGCCCGGCAGAACGCCCGCCGCGGTGTAGTTGGCCGACACGTCCACGATGGCGGACGTAGTGCTGCCCACTCCTGCGGTTCCCGTCTGAAGTGACGTGTTGGTCGTCACTGCAAAAGAAAAGCCGGAGTCCACCGAGGAATAGGCGGAATTGACGGTGATAGTTGAGCCCCCTACCGCTGTGATGCGCCGGAAGCTTGCGCTGGCGTTGAGCCCGCTCCGGATTGCCACCAAGTCGTGGATCTTGGGAATGGGAGAGGACCAAGCTCCGCCCGTGTTGGTGATCACGGTCGCGGTGCCGTCCAGGTTGCCCGTCCCGATGAACGGAGCTGATGTGGCAAGCCGTAGCGTTCCCGTCCCTGTGGCGATGATGCCCTGCTCGACCGTCAGATAGCCCGCCGGAGAGTCTTCCGATGTCACCGAGGGCGTCAGGATGGGGAACTGCCGGTTGCCGTCATCGTCCGTTGTGCTGCCGTCCAAGGCTGGGAAGCGGTCCGGAGCTGTGTTGGGGTTGTTGAATTGAACGTTGACGTCCAGCACCTCTCCCGCGACTGGCGGGGAAGGCGTTTGCGTGAGCCCTGCCCACGCGAGAATAGAGCCCGCGGGTTCGATGTACGTCAACAACCCGTTGCCCAGGTCAACCCCAAGATCGACCCCAACACGGTACTGTTTGTTGTAAGTCGTATCGTTCGTCGCAAGCCGAACAGTGGCTCCCACCGGAATGTTCACGGGAACAGCCGCTAAGGTGAGGGTGGTTGCCGTAACGCTCGCCACCGTGAGGCTCGAACCGTCGGCCACCAAGACAGTGCCATCCTGGGCTTGGATGGCGACCTTCATGCTGTTGGCGAAAGCGGGTCGGATCAGCACAGAGTTACCATCCGCATCGTCGACTTTGAGAGTCGTCGAGCCCGCCACCGCAAACTCAGTCACCACCGCCCAAGGGAAGCGCCGTTGAATGGCTGAAGCAGTCCGCAGGTTCTGCTCTCCGATGTCCATGATGGGGTCGCCCGTGTGGGTCCCTGCGACCACCACCCCGAAATGAATCGACTGAGTTGGATAGAAACGACTCGTTGGGGATGCCTTGTAGACCTCGATGAAGGTTCCTACAGATGTCGCCACGAAGGGCGGCCCAGTGATCGTAAACGGGGCCGGACTAATCTGGAAGCGGTCGTCAATCTGGTTAGTGACCGACGCGAAAGTCGTGCGGGCGGGGTTATCAATGTTGCCATCGAAAAGGAATCGACCGTCGTGGTCCCCAACAACCCGGCCATCCAAGCCTTGAAGCGCATCTTCCAGGTGATTGATCGCATCGTTGAAATACTTCAGGGTGGGGCGAGCAACAAGGTCCTCGTTAGCGAGGTACCCCTCTTCGAAAAAGAGGGACTCCTTGCCCTGCTCGAACAGTTGGGGCGAGGAAGAATTCTCCAGCGTCGGTCCTCCCGTCGGAACACTCGACTTGGCGGCCTCCGAGTAGGCTTCGACCAGCTCTCCGCGGAAGTTTGTGAAAGTCTCCACCCGCCAGTAGAAAGTGTCGGGCACGTACGTCGTGTACGACATCTTGAGGGTCTGCTTGTTGAGACCGTTTGCATCGCTTGGCACAATCGCGAACGTGTAGGAAGCTCGGAACCTACGACCTGCCGCTACAATGGTGTCGCCCGTGTAGAAGATGCCGATCTCCTCATTGAGCGTCAGAGGGTCCACAAGAGTCACGGATCCCGAGGCATCGATCGTGTACTGATCAGGCTGAGTGAGGACCGTGCCCACCTGCCCTTCGGTGCGTCGGAAAACTGAAAAAGGTTGCCCCAGCTCAGGACTGTTCTGTGTCGAAGCCGCAGCTGAAGGGGAGGCCAACACAGGACGTACGGACCGCTTGAGAGAAGCTCCCCTGTACTGGATCAGGCAATTGGCCAGCAGAGTCACCTCTGTCTTGCCCGTGTCCTTGTTGTACTTCGAGCCCGACACCACGTTCATGTCCAGGGCGCCAAAGATCACTACGGTACCCGCCACATAGGTTCTGCTAAGGTCCCCCGCAAGCAAGAGCTTGGAAGCTCCGCGTGGAACCGGATCGTAGGCCGCCATCTCGGTGACGAAGTACGAGGGATTGGCGACCGTACCCGTTATCCGAATCTTGCCGCTGCTAACCGCTAGGGTGGGGTTCGTGAAGTCTGATCGAAACATCTGCGGGGACGTCAGGTTCACGGTCGTAACCTGCTGACCCGAGTCGTAGCTGGAAGAGCCAATCAAGTAGGCTTCCGTTCGATCTACAAGTAACAAGACGTTGGCGGCCAAGATGGCGGTGCGGTCTCCTGCAATCTGAAAGCTCGTGCTTCCTTCAACGATCGCGAAGAAAATGCCCTGCATGGGCGGGCTCAGGACCGTAAAGCTCTGCTCGCCCCCAAGAGCGTTGTAGACGCTGTAGTCTACATACACGTTTTCGTTCGGCGCTACGACAGGGCCGGAAGGGAGGGCGTCCGTAACGGTCGGAGTCTCGATGAACGTGACGGACGAATCAGCAGCAGTGAACAACACCTGACTGGTACTTTGCGGACGACCCCCGCGATAGGCCCGAGGCGTCGGGAGGGACGCCACCTCGTGTCCTGACGGATTGTAGAACAAAGTGCTGGCTGGGACCGAGTGAGGCTGGACCAGCTCCTTGCGGATGAGGAAGGTTGCCCGCTCTTGAAGCAGGTTGCCGTTTGAATCCTTGTAGGTGATGAACGCTTCTTCGTTGGCCAACATTCTATCGGAGAACTGCACGAACCCAAGCACCGGCTGGAGCTGATAATCGACCCCCAACGTCAGCATCTTGGACCAAAATACAGGGCCGCCCGTCGTCACGTCCGCAAGGCTAAAATTCAGGTCCCCTGTGGCCTGCGAGATCTGCACCTTGCCTTGAGGCAAGGATCCTGGACTCGTAAAGGAACCGTCGGTCGCTACCACCTCAACGACGGTCGAGAACACAGTGTCGCCGAAACGGAAACGCGAGACTCCTGCTTTAGTGACATCGATCGTAAGTCGAGGCGAATTCGTCACCGACCCCAAGGAGGTGAGGCGCTCCACGCTTGTGTTGGGATCCACGGGCGGGACTTCATAGAAGAACCGATCCGCCAAAATCTCGACACCACGACGAATCTCGTAGGGTAGGTTCGACGACGTCACACCAGGAGCGTCAGTCGCTAGGGTGGTAGTGCCGATCGTGACCGACGTGTAAACGCCTTTTGCGCCTCCACTGAGGATCACCAAGTAGTCGCCCGGCTGAACCCCGGCTGTCGTGAAGTTCTCGGTCGAATCGGTAAAGACCGAACCCAAGAAGCTCCCGCCCGTTCCCTCGACGATTAGGGTACCGTCCGTTGTCACCAGAGTGACAAGGCCCGACTCCTTGTCGATGAGGGCGTCCTCGCCCAAAGTGAGCGGGGCGTAGATGCCACCTCCAGGGGTTGTCTCGACCTCCAGGACAAGGCCCGTCCCAAAGACCAAAGGATCCGGAAGCTGAACGCCACCGTAGGGCGTTGGAGCAGGGATGATGGTATTGCTCTTTCGCTGGGCGTAGAGCAGGTTCCGGGCTTCGAAATCGATGACGTACCCGATCCCTGTCGGAGGAGAGGCGACATCCAAACGAGGCAAGACTCCCGTGAAGGTGCCCGTCCCTTGAACGACCTCGACCACCAGGGGCTGCGTGTCGACGGGAACCGCAGGAAGAGTGACGGTGGGCGAGCCAATGATGGGCTCTGCCAAGATCGCACCGTCACTCACATAGAAGCACGCCACGTCCTTGAGAGTGGGGTCCGCGTCATCGAGGTTCACCGGGGTCCGGAACATCCGGATCGTCATGCCTCGCTCGATCGCAATATCGGGTACGACAGCCTGCACGGCGTGGCTTCCGTAGAGCGTCACATCTGCGGACGAGAAACGTACCTGCCCATCAGATCTCCGGACCTGTACGGTGCCCTTCTTGCCCGGCGTAGTCAGTGTATCGACGAACATCGTCTGAGCGAATTGGACAACACCCGATACCCTGAAGAACAGATCGCTCGCCTCCGGAGGCAACGGAGACAGGACGCCTGGAGCAGTAACGGTCCCCAAAGTCGTGGTCGAGATCCTCACCCCGAAGCCGAAAGCCGATCCATCGTAGTAGATGTTCCGGCCCGTGTTGGCCGACACATCGCTGGTGTTGAACTTGAGCCGACCCGTTGTGAGCGCCCACTCGATCGTTCCCGCAGCAGGGTTGCTTGAGAACACCCCCTCGTTGGCCTTCTCGACAGGGGTCAGGTATTGGCCGAAACCGATACGGACCAAAGGATGCTGGCCCGTCGCCGGCAGGGGATTGAGCAGCAACGGGTCGTCGATCAACCCAAGGTTGCCGGTCGACTCGTCGAACGTATAGAAGCTCTGCCGCTGAAACCGGACGCTCTGCCCAAGGAAGGTCGTGACATCCGCCGCGTTCCAGTTGAGGTTGCCGGTCGCCTGTGAAAGCTGCACCGTACCCGCGGGCGGCGTCGTGAAAGCCGCGTCATTGACCACCACGACCGTCGTAACGGTGGTCCCACTAGCGGTCCCGATCGAGATCCGCACCGGGAAGGTGCTGATTTGGGACGACAACGGGGGCGTGACCTTCAGCCGATTGGTGTCGGCATCGACCGCCATAACGCCCGCAACTTCAAGCACTGAGCCTGGAAGTGTCTTGAAACGACCGTCCTGGCCCTCAAAGTCAAACCTCTGGACGACCTCGTTTTTCGTCCACACGAAGGTCGCGTCCGTAAAAGAACGAGTGTTGGCCGGGCCCGTTCCTGGCGTCACGAAATCGTTCAAGACGAACACGCAGTACTCGGTCCGAGGGACAGATTCGTCCGACGGGTATGCGGTGTTGAACACCCCCTGGTCCGACACGTAGTTGTTGGGCGTCATCGTGAACGGAGAGTTCGCGGACCCCACACGTGGTGGTTCTAGGACGTAGCCGGTGATCGAGAGCCCCATGCGACTTAGCCCAATCGACGTGCCAAGTACTCGTCGACATGCTTCTCGAGACGAGCCGCCAGACGTTCCGTGAGCTTGGCATACGCGGGTTGGGCTTCCAATTGGTCCACCGCTAAGTCGTGGGCGTCTTTTTCACCGCTGAGGTCTGCCGTGAGCTGCCCCGCCAGTTCTTCGATAGTGTTGTTGCCCACCCTCAAAAATGTGGGCCCACCCTCACTGTAGAACTGACCCACCTCGGACACGTTGTCGGGACTTGCGTCCTCTAAGACGGCCCAAACGATCAGCTCATGCCCGAAAGTATTCCGAAGCTTGAGCTTGAAGCGAAGAGCAGTATCTCCAGGAACGAGAACCTCACCCTCACGGACGAGAACACGATCTTCCTGGCACTCAGCGACATAACCTACATTGTTGGGTATCGACATTTTTCATCTCCATCTCATATGAGGCTTCCGAAACCTGACCCCGCAGAAGGGGACAGCGACGGCGGTCCTACTATCACGATTGGCAAAACAAGAATCGCGAAGGTCCGGTCGAGCCCCGTCGCTACCGCCTTGGCTTTTTTGATCGCTTGATCGCCCACCATGCCGGCTTGGAGGAATCCGGAGATCATCGACTGAGCGGCCGGAGGAGCTGAAAACTTCGCTATCCCGCCCCCTACACCCACGGACGGGTTGGTGGTGCTGATCACCACCTGTGCAAAACACAGCACAAGCCCGTTGGTGAGCCCGGCGATGAAGGGAGGCATAAACACCCCCGCTTGCTTTTGGGCCAGCATCCCAGCAAGGAGGTTGGCGTAAAGCACCGGCTGGGGCACCACAACGGGCAAGGGAACGTTTTTACCCACCCCTGCCGTCCCAGTGTCGACTGTGGTGACTCGTACTTGAGGGACCCATTGCTGAAGCCCTAAAGCAACTCCACGAGCGTACTTCGGGATGCCCGTACCGATCATCGTCACGGAAAGCAAGTTGGGGATCAGTGCTCCCATGAAGCCTGGCAC
>Ga0193726_1000731_pt1 | contig 31191 bp, 27 predicted proteins | sample H2c1metaG_FD_144928 | JGI IMG/M metagenome (GOLD analysis project Ga0193726, IMG submission 144928) | Soil microbial communities from a riparian zone of the East river system, Colorado, United States - H2c1 | ecosystem: Environmental > Terrestrial > Soil > Riparian zone | place: USA: East River... | reverse complement strand
CGCGGCGTAGCCTATGACGCCCTGTGGAGCGGGTACCCACCAGAGTATGAGGGCGCCCACGCCAAAGAGCACCAGCGTCGGGCCCGCGTGAACGCCGGCGTAGGAAAGAAGTGCGCCGATGGCCAGCAGTGACGCCGGCGCCAGAACCCAGCGTGCGGGCGCGCCTGGATCGCCGGGCCGGTCCACCGGCTTCGGGACCGCGACGACGGGCTCAAACTGCGGAGACAATGGATGATTCAAAACTGAAGATAGAGAAACGGATTCGACCCGGCCATGCTCGCAAACGAAATAGCGAACAAAACCCCGAGGGCAACCGCCGCCCACGGCGCCGGGCGCACGTGAACTTCATAAGGCTCGGGAACGAGTTGCGTGAGCACCAGTGCGAAAGCCACGATCAACGGCAGACTGCGTCCGGCCTGGTTCAACGCCACGGCAAGACTGCCCCGCCCTTGCAGCCCGATCAGCGCAGCAAGCATGGAACCGCTCGCCGCCAGGCTGTGGGCACGAAACAGCGCCCAGCCCAGGGTCACGCTGGCGAACATCCCGATGCGCGCCAGCAGAACCGGCACACGGATTCGGCGGACGCCATGAATCATCTGGAGAACGTGATAGCCAGCCAGAAGCGACGCATGGTAGAGACCCCAGAGGGCAAACGTCCACGTGGTGCCGTGCCATAGACCGACCATCAACATCGCGACGAATGTATTGAAGACCGCGCGTACCTTACTGCGACCCAGCCCCAGACTCAGATACACGTAGTCACGGACCCAGGCGGTCAGAGACATGTGCCACCGTCGCCAAAAGTCCGGCGGATTCGTCGCGCGGTAGGGAGATGCGAAATTCTGCGGAAGGTCGAATCCCAGCAAGGAGCCAACGCCGACGGCCATGTCGCTATAACCGGAAAAGTCAAAATAGATTTGCGCGGCAAACGCGGTCATCACGAGCCACGCACCGACCAGGCCCCGATCGTCGGTGAAGGTCAACAAGTGGTCGACACGGCGTCCAATCTCGTCCGCCAACAGCACCTTCTTCGCAAGGCCGACAGAGAGGAGGAACAGCCCCCTGACGATTTGGGGGCCGCGGGTAGGCCCCTCCCCCTTCAAGGCCGATCGAACCTCGTGCAATCGAACGAGGGGACCCGCCATGACGTACGCGAAGCATCCAGCAAACGAGAGGCACTCGAGCGCGGCCAGAGGGCGCGTCACCCGGCCGCGATAGATGTCGACCAGCAGGCCGATTAGGTTGAACGTGATGAACGAGATCCCGAGCGGCAAGATCGCAACAGTGGCGCGATCCTCAGCGACGGGGGCAGCGAGGTTCGCCAGGCTCAGGTACTTGAAGGCGGCAAAGTTAGCGACGAGAAGCAGAATCCCGGCGAAACACCACAGCCGGTTGTCCGGCTGCCTCTGCATCATCGTCTTGCTGATCATCCACGTTGCGACGACGACAGCGAGAAGCAACGGGACGTAACGGTAATCCAGGCACAGCAGAAAAACGATGTCGGCGCCAAGGAGCCACCACTTGGCCCAGCGCGTGTTCTGCAGCCTCCACAGACCCACCCACACGATGGGGAGAAAGACCAGAAGAAACAGGTAGCTATTGAACGGCATCGCCCGTTCCCGCGAGCAAGCGCTCCAGGATCTTCTCCGCGTTCGACTGCCTCACGTGCGTGGCATTGATGAATCCGTCCGGCGTCCCTTGGAACCGGTCGATTGTCGAGAAATCGTAGAGGTCAAATCGCAACCCGCTCGCTCGTTGCGCTCGCAGCAGGTCTAGGACTTGGCTGCGATCCTGCTCCCACCCTAGATCCCTGAGCGCGGCTACCGCTCGCGGATGTTCAGGACTCAGCCAGACAACGAGCCGAATCCCATGTTGGTCGCACAACTGCGCGATCTGACGGAACCGGGAAATGTGCACGGGAGAGAACGCCCATCGTCGGCCATACGATTCTCTGAGATAGGGCAACTCTTCATCAATCGCGGAGTCGAGGTCGTACTGGCCTTCACGAATCTGACGTTCTCGCTCTTCGAACCTCACGACGCCATCTGGCTCAACCGTCAAGTTCGGAGGGCGCCCCGTGCGCGCTTGAGCGATGGAACGAAGGGAGTCGAGGAACTGACTGAAGGCAATGATCCGGAATCGTTCAGAGAACTCATCCGAGAACCGTGACTGCTCTGCGCTTCCGTATCGAAACAGGCTCGGCGTCGCGCGCAATTCCATCGGCGTGACGATATCGGGCCAGAAGCTCCCGGCATCGAGGCCCAGGACGACCACCTTCAGCCGGTACGCCGTCGGCAGGGACAGGGTGAATCGCAAGAAAGCGAGAAAGTCGATCATGCGTCCGCTGGTGACGCTGGCGTTGTACGAGACGAGCCCGGTCCGGAGACGAACATACGCTGGCGAGAGCGAAAACGATCTGGAAGAGCCGAGAATGAGGAGTTGCGGAACGGATGGGAGTTGCTGGAGTTGCGTGACCTTCGCTTGGCGTACGTTCCAGCTGTATGGGCTGAAATAGCGAGAGGGGGACGTCCCGTACGGATTGACGACGAAGTTCACGGTGGCCATGATCGCCAGACAGCCGAGCGCACTGACGCCAAACGTCATCAAGAACCGCCCGGACGGCTGATCAAGCTCCAACCCCTTTCCCGTCACCACGCGTCAATCCCCATCTCGTGGCAGTACTTTTCCCGGTTCGCCCGCCTCGCGATCTTGCCGCTCGAGGTCTTCAACAGCCACGGCGACCGCACGAGATGAATCCGCCGCACGACGCAGTCGTTGCTTCGCGCCACCCGATCTCGAATGGTCGACTTGATGGCCTGATGATGTCGCTCGTCCTCGCCGTCGACTTCCGCAATCACGACGACCGTCTCGGTTCCAGTCTGTTCATCGTACAGGCCGAAGGCGACGCAGCGGCCCGGATGGACCCCAGCGACCGTATTCACCGCGGCTTCAATGTCGTTCGGGTAGATGTTGGACCCGCCGACAATGATCAGGTCCTTCTTGCGTCCGGTGACATACAGTTGGCCGTCCGCCACATACCCGTAGTCTCCCGTCAGGAACCAACCGTCATGAAACGCGTCTGCGGTCAGATCCGGCCGATGAAAATACTCCGTCAGCATGCAGTCGCTCTTGATGGCGATCTCTCCAATCTCACGGTTGAATAGGTCCTCATAGCCGTCGCTCACCACCCGAACGTGAACGCCATCGATCGGCGAACCAGCGGAAACCATCGTCTTCGCCGTCGGACAATCAGCGGACACCGGCTGGGCCCTCTGACACTTCGCGAGCGCTGCTCCATCGATCACATCTTGCGTGGATGGTCTACCAATGCCACCTTGGGTGACGGCAAAGGTGTTTTCGGCCATGGCATAACAGGTGGCAAGCGCGTCAGGATGAAAACCGTAGGGCGAGAAGCGACGCGCAAACAGGTCGTGACTGTGCGCGCTCATCGGTTCGGAGCAATTGATGACTGCGCGCAGGCTGTCCAGGCGACAGCCCTGCAGATCGTCCTCCCGCACCTTCGCGGCCAGAAAACTGTAGGCGAAGTTCGGCAGCCACGTAAGCGTCCCGCGGTAGGTGTCAACGGCTCGAAGCAGCATCCCCGGCTCGCGAACCCAGTCGAGTGGAGACATCAACACGAGAGGCGTGCGGGTCAGCAGCGGCATCAGGAAGCCGGCAATCAAACCCATGTCGTGGTACAGCGGCAACCAGCTCACGACCACGTCATCGGGCGCCAGACTGATGGCGGCCGTGTAGCTCCGAAGGTGATTGAACAGAGCCCGATGAGAGAGGACGACACCTTTTTGAAGACCCGTTGTGCCCGATGAGTACTGCAGTACCGCCGGACCGTCGGCTTCCATCGACACCGCATCGTCCACAACGAACTCAACTCCTTGGCGGACCGCGTCTTCCCAGCTCAACACCCTGCCCAGCCACCCCTCCCCTGCCAGGTGTTCGGTGAGTTCATCTTTGAGTTCAGGCGTCGTCAGGATGGCCGCCGGCCGCGTGTAGGCGACGAGAGCACTGAGACGATGATGGTACTCATCGGGGTCGAGCTTCGGTGTCGGGAACGGCAACATCGCGGGCACCGCTCCGATCAACGTCGTCGCAACAAACGCGAAAATCAGATCGACGGAGGTTGGCGAAATGCACAGCACGACGTCATCCCGACCGACGCCGACGCTCTTCAGGAGAGATACGTACCGGGCCGCATCTGTGATGAGCCGTCCATACGTCACGACGTCGGGGCGGCAACCGGGCATGAGTACTGTCACGCACGTTCGTTCAGGCTCATCGCGGGCCGCTCGCAGCAAACTCGCGGCGATTGTGGTCACGAGGCAGGGTCCTTGACGTTGCGCCGGAGTTTGCCGACGTAGGTCAGGATCTTCGCGACCGTATCCATCCGTTCTGGAGTGAGGTCGATATCCGGAACGCGAACGCCAAACGTGTTCTCGATGAACAGCGAAAGATCCACGAGGGCAAAGGAATCGACCAGACCCGAACTCATTAGCGGCTGATCGTCAGTCAACGTCACGGACTGATCGCGCACGATGTCTCGAGCAATGAACGCTTTCAATTTCGACGCGTCGTCTGTCGAGTAGTTGTCGGCCATGGTCGTCCCCCGGACGGCGGTCGAGTGAGGGCAAGTGACGATTGAGAATGGTCTCAGCGACGTCTGGCGAGGACGACGATGCCCCAACCGAATGCGCGAAGCATCGGCATGCCCGACCATTTTTCGAACGGATAGTTCAACGCGTAGAAGGGGGCGCGGACCAGTTTGTAGACGGCACGCGCGGCGCTCTTCAGCCCGAGGAGCTCGAGCGGCCAGCTCGCGACTCTCGCCGGCAGATGAAAGGGCAAATAATAGGTACCGTTGAAAGCCACGGGCTCGAAGCCGGCGGCGGTCAGTTTCGCGCGCAGCGAATGCTCGTTGTAGAAACGTACATGCGTCGGATCCCATCCGAGCCACGGCCGCCCCTGCAGCGCCGACGTCGCGAGCCCGACGATGTGGGTCACCGATCGTGAATTGTGCGTGCTGACGACGACCCAGCCGCCGGGCCGAACAAGCCGGCCGACGTCTCGTAGAAAGGCGACGTCATCGTCCAGGTGCTCGATGATGTCGAGACACATCGCGACATCGAACGATTCTGACCGGAATGGCAGCTTCGTGACGTCCGCAAGAGCGCCGGCCGCCCACGGGTGATTGATGCGGTAGCCACCGACGCAAGCGAACTGTCGGTCGGCCGCGAAGAACCGGGGGTGACCCGGAATCGCCGCGCGCGCGGCGTCCACGTACGCACCACCACCGGACGCCACGTCGACCACGCGATGCGCCGGGGCGTCGATGTGCCGCAGAATGTCGGTGACCGCACGAACGCGGAGACGATTCGTCGGTTCCGACATCAACTCGTTGTACGCGTGGACGTAATCCTCGGGCGCGCGTATCGCCTCGTAGATGACGCCCGGCGCGGCAGCCTCGGCGGGGCGGCTCATGCGGCCACGTCCGGCACGGAGGACGTCCGATCGATGAACTGCTGCATCCAGAGCTCCAGGTTGGCGAGACGCCACACATTTCCCGACCGCCCCCGGCCGGCGACGAGCCGGGTCCACTGCTCGTCGACCGCCGCGGGGGGAATGAGCCCGCGGCGTTTCAGATCGGACAGCGCCCCTTCGATGCACGGGCGCAACGCTCCCGCGAACCAGTCCCGTTCGGGGGTCGCGAAACCGATCTTGTCCATGCGGTCGCGAACCATGTCGGGGATGACGCCGGACATCGCGCGACGCAGGACGCCCTTCGTCGTGGCCTGTCGTACGAGCTGATCCGACGGCAGCGAATACGCGAATTCCACGAGGCGGTGATCCAGAAATGGCAGCCGCGCTTCTCGGGAAAACGCCATGCTGTTGCGATCGCCGTACCGCAGGAGGCTCGGCAGGCTGGTCACAGTGAGCGTCTCATAAAGAGCACGGCGCAGCATTGGTGCCGATGCAACGGCGCGCGACGTCGGCGCAGTCACACGAGTGCCGCCGCTCGGAGCGACCAACCCAGCGGTGCCGTTGAATCGACGCCGAGCCGCGCTCTTCAAGCCCTTCGGCAAGAGCGCTCCGGCGAGGTAACGAAGAGCGACGGCGGCGTTGCCGTGGTGGCGCTGGAAGGCAGCCAGTTCCCGCAGGAGCGTGACGCCGTGCCCGCCCGCCAGCATCTCAGCATATCGATAGCCAAAGGTCGGCGACGGATAGCCGCCGATGATCTCGTCGGCGCCCTGGCCGTCGAGCAGGACGGTCACTCCGCAATCACGCGCCAGCTTCATCACTTTCCACTGCGCGAACTGACTCGTGTGTGCCACCGGTTCGTCCTGGTGCCACACGAAGCCATCGAGATCGTCCGCGAGGTCGCGCCCTTCGATCCAGACGTAGTGCGGCTCGACGCCGCTTTGATTCACCACCGACTCGATGAAGCGCCCCTCATCGGTGGACGAGTCACGATAACGGGCCGAAAACGTCTTCTGGGTCGCGGTCGGATGCCCCGCCAGCAGCGCGCTCATCGTGCAGACGATGCTGCTCGAATCGAGGCCGCCGCTCAAGCTCGAGCCGACGGCGACGTCGCTGCGGAGCCTTATGTTCACCGCATCGGTCAGCAGGGCGCGGAATTCGCCGGCGAGGTCACCGTCGGACGCTGGCGGCCGATCGACCTGGAGATCGAGGTCCCAGTACCGCCTGAACGCCGTGCGCCCATCTCTGCCGATCGTCAGCGTGTGCGCCGCTGGCAACTGCTTGACGTCGGCGAAGAACGTCCGTTCGTCGCAGTCCACGAGCGCCAGGGCGAGATACCGCCCGACGACGACATCGTCCAATCGCCGCGGCACATCCCGATCGGCCAGCAGCGCCTTGATCTCTGACGCGAATACCAGGCGATCGGACAACTGCACATAGTAGAGCGGCTTCTCGCCGAAGCGGTCCCGCGCGATGAAGAGGACCTCGCGCCGGGCGTCCCAGATCGCGAACGCGAACATCCCGTTGAACTGTTCAACGCAGCGTTCGCCCCATTCGCTATAGCCGGCGAGCACAACTTCCGTATCGGTGTGAGTGCGAAACAGATGTCCGCGCGTTGCCAGGTCCTGTCGCAACTCGAGGTAGTTGTAGATTTCGCCGTTGAAGGCGAGCCATTGGGCTCCGTCGAGCGACGACATGGGCTGGTGCCCTGCGGGCGATAAGTCGAGAATGGCCAGCCGCCGATTGGCCAGGCCAACCTGGCCGTCGGGCGATATCCACTCCCCGCCATCATCCGGTCCGCGGTGAACCAGCGTCCGATTCATCGCGGCAAGCACCTGCGCTGAAACCGGACGGCCGAAGCCCAGGATCCCGGCGATGCCGCACATCAGGCAGGTATCTCGGAACGGGCGTCGGGAGCCGCAGCGAGCAGACCCAACTCTGCCGCGACGACGTCGGTTATGCGGCAAACCCGGTCCTGGCTGATGCGCCGGCCGGACACGCCGGGATTGTAGTCGGCGTTCCCTTCGTACGTACCCTCGATGTGCGCCGCGATGAACTTCAGGAGCAGCTCACGATCTGGCACGAAGCGGTCAATGGCGTTGCTGAGCGCAACCGGAAGGTCGGCCATCGCACGTACGTGCTGGACGAGATCAAACGCGTTGTAGAACGCCTCGCCGAGTGAGATCACCGGTTTCTCGTACAGAATCGCTTCCCAGCCGACCGTGCTCGACAACACGCACACCGCGGAACATTTCTTGATGAGGTCGTGGCTGTCGCAATAAGGGCTGATCAGGCGCACGTTCGGAATTCGGCGGAGGCGAGCGTAGTAGCCGAGCGGTCGCCGGCCCAGGCTCGCCTTGTGCTCCTTGACATAGAGCACGTGGTCGATCGGCAGCGTCTTCGCGATGTTTTCGACGGCGGCGATCTGATCCACGTAATAAGGCGCCCAGACGAGGGTGGTCGCTTCTGGCTGGTAATGCAGGGGGAAGAAAACGTACTTCTCGCCGTCGACGGGCAACGCGAAATGACGCCGGTCGAGCACGAAGGTCTTGAGCAGGCGATTGAGGCGTCCCACGATTGCGCGGAAGGGCGACATAAGGATGTAGTTCCCGCGCTCGAATACGTAGAAGCGGTAGGCCAGCGCGACGAGATCGCGCAGCGACTTCGAATCCATTGCGGGCGGCTTTGCCCACTGGATGAAGTACGCAGGCTTGTCGGCGACCTCGCGGAAATGGGCCAGGAATTCCTCGGCCTTCGCGCGCAGCGGAGCGGGAAGGCCGCCTTCCTTATAATCGGCATACAGCTGCTCCAGCCGCTCGTACCGTTCCAGATGGCTGTGAATGATGTAGAACCGATTAGTGATTCGCGATGACGACAAGGCGAGAAACGGTAGCTGGCGCTTACGGGCGACGGCGTACTGGATGTAGCTCATCGTGCAACCCACCCCGTCGCTCAGTACAGCGTCTGGCCTGAATTCGTCGAACAGACCCTCGACCAGCCGGAACCCCGCTTCGAGGACGCGCAAGGCGCGTCGGCGCTCGAACTGCGACACGAATCGGCAGGCGGCAATCATCGCGTAGAGGTTCGGCTGGCCGTATTCACGTTCCTTCTGCCGGAGGAACGCCATGTCCGGCTCGGCGCGCTCGTTGAATTCCTCGAGAAACTGCGACAGCACCCTAACGTAGCGCGTGTCGAAGCCGAACTCCTGTATCTCCCGCAACCCATCCCGGCCGTAGACAAACCCTGAACACGCTTCGACGCCATAACGCGCCTGCAGGTCGAGCGCGACCGGCGCGAAGAGCGGTGTCATGACCGAGAAGTTGATGTGGAGTCGCACGCGTGTCAGCCGACCTTCTCAAGCAGCCACCAGTTCAGATCGTCGAAGTGCGGAAACTCGACCTGCCAGGTGAAGCCGTAGCCGCGCACACGCAGGTCGGGCCACGCGTCCAAGTACGCCTGGCCAAAGTCGCGCTTCCACAGGAGGCCCGATTCGCCGCGGTAAGGCATCTCGACGGGCGTGTGCGAAAAGTACTCCGAGCAGAGCACGAAGCGCTTCGACACGCGCACGATCTCCGCGAGGGCTCTGGGCAATTGATCGGGCGGAATGTGAATCAGAACACCATTGGTGAACGCGAGATCGAACGATGCGTCGGGGGCCGGAATCTCGTACGCGGTCGCCTCGAGCACCGACGCAAGGGCGAGTTCCCGGTCGCGTCGGAGTTCCGCGCATGCCGAGGCGTTCGGCTCGAGCGCGGACAGGTGGATGGCGGGCCCCAGCGCCTTCCGAAGCCCTCGCAGGTTGATACCGACGTTGGCGCCAACTTCGAGAACGCTGCCGATCTCGGATCGAACGCCGGCGGCATCGAGCATCCGAGCGAACACCGCGCTCGCCTCGGCGGTCGTCTCGTCGGTCGATCGGTTGCGCTCGATGTAAGAGGCACCAAAGGTGCCTTGCCAGCTCCCCAGTGGGTTTTTCGTCACCGCTCGCCCGCCCATCCACGTCCAATCAGGACGTACGCATTTTCGACCGAATTCGGATCGCGCGGCCCGGTCAACCGGAACTCGCACGGTTCTTTCAGCGCCAGTCGGGCCGCCTCGACGCCCGCGTCATTCGAATGCGTGGTGATGGAGTCCGTCAGACGCCAGCCTTCGTCGCCCCTGTCCCAGACTGCGGGATCGCGGTGGCGGTCGATGTGCGACCAGAACTCGTTCGCCCCCATACCGAGCCATTCAAAGAATAGCGACGCGTCCGACGAAGGGCCGTCCTGATAGTGCTTGACCAGTTCGATCGCTTGCTCGCGGGTGAGTCGCTTCAATCTCAGCTCTCGACTGGCGTGGTCAGTGACTTTGCCGTAGCCCCATTTCAGGAACTTGATGCGGTCGTGCAAGCCCGAGTAATGAAAGCAGTCGACGTCGTTGTATGTGTCGAACGTCCGCTGCTGCGCCATCGACTCGTAACCATAAGTGTCGATCATCTGCTCGTGCTGGGCCTTCGAATCCCAGCGAACGTAGTTATTGAGGTAGATTCCGCGCACGCCCACTGCTTCGAGTTCGCCATCGTGCGGGTACACGAACTGTTCAAAGTCGGCTCCGGTCAGATCGTCCGTCCCTGACAGCAGGTCCTCCGCCTCGACCCGCATCAGATCGTGCTCCTTGCGGTACTTGCGCGTCATCTCGACCTCGTCGAGATGGGAGAACATGCCGACTTGATCCACGCCCTGATGCGCGCCCCAGACGATCAGTGGAATCTTGAACTTGACCGCGATCTGGACGGGGAAAACCGACTGGCCTGCCAGACAGTGCCAGTACATGCTGCCGAGCCGCTTGACGCTTGCTCTGGTGATTCGCTTCACGCGCTCTGGGCTGACGGTCATCGTCATGATGTCGCAGCCGAAGAGCGTCCGCAGGTACGCGAGGTTCCGGATGCCGGCGCGGGTGTTGTACTGCTTGTTGTAGGTCACGAGCAGGGGCCGCATCCCGAATACGTTCTTGACGGTGTGGACAATGAAGTATGAGTCACGGGCGCCGCTGACCGGAATAATGCAGTCGTGGATGGTCCGCGTGCGCGATCGATAGCTGTCGAACAAGGAACGCAGCAGTTCCCTGCGCTCACCCCAGTCGAGAAGGTCCTTTTCCTCGTGCACGCGACAGCCACTGCAAACGCCGTCGGCGGCGAACGTCAGGTGCAACGGATGGTTCTCCGGATACAAACAACGCGTGCAGTACCTCATATGACTTCTTCGGGAATGTGTTCAAAGCGCAGCTTTTCGAGAACGTCGTCCGGCCGCTTCGCGAGGCGCTCGTTGCGGACCAAGCAGGCACCCTCGTACCCCACGAGCATGTCGAGGCGTACGTCGGCGCCGGCGTCGCTCAGCGCGCGCTTCGCCACCGCCACGCTGTGTTCCGTGTAGTGGAAGAAGTTCGCCGCCGCCACGGCTGAGGCGCCGAGCCGGATCGCCTCGAGGAACTGCCCCGGATGGCCCACGCCGCCGCAAACGATCACCGGAATCCGAACGGCCTGAACGACCGGCTCGATCAGGGCAGCGTCGTAACCGCGCTTGGAACCGTCGCGATCGATTGAATTAAGCAGGATCTCCCCCGCTCCGTGTTCCTCCGCTACGCGTGCCCACTCGGCTGGCGTCATGCCAGTGGGCCGACGTCCGGCGTTGGTGTAGACCTCATACCGGCCATCAGCGTGCTGACGGGCATCGATGGAGACGACGATGCACTGGTTGCCGTAGCGTCGAGCCCCGTCAGCAATCAGCGAGGGATGGCTCGCGACCGCGGTATTCAGCACCACCTTGTCCGCGCCGGAACGAATGATCCGATCGATGTCATGGGTTTCGGCGATTCCTCCACCCACGGCGAACGGTACCTGCGCGTGCTTCGCGTATTCCGCGATCTTCTCGAACCGTGGTCCCCGTCCCTCGAGGGACGCGTGAATGTCGAGCAGCACGATTTCGTCGATCCCCCACCGGTTCAGATAGTCGACGGCAATCGACGGGACGCCGACCGGCAGGTAACGCTCGAATCCGAGACTCTGCACCACCAGATCGTCCTTGACCACTAGGACCCCGACCATGCGCGTTTTCAGCATAACGGGGCGTCGCAGCTGCCGAGGGGACTCTGCACCACATTGAGGAAATTCCGCAGGAGCTTCAACCCGTTGCGCTGGCTCTTCTCCGGGTGGAACTGAACAGCCAGAATATTCGCCCTCTGGACCGCGGCCACGTAGGTCGTGCCGTAGTCGCACGACGCCGCTACCCACTGATCATCACACTGCAGGTGAAAGCTGTGGTCGAAGTAGAAATGGGCATCGTCGTCGAGACGGGAGAACAGGGGGCTCGCGCCCCGCGCACGTACGCCGTTCCACCCCACATGCGGCACGCGCAGGCCGTCGGGCGGCTCCATCGCGAGAACGTGGCCGTCGATCCATCCCATTCCCCGGTCGAATCCGTTCTCGACTGAGTCCTGCGCGATGAGTTGCATGCCGAGACAGATCCCCAGGAACGGCGTCCCTTGCGCCACGACCCGCTCGGTCAGCGGTTCCACGAGGCCCAGGTTATTCAGGTTCGCCATCGCGGCGCCGAAGGCGCCGACGCCAGGAAGAATGATCCCGTCGGCTGACGCAAGGTCTTCTTTTCGATTTGAAACGAGGTAGCGTCCGCCGAGCAGATCGAGCGCATTGCAGACCGAGCCGATGTTCCCCATGCCGTAGTCGACGATGAGGACCGTCTTGGCAGCCATCAACGCGTCTGGGCTCCTATCTCGACGTCGAGCTCCCAGCGACCAGCCTCGTCGCGCCGCCAGAATTTCAGGTTGCGGTACGATTCCGCGACCCTCCAGAACTCCTGCTCGTCGATTCCCAGGTAGCGACAGAAGTGCTCCACGTAAGAGCGATCGCACTTTCCGTCGAACCTCCCGACCAATTCCAACCCCTCTTCGCGCGTCATCATCCCGGCATTGATCGCCTCGACGACCTGATCGGTCACGTGGCCGAAGCCGAACTTGATGTACTTCAGCATCTGGTTGACCAGACGGAAATCTTCGTCGAGACCGGAGAATCCCCAAAGATCTCCGGTCATCTCTGGCGTCTCGGTTCGCACCTGTAGCCCGCGCGACATCGCGAACTCGGCGTTCTGATGACCCGACCAGTCCGGAATGTAGTAGCCGAGATAGACCAGGCGCAATCTCGCTGCCTCCATGTCCTCGTCGGGTGGATAAAAATAGAAGTGTGTATCGGCGGGAGTGATCTCGTCAGTGAACAGTGGCTCGGGCCCGCCGTGAATCGTGTTGCCGAGCTTGAGCCGGGATGCGTCGCCATCCAGGTGACCGTGCCGCTCGCCGATCGTCAGCACCGGATTCTCGCCGTAGAAGATGAGCGGTACTTTGTACGCGATTGCTGCGTGGATTGGAATCGCGTAGAGCGCCATCTCGGTCGAGCGCGCCCAGTTGCCGAACTGAACAAATCCCTGTCGCATCAGTGTCTTCCACACTTGCGGATCGAGACCAATGCTGAGCGTGTCGAACCCCAGGGAGATCAGGTTCGCGAGATTCTGCGCTCCACGCTCGTGCAGTTGTTCTGGCGGGTAGACACAGCTGACGAGCAGCGGGTTCATCTTCAGCTCGTCGCGCGCGAACAAAGCTTGCCTCAGGCTGTCCTTCCCGCCGCTTACGGTGACGATGCAATCGTACGTGCTCTTCGTATTCGCACGGCCCCACGCCACGATCGCGTCCATTTCCCGGCCCCTGGCCGGCCAATCGATAATACCCGTCCGCTTCTCTTCCTCGAAGCGACAGACGGGACAAATCCCATCGTCGTCGAAGCGCATGTTCGGGCGCGAACTGGGGTTCACGCACCGCCGGCACAATGCCATGCCGGCTGTGTGCGGGATATCAGCGCTCATCTCAGCTCGTCCAGGTGGTCGTAGACTTTGCAGAACGCAGTGGCGAAGTCGTCGAGGTCGCGCCTCAAGACGCCTGCGTGACAGACGGCAGTCAACAGGAGCTCTTCGTCGTACATCCGCTCGGTGACAGGACAGATGCCCCGCGCGTATGAGACCTGCCCCTTATAGCCAGCGTACGTGAAAGGAAACCCGTTACGGCCGAACGCAATCCGCTGTTGGTACGCGGGCTGGAGGTAGATCGGCTCGACGTAGCCTTCGCTGATCGGCGCGCCCTCAGCCCGCAGCGCGGCCGCCAGGCGCGCGCGGGGGGCCTGTGTCTGTCGCGCGTCATAGCGCATCGCGTAGACGTAATATCCGTGGCGCGTTGCGGGCCTGACCACCGGGGGGGTCAAACCGGGGAATTCCTTCAGCCGCTCGGACAGGTAGTCGGCCGCTTCGATTCTCGGCATCAGCAGGCGCTCCAGCTTCTTGAGCTGTTCGCTGCCGATGGCCGCTTCGATCTCGGTCATCCGGTAGTTGAAGCCGATCATGTTCGTGATATCGGCCGTGCCCTTAGCCTTGACAACCACCTCGGCATGGTTCCGGATTAGCCGCACACGGTCTGCGAGATCGTCGTCGTTGGTGACGACGACGCCGCCTTCACCGGTGTGAATCGTCTTGTGATAGTTCAGGCTGAAGACGCCCATGTCCGCCAGTGTGCCGGCATATCGTCCTCCGACGGCAGCGCCTGGCGCCTGAGCCGCGTCTTCGATGACGACGAGGCGATTCTCACGCGCGATGCGCATGATCTCGTCCATGTCCGCCGGATGCCCGAAGAGATCGACGGCGATAATCGCCCGAGTGGACGGCGTGATACGTTCCCGGATCGACGCCGGCGACACGCAGAAAATGTCCGGATCGATGTCCGCGAACACGGGGATGGCTCCGTATACCAGCGCGGCTGTCGCCGAGGCCGACATGGTGTACGGCGATACGATGACCTCGTCGCCGGGGCCGGCGCCGGATGCGCCGACAGCCGCGTAGAGGCCGGACGTCGCGGAGTTCACGGTGACGGCATGCTTCACACCGAAGTACTCCGCCCACTCCTTCTCCATCTTCTGCACGCGCGGACCGCCGAAAAACTCCGGAGACCACGTGCCCAGGTACTTCGACAGGACGGTGCTGTCGAGCACCTCCATGACCGCGCGCTTCTCTTCCTCGCCGATCGTGACGTACTCGGGGAACGGGGTGATCCGGACGGGTGTACCCCCGTTAATGGCCAGCTTTGACATTGTCATTCTCAGGTGCGCTGCGATGTGTGGTGAGCATTCGGTCGATCAACGCGACCACGCGGTCGGCCGAACCTTCGCGCGGCACGAAGGATTGCAGGTGCTGCCTGGTCGCCCGCTTCACGTCCTCATCGAACAGGAGCTGGTCGAGCGCCGGTCGAATGTCGCTCGCCTCGTACACGCCTCGGCTCAAGCCGAGACGATTGGTCGGAAGGACGTCGGGGCGGCGCAGCCCCGGCTGCAGGCTGACCGTGAGACACTGCAGGTAGCACGCCTCCATCAACACCACCGAGTTCATTCCGCTGACCAGATCGGCCGCGAGTGCTGCATCGCGAGCCGCCAGGTCGCTGGACACGAGAACCCGCACCGTTGAGCTCCGGCTCGCCGCGAAGGCGGCCGCATCCTCGCGAGGATGCGGCCGAATAATCAGCGTGATGCCATGCCGGCGGTCGCGCGCGATTTCTTCGAGGGCCTCAATCACCAGGGCGAGCACCTGCTGTTCGTGAAATCCGTAGAAGAGCGGGTTCGTCGCTGCTGCGCCGTAAAGCTTGCCGAACGGCTGGGAGATGAACAGCACCACAAGCTCGCCCGCGGTGGTCCCCCACCGCGCCCGCAGATCCTGGCGGTGCGCGTCGGTGAACGCGTCGCGCCAGTGTGCGAGATCGTCGAACGCCGGTTGCCCCGTAACGACCAGGCTGGAGGCGTCGAAGCCTTCCGCCACCATCTCCGCCTGCGCCCGCTCATCCATCACAGCGATCCGGTCGGGCCGGTGACTGAGGCGTGAGCCTGTATCGGTGAAGCGCTCGACGTAATTCAGCCAGAAGTCGAGCACCGCCAGCGACGGAACGCCGAGAGAGCGCGCGGCCGCGATGAACCGGTGTTCCAGCATCGCCGAGTTGACCGATGTGCCGGTCAGCAGGAGGTCCGCCGCCGGTCGACGGAGCCGCTCGAGGGCACCGTCTGGCGACAACGGCTCCTCGAGCGCCTCGGACGCCAGGCCGCACTGCGCCCAAGACTGCCCCGCATGCCCGTACGCGAAGAGGCGAACCTCAGCGCGCCTTGCCGCTCGGAGCGCGTGGACGACAGGAGCGACCGCTGCTGCGCCACCGGGATCGCCGCACACCACCACGATCAGGGGAGACGACATCTCAGCCGCCGGCCAGTGTGATTGCGTGTCCGACGCGGGCCGACTCGCCAACCGCGAGGGCGATTTGCAGCGCCGCCAGGCCGTCTTCGCCCGAGCAACGCGGCCGGCAGCCGGTGCTCACACACCGCACGAGATCCTCGACGGCGTGCAGCGTGAGATCCGTCATCGCCGAGGCCTGGTCGAATTCGACGGCCAGCGTTCGATAGCCGCGGTAGTAGGGACTGTCGACGACATGGTGTATTTCGACGCGATGGCCGGACTCCAAGATTCGGATCCGCCCGCGCGTGCCGATGAGGTCGATCTCGAAGAGGCTGAACGCGCCCGCGTCGCACGCCTGTAGGTGAGCCGCCGCGCCGCTCTCGAGCAGAAGCACCGCATCCAGCGTCGGGTCGGGGCCGCCTTCCCGGCGAGCGTCGATCCCCCACACCTCGGTGACCTCTCCCGCCATGAAGCGCGCAAGGTCGAACCAGTGGCTGCCGTTGTGCAACGTCCCTTTCGTGTAGACGCCACCGATGCTCTGCAGCCTGCCGATGCCGCCGGACGCGATGCGATCCCTGAGGGTCTGGTGGCTGGGCGAGTACCGGCGGATGTGATTCACCGCCAGCGTCACGCCGCGGGCGGCCGCCAAGGCCACGAGCGCAGCGGCGTGCTCCCCCGTGAGCGCCAGCGGTTTCTCGGCGAGAACCGCACGAACGCCGGGTGCCTCAAGCGCAAGGCGAATCAGCTCGAAGTGCGTAGCTTCTGGAGTGCAGATACTGACGATTTCTGGTTGCCGTTCCGACAACAGGGCGCGCGCGTCCGTGTAGGCAGCGGCGCCCCAGCGGCGCATGCCGTCAGTTTCGCCGGATCCGCATCGCACACCGCCACGAGTTCGGTATCGGGGCACGCGGTGTAGGCGCCCGCGTGAGAGTAGACGCCCACCAGGCGCTCATCGTCGACGACTTCGCTGCCGATCCTGCCGCACCCAATGACCGCTGCGCGGTGCATCCCTACCGCACCGTCTTCTGCTTGATGTCTCGGTTAATCTCCGGGAGCTCGGGGCGACGGTCGAATAGGCCTAGAACGTCGCGCAAGCCGAATGCCTGATTCCGTGGGTACAATTCCTCGTAGATCGTCTTGATCAGCGCGAAGTCCGCCGGCGTGTCGACCGTCAGCCGCAGATTCCAGTCATGCTCGGGCAGGCCGCTCTCCAGGTTCCGTAAGCGGAACCGCTCGGGGTGCTCATATATGTACAGTGAGACGTGTTCATGGTCGATTGGATCCTGCGTCAGCCTGTTCACTTCCTCAAGCACGGACGTTGGGAACACCTGCGTGTCGAGGCCCCGGGGGTAAGTTCGTTTCAGCACGTTCGACACGTAGTCGGCGTTTCCCTCGCGGTATAACTCAACCAACTGGTCGACGACTACGGGATCGATCAGGGGACAGTCCCCTGTAATTTCGACGATGACATCGACGGCGTAAGCGTGTGCGGCGCCAAGCACGCGGTTGAGCACGTCGTCCTCGCTTCCGCGGAAGCATCCCGCGCCGATGCGCGTGCACAACTCCTCCACGACGTCGTCGGTCGCATTCGACGTCGTCGCCACAATCACTTCATCGACGTTTCGTGCGCGCCGGAGCCGTTCGATCAGGAGTTCGAGCATTGGCCGCCCGAGAATCGGCGCCACGATCTTTCCCGGCAGCCGCGTGGAGGTCATTCGGGCTTGAATGATTGCAGCGGTTTTCATCGTCGATGTCCTAGACGGCGCGTCGCCAGACCCATAGCCGGCCCTGACCGAGATTGCCGATGGACGGCAGTCTCAGTGCAAGTTGATTCACCGGACTGTCGTATCGAGGATCTTCATGTGCCTGCGCCGCGAGAAACGCGTTTACGATGCGACTCAGGAAGTAGTACGTCGAGCTGTAGTAGACGACGCGTTCGAGCCGCAGGGACCCGAAGTCGCCGCGCGAGATCTCTTCATCGATGAGATACCGGTTGTGCCACGGCGGTTGAATCGGCGAAAGGCCGACACGCGCGCGAAGGTCGTTCAACTCGTTCAGGCCGTCCTGGCTGTTTTCGCACATCAGGAACAGACCACCCGGCTTCAAGAGGTCCCCAATCTCGCGAATGCCGCGTTGCTGTTCCTCCCAGGTCGGTAGATTGATAATTACGCGTTCGGTGTAGGCCAGGTCGCACGGGTTGAAGTCGCCGACAATCCCCGGAACCTCGCCAACGACGAATTGAACACGGCCCTTGAATGACTGTCCCGCTGACAAACCCTTCGCGGCGGCGATCATTTCAGGTGAAAAGTCGATACCCGTGACGTCAACGGCGTAGCGGCGCGCCAGTTCCATCGCCGTTATGCCATTTCCACACCCGACATCGACGATGCGAAGGCCATCACGCACAAAACCCGCAAGCGTCTCCATCTCGAGGCGCTTCGCGACCACGTCATTCGTGCCGGCCCATTCTCCAAGGCCGGCGCGGTCATTCCAGAAGTCAAGCACGCCATCGGAGGTTCCACTCACCGGTTCAGCCCCTCTCTACGTGACGCCAAGCCAACGGCGTACCGGGCTCGATCGCACACGCCGCTCTCTTACCGAGAACGGTGTCGAGAAAACGCGGGTGCAGACCCTGGGCCGGGCGTACTGACCGGATATTGCGCTCGGTAAATACGTCACCCTTTTGCACGTCCTGCGAGACGAATAGCGACCGGCGGAATCGGATATTTCTTGCTTCGTCGGCTGTCGGTGTGTAGGTCACGTGTCCGAGCGCGCTCTCCGTAGCCCGAATTTCCCGCACCATCTTAGCGAACTCATCGGGCTCCATTGAGAACGCGCTGTCGGGACCTCCGTCCGCGCGCCGCAGGGTGAAGTGTTTCTCGACAATGCACGCGCCTAGCGTGACAGCGGCGATCGCGACGCTGCTGCCAAGCGTGTGGTCAGACAGACCTGCGACCACGTCGAAGGTCTCAGCAAGATGCGGAATCGTGCGAAGGTTCATATCGCTCGGCGATGCAGGATAGGCGCTAGTGCACTTGAGCAGCGCCAGAGGCCCCGCATCGTGCTCTCGGAGCGTGGTGACCGCCTCCTCGATCTCAGCCAGCGACGCCATCCCGGTCGACATAATGACCGGCTTGCCAGTGCCAGCGACCTTCCGGAGCAAAGGAATGTCGACAAGCTCGAACGACGCTATCTTATGGACACGAACGTTCAAACCTTCGAGTAGGTCCACCGCGGTCGCATCGAACGGCGTGGAAAAACACTCGAGGCGCTCCTCGCGTGCGACTGCCATCAGCGGCGCGTGCCATTCCCACGGCGTGTAGGCCTCCCGGTACAACTCGTACAGGGTCTTGCCCGCCCATAAGCTGTCACCACCGATGCGGAAACATTCACGATCGAAATCGAGGGTCAGCGTGTCCGCGGTGTACGTCTGGAGCTTGACGGCGTCGGCGCCCGCCTTCTTCGCGGCGCGCAAGATCTCCACCGCGCGGTCGAAGCTCTGATTATGGTTGGCGGAGATTTCGGCGACGACCCAGCAGGGCTCGCCTGCGCCGATCGATCGTTCTCCGATCTCGATTCTCTGCATTGTTTGCAGCACCCCAGGTTCCTGCTATGTCAGACGAACGCCGCTCTGACTCGGCTGACGCATCGCCTGAACACAGACATCTCTTCCTTCAGCGAGAAAAACACATCCGGTCTGAGAAACCTGAACATGTTCGAGAAAGCATACTGAAGCACCACTGTCGTCGTCATCCCAATGAAACCTGCCACGGCCGCCCCAAAGTAAGAGTACCTGGGAATGAGGATGAAGTTCGCTGTCAGGCCAACGATTATGCCGGCCACGTCGAGCGTCGCCAAGAGGCCAACGCGGTTATTCAACATCAGCAGGTAGTTTGCGGGATATCCGACGATCAGTGCCACGGAGGACAACCCCATGATCGGCAACACGCTCGCTGCCCTGGCGTACTCGGGCCGCGCGAGCAGTTCGACAAGCGGCTTCGCCGCCAGGCACAGCATCCCATAGGGCACCACGAAGCCGAGCAGCGCAACCTTCAGCATGTAGGTTTGGAGCATGTCACGCTTGGCATGGTCGCCGCGGTTGTGCGCCGCGAAGATCCGTGGACCGAAGGTCCCGAAAATCACGCCAGCGGTGAAGCTGTAGAGCGTGTTGAGGAAGACCGAAGCGAACGAGTACACCCCCACCTCTGCGACCGAGTTGTAGTGGGAGAGGATCAACCGATCACCCAGCCGGACGGCGCTCACCCCGATCGTCGGCACGATCAACGGAACGCTGAATGCGAGGCCTGTCCGGAGAATCTTCCAATCCGGCCGGCTGCGCCACCACGCAGACAGCCCGATGTGTCGTGCCGCGTACACGACCACACCACAACCGCCTGCGATCTGCGCCCATAGCAGAATCGACAGCGGGGTCTGCACGCCGGCCAGGCGTAGGGCCAGCAGCGGCAGCACCCAGACGGCCTGTCCGATGAAATCGACCCAGTTCGACCGCTCGATGCGCGCCTGTGCCTGAAAGAAGCTGGTGAACTCTGCGGTGGCGACCAGCATCACGAGCACCAGCAGCCCCAAGACAAAGACCTCGCGGTAGGCCTCGGCATTGAGATAGTGCAAGATCGACCCCAGTTGGCCGGACAGCAGGACGGCGACCACAACCGCTGAAGTCAGGACCGTCTCGAACAGGAGAGTGGTCTTGAAGATTCTGAGTTGCGAATCGGCCGGCAGTCCAGGCACGGCGCGGAAGACATAGGTAAAGAGGTTCAGCCCGCACAGAAACGTGCCGAACGCGCCAACCGTCGACACGAGCGAATAGGCGCCGTAGTCCGCCGGCGACAAGGTCCTCGTGATCATGATGACCAGCGCGAACCGGCACACGAGCGTCAGCGAGCGGACGCTAAGAGTATGAAACGCCTGCCCGAGTGCGGACGAGCCAAGCACTTCGGTTGCCGGCGATTCGGAGCTGGGACTAGACGCCGGCATCATCGTCATCGAACAGCGCCATATGAATCACATCGACTTCACGTCCGTCGGCGATGTGGTGCCTAATCCGTCTTCCGTCATCTCGCATTCCGATGCGTTGCATGATACCGAGCATTCCCGCGTTGATCGCGAGCGTTCCAGCGGTCACCTTCCGCAACCTGAGATCGCCGAGCAGGAATCGACAGACCGCGTGCCATGCCTCACTGCCGTAGCCGCGCCCCCACACCGCCAGTTCGCCGATTATGATGCCCAGATCGGCGGTCCGATTGTGCAGGTCGACGTAGGCATTGATGTTTCCGATATGGCCAAGAGTCAAATCGCGGCTAACGATGGCCCAGAAGTAGTGCGGCGTGCCGTCGAACGACGCGAGGTACGCGCGACAGCTCTCGGTCGTGTGATTCCGGTGACGCTGCTCGCTGAACCTGACCACTTCGGGGTCGTTGAGCCATGCCACGTACCGATCAGTCAGATGTGCTTCGGAGAAGGGCTCGATCCGCAGGCGCGTGGTCTCTAGAGTTCTGGAGGTAGCCATTCAGGCAGCCGATCCGATCGCGGGCGGCACGTCGAAGTCGGACGGCTCCGGTGCGTGGAGACGATGGCCTCTCGCGTGACCCGCCTTCGTCATCGTTCGAACACCACGCACGGACGGCCATCCACGATCAAGCGCTCCTTTGGCATGAACTCGGTGTCGGCGAAGGCCCTTGATAACTCCCCGTCGCGCTCGAAGACCGTGCCCTGCATGCGTGACGGACCGAAATGATCGCGCGCATCCGACCAGGTATCTCGCAATAGGCGGACGGCGAACCCCCGTTCTCGCACGGCCGGAGCGATCGCGACCGCGACATTCGTCACGCCAACGTCACGATCGTATCTGGCAAACCCGGCCACCGACCCGTACCGCTCGAGCACCCACAGCCGCGACTCCACGGCGTCGATCGCATCCTGAAACCACGGCTCGAACCCGGGAAACGTGGCGCCACTGTAACTCTCGCACGGCTCTCGAGCCGCGTCGCGCATCTCCCACACCGGCTCCGCGTCGCGCAATTGCGCCGGCCGAATCTCCCACTTGCTGTCGTCCGCACAAATTGCGGCCGCTGTCCGAGCCGAGCCGCCGCCGTCGATCAGCAGCCTGCCCAGCCGCCTCATTTCGCTTCGCGCTCGAGAATCGTCGGCTAAGGCGACCACCGCGTCCGCGAGTTTCTGCTCGTCACCGGCATCCATCGAGCCCAGCCACCGATGCGCGCCGTAACGGTCGGCGACCTCGGCAACACGATGATGGAGATCCGTGGCACTCAGAAGCAGGGTCGGAACGCCCATGTAGGCCAGTTCCCATATTGTTCCCCCGACCGCGGCAATGGCCATGTCCGTCTCGGCCATCAGCGATTCGAAGTTCGACGTGTTGTGGACTACAGACGCGCGCGTCAATCGCGCGCACTGCTGGCGTATGGCATCGAGGCGCGGGTTCGCACCGCCCACAACGACGGTCACGTCGAACCGGCGGGACAGGCGTTCCAGCGCCCCCAATACCAGCGCGGTAGCGTTGTCGGGATCGCTCCCGCCCATTGTCACGAGCAGCCGCGAGGCAACCGGCACCACTCTCGGCGATGGACGCTCGGCCTCGACGAATTCCTCTCGCACGAGCGTAAATCGCGGCCCCAGGAGCGGGGTCGTCTGAGGCGCGAGTACATACGGCTGCCGAAGCGCGCCCAAGTTCACGTCCAGCAGCAGATCGCTCGTGTACTCGCTCAGCCGCGGGCGATCGTCGATCATCAGGGTGCGTAGTCCCCACGAACGGAGCCGGTCCACGTATGCGCCATCGAAGTGATAACCGTCGATGACCACAAAGCCAGGCCGCACCCCGTCCATCAACTCGCAGACCTGATCGGCATCACTAGGATGGGGATGCGCAGCGCCAAGTCTCGCGATCGCGATCCCGGATCGTTCAACGTGTTGGAGCAACTCGGGGCGATTGCAGGTGGTCGCAATCACTGGTTGGACGTAGCGTGACAGCGCGCGGGCGAGCGCCAGACATCGCATCAGATGACCGGCGCCAATTGAGGGATCGGCGTCCGCACGCAAGACGACTCGTGTCACCGATCGGTGCGACCCCATTCGAGGTCCAATTCAATCGGAGCCATAGGCTCGCAGCACCTTCCGGATCGCTCGAACCACGTCGTCCACATCGTGATCGGTCATCGCCGGAAACATCGGCAAGCTGACGAGGCTTTCGTACGCGGCGTCCGCGACTGGGCACTCGCCGGGACCGTGCCCCAGCGAGCGATAGTACGGCTGCCAGGTCACTGGAATGTAATGAACGTTGACGCCGATATTCTCGGCGCGCAGGGCGCGAAACACATCGGCCCGCCCGATTCCTGCGCGTAGACCGTCGGCCTGAACGCGGACGACATACAGATGCCAGGCGGACGTGCGATCGTCACGGACAACCGGCAGTCGAAGACCGGGTGCGCCGGCGAGGCCCTCCGCGTAGCGCCGCGCGATCGCGCCGCGCCGCGCGAGCCAGTCCTCCGCGTGCCGCAGTTGGGACAGGCCTAGAGCGCACTGCAGGTCCGTAATGCGGTAGTTGAAGCCCAATGTCGTCATTTCGTAGAACCACGATCCGCTTTCGCTGCGCGTTCGCGCGTCGGTCGAGATGCCGTGGTTACGGAAACGCCGAAGCTGTTCGGCCAGCGCATCATCCTCCGTGGTGATGACGCCGCCCTCGCCGGTCGTGATGTGTTTTACCGGGTGGGTGCTGAAGATGGTCATGCTCGCGATACTGCCGACGCGGCGCTCCCGGTACGTCGCACCGAACGCGTGGCACGCGTCCTCGATCAGTACCAACTTTCGGCGCGCGGCAATGTCGCGCAGTTCGTCGAGATCGGCGGGCTGCCCGCTGAAGTCCACCGCGACGATCGCCCGCGTGCGGTCCGTCAACCGCGCGCGCACCTGTTCGACGGAGATATTGAGCGTATCGTCTTCGACGTCGGCAAAAACCGGATTGGCCCCCACATACCGCGCGCAGTTCGCGCTTGCCACGAACGTCAACGGCGTCGTGATCAGCTCGTCGCCCGGGCCAAGGCCCGCCACGGACGCCGCCGCATGCAGAGCCGCGGTCCCGGAACTGACCGCCACGGCATGCCGCGCACCGACCGAGGCCGCAAACGCCGACTCGTATTCGGCGATCTTGGGTCCGGTCGTCAGCCAATCCGACTGAAGTACCTCGACAACGGCGCGAATGTCGTCCTCGTCGATGTGCTGACGGCCGTACGGCAGCATGGCGGCTCGCACGGGCGTCCCGCCTTCAGACGCCAGTCTCTCAGGCATTCTGGCGCTCCGGACCTTCCGCCATCTTCACCAGATCGGTAACGGTCAGCCATTGGGAATTGTTGTCGCTGGTGTACCGTGTGTCGTCCCCGACCGCACGCCCCTGCTTCCAGTTGTCGCCCCCCCACCAGGGAAAGGACGGCTGCACAATGTACATGTCGTCGAACTCCAGGGCCTGCTGCACTTCGTGTTCCGACAACAGCGCCTCGTGCAGCTTTTCGCCCGGCCTGATACCCGTCACCGACACCGCACATCCGGGCGCGATAGCCGTCACCAAATCGATCACGCGCATACTGGGGATCTTCGGCACGAAGATTTCTCCTCCGTGCATCAGTTCGGTGCTGCGGATCACGAACTTCACGCCCTGATCGAGCGTGATCCAGAAGCGCGTCATGCGCTCGTCGGTCACCGTGACCGTCCCGGTCTTGCGCTGTTCGACAAACAACGGGATGACACTGCCGCGGCTGCCCACGACGTTGCCGTACCGCACGCAGCTGAATTTGGTGCGCCCGGCCGAGTAGGAATTGCCCTGCACGAAGAGCTTCTCGGCGACGAGTTTCGTCGCGCCGTACAGGTTGACCGGATTCACCGCCTTGTCAGTACTGAGCGCCATCACCTGCTTCACGCCGTTGTCGATGGCGGCGTCGATGATGTTCTTGGCACCCATGATGTTGGTTTGCACCGCCTCGAACGGGTTGTATTCGCATGCAGGCACCTGTTTGAGCGCCGCGGCGTGGATGACCACGTCGACGCCGTGCATCGCCCGGTTCAGCCGCTCCTTGTCGCGGACGTCGCCGATGAAGTAGCGGATGGGCGAGCCGGGTACGCCATCGTCCCAGATCTGGCGCATCTCGTGCTGCTTCAGTTCGTCGCGGCTGAAGATGATGAGCTTGTGAAGACGCTGCTCCCGCAGCATCACGTCGGTGAACCGCCTGCCGAACGAGCCGGTTCCGCCCGTGACGAGTACTGTCAATCCGTTCCAGTTCATGAACCTCTCTCCACCGCTCAGGTTGTCGTGCGCTGCACGGCCACCGCGCCGGCGCGGTTCCGCGCGAAGGTTGGGATCGATCGCGCAAGAATAGCGTCGATCGCGGGCTGGTCGCCGGCGGCGACGGCCCTCGCGAAATCGATCCGCGCGCTGCTCAATTCCGCGGCGCCGCAAGGTTGGACCTCGATGACCTGGAGCACATCGGGGTGCGCCGTGGCCGCCACGTCGGCGCCGTCTTCCCAAAGGGACTCTTCCAGCTTCTCGCCAGGCCGGACACCGGTATACACGATCGGGATGTCCTCCAGTTCGAGCCCGGAGAGCCCGATGAGATCGTGCACAAGGTCGACGATGCGGACGGACTCGCCCATGCGCAACACAAAGAGCTCGCCGCCTTTGCCCATGCCACCGGCTTCGAGCACGAGGTGCACAGCCTCCGGGATGGTCATGAAGAAGCGCCGCATGTCGGGATGAGTGATCGTGACCGGGCCGCCGCGTTCAATCTGCTGCGTGAAGATCGGCACGACGCTGCCGCGGCTACCCAGCACGTTGCCGAACCGCACCACCACGAACGGCCGGCCATGACGGCGCGCAGCCTCCTGTACTATGTTTTCCGACATCCGCTTGGACGCGCCCATGAGACTGGACGGGCTGACGGCCTTGTCGCTGGAGATGAGCACGAGCCGCTGGGTCCCCGCCGCCACCGCAGCCTCGACAATGCAATGCGTTCCGAGAACGTTGTTGGAGATCGCCTCCTCCGGGTTTTCTTCCATGAGCGGGACGTGCTTGTGGGCCGCGGCGTGAAAAACGACCTGCGGCTTGAGCGCCTGGAACACTCGCTGAATCCGGGGCTCGTCGCGGATGTCGGCGACCACCAGCCTCAGGGGCACGTGCGGAAAGACGCGGCGCAGATGCAATTGCGCATCGAACAGACTGTTCTCGCCGTGCCCGAGCAGAATCAAGGCGGCGGGATTCCGATGCGCGACCTGCCGGCACAGCTCGAGCCCGATTGATCCGCCGGCGCCGGTCACCAGAACCGTGCGGCCCGACACGTAGTTGCCGGCGGTCTTTTTGAGCTCGGTCTGGCTGCGCCGCAGCAGGTCGGCAATTTCAACGTTCCTGAATCGGTTCACGCTCACGTTGCCGTCGAGCAACTCGTACATGCCGGGCATGGTGCGCGACGGCAAGGACAGCTTCTGGCAGGACTCGACGACGGCGCGGACCACGGCGCCGGGCGCTGACGGCATGGCAATCGTTACGAGATCGATGCTGTGAGCGGCCACGGCGTCCGGCAGTGAGGCGATCGATCCCAGGACCGGCAGGCCGTAGATCTTCTTGCCGATCTTCGCAGCATCGTCGTCGATGAATCCAACCGGGATCATCCCGAGCTGCGGATTGCGCTGCATCTCGCGGACGACCATCGCGCCCGCGTCTCCGGCGCCCGCCACAAGAATGCGGCGCGGCTCGCCGGCTGACGCGTGGGTGACAGCGGAGGCCGTGAACCGCGATTCGCCGACAATCCGAATGGCGGCGCGGACGCCGGTGACCGCGACGATCGTCAGCAGCCAGTCGATCAGCACGACCGATCGCGCGAACTGCTCGATCGTGTGCGTCAGGAGCGCCGCGCCGACCAGCAGCGCCATCAGGATCGAAGAGGTCGAGACCGCCAGCACGAGCGCGACGAGATCGGCGACCGTCACATAGCGCCAGTACCGCGAGTACATGCCGAAGAGGTAGAAGATGACCGGCTTGACAACGAGCGCAGCCGCCAGATACCAGAGGAATTCGTGCTGGAAGCGGCTGAAGAACCAGTCGAAGCGCAGGACGAACGCGCCGAGCGCAGACAGCGCGATGATCGGAAGATCGGCAAGCAGCACATAGCGGTTACGCATGGTGAATGCTCATCGCATCAAATCCAGAAGATCCGCTGTTCGGGAAATCCGGAGCCGTTGAGGGTCTGGCGAACCGCGTCAGCTGCCGTGAATGACATCACCACGAGCCGGCCGAAGGGACGGCCGCTGATGCCGTCGACCCGCAGATCCGCCTCAGTGTACACAGGCACGCCGAAGAACCGCCGGCGGCCTCGATCGTCGATCACGGCGATGAGATCGAGATCGGTCTCCTGCAGGCAGATGTACCCGATTTCCGCGAGCTCGCTTGTGCCGTAGAACACGATCGGCTTCTCGCGGACGTCGCTGCCGCCGGGCCATTGCGAAGACAGCATGGCGAAGCTCTCGCGGATCCGGTCGCGGGCTTCCGCGTAGAAGCGCACGGAGTACTGCAGGTAGGTGCGCGACATGCGCGCCTTCTCGGCGATCCCGGCGGGCGTGAGCAGGTACCGCACGCGGTTCGGGCGTACGTGGACCACGCGCACGAAGCCTTTGACCACGAGGCGTTTCATCAGCAGGTTGGCGAGGCCGAGGGCGATGCCGACGCGGCTGGCCAGGGAACGCTGTGAAACGGCTGGGTCGTGAGCTAGGACGTCGAGGATTTCGCGGACGTGCTGGTCGTCGGGATAACGGGGCGACACACTTCGTGCCTCTGGGTCACATTCAAGTGCCTAGAAACAGCTGACTTATGGGCGGTACGTTCAGACGATGAACTGCAGGATTGTGAGCCTAACAGTTTCGTTTGTCAAGCGGAGGACAGGATGAGGACTTGCAGTTCAATCCGTGAACGCTGGCCGAACGAACGCCGAGCTACAGCCGGATGATGCCGGGGCCGCCGGACTTGATCGCGTTGCGGGTGTCCACCACCAGCGGAAGCGCGGCGATCGCGGCGTAGTCGAACACTGAGTGATCCGTCGTGATCACGAAGCAGTCGCACGGCGCGGCCAGCGCGGCGGCGAAGGGCACGGCGCTGTACGTGCGCCCGCCCTGCAGGATCTGCGGCACGTACGGATCGCTGTAGGTGATCGTCGCGCCCTGGCCCGACAGCAGCTCCAGGATGTCGAGCGCCGGTGACTCGCGCACGTCGCCCACATCCTTCTTGTACGCCATGCCGAACAGGTGGATCTTCGAACCATTCACCGGCTTGCGCACGGTGTTCAACGCATCCGCCACGAGCTGCACGACGTACTCGGGCATCGAGGCGTTGACCTGCCCCGCCAGCTCGATGAAACGGCACTCGAAGCCGGTCTGCCGGGCTTTCCAGGAGAGGTAGAACGGATCGATCGGGATGCAGTGCCCGCCGAGACCGGGACCGGGATAAAACGGCATGAAGCCGAACGGCTTGGTCTTCGCTGCGTCGATCACTTCCCACACGTTGATGTCCATCTTGTGGCACATCAGCGCGATTTCATTCACGAGGCCGATGTTGACGGCGCGAAACGTATTCTCGAGCAGCTTCACCATCTCGGCCACGCGCGTTCCGCTGACCGGCACGACCGCGCCGATGATCGTCCCGTAGAGCGCGGCCGCCGCTTCCGTGCTCGCGGGCCCCACGCCGCCGACGATCTTCGGGATGTCCTTCGTGGTGAACGTCGGGTTGCCGGGATCGACGCGCTCGGGCGAGAAGGCCAGAAAGAAATCGACGTCGGCCTTCAGTCCCTTCGCTTCCAGCATCGGCTGCACGACCTCATCCGTCGTCCCCGGATACGTCGTGGACTCGAGGATGATCAGCTGACCCTTCTTGAGCGTGGCGGCGACAGCCTCGACGGCGCGCACGACGTACGAGAGATCGGGATCCTTGGTCTTGCGCAGCGGCGTGGGAACGCAGATGTCGATGGCGTCCATCCCGCCGAGCGCGCTCATGTCGGACGTCGCGCGGAGCGTGCCCTTCTTGACGCCGGCGGCCACCTCGGACTCGGGGACGTCCGGAATGTAGCTCTTGCCGGCATTGATCTGGGAGATCTTGACGGCGTCCACGTCGAAACCGGTGACGTCGAACCCGTGATTGGCGAACTCGACGGCGAGCGGCAGGCCGACGTAGCCGAGGCCGATGACGCCGACGCGTGCCTGGCCGCTGCGGATGCGTTCGAGGATGACATCCCGGGATGACATGGGAACTAGTTCGCCAGGCGCTCGACGTCGGCGTCGACCATCATCTGCACCAGGCCCTTGAAGTCCACCTTCGGCGTCCATCCGAGATCGGCCTTCGCCTTCGCCGGATTGCCGAGCAGGTGCTCGACTTCCGCGGGGCGCAGCAGCGCCGGGTCGACGCGGACGTATTTCTGCCACTCGAGGCCTGCGTGCGCGAACGCGATCTCGATCAGCTCGCGCACCGAATGGCTGACGCCGGTCGCGATCACGTAGTCGTCCGGCGTGTCCTGCTGCAGCATCATCCACATCGCGCGGACGTAATCGCCGGCGAAGCCCCAGTCGCGATGCGCGTCGAGGTTGCCGATCGACAGCGAGTCGGCGAGGCCGTGCTTGATGCGCGCCACGCCGTCGGTGACCTTGCGCGTGACGAACTCGAGGCCGCGCCGCGGCGACTCGTGGTTGAAGAGCATGCCGGAGACGGCGAAGAGGTTGTAGCTCTCCCGGTAGTTCACCGTGATGTAGTGCGCGAAGACCTTGGACACGCCGTACGGGCTGCGCGGATAGAACGGCGTGAGCTCGGTCTGCGGCGTCTCGCGGACCTTGCCGAACATCTCGCTCGACGAGGCCTGATAGAACTTGATCTTCGGATCGACGCGCCGCACGGCGTCGAGCATCCGCGTGACGCCCTGCGCGTTGAATTCGCCGGTCAGCATCGGCTGATCCCACGACGCCGGCACGAACGACATCGCGGCGAGGTTGTACAGCTCGTGCGGACGCACTTCGTCGATCAACTGGAGCAGCGACAGTTGATCGAGCAGGTCCGCGGGCTTGAGCGTGATTCGATCGACGATGTGCTGGATGCGCCAGAGATTCGGCGCACTCGATCGCCGCATCATGCCGACGACTTCGTACCCCTGCTCGAGCAGGAGCTCAGCGAGATACGATCCGTCCTGTCCGGTGATTCCGGTAATGAGCGCGCGTTTGGCCATGCTGGTATTGGAGTTTCCCCGAGAGGAATTTGCACATTGTACACTACCAGCCAGCTATGGAACGCATTGACGTCGCGGTCGTCGGCGGCGGTGTCGTCGGGCTCGCGGCAGCGCTCGCGATCGCCCGGCGCGGCCGATCCGTCTGCGTGCTCGAACGCCACGCGCGGCCCGGGCTCGAGACCAGCACGCACAACAGCGGCGTCATCCACGCCGGCATCTACTACCCGCGCGGCACGCTGAAGGCGGCGCTCTCGGTCGAAGGTGGCCGGCTGCTCTACGACTTCTGCGCCCAACACAACGTCCCGCACGCGCGATGCGGCAAGCTGATCGTCTCGGAGGGAGAATCCGGGTTCGCGCAGCTGATGGCGCTGCGCGATCGCGGTGAAGCGAACGGCGTCGAGGGGCTCACGCTCGTCGATCGCGATTTCGTGCGCCGGCGCGAGCCGGCGGTTCGCGCGTGCGCCGGGCTCTTCTCGCCCAACACCGGCGTCGTGAACGCCGAGGCGCTCGTGAAGGCGCTGGTGCGCGCCGCGGAAGCCGCCGGCGCGATGTTGTTGCCCGGCACGGATCTCGCCGGCGCGGATCGCGATTCTTCCGGCATGATCCTGCGCACCGCCCGCGAATCCATCTCCGCCCGCATCGTCGTCAACGCGGCGGGGCTGTACGCGGATGCGGTGTCCGCGATGCTCGGCGGGGAATCCTTCCGCATCTATCCGTGCCGCGGTGAGTACGCGGAGCTCGCGCCCGGCGCGCGCCGGCTCGTCAACGCGCTCGTCTATCCCCTGCCGCACGCATCAGGGCATGGACTCGGCGTGCACCTCACGCGCTCGACGGCCGGCAACGTGTGGATCGGCCCGACGATTCATTATCAAGATCGGAAGGACGATTACGAAGGGGATCGCGAGCCGCTGGAGGCGTTTCTCGAGCCGACGCGCGAGCTGCTGCCGGACGTGGCGCTCGCGGATCTGCGGTTATCGGGAAGCGGCATCCGCGCGAAGCTGCATCCGCCGTCCGAGTCGTTCGCGGATTTCCTGATCCGCCGCGACCGCGAAAACCCGGCGGTCATTCAGGCCGCGGGCATCGACTCGCCAGGCCTCACGGCATGCCTGGCGATCGGCGCACTCGTG
>Ga0193726_1000730_pt1 | contig 31227 bp, 32 predicted proteins | sample H2c1metaG_FD_144928 | JGI IMG/M metagenome (GOLD analysis project Ga0193726, IMG submission 144928) | Soil microbial communities from a riparian zone of the East river system, Colorado, United States - H2c1 | ecosystem: Environmental > Terrestrial > Soil > Riparian zone | place: USA: East River... | reverse complement strand
GGCCGAGTGGCGGCGCGACACATCCCGGCCGATTGTCGCGGCCAGCCAACCCAGCATCGAGGTCACCTTGCGACAAGACCTGCCGCAAACACCGGCTCCACCGGCCGAGTTGCCGCCGCCGATCCCGCCGAAAGAGCAGGTGCATCGCGTGGTGCGCCGCACGGCGGTTGCGGCGGCGCCGGCGCCGGCCGAGCCTGTGCCTGCACCGACCGCGACCGAACCCGTGCCGGACGGGGGCGCCGTGGTCGCAGCGGCAAGTCCACCGGCGAGCTCGATGCCGGCGCCGGCAGCGCGTCCGGACCTCGAGGCGCAGTATGCCGCCGGACTGCGCGCCAACATCGACCAAAGAACGCGGCCGCCGGATTCTGCCGCGTACCGAATGCGGCGGCCTTCCGGCGAAGTACGCGTGGGCTTCGTTCTGATCCGTAGCGGCGAGGTCAAGGCCGTCCACGTCATGCGCTCCTCGGGCTCGCTGATTCTCGACGCCGCCGCCGTCGCAATCGTCTCCACGGGCCGCTATCCGCCGATGTCGGCAAATCTTTTTGCCGGCGAGGGCGAGCACACGTTCTCAGTCACCATCGAATTTCGCCGCTCCGGCTAAATCATTCATCAGAGAGACTACTGCATGAACTACGAACTGTTTCATACCGTCACTTTCAACGCCCTGTACTGCTGCATCGGCATACTTGTCTTCATCATCCTCGAGCGGAGCATTTACATCGGGTATGTCGGCTGGCAAATGCGGCGTCTCGCGGCCATTGTCGAACGTGCGAGCAGCGATGCCAGTCACGATATCCGATCGATAGCATGGACCGATCCTGTCAGCCGTGCCGTGGTTCGGTACGCGCAACTTATCGCAAAGGGCGCGACGTACCATCAGCAGGAAGATTTGTCCTCGGCCTTATACATTGGCATCGACAAAGTGGTTACCGCACGGCTGTGGATTTTGGACACCATCGTTACCGCCGCGCCGTTGCTGGGCTTGCTGGGCACCATATTCGGCATCATGCAAACCTTCAATGCGCTGGCGGCCAGCGGCGTGTCGGACTCTGCCGAAGTCAGCCGCGGCATTGGCACGGCACTCACCGCCACGGCGATCGGGATTGCGACCGCGCTCCTCGGTTTGTTGGGCAACAACGTGCTGAGCCGGCGCACGCACGTCGTGACGGAGGGCTTCAAGGGCCTGCTGCTGAACCTATCCGTGGGTCTGAACGTGAAGCAGAATGAATTCAATGGTTCGGGACTGCCTCGTCATGCGGCCTTGTCGCCGACGCTGGGACGGGGAATCGCCGAGTGATACAGCTTCGCACCGGTAGAATCGTGGAACTCGAGGCTGAGCGAATCGGGAGTCGAGCGCATCGCCGCGAAGCCTGAACGGGCGGCGCAGAACTGAGTTCCCTCGATGGACTGTACGGGCCGCACTTCGGAACCGGCCCCACAGCATATGTAGTCGACGCCGTCGCGCCGAATGTGCTGCAAGTCGTGGTCGTGACCGTTGATGTAGGCCTGCACCCGGTGTTTATGCAGAAGGGGCACGATCAAATCCTTCACTTCGGGTGTATCGCCATGGCCGCTGCCGCCCGAATAGATCGTGTGGTGGCCGGCGACCACCTTCCACGGCGCCGTAGAACTGCCCAATGCCGCGTCGAGCCACCCAAGCTGTGCTTGCACGTCCTGGCTCGCCACATTCGCAGCAATCACGTCCTGTACTTTTTCTCGGTATTTGTGCACCAGTGGAGACGTATCGATCACGAACAAATCCAGATGCGGCGCGCCATTGTCGCTGCCGGCAACTTTGTAATAGCGGCTCGGCATGCGCCAACGAGAGCTGGTTTTCGCGTAGTCGATTTGGGCTTGTGGAACTCCGCGATAATCGTGATTCCCCAGCGCGACGAACCAGGGAATCTGCAGGGAGCGCGCGGTGTAGATGTCCTCGTAGGATGTGCGCCATTGGGCGTCGCCGGCCGATTGCACCCCATCCTCGTAGAAGTTGTCGCCCACCGAGATCACATGGCGGCAGCCGAGACTCTCGGCAGTCTTGCCCATTTGCCCGGCGACCTCGCGTTGGTGGCTCGTGCCATCGCGTCCCCAGTCTCCCACGATGAGAAAATTCAAGGCTGCCCGATCGCGGGCGCGCAAGCCCATTGGGATCGCGGTCAAGCCCGCGGCGGCGGCCATCGACGCAAGCACTTCGCGGCGGTTTACTAGAGTGTTTTCCATGATTCTCCAAGCGTGGGTAACGACAGACGAGGGCACCGGCATTATGATGCCGCAGGGATATTGCTCGAGTATGTCAGCGGCCAGGCCGGGAGAAATCAATGCGATTTGAGCACGCGATGACGCGCCTTCCCGCCCAATGCTTCTCACGCGGGTTGACGGCTTCCCGTGAGGGTGCGCCCTCTATCGAAAAGGCCCTTGATCAGCATGGTCGGTATTGCGACGCGCTGCGTGCATGCGGGCTGAGCGTCGACATACTGCCGCCCGCTTCAGCGTATCCCGACAGTACGTTTGTGGAAGATACGGCGATTCTGACCGCGCGCGTGGCGATTATTATGCGACCTGGCGCACCGTCGCGCCGGGGTGAAATCGACCTGATCAAAGACGCGGTTCTCGCGTTCCGCACCGAAGTCATGCAGATCGTTGAACCTGGGTCAATGGACGGAGGAGATGTCTGTCAGGCCGATGAGCACTTCTTTATCGGGCTATCGGCGCGCACCAACCCGGAAGGCGCGCGTCAACTCAGTGCCATTCTGCGCGCGCATGGCTATACGAGTTCAACCGTAGACATACGTGGGCAAAGCCGGCTCCTGCATCTTAAATCCGGCATTGCGTATCTCGGCCACCAACGGTTGGTGATCGCTCCAGAACTGTGCACATCATCCGCATTCCAAACCTATGAATTGATTGAGGTGCCCGCCGCGGAGCTATACGCGGCCAATTGTATCCATATCAATGACCATGTACTGATTCCTGCCGGTTACTCAAAAACAGCTGAAGCATTGGAAAGCCTGGGCTATGCGTTGCTCGCCCTCGATGTGTCCGAATTTCGTAAAATGGACGGTGGCCTCAGCTGCTTGTCACTGCGTTTCTGACAAAGCGCCAAGGGTTCGGTGACAGCATACCGGCCATGATCCAAATAAGGCGGCCGCGTTAGGGGGCACCCGCAACGGCCCAAATCTCCAACTCGGCGCCGTGATCCCGTACACTCGCCGTCGAGCTGAAAACGTAGCAGGTCACATGTACCCGACAATACGGTCATTTTTCATCATCGGCATCGCCACTACCATGGCAATGGTTTTCGCATCTTCGGCGATCGGCCAAAAGATGCATGGCAATAGATCCCAGACCGACTCACCCATCGATCCAAAGCGGCCGGCAGGCCGTAGCGAGCTTCGGCAAATCGTGCAAGACCAATGCGTTTTGAATTGGCGCGAGCACCACAATCCGGCGCCCTGCGAGCGTGTCTTTCTTGCCGACCCGAACGACGGCAGCTCCGGATATGCCGTAATCGCGGCCGCCGGCGGCGGCGCACATTACCTGCTGGTTCCGACGCGGACGATGGCTGGAATTGAGAGTGCCGAACTGCTCGATCCGGACGCGCCCAACTATTTCGCAGAGGCTTGGCACGCACGCGGCCTGATCGGTGCGTTCGTCGGCCATGACGTGCCGAGAACCGCTGTGGGACTTGCCATCGGCATCGCTCAGTCTCGCGCTCAAGATCAATTTCACATTCATATTGAATGCTTGCAGCAAGACGCTTTCAGAGCATTGCGCGCATCGGCAGACAACTTCACGGACGTCTGGTCGCCCATGACAATTACGGGATCGACATATCAGGCACGGCGAATCATCGCAGACGGCTTGGACGCCTCGAATTTGTTCGAGTTGCTTGCGACCTTGAGTCCGGATGCGCGGCATCACATGGGCAACTACACGCTGGTTGTCGCCGGCATGCAGTTCAAGGGTGGTCCTGGATTCGTGGTGCTGGCGGGCACAGGGCCCAGCGGCGAAATATTGCTGGATTCGACCTGCGCTGTCGCGGGCGCCGGTGGCTGAGCGCCCCCGCGGCGGCCGGTTACCGATCGACCATTGACATCATCCTCGCGCCGTATCGAGGACCAGAAACCTTGTTGGGTGCAAGGGCGTCGTCCAAAGCTTTCATGTCCACGGAGTTGAGAGAGATCGTAGCGGCGGCGATGTTCTCTTCGAGGTAGGTTCGGCGCTTGGTGCCAGGGATTGGGACGATTGACGGCGCTTTGTGGAGCAGCCACGCGAGGGCAATCTGTCCGGGCTTCGCGTGTTTGGTGTTGGCGATGTCGCGTACGGTCTGCGCGGCGGCAACATTGGCATCGTAATTGCCGCCTTGGTAGCGAGGATCATTGCGGCGGTAATCTTCAGCCGGGTACTCCTCGGCGCGTTTGACTGCGCCGGTCAAGAAACCGCGGCCGAGCGGCGAGAATGGTACGAGCCCGATCTTAAGTTCCGCCAAGAGCGGAATCACGTCTTGCTCGAGATTGCGCTCCCATAAGGAGTATTCACTCTGAACGGCGGAGACCGGGTGCACGGCATGGGCCTTACGGATGTTGTCGACTCCGGCTTCGGATAGACCGAAGAAACGAACCTTTCCCTCACGCACCAACTCGGCCACGGCGCCGGCGACCACTTCCATGGGCACTTTGCGGTCAACACGGTGCTGGTAGAGTAGATCGATGTGATCGGTGCGCAAACGTTCGAGCGAGGCATGTACCACCTCGCGAATGTGCGTGGGGTTGCTATCGGTGCCGGTGATGTTGCCGTCTTTGAGCAGAAATCCGAATTTGGTGGCGATCGTAACTTGCGCGCGCTTAGGCCCGAGTGCGCGCCCGAGGAGTTCCTCATTGGTGTAGGGACCGTAGGCTTCCGCCGTATCCAGGAAGGTGCAGCCCAGCTCGATGGAGCGATGCAGGGTCGCAATGGATTCCGCCTCATCCGCCGGCCCGTAGGACTGGCTCATGCCCATACAGCCCAGGCCGATGGCCGATACTTCCAGCCCTTGGCTGCCGAGTTTTCGTGTGGTCAAGATCACGGATCCCTCCATGAATGCGAAGTGGGCCGATTACAATATGCCACCGGAAGCGGGATGGGCAATACTCTAGTCACAGTAGCGTCGACGCTGACATGTCAGATAATTCTGAGGCCCTCACTGTCGCTCCCGGCCTATACTTTGTGGTCCGCAGCGTAATATCGTCAGTTTTCAGTCCCCCGCAAGCTGGCGGGGCGGCCGGGGACCGCGTGGCTTCTGGCGCTTGTGTCAAAGACGCGTCAAATGAACTCGCCTCTCCTTCAATGGATTATGATTCCGCTGCGGGACACCTGGAATTTGGTGCTTTGGCGCTGCAGTTTCAGGACCCGGCACGTGAGATGGCGCGATCACCATGTTCAGGTGACCCGCGATGGTTCGGTGGAATCGGTTGTAAGGATAACGCCATGAGAACTCTGTTTTTGCACCCGCCTTCGTTCGATGGCTTTGACGGCGGCGCCGGTGCCCGCTATCAGATGAAACGCGAGGTACGCTCTTTCTGGTACCCGACCTGGCTCGCGCAACCCGCGGCCCTCGTCGAGGGCTCAAAGCTGATCGATGCGCCGCCCCATCGCCTGTCGTTCCAGGACATTGCCGGCGAGTTCAAAGACCGGGACCTGGTGGTGATGCATACGTCCACCCCGTCCTTCAAAGCGGACGTGCAGACGGCCGAAATGATCAAGGCGATCAATCCCGACATCAAGATCGGCTTCATCGGCGCCAAAGTGGCGGTCGAGCCCGAGAAGAGTCTCATCGTGGGGCGTGCCGTGGACTTCGTCGCCCGTAACGAATTCGACTTCACCATCAAAGACGTGGCGGATGGCCACAGTTGGCGCGATATCAAGGGGCTTTCTTATCGGAATGGCGAAGGCGTCATCGTGCATAACGAGGATCGGGCGGTCCTCGAGAACATGGATGCGCTTCCCTGGGTGACGCCGGTCTACAAACGCGACTTGAAAATCGAGAATTATTTCGGCGGCTACCTCAAGCATCCCTACATTTCCTTCTATACCGGGCGAGGCTGCAAATCGCGCTGTACTTTCTGCCTGTGGCCCCAGACCGTGGGAGGCCATCGCTATCGTGTACGCTCGGTGGAAAATGTCGTCGCGGAAATGAAGTGGGCCAAAGAGGCTTTTCCTCAGGTAAAGGAATTCTTTTTTGACGACGACACGCTGACGGATAACCTGCCGCGTGTCGAGGCGCTGGCGAGAGAACTGGGAAAACTCGGGGTCACCTGGTCGTGCAATGCGAAGGCCAACGTCCCACGCAAGACGCTTGAAGTCATGAAGGACAATGGTCTGCGGCTGCTGCTGGTCGGCTATGAATCGGGCAATCAACAAATCCTGATCAACATCAAGAAGGGCATGCGGGTGGATTTCGCGCGCCGCTTCACCAAGGACTGCCACGAGCTTGGCATTGTGATCCACGGTACGTTCATCTTGGGACTTCCCGGAGAGACGCGGGAAACGATCCAGGAGACGCTGGACTTCGCCAAGGAAATCAACCCGCACACCATTCAGATTTCGCTAGCGGCTCCCTATCCGGGCACGTTTCTTTACCGGCAGGCGAAGGAAAATGGCTGGTTGTTCAACGAAGAGGTCGATCTTTTGACGCAGGAAGGCACGCAGATTGCGCCGCTGAACTATCCGCATCTGAGCCACACTGAAATTTTCGATTCGGTGGAAGACTTCTACAAAAAATTCTATTTTCGTCCGTCAAAAATCGCCTCCATCGTGGCCGAGATGATCAGCAGTCCGGAAATGATGAAGCGCCGACTGCGTGAGGGTGTGGAATTTTTCCACTTTCTGCGCACTCGACGAGATGCCGCATGAAACGGTTGATCATCGGGGTGGAGCATCCTTGCAACCCGGAGGCCTTGAGTCCATGAGTGTGCCCATGGCGAGAGTTCCTGATTCGTGCAGCGAGTTGGAAAGCTTTCCCAAGGGACCCGTCGGCTTGGGCAGCGAAGCGCATAAGGTCCTTTTTTGCCGGACGTTGCTCGATACTTTCGATCCCTACAAGCCGGCGGTGATCGACTGGCCCCCTCTCGACACGGAAACCCGTGATCGGCTGGTGGGTCTGCCCATTTGGGACATGGCCGTGCAGACTGAGGGCAGGGCGCGGCTCAACGTGGCCTCCTATGCGGCCGTCACGCCCGATCCTTTGCTGCGCAAAGCAATCGAGCTGGATGCCTTTGAGGAGGGCCGCCACAAACTGGTGCTCTCCAATCTTGTCGCCGCGTATGGCATTAAGCTGGCACCAGAGCCGCAATATGTCGTGAAGCGCGATCCGGAGTGGGCTTTCATGGTCACCGGCTACAGTGAATGCATCGACAGTTTCTTTGCCTTTGGCCTGTTCGAGTCGGCAAAGCGTACTGGATTCTTCCCCGCTGCCCTTGTCGACACATTCGAGCCGGTCATTCAGGAAGAAGCGCGCCATATAATGTTCTTCGCGAATTGGGCGGCGTGGCATCGGCGAACGATGCCCTTCTGGCGGCGGCCTTTTTTTGAAATCAAGGTGCTGGCCGTCTGGCTGGTTCTCATTTGGGAACGCATCGGCATCGCGCGCGACATGGGGAACGGCGCACAGGATCATAATTTCACCATGACCGGCGCGAAGTCGGTCGGCAGCGATGTGAACATCGGTGAATTGATCGATATTTGCCTGGCCGAAAATCAGCGGCGCATGAGTCTCTACGATCGGCGTTTGTTGCGACCCACGTTAGTTCCGGCGCTCGCGAGATTGGCGCGGCGATTTATCCGCTACTGAAGCCCGATCGACCGTAAACCTGCCCTAAAACTGCGTGAAACTCCGCGTTGTCATTGTCGCGCTTCTGGGGCTCGCGCTTGCCGTCTATCTGATTGCGTATACTGGCTTTGGCCCGGTTTTTTCCGCGGCCGCCGCAGTCGGATGGGGTGGTTTTGCCCTGCTGTGTCTTTATGCCATGGCGCTGTTCGTGGTTCTTGGCGGTGCTTGGTATGTTTTGCTGCCCGAGTCGTCACTCGCGAATCTGCGTATCTTCGTGTGGGCGCGCATGGTTCGTGAAGCCGCGACCGATGTGCTGCCTTTTTCCCAACTTGGCGGACTCGTGCTTGGTGCACGCGCCGCCATTTTGCACGGCGTCGCGGATTCCTGGGTGTATTCTTCAACCATCGTTGATGTGACGATGGAGATGCTGGCGCAGATCGTCTATGTTGCGTTGGGGATACTGATCCTGGATCTGCGCGCCCCGCCGACCTCCTTTGCGCACTCTCTCATCAAGGGGCTGCTCATCGGCGTGGCCTGTGCCGTCGCCGCCGCCGGCTTCTTTCTGGTTTTGCAGCGCCATGGGCACCGCGTCGTAGAAAAGTTCACGGCGCGCATCTTGCCCAACGCTCTGCGGCACACGGTGGCGGTAGGCACCGCACTACGATCGATCTATCGTTCTCGTGCCAGAGTCGGAGCCTCCATCGTGCTTCATTCTGTCGGGTGGGTGGGCAGCGCCATCGGCGCCTGGATCGCCTTTCGACTGATCGGCGTGCGCGTCGATGTCAAATCCGTCTTCGCGCTCGAGAGTCTGGTGAGCGCGATTCGCAGCACGGCGGTTTTCATCCCGCATGCACTTGGCGCGCAGGAGGCCGCTTACACGCTTTTTGCGCCGTTGTTCGGGATCGGGGCGGAATTCGGACTTGCGGTGTCGGTTTTAAAAAGGGCCCGCGACCTGGTGATTGGAATACCAATCATGCTGATCTGGCAGGCCATCGAGGGTCACAGGGCACGATCGCGTCCCGCCGTGGGCTAGTACGGTGATTCGAGAAAGCCCCGATGGGACTTATTAATACTGTTTAAGGTCGTCTGACCATGCGGCGCCTGGTTTTTGGCTCAGCTTGCTTTGCGGTCGGGGCGGCGGAGTCTTGGCTTCGCGAGGAGATTTTCGCGTGCCGGGTTTGAGCTTGAGGGTGAATCGAGAGGGGTAAGGGCTCGAGGTATGGCTCATAAGTTTGCTGGTGAACTCCCTGGTTTAAGTGCCAAGGCTTGATTCTAGCCGAATGGCAGAAAAAACCAATCGGGTCATTTGGCGGCGAATCTTGTGGGTGAGCGCTGACAAGCAGGTTGCGTTTCTGTTTCACCCGCCTCAGCGCGGCCAGATGTTCTTTATTTCCCCCACGTGACACTAAGAGGAGGGGCGGCCGCGGGCCGCGATCGGCGTGCCATTTTCGCCGCCGATGGTGACTTCGACCCTGCGATTCAGCTGGCGGCCGCTCGACTCTGCATTGCTCGCAACCGCGAATGCCTTCCCATACCCCTGAGTTGCGATCCGTGCACTTTCGACACCCCGTCCTTGCAAGGCCGATCTAACTGCGTCGGCCCGACGTTGTGACAAATCGAGATTATATGAGTCTGTCCCGACACTATCGGTAAAGCCGTCGATCTGTACCAGCCTATCCCCGTGCTCAGTCAGGAATTGAGCCAATTGATCGAGTTTTCGTGTGGCACCTGCATTCAACTCTGCCTTACCGGTATCAAACAGTACATCGCCGAGAGTGAGCACCAAGCCTCGGTCGGTGGGCTTTGCTTTGAGCGCATCGATTTCCTCTTGCAAACGAGCTGCCTTTTGCGCTTCCTGATCACGGGCCATCTTCGCGTTATCTGCTTCGTGGGCGCGCGCCGTCAATTGAATCCGATCGCGCTCGGCCTGTCCTGCCGCCACCCGCGCATCGTCCGCCTTGGCAGAGGCTCGGAGCTGAGCAAGGCGCGCTGTCTGGGCAGCCAGATATGCCGGTTGCGTGACCGCAGCAACATCGCGATGCGCGGCGGCTGCTTCTGCGATCTCGAGATCTCTTTTGGCAGCCTGTAAGTCGAGGGGGTCGTACTTGGATACATTCGGGTCTGCTTCAGCTGTCTGGACAACGGCGCGTGCGCTCTCGAGCGTGGCATTCGGTGCCGGTGTCGTGGCGCATGCGCCCAGCAGCAGACTTAGCCCCATCCCTTTCCATAGTGTTTTCATGATATCCCCTCAGTGAGTCGGTTGAGAGCTGCGCACCGATTCCTGGCGCAGTGCCTCGAGGCTCGCGTCAAATTCCGCAGCAGCCTTGTGGGCGCGCTGTTGCTGGGCTGTCGCTTCCGCAACCTGCGCATCGATGTTCGCTTGTTCGGCAAGTTCCGTGGCGGGCGTGAGATTGTGATCCGCGTTTGCCTTTTCCGCCCGGGCCAATTTATCGCGCGCAGCCGCATGTTCCACCGGAGCCGCTTGCGGTGCACCTGCCTGTTCGGCGCGTTGAAGCGATGCCTTGGCCACCGCGATCTTCTCATCTGCCGCTGGATTATCGGCACAGGCCGATAGCAAAATTGCCGCGCCCGTTAAAACCGCTAAGCGCGCGCTCCAATTCGATAGTTGCAAATTCATGGGTCCCCCTGCCGTGCTCGCTTTGTAATCTGAGCCCGCTTGCAGGTTGCCATGGTTGCCGCGCGCTTTCTTTCGGTCTGCGCAGTGAAGGCATGTAGGGCAATGTCGAGCGAGTGTAGGAAATATCTCAGGAACCGTGTGATTCATACAGGCGAGACCGGCATGGTCCCACACCCTTCATTCAGCTGCTGAACCCACGTCCTCCTGTTCAAATCAATGGTGAAGCAAGGCAATCGGCCGTCCGGCGGGTTTGTGATGGCTGGTTTGCACCACCTTTGTGGGGAAATCCTCACGCACGCCTACGCCGGTATCCCTATCTAACTTTCTCAACGTATGGCGCAAGATGTCCTTAGGGAGGTATCTCGGTAATGCGTCGATCCGGCAGGCGAATATCCGGTGCCCTGGTCGCATTCGCTTGCTTGTTGGCAAGTGGTGCAGAAGCGGCCAAATTGACCTCGACCGAACGGACACAGATCGAAGAGCCCCGTCCGGCTGACGTGCCGAGCGATGAGGAACTCGAGGCACAAGGGGCAACCATCGGAAAAATCGAACTGAATACGCGTCAGATATTCGACGAGGGAGATGAGCGCGAGAACAGCGGCCTGTACCACCTGGCTGACCAGCTTCATGTGCGCACAAAGCAGTCGACCATACGTGCGCAGCTGCTGTTCCACTCGGGGGACAGATACATAGGGCGCATCCTCGCGGAAACCGAACGCAATCTTCGAGCAATGACTTATATCTACGATGCACGCGTGGTCCCGGTCAAATACGCGGACGGCAAGGTCACCATTCGGGTGATCACGAAAGATGTCTGGACGTTAAGCCCCGGGATCTCATTCTCTCGGACAGGCGGGTCGAACAGTTCGGGGTTCAGCCTTGCCGATTCCAATCTTTTTGGCTTGGGTAAATCCGTGGCGATCGATCACTCCAGCAACGTGGATCGCACCACCAATAGCATCAGTTACGGTGATCCCAATTTACTGGGCTCTCGTTGGACCCTTGCCGCGGCATATGTCAATGCGAGTGACGGAGCGCAGCGCGCGTTCGCCCTGGCGCAGCCGTTCTATTCGCTCGATACTCCCTGGACGGCCACCGTAAAGGCGATCAAGTTCGACCGTACGGTTTCGCGCTATAACCTGGGCGACATCGTGGATCAATTCAAACGCGAAGAAAACTACTATGAAGTGAGCGGCGGGCTGTCATCCGGTCTGGTGGATGGCTGGACCCGCCGGGTTTATGCCGGAATCCGGTATGATCAGAATGTGTTTGCCCAGGTACCCGGTACGGGCACGCCGGCTGCCGTGTTACCGCTGAATCGCACACTGTCTTATCCATTCATTGCCGCCGAAATGATTCAGGACGATTATCGGAAAGTCGGCGATCAGAATCAGATCGGGCGCACAGAAGACTTGCACTTCGGCACGCACTTGTATGCTGAAGTCGGATATTCCGGCACCGCCTTCGGCGCGAATCAAAATGATCTGCTGTTTACGACCAGTGCCGCGAAGGGATTCCAGTTGACGGAACTCACCCAGCTGTTTCTGGCAGGAACTGTGAGTTCTCGACTCGAGAACGGCAGCATCCGAAACCTGTTTGCGGACGGCACCGCGACCTACTACTGGCGATGGCGGCCCGACGACCTGCTGTTCGTGTTCTTTAACGCCACCACCACGCATGCGCTCGATCCGGATTCCCAGTTGCTGATCGGAGGCGATACGGGTCTTCGGGGCTATCCATTGCGTTATGAATCGGGAACCTCGCGGGGCTTGCTGACCATCGAACAACGCTTCTATACCGACTGGTATCCGTTTCGCCTGGCGCGCTTTGGGGCTGCTGTATTCGGCGATGTCGGCCGTACATGGGGCAGCGGCGCGGTCGGCAACAGCGATCCGGGTACGCTTGGGGATATTGGTTGCGGCCTGAGATTCGGCAACACCCGTTCCGGGCTTGGAAATGTCTTGCACATCGATCTGGCGTTCCCCTTAAAAGGCGATCGCAACATTAACAAGCTGCAATTCCTGATCCAAACCAAGGCAAGCTACTGATCCGACACCCGGATCTCAATGGGCAGCAGCAATCGAACCGTGGTGCCGTCCCCTGGCTGCGACTCGATGATGACGCTTCCATTCAAGCTGGCCGCGCGCTGCGCCAGATGACGCAGGCCGCGGCCGGTCGACGTCGTGGCGGTATCGAAGCCGCGGCCATTGTCCGTGATGCACACCTCGATAAAGGGTGCGTTGCAGTGCGCCGAGATTTGCATGCGGGTGGCGCGTGCGTGCTTGAGGACATTCGTCAGCACTTCCTGAACGATGCGCATGAGTTGCAACGCTTGCGGCGGGCCGAGCCAACTGAGCGCCGGCAGATCGTGCATGTCCCACTCGAGTCCAATCCCCGCGAGTTCCAAGCGCTTGCCCAGCCGGAAGCGTAACGTCGCCAGCACCGAGATCAAATCGCCGTCCAGGGGCTCCAGCGAGTCGATCACCGCGCGCAAGTCATCGACGCTGTCGAGCAGCAGACTCTTGAGTTCAGCGCCGTCGACATTGCCCTGCTCGATCATCGCAAGCGAGGTCGTCAACGCGGATCCCAGGCCGTCATGCATGTCATGCATCAAGCGATGGCGTTCCGCGGCCAATGTCTGGGCGCGTTCCAGCTCGAGCAGCCTCGCGTGATTGGCTTGCAGTTCGCGCTCGCGTTCGCTGAGACGCTGCGCCAGACTGCTGCTCAATACATCGTACTCATTGATGGCATGCACGTAGCGGCGTTGCACCGCGAATAGGAAGGAACCGAACAGCAGCATGCTGCAATAAGGCAGCAGGAAGATGCCTTCGTGATCGATCCTTTGAGCGAGCAGTCCCACATCGTGCGCACCGGAAACGATGGTGATGCCCAACGCGGCGGCAATGATGCGCAATTCGAGGCTGCCGCCGCGAATTGCCACCCAACCGATGCGCGCCGCGACCAGTGCCGCGACGGCCAGGTTGGTGCCCTGATAAAACGTGCCCACGTTTTCGTTCAATGGGACGACGGGCAGGGCGAGAAAACTCATGATGAGCACGAACGGCGGCATGACGATCGCAACCACGCGCGAGAAGCGGGTGTCGAGCTGCAATACGAACAAGTAGATCAGCCACATGACCCAGGCGATCGAGGGACCCGCCACGGCCGAATACCAGGCATTGAGCACGGGGTCCTCGCGCCGCGGCAGTACGTACTGCAGATTGCAAACGCACCAGGCGATGCAGGACAGCGCCAGGAAGAGGTGCGTGCGTTCAGCGCGCCGCGACCACCAAAACAATAGAAAGAACACGCCCATCGCCAACAGTGTGACGCTGCACGCCACGGGCATGATGAACTGCAAAAATTCCCGTATCGCGAGCCGCTGCGCCAGGACGTTCGCAGGACCCACGCTGAGGTGCGCCAATGCATGACCGATTTGCGGCTCGTAAGCGATTTCCACCGCGATGTCGAGCCGATCGCCCGGGTGAAAATGGGCGCTGCCGAGGCGCACCACCACCGGTCGATTCCAGGTCATGCGCCAATCGTCCAGGTTATCGGACACGATCTGATCGTTGACGCGCGCAGCCCACGCGACGCCCATGACCCTGGGGCTGTAGATCATCAGTTGATCGTCGCTCTTCCAGCCTGCCGGGATATCGTAACGAACCCGGTACCAGGCGCGTGCCATGCGTGCCACGTTGGAGCGCGTCAATAGGGTGCCATCGGCGTGCGATCGATACGGCAGCGAGACAATGCCGGCGCAATCCGGCGGCGGTGCCGCCGACAGCAACTGGTTGAGGGCCGCTCGGCTGAATGCGGTGTCAACGGACGGTTCGCTGCAGAGGCTCGCGCGGTCGAAGCGCGTGGCATCAATTGCCGTATCGATGGGCACCGACAGGACGATGATCAACGTGATCAGCAGTCCCGCCCCGGTCACTGCCAATAGCTTGTTCATGGCTGGCAGTACGCTAGTCATCGACCAGACCGAGCTTTCGTCCCTCGTACACAGCGGCGGTCTTGGAGTGCACCTGCAGCTTGCGATAGATGCGTTTGACGTAGGTCTCGACGGTGTGCCGCGACAACTTCAGCAGCCGAGCGATCTCATCGTAGCTGTACCCTTTGGCGCTCATCGACAATACGGCCTGTTCCTGGGTCGATAAAGTCGGCCCGGCGAGGTCGGAATTGCGCTGACCGGTGAATCGCCTCAACAGGCGGCGCGCAATCGTGGGGCTGATCGGACTGCCGCCGGCGACCAGAGAGCGAATCTGCGCGGCAATATCCTGGGGACTGCTGCCTTTCAGCAAATAGCCGGTGGCGCCGGCCTCGATGCAATCCAAAACCAGCTGCTCCTCGGCGAACACCGTGATCACCATGACGTTGCAGTGGGGGGACTGTTTCGCGGCGTGGCGAATGAGCTCCAAGCCTGAGCCGCTGGGCAAGCCGATGTCCACCAACAACACCTCGGGTTGCACGGCATCCAGCAAGCGCAGGCCCTCGGGCAGATCATCGGCTTCGCCCACCAATTTCAAGTCGACCGCGCCGCGAATCGCCTGCGCCAATGCGGCTCGCAAACGCAGGTCGTCCTCGACGATGAGCACCGAATGGGACATGACCAGGGGAGTCTAAGACATCCTGCTCCGGTCAAATAGCGCATTTCGGGTCCCGTGTACCGTGAACACGGGACATGGGGTTGCCACGCACTGGGCGACGAAGCCTAATCGGTCCGGCAGGAAGCCCCTGACTGACGCGCGGGCCGATTGACGTTTGGCGTTGCTCGCTAGCGGCTATTCCCCACCGACGGAGAATCGCTCGCCGGAAAAGATTCCTCCAGCGCCTTGTCCAGCAACTCATCCAGGTGCTTCAACAGCGCCTCACCAGACCGGTCGGCGATGGCCGCCGCGCCGGTACGCTGCGATCCTGGATTTCTCAAGGCGGCGCGGAATTCGCCATCCGTCATTTCGGCACGCCGGTTCGTGCGGGAGGAAATCCTTCGGCGATTCATAGTTCGCTGACAGTCGATTGCTCGCGGTACTCGCCCCGCGCCTCGTCAGAGTCGGCGACCTCGATGCGCCGTACGGGCGGTGGAGAAAAACCTATGCCCAACACGTCATTCAGGGTGCTCATCAGGCCGAAAACGATGACGATGCAGAAACCCACAACTAGAAAAATCGAAATTAGGAGGTGCACGGGGTGCTCCTTCGTGGTCGCGCAAGTGCTCGCAAGTCGAGCATAGCCACTTACGCGACGGCGGCCAATTACACCTTTGTATTACGGCGGTAAGGGTTTCACGATAATTGGCAAGGATCAGGGGGCCTCGAGGACCCGTATCGGCCGGCGGCGGCTTATAATCCGTGTCTTGACTACCAAGAAGCGACTCATGCCGTTGAACCATTGGTCTCGCAGTGCAGTGCTGATCGCATTCCTGCCATTCAGCGGCACCACGGCTTCGTCTGCCCAGAGCGTCGGAGAGATCTCCTTCGAGAATTCGGGCGCGCCGGCGGCGCAGGCGGAATTCGCCCGGGGCCTTGCGCAGCTGCACAACTTTGAGTACGACGATGCGGCGGCGCATTTTCGCAAGGCCGAAGACATCGATGCAGCGTTTGCCATGGCCTACTGGGGTGAAGCCATGACGAAAAATCACCCTGTCTGGCACGAGCAGGACCGTGAAGCGGCCCGAGAAGTGCTCGGGAGATTGGGCACCACGGCGGACAGCCGCGCCGCCAAAACACAGACTGATCGAGAGAAACTTTATCTGCAGGCCGTGGAGATATTGTACGGGGACGGAGCCAAAGCGGACCGCGACCAGGCGTACGAAGCGGCGATGCAGGGGATCCACGCGAGATACCCTAACGATGTGGATGCGGCGAGTTTTTATGCGCTGTCCATATTGGGCAGCGCTGAGCACGGGCGTGATTTTGCGATTTACATGCGTGCTGCCGCCGTTCTTGAAGAGGTCTTTCCCGGTCACCGTACGCATCCAGGCGTCGTTCACTACCTGATTCATTCTTACGATGATGCGATCCATGCACCCTTGGGCCTGCGCGCGGCGCGAATCTATTCGCAAATTGCGCCCGATGCAGGTCACGCTCAGCACATGACCTCGCATATTTTTTTAGCCCTCGGCATGTGGGACGAGGTGATCAAGGCCAACGAAACCGCAATGGCGGTGGTCAACCGGCCCCGCCTGGCTTTGGGAAAGGCGCCTCGGAGTTGCGGACACTATGGCGAGTGGCTGCACTACGCCTACCTGCAGCGCGGTCGGATCGAGGATGCGCGCGCTGTTTTAAACAGATGCCGGCAGGAAGTCGATCAAGACGGCTCCAAGGTCAACTCGTTCGCGCAAATGCGCACCGACTTTCTCATCAACACCCAGCTCTGGGGCGACGCCGCTGCGAACTGGCCTTTCCCGGCGTTGGACGACCATGTCGATGCACAACTAACTTTCGATTTTGCGACCGCCTTGTGCAAACTCCAGCGGCGCGACGCCCATGCGCTGGAGGCGGTGGCGCGTTTTGAAAAGACGCGTCGACAATTCGAGCTTTGGAACGCGAGGCAAGAGTCACCCGATGAAAGCGCGAATAAGCGCGGTGAAATCCTTGGCGGCGAGCTGCAGGCACTCGCGGAGGCATCGGCAGGCCGACCGGCAAGTGCCATCGAGCGGCTGCGCAAACTTGCCCTTCAGGAACATGCACTTCCCGTGGAGTTTGGACCTCCCTACATCAACAAGCCGGCAGAGGAGCTGTTGGGCGAAATCTTGCTGGAACAACACGACCTGGGCGGGGCCCATCGAGCCTTTACCGCCGCACTGGCGGGCGCTCCCGGGCGTGTGGTTGCCGCGGCGGGTTTGGAGGCTTCGCGAGGATCGATTTCCGGCAGCACCGCCGCCGAGGTGCCGGCGGCCGCCAAGGCCGCTCATCATTAAAACGCCAGTCTTGCACAGGAGCTGAAATCTCATGCCCGCCTATCAACTCAATGTCAACGGCAAAGATGTCATCGCAGACGTTGATGATCCCGTCATGCCGCTGCTCTATTTCTTGCGCAATGAGTTGGGGTTGCACGGCCCGCGCTTCGGTTGTGGGCTGGGTCAGTGCGGCGCCTGTACCGTACATGTGAACGGCGCCGCGATTCGATCGTGCGTGTATCCGATCGGTAACGTGCAGGGCAAAGTCATCACCCTGGAAGGGTTGGGCACACCGGAGAACCTGCATCCATTACAACGCGCGTTTATTGACGAGCAGGCAGTTCAGTGTGGTTACTGCATCAATGGCATGATCATGCAGGCGGCGGCGTTCCTCAAGCGTACACCCAAACCCACGGAAGATCAGGTTCGCGAAGAATTGCGCCCCAATCTGTGCCGATGTGGGACGCACATCAGAATCGTGCGCGCCGTGATGCGGGCCGCTCAAGCGGGAGTGGGCGCTTGAGCGCCTTGATCGCGCGCCGCGCGCTGCTGAAAGCCTCGGGTGCACTCATCATCACCTTTGCGCTCAAGCCTGATTTCGCTCGCACGGCGCAGATCAAGGCCAAGCCCGTCGCACTGGACTCGGTTGACAGCTATCTTGCCATCGATGCGAACGGACTGGTGACGGTTTACTCGGGCAAGGTTGATTTGGGAACCGGTGTGCGCACGGCGTTGACGCAAATCGTTGCCGAAGAGTTGGACGTCTCTTTCGACAAAGTCAGTCTTATTCAAGGCGATACGGACTTGACGCCTGATCAGGGTGTGACCTACGGCAGCTTATCGATTCAAAACGGCGGCGTTCAGTTGCGCCAAGCCGCCGCCACGGCGCGGCGAGCTCTTCTGCAAATCGCCGCGGCGCGTATGAAGGTCGCCGCCGACACACTGACCCTTGAATCGGGAACCGTCATCGGGGCAGACCAACAGCGTCTCGCATTGCAGGCGCTCATCGGCAACCAAACCCTGTCGATCAAGGTGGACAAGACGGCGCCTCTCAAGAACCCGGATAACTTCAAGCTCGTGGGCCAGTCGGTTCAGCGTCTGGATATTCCTGGAAAGGTGACGGGGCAATTCACCTTCATGCAGGATTTCAAAGTGCCCGGCATGTATCACGGCCGGGTCATTCGGCCCGCAGCGATAGGCGCGAAGCTCGTCAGCTTTGACGAGACTTCCATTGCCGATATCGCAGGCATCGTCAAAGTGGTGCGGCTGGAGAATTTTTTGGGCGTGGTTGCCAAAACCGAGTGGGCTGCCATCAAGGCGATGCGCCAGCTTTCCGTGGTGTGGTCTGACTGGTCGGAACTGCCGCCTTCCATCGAACTGTGGCAGCACGTCAGGCAGACACAGGTGATCAAAGACGACGTCACCAGCAACACGGGCGACTCGGCCGGCGCGCTCGCCTCGGCGCAGCATCGGTTGCAGGCAACCTATAATTTTGCCATCCATACTCACGGCTCGATCGGCCCGTCTTGCGCGGTCGCACAATTCGATGGCGGTCGGCTCACCTGCTGGAGTGCCTCACAGGCAACTCACAATCTGCGCAAGCAATTGGCCGCCATGCTGTCCTTGAAGGATGAACAGGTTCGCTGCGTTTACATCGACGGTGCCGGCTGCTACGGCAGAAACGCGCATGAAGATGCTGCGGCCGACGCGGCGCTGCTGGCCCGCGCAGTGGGCGCACCCGTCAGAGTTCAGTGGATGCGAGAGGATGAGCACGGATGGGATCCGAAAGGCCCGCCCACGCTGCTCGACATGCGGGCCGGAATCGATTCAAACGGCAAGATCAGCGCCTGGGAATCCGAGCTATTCATTCCCGATGGGGTGGCCGGCTTCGTCGCACTGGTGGGCGCCGACCATGCAGGGCTCGACAGTCTGGGAAAGCTCAGCCCCGGCGGGGTGATTCAAGGTCTTGCGATTCCATACACGATCGAGAATGTAAAAACCGTCGCACATCGCTTGGCATCGACGCCGTTCAAACCTTCTTGGATCAGGTCACCGGGACGAATGCAGAATTCTTTCGCCAACGAATCCTTTTTCGATGAGATCGCAGCCCATCAAGGGATGGACCCGCTGAACGCCCGGCTTGAATACCTAAGCGATGCCCGAGGCAAGGAGTTGCTGGAGCGGCTTGCGGTCTTAAGCGGTTGGCGAACGCGGCCGAAGCCCGACTGGCATGCACCCAAAAGCACGGGGTGGGGTCTTGCCTATACCAAGTATGAACTCGTGCGCACCTATGTCGGCGTGGTTTGCGAAGCCGAGGTCAACCGTAAAAGCGGCGAAATCGCGGTGAAGCGTTTCTTCGTGGCTCACGATTGCGGACAGATCATCAATCCAGACGGTGTGCGAAACCAGATCGAAGGCAATGTGGTGCAGACGGTCAGTCGCGTGATGAAAGAGGAGCTGCATTTCAGCCAGTCCAGGGTGACCAGCCTCAATTGGGCCAGCTATCCGATTCTCCAATTCCCCGAGGTGCCAAAGGTCGTGATTGATCTGATCGATCGGCCGCACGAGCTTCCCTGGGGCGCCGGGGAACCCACCGCGGCACTGATACCGGCGGCCATCAGCAACGCGGTATTCAATGCCACCGGGGTGCGGCTTCGTTCCGTGCCGTTCACGCCACCCAAGGTTCGCGATCAAATCAACCTGTCTTAAAAAGACGGCGGCTGTAGCAAGCCGCCGTCAGTGCTGTGCCTTAAGCACCGTGCCGCGCTATTTGTGCACAACGTCGATGTTGTTGACGACTTGCGTCACGCCCGGCACGTCCTCGGCTTCCGAGGCTGCCGATCTCTTCGCGAGGCCCCCATCGACCTGACCATTCAGGTATACGACATGGTCGATGGTCTGGACCCCAATCGAATTGGGAGCTCCCAGGGATGCATACTGATTCAGTTGTGCCTGGACGTTCGTCGTGATCGCTTTATCGTCGCGACAGGCGGCGGAGTCGCATTTTCCGAAGGTCGCACAGCCGGCGAGAGCGCCGGCAACGGTAAGGACGGCGCCTAGTGCTATAAAAGGTTTGGGATTGATCATGTCGGTCTGCCTCTGCAATGGTTTTCAGGATAAACGCGTCAAAGCCGTGATTCACTGAACTCATCGATGTGAACCATGCGGTCTAGGCGCAATCCTGGAGGCGGCCGGTTGTCGTTCTATTTCTGAAAGCGCGGCGAGAGTTACGACTGAAATACAATGCGGCCGGCCGCTTGGGGCATCAAAACAGGCCGCTAGAGGGTGGGCCGACCCGGCTCAGTGATGTGCCTGCCAGGTCGCTATCTCAGCATCAAGAACATCCAAGATGTTGCCTTGAACCAGCGCGATATCCAGCGGGTGAACGCCCCAACCGGGCGCCACCTCAGCGGCCTTCAAGGCTGTGGTGTTGGCGCTGGCGAACTGCCCGGCCTCCACGGTGACAACAAAAATGTTGTCTCCCGACGAGTCTTTCGTGCACACGCCGGAAAGCTGCCCGAGCGCCTCGGCCCACGGCGGACTGGTGTTCGCATGATAGTACTTGAGCATCGCGGAGCCGCCCGCGGGAGCGGCAGGATTCACGCACGCGGTGGCGAGACCATCGCCGCGGGCGCGACCGAATATCGGAGGCGCGGAAGTATCGCCGGCGAGGTAACTTCCCCACACATAAATGCAACCTGTCTGTGTGGCATCAGAGCAGGTTGGAATATGGGCGAAGGTGCCGCCAACGTCGCCTCCCGGAGGTACCCCAAAGGACGGGTCGCCCGCCAGAAAGGCCGATACGAGCAGCGCCTGGCTGGTCGTGCCGTCAATGCTGCCGGCAATTAAATTCTGCAACAGAATGGTGCCCTGACTATGGCCGATGATAACGACACCCCGGCCTTTGTTGTCATTGGCCAGGTAGTAATTCCAGGCGGACTGCACATCGAGCATGGGAATATCGGATGGCGAACCGGACGGGTGGTTAAGGCCGTACGAGGTTTGTTGACGATAGATCGGCGCAAAGACTCGACAACGGGACGAAAGCCTGCCGACCTGCGCCCGTGCTTCGGCTTGGATCTCGGGACTGTCCGTAAGATCGGCAAGTTGCGTTTGCTCTTGAGACACGGTGGGGTAGATGTAGAAACAGTCGATGGCCGGATCAGCCGCCGGCGTAAACGGCTGTTGCGAGGTGGTGCCATCGGCGTTGTCGACAATCGCATTCAGCCCGGTGGTGCAGACCGTGTCCGAACCAGGACGGCACACCCAGTGTGCCACGACCGAGTAATCGGTTCCGCCGCTCACCGGCGGTGGCGGTGGCGGCGGCGTGGGCGGGGTGGGCGCGCTGGGCGGCGTGGTTGACCCCGTCATCGAAGCCGTGGGCTGGACGGTCGACCCGCCGCAGGAGGCGAGTGCGAGGACGAGACAAGCGCCCGCCGACATATTGAGTAGCCGAAGCGCAGTCAATGGTTTCGAGTAGGTGGTGGTGAAATCGCCCATAGCTCTTGCTCCCAACGACCTGCAGCAGGCATAGCCGTGAGCCTCTAATATAGGGCATCCGGCGATGCACTCGTTCGGAAAATATGGGGCGAAATGGCGACAAAAGCCCTTATTTCCAGGGCGGACAAGTAAAAATTACAACTTATCGCGCTTGCGCTCCAAGTGACGAACAGTGCTTCCTGCCGCTTAGGCTTCCTGCCCGGCGTTGCGCAACCGGAAATCGTAGTTGACCGTGTAAAACGCTTTTTCCACGCGCTCGCCGTTGGGAGCGACTCCCGCAGGGTGCCGGTCGAATTGCGCCACGAGCGATTCCTTCATGAAACGCAAGCGCCGCAAACCCTAGCAGGTTGTATATTTTCACTGAGACTTAAGTTCAATTCTGCCCGGAGGGCTTTCTAAAGTGTCGCAGCGCGGTTAGCGCGGCCGAGCTGATGAAAATGGCCAGTAGGGCATACCGCACGATCACGCTCTGCGACTGCGACAATCGGCCGAACCAGGTGAATTCGTGTCCCAAATCCATCGTGCCGACCTCGACGAAAAGAAAAAACGAGAAGGCCAGTATCGCCAGCACAAGAAATGGATCGCGCTTCATGGCTACTCCGAGAGTTTCGTTAGGGTGCTCGACCAATTCAGTACTGATCCCGAGCTAAGTCTGATCTGACTCCTCAGTCGTAGCAAGAACCGGGAGCGAATTTCAGTGGGCGATATGTCAAGGCTGTGTATCGCTGCGCCGGGCCAATCCGCCCATCGGGCGTACAATGTCGAGCGGCGATGAATTTCACTGCCTAGGGTCGGAATGAAACGGGAGTCAAAGCCATGCCGAAGAAAAGGCGAAAGCAGGCCGTAAGATCGCTAGCGCACGCCTATGAAGTGAAGGCGGAGATCTCGAACGCGACCCTCGCCAAGGCGAAATCCGCGCTCACGCTGCAGATTTATCGCCGAAAAGTAAAACTGGGCGAGATCCAGATCGGACGTGGATCGTTGTTCTGGGCCGGCGCAAGACGCCAGTCCGCCAAGCGCATTCACTGGGGCCGATTCGCTGAAATGATGGACCGCTTGGCGTACGGAAAAGCTGCGTAGGGGCGGGCCCCAGCGAGGCAAACAAGAATCATAGCAGCGCGTCGATCGCGCCTATTTCCTCGTTGGCGAGCTCGAAGTCAAAGATGGCGAGGTCTTCGCGCATGTGAGTCTCGGACTTGGTGCCGGTGAGGGGAACGACTCCAACTTGAGTCAGATAGCGAAATAGAATTTGCGGCGCGGTTCGATGGTGGGTAGTGGCCAGGTCGATCATGGTCGGGTGCGCGAGGAGATGCGGATTCGCGCTCAAGGTCCAGAAGCTTTGATAGATGATTTGGTGTTGAGAGCAGAAGTCGCGAATGTCCCGATCGTAGTTCGTCTCCGCGTAGAACCGATTCTGAACGACGGCGGGTTTGATCCTGGCGGTCTCGTACACGCGCTCTAAATCAGCGCGGTCGTAGCAGTTGCTGATGCCGAGCTGCCGAATCGTTTTTGAGTCGACGAAGGATTCGAAGACGCGCCACGCGGACTGAGTTTGTGCCATGGTCGGCATGGGGGAATGCAGCAACAGACAGTCCAAGTGGTCGGTCTGCAGATTCTCGAGGGATGCAGCGACGGATTGTGAGATTTGCTCAGCTAGAGATGCCTTCGGATCGTAGGGAATCCGGTTCGGGTCTTGGCCGGAGAGCGAGGTAAATTTGGTTTGCAAGTAAAGATCGGCGCGAGTCAGTCCCAGCTTCAGGCCGGCGGCGACGCCGGCACCCACGCCGGCCTCGTCGTAGTGTTTGGGCTGGCAGGCGGTGTCGATCCCGCGAAATCCGTTTTGGATGGCGAGGCTGACCAGCTGTTCGGTGGCAGCCTTCTTCCATGCGGTGCCGTAAATGATGCTGGGAGTACGGATTTTGGCGTTTACTCGGTGTGCATAGCGCTGCCTGGGGGTTCTGACAGATCATATCCTTTTCACCGCAACCATTAGGGGCGGTCACGACAGCGTTGATTCGTCAGTGGGCGCTCTCCAGAGACTTCCACTCATCTCGTTTCAACCGCCGCGACGAGAAGCAGCGTGGAAAGGCGCTGCAGCCCCAGAAGGCGCCCTCCGCGGTCTCGCGAAGAACTACGCACTTTCCGCATTTCGTGCATGGCGCGGCTGCGCTTTCGAGCTCCATCACGATTCGGCGTCGAATCGCGCCACGTTTCAGGGTAAGTGCTTCGGGGAGCGATGCGGCTCGTTCGGCCAGCTCACGAAGCTCCTTATCAAGACGCCGCGCCAGCATTGGAGGCCACAAGCGAGCGCGCAGACTCTCGAGCTGCCAGGCCACGTCCATGGCCTCATCCCGCGTGCGCGCATCGGCGGCGTCATCGACCGCGTCGCGAAACTCGTGGACGGCTTCGGCTAGTCTCGCGGTGCGCTGAAGCTCGGCGATGAGATTCGGGCAGAAGCGATCGGATGATTGGCGAAATTCCGCTCGCAGGTCCCGGAGCGACCGCAGAATGAGGTCTTGCAGTTTGACCTCATCGGCCATCGTGTCGATGCCTTGTTTCAATCTTGCGACGGTATCCTGCATGTCCATTGGGGATGCCCTCCACCCAAGTCTAAGTCCAAACTCATCCGGCGCTCGTCAGTGTTGTTTCGCACCGATCGCCTCGCGATACTGGACGATGCGATGCGGAACCCAGTAGGCGTGAATGGCTTTTACCGCAGGCGTTACCTTCGGCGACCAGCGCCGGTGCATTTTCTCCTCCCCTCCCGCCTCGCACTCCTTCCATCCGGCAGGCGAACCGAACAGCTCGATGGGCTTCAAAAGCTCCGGCTTTTCATGCTTTAGAGGCTTCCAACCTCGGGCATCGAGGCGCATTCCTTTCAAGAATCCCCAACACCATTCATCGACGATCACGACGCGTCGTCCTTCAAACCTCGACTCATAAAAGGTCGGTCGGAATGTCTGCGGCGCCTGGTCGAAGGTGAGAGCGATGTCGTTATAGAGGCCCATCACCAGCGCGACGAATCGATTCATGTCCGCGAGGTCCTTGAATTTGGGCGTGCGTCCGCCCCAGATTTTGGGAAGCCAAAGCGCTGGGCTCACGGTGTTCGGGCCAATGACGAGGGCGGTCAAGAACCCCTCGAGTTCGACAATATCCGTGATGCCGGTGCGCCGGCGCTTGAGCCAGTCCGCGAGCTCCTCGAAGGCGTCGTTGCTAAAGGCAGACGGGTACATCGCGACTCGGGTTCGTGCGTCGGCGGCTCATTCTAAATGCCGCCCTTGGATTTTAGAATCCCTCAGTCAAGGGCGCGATCGCACCACGGAGATGGCGGGGCTTGCGCGCGATTCGAGCTCACAGACCTTCTCCGATGCCTCGATGAGCGCGCCGATCTCCTGCACGCGAATTGCCCGAAACCCGGCGGGACAAGCACGCCCGAGCTCGCGCTCGTAACGCGCTGCCGCGCGGCGTCGCGCGCCCTTCCAGCCTGAGTTGTAAATGCGGGTCACGGGGCTGCCGTCGCAGGTGAAGACGAATTCGCGATGCCGGCCTCGGCAGCTCGCAATTACAGATCGAGCAATTCGGTTGAGCACGACGTAGCGGTCAAGCGCGTTTTTTACATAGTCGCGAGGAATGACAAAGATGGAAGCACCGAGCTCGGGAATGTGCGACTCCCACTGCCAGCGTAGGTTTACGACCTCCTGTTCGCGAAGGCCTGTATTGACTTTGAAGAGCGCCATCGAGGCGAGGTGATCCGCTAGCTCAGAGAACAACAAGCGTTGTGACCTTGTCGATGTGCCAGACGCCGCCGCGAAGCAGGAGTCCCGGCGGTCTTCTCGGAGTCGGGGCCATGATGAGGGTCGCAAAAGTCGGATATCCGGATGCGACGATCGCATCCCTTGGGCAGCTACGGAACAGCGCTTTCCACCGCGAAAACCTTGAAGTGTACGAAGTGCCGCCGATGAGGGACCATGGCGTAGACATCAAGATGTCTATTTGATAGCATCATGATGTATGAGGACGACGCTTACCCTCGATGACGATGTTGCTGCCCGCCTCCAAGCTGAAGCGCGGCGGACTGGACGTCCATTCAAAACGGTGGTGAACGAACGACTTCGAATGGCCCTGGCCCATGGCGCCGCGGTACAGAAGCAAAAGCCCTTCAGGGTAGAGCCTCGAGCAATGGGTGGTCCGGCCGCAGGGTTATCCTATGACAACGTTGGAGCGCTCCTCGACGAAATTGAAGGTGTCCGTCACGGGTGAAGCTGCTCGACGCCAACATCCTGCTCTATGCGTATGACAGCGATTCCGCTCACCATGAAGTTTGTCGCTCTTGGTTGGAAGCCGTCTTCAATTCGGAAGAGATCGTGGCGTTGCCATGGCAGACCCTGCTCGCCTTCGTACGGATCTCCACAAATTCTCGCGCAACCAAGAAGCCCTTGCAGAGCGCAGAGGCCTGCAAGATCGTCAGCAGCTGGTTGCATCAGGCCAACGTCAGCGTCATCGCAGCAGGTGAGCGGCTCTGGGAGCTTCTGCAAGATCAAATACACGAAGCCCAAGTCACGGGGCCGCTTGTGACTGACGCCGCACTGGCCGCACTCGCCCTCGAACACGGCGCGACCCTGTGCTCCGTTGACAGAGATTTTCGCCGCTTCCGAGGACTCAGGCTAATTGATCCGACGGATCAGAACGAACCCGGTCCATAGATAAGTTCGGGTAAGCGTTGCAGGCACCCTGCCCAGGTTGAGAATTCTAGTATTCGCAATTATTCAGTTATTCCAATGGTTTGGCGTTACTTCTGAACGAACCGGCAGCGACGACGCGGGACGACTGCGGGCATCATTTGCAAGCATGGCGTGCCGGAGCACGGAGAACAGCGCTGCCCAATCTCCGGATAAAAACACCGTCGCCGCGCTATGCGGCTCTTTGCCGCGCAATACCGGTTGTTTGAGCGCGGCTTCGATCTGAGGCTAGGCTCCAGGGTTGGAAGACGGTTGGAACGCAGAGCGCAATTGCTCGGCAACGTGTCACTTTTTCTGACCGATTTCCGATTTAGTAGATACCGGGGCAATGTTGCGGCGGTGCATAAGGGGCCAAGCATCGAAAAGATGAGGTGCTCTTGAGGTCCATATCGTCGAAGTGACGGTGAGTGCTCGCTTACGAGCCGCAGGAGGACGGCATGATCAAAAGCAAGCTGATGGGTGTGGTCTTTCTCGCTCTGGTTTGCGGATGCGTCGTTCATAACGCCATTGCGCCGCCGGGAAAGGACGCGGTTCTTTCTCCGCCGACCAAACCCCTGTTCCTGGTACGCAGTCACGACGGGACTTTGAAATGTCTTGACTATGGCACGCCGCCCACCAGTCCCGTTGCCGTCGGCCGGACCCTTAAGTCAGCCGCGATTTCGGTTCAACCTCCCAAGTCCGACGGTAGGCTGGTCTTTTTGAACGATTGCACGGCGGCTCACCCCATCGAGGTGAAGGAGATCAACGGCCAGCATGACGTGATGCTGCAGGCCGGCAGTTTGGTGATAGGCATTCACAATCCGGAAGTGCTTTCGACCGGCCGTACCGCGGCTCCCCCGACGCAGTACTCGGTGGAATTGCAGCCGGCGTTGAACCGTTTCGAAGTCAGTTACGCCAATCAAGTCTTTGCGCTCGATGGTGACAGCATCATGCTTGCCTCCAATCGCAACCTCGTCGTGCAAGTGGATCACGCTCGCGGCAAGAACGGAACAGCACTGATTCTCAGCCAGCGCAACCTCGCCGATTCGGAATTCTGGGATTTCTCGGCCGTGGACGGATCCGCTGCCTACCCGACCAGCGGCTTCGTTCTGGTGTCGAACAGGGAGGAGTTTTGCTCGGCTCTGTGGCGTCTCGCCTATCTTACGATGACGGATCCGAGCGATATAGCGTCCCTAACGCCGGATTTCGCGCCCAATGCCGCATGGGGGAGCGTCGTCGTGGTCGCGCCCGGTGCCGTGATCAACCCGGGACCCGATTGCTACGGTGCGTCCTGGGCAAGGCTGCGCTATGGGCTGCCGATTTTTCCGATGAAGGCGAATGCGACTGGCGTGCCAAACGGTGTGACGATCCGAGGCGATCGACGCGGAACGTCGCTCGGCCCGCAGATCGTGCAACCCAACGAATTGGATCACGTGCGAATCTTTGAGTTAGGGGATTCAGGCGAAGCGTATGCCAGCTATGGGAATCATGTAAGGATCACCGGACTCAGGATTGCCGGGCCGAGACGAACCCGCGATCCGGACGAACTTTACGCGGATGGAATATCGGTGCGCGATGATCGCGTTGCGATCATCGATCACAACGATATTTCAGACTGGCCGAATGCGACGGTCGAGGTCTGGGGACCCTCCGAAAGCGCCATGTGCAATGACCCCAGTGCGCCATTGCCGAATCCTTCGACCAACATTCGAATCGTGCGCAACTTCATGCATCACAACGAAGCATGGGGGGGTGGCTATGGTTCAGTCATGAGTCAAGGCGCGAATGCAACCATTGTCGGCAATACTTTTCTCATGCATCGGCATTCCATCGCCGACGATGGAGCCGCCTTGAGCGGTTATAACGCCTGGTCCAATCTTGTGCTATCCGCGGTGCCGACCTATGAAACCCTCCATTTGCTCAATGAACTCCACACAATTTACGGCCCCCAACAGGATTTTGACATGCACGGTCATGGTGACGGCAGTCATCACGTCGGCGGCGTCGCCGGCAACTCGGTCAACATAGGATGGAATACGTTTCTCGGCGGCAATCGCGAAAATCTTTCCCTGCGCGGTACGCCGTGCGGAACTGACTTCTTTCACGACAACGTCACGGCAGATGACTCCGGCAAGGCAATCAACACGAACGGACAACAGGTCAACGTCGTGCACGCCTCGCAACCCACGATGCCCGGCGATCTGTTGGAATTCGCCAACCAGTACAGCGTGTACTCCTCGCCGGGAGATCCGTCGGATCATTTCGGAGTCGGGGACTTTGATGGGGACGGGACTCAAGACTTGTTTATGGCCACGGGAACGGCCTGGTATTTCGCGCCCGCGGGTAAGGCGGAATGGCGTTTCTTGAGCCAGAAGCCAGAGACGACTGATTCCCTGCTGTTTGGGGATTTTGACGGTGACGGTCGCACCGACGTCGTTACCAAGAGAGGAAGTACTTTGATGGTCTCCTGGGGCGGGGTCTCGGAGTGGGAAGTGCTCAACCCCCATCCGTTGTCAGCGGCGATCGGCGATTTGGCCGTGGGCGACTTTGTGGACGACTTTCCGGGCGACCGGCGCAATGACATTTTCTGGTCGGATGGCAGTACCTGGAGAGTTGCTTCCGGAGGCGCCGGACCGTTCAATCAAACTCAAACATCCAGTTTCCGCGTGAAGGATGTCCGATTCGGAGACTTCAATAGCGATGGGAAGACGGACGTCTTTGGCATTGTGGGAGGCAAGTGGCAGGTCAGCTATAGCGCGAGTTCCTCATGGACTGCACTTCCGGTCTCGTTGACGAATAGCATGAATGGCCTGGTGGTCGCGGATTTCGATGGTGATGGACGGGCTGATATTGCCATCAACTCAGGCAACGACTGGATGATCTCCTACGCCGGTGCGGCCCATTGGACGCGCTATCAAATCAATGACACGTCACGCTGCCTGTCACCGCAACCATCACTGAACATCGTCCCGGCAATCGGAAACTTCGACTCGGACAAGGGCGCGGATGTTTTGTTATGGGACGGAGGCAACGAGCTTTGCATCGCCTCTGGGGGAGCGGCGGAGCATCCTCTCGAAGCGTGGAGCCGCCAGGACATGCGATGAGGTCATAGTCGGGGATTAGATTCACTCGCGAGGTTTTTATGGTCACTGTGCAATTCACGATTCCGGAGGTGGCCGGCAGTTTTACGAACCTAACGCCAAAGCTTTACGCCTGGTTGGCGTATTTCTGGGGCGATATCCATACACTGGGAACCGCTGTCCCGGTTTCCGTGTTCGTCCCGCTGTCCGCCAATACGCGCGATGTCTATCCTGACTTCACGCAGGCGCTGGTGGCCGTGCCCATCCCGGCTGCTTTCGGAGCGTTTAAGGTCAGTCTCGATGATGCGGGTTCCGGTATCGATGCGGCGGGCGTTTTGGTGTTGCTCTTCGGTCAACACGATACGCCGGATGATGCCATCAGTGCCGGATACGCGGCATTCGGGACCGCAGTATCGCAGCAGCTCAATGCCTATGTGGAGGCCAACGGTGCCATGGCGCCCACGCCGGCGCAGATTCATGCAATCGCCGCTTCAATCAAAGAATCGGTAACCGGCGCAATTAAAAATAAGCTGAGCGATTGGGACAAATTTCTCACTTGGATAGGCCAGGAAACCCAGGATGAGTTCATTGGCTACAGTTACGCTTTCTTTGGCCCCGGAAAATTGAAGCCTCCGAAGGACTCGGCGCTCGATCTGCCCGCAATTGTCGATCAGATTCAATACACGTTTCCCTATGCGAAGCTCGAGGTGCAAAACGACGTAGGATTGGATCCCTGCCAATCCTTGGTTGTCGCCGTCAATCAAGCGATGACCGCGGTCACGGCCGTGCTCAATCGGTTGCGGCAGCTGCAGGCCGAATATGCCTCTGCCACTCAAGCGCAGAAGGCAGCCCGCAAGATCAGCATCGAGGAAATCCAGAATACGGCACTGCCGGCGGCGAAGAAATCGCTGGCCGACGCCCAGCGTGCTCTGCAGCGCTGCCGTGTCCTGAGCGGGCTGAACCAAGTCTCCAACGTGGGTGCGCGTTCATAGCCATTGGATTAATGACGGAGAGGACCATGGTTCAATATGCCGAACTGAATTTGAAAACCTCGACCAACGCGGTGCCGGGAACCTCGGCGATGTATCGCTTGCCGACGATGATGCCGGGCGTGTTTCACATCACCGCCACCGGGCATCAATTGCCGCACTTCGTAGCGCGAGAGGCCGTTCCAAGTCCATCGTTGCCGGGATCGGTCACGCCGCCGGTGAGCATTGCGTTGGCGCGCCCCGGCGATGGCGCTGCAGGTGGTCTCGGCGGCGGTCTCATCAACGTTGGGCCGATTGGCCCAGGTGGCCCCGGCGGCCCCATCATTCCACCCCCCTACACACTGCTGCTCGACATCTTTCACGGCGATCAACTGGTCGCGAGCGGCGCGCCGCCGCCGATTCAGGAGTGCCTCTCCGCCGACGATGATACCTGGCGGGTGCGTGTCAATTATCCGGCGAACTCCCAGCCGACCGACACGATTCAATTCAACTTGATGCCTTACACGAGCACGCTGCCGCTGCTGACGCGCCGAATTCCGCTTTGGTTCTTGCAGCAGGGATTCAATAATAATTGGAACGGCCGCAACTATATCT
>Ga0193726_1000729_pt1 | contig 31257 bp, 28 predicted proteins | sample H2c1metaG_FD_144928 | JGI IMG/M metagenome (GOLD analysis project Ga0193726, IMG submission 144928) | Soil microbial communities from a riparian zone of the East river system, Colorado, United States - H2c1 | ecosystem: Environmental > Terrestrial > Soil > Riparian zone | place: USA: East River... | reverse complement strand
TGCACGTCGGGATGCGCTTTTTCGACCTCATCGAGCAGGACCACGCTGTACGGGCGCCGCCGCACCGCCTCGGTCAGCACCCCGCCTTCGCCGTAGCCCACGTAGCCCGGCGGTGCGCCCTTCAGGGTCGATACCGTGTGCGCCTCCTGGTACTCGCTCATGTTGATGGTAATGACGTTTTGCTCGCCGCCATACAGAACTTCGGCGAGCGCCAGCGCCGTCTCGGTCTTGCCCACGCCCGAGGTGCCCGCGAGCATGAACACGCCGATGGGTTTGTTGGGATTGTCGAGCTTGGCGCGCGAGGTTTGAATGCGGCGCGTGATCATCTCGAGCGCGTGCCGTTGGCCGATGATGCGTTGCTCGAGCGTATCGGCCAATTTCAAGATGGATTCCACCTCATTCTTGACCATGCGGCCGACGGGGATCCCGGTCCACGCTTCGACCACGGCTGCGACGGCCTGGTTGTCGACCGTCGGCAAAATCAACGGACGATCGCCCTGCAATTTGTGCAATTCGCCCTGCAGGCCGACCAGCGTCTTCAGAAGTTCAGCGCGCTCGGCGTCGCTCAAGGGCGCGGGCGCGGGCGGCACGGCCGTCGCCGCGGCGGGCTGCTTCGCAGCCGCGTCTGCTTTGGCCTCGAGCGGGGTCGCGGTGCCCTCCACCTTGTCGAGCACACCGCGCAACTTGGCGCGGATGGACAATATCTGTTCCACCAGCGCCTTTTCCTGGTTCCAGCGCTCGGTGAGTTCGGCCAGTGTCGCCTTGTCGGCGTTGAGCTTGTCGGTGGCCGCCTGCAAGCGGTCCGCGGTCGCGACCCCCACCGCGCTTTCACGGCCGATAATGGCAAGTTCCGTCTCCAACGCCTCGATTCGTTTGCGGCAATCGTCCACCTCGGGAGGCACGGCATGTTGACTGATGGCCACGCGCGCACAGGCCGTATCCAGCAGACTGACGGACTTGTCGGGCAATTGGCGGGCCGGGATGTATCGATGCGACAACCGTACGGCCGCCTCGAGCGCCTCGTCCAACACCTGCACCCGGTGATGTTTTTCCATGGTGGAGGCGACGCCGCGCATCATCAGGATGGCCTTGTCCTCGCTGGGCTCCGCCACCTGCACGACTTGGAAGCGGCGCGTGAGCGCCGGGTCCTTCTCGATGTGCTTCTTGTATTCCGCCCACGTGGTTGCTGCGACGGTGCGCAGGGTGCCGCGCGCCAGCGCCGGCTTGAGCAGATTGGCCGCATCGCCCGTGCCCGCCGCGCCGCCCGCGCCGACCAAGGTATGCGCCTCGTCGATGAACAGGATGATGGGTTGGGTCGAGGCCTGCACCTCGTCGATGACGCTGCGCAGGCGCTGTTCGAATTCGCCCTTCATGCTGGCGCCCGCCTGCAGCAAGCCCACATCGAGCGCCAACAGCCTGACATCCTTCAGCGGCGGCGGCACATCGCCGGCGGCAATTTTCAGCGCGAATCCTTCAACGACGGCGGTCTTGCCGACGCCGGCCTCGCCGGTGAGCAGCGGATTGTTCTGGCGGCGCCGCATGAGAATATCAACCAATTGACGGATTTCCTCATCACGGCCGACGATGGGATCGAGTTTGCCGGTACGCGCCTGCTCGGTGAGATCCACAGTGAACCGCTTCAGCGCTTCTTGTTTGCCCATTTGCGCCGGCGCGATGGCTTCGCTGAATTCGCCCGGGGCGCCCTGCGCGCCCAATTGAGTGCCGTCCTGGGCGCGCATTTGATCTTCGGGAGAGCCGGAACAGATTTTGGCGAAGTCATCGGTCAATTGCTCGAGCTTGATCCGATCGAATTCCTTTGAAATACCCAGAAAGACATTCTTGAGCGCCGCGGTATTGAGGATGGCCACCACCACATAGCCGGTGCGCACCGAGGAATCGCCAAATTTGAGCGTCGCCCATACCCACGCCTGTTGGACCGAGTCCTGGATGTGCGGGGACAGATCCGATATCGAGGAGGCGCCGCGCGGCAGGCGATCGAGCGCCGCGGTAACGTCGCGGGCCAGACGGCTGGGATCGACGTTGAAGGCGCGCACGATGCAGTGCAGATCGGAGTTCTGCAGCTGCAGGATCTGATTGAGCCAGTGCACCAGCTCCACATAGGGATTGCCGCGCAGTTTGCAAAAAACCGTCGCGCCTTCCACCGCCTTGTATCCAAGTCCGTTCAGTTTGCCGAACAGCGCCACGCGACTGATATCACCCATGATCTGTCTCCCTTAAGATATCCAGCGATCATCGCCCTGCAGCACGACATCATCCGCCATTTTCGGCGAATGGCTCATCCAGGTGGTCCAGCCCAGATGGCCCTGCTGGCCGAGCGTAACACCGGGGACGTCGACATCGCGCAGCAGCAGGCGCACCTGCCACGACCATTCATCGTTCGTATAGAACCGCACCAGATCACGCAGCTCGCGCAGCGCGCGCGTGCCCGGCAGAAAATCCCGGAAGGCGGCCAGGCTCACGGGACCGATGACGATTTCGAACTTATGCTGGCATTGCCAGGACGCCGCGCCCAAGGTGGCGCCGGCACCCAGCAGCGCATAATCCCGGTCGCCGCCGAGCCGCGTGTAGGCATCCCCTGGAATCTTGAGCCACGCGCCCACGAAGGGTTGAATGCGGATCGGCAGATCAAAGTAATCCGCGAGCGCGGCCTCGAGCGACTCGGCCGATCGCGATTGCGGCGCCAATTGCCCGCTGCGCGACAGCTTGGCGTAGTCGGTCACGCTGTCCCGGCGCCGGGTCGATTCGGGAGCGAGCCCGAGGAAGGCGCCCACGTAGCCCACGAACCGGTCGCTGTCCGGGCGGTCGAAATTCGTGGCCGGATCCGCATTCGCCCACGCGCGGTAGAACAATGAAATCAGCCGGTGCTGAAAGGTATTGACGAAATCGGCCAGCGTGGGATCGTCATGCTGACGCTGGCGCTCGTGCGCATATTCCGTCAGGTGCAACGGCAGCGCGCCGTTGGGTCCGAATATGCCGAACGAATATTGAGTCAGTTGCGGCCGTTTGCCGTCGAGTTCGAAATGGCTGACATCGGAGGGCGCAAAGAACAGATGCGGCGGCTGGCCGAGTCTCACGGCATCGTCCGCCGAGCGGCGTGATTCCGCCAACCGCGGCAGATCGGCGTGGGCAGCCTCCAGCAGGCGCAGCGCCGCGAACAGCGTAAACCGGGTGGGTTGCGCAGCGAGGGCCTCGGTGGCGCCTACAGGATCTGGCGATTGCCCAGTCGAACCGGCCATTGTTTGATCTCACCGCGCGTTTGTGAATTGAGTCGCAACTGAGTATATGAATTCAACGAGACGTAGCGCGCGAAAAACCGCTCCAGCACGCTGCCGAGCAGCAATATTCCCGTGCCCTCGAAGGCCGCATCGTCCATGACCAGATCGATCTGCAGACCCCTGCCATAACTGATCGGACCCGCGATCGGCATGCGCCTGACCACCGGCCGATGACTGATATTGCGCACGCCGTCGATTTGGCGCCGCGTGGTGGTGTCATTGATATCCGCATACAGCGAGAGGATCTCGCGCAAGGACTCCGCGCCGCTCGCAGGATTGGTATCCAGCAGCGACAGGTAGTTGAGCGTCAAATGGCTGATGAGACGCCAGGCCGTATCGCCGAACGCCGGCGAGGGCCGCGGATAGGTGGGACCGGAGATGCAGCGGATCGCCTCCAGCGGCGCCGACCCTTCGAGCAGGAAATCGGTCGGTCCCTTGCCCATGGAGACTTGAATGGGCAGGTCGCGATTGGTGCACCAGGCTTGGATGTCCAATTGGCGTATCTCGCCGCTCCACGCCCGCTGCTGCGAGTCGGTGATGGACAAAAAGCACTCGGTGCCGATGTAGCTGGTGCGCGCCCCGCCCTGCACCTGGCGGTTCGAGTACAGGCGTTGGCGGCGTTGAATGGTGTAGTAGGCCCATTCGTCGTCGCGGGCCGTGCGATGGCTCGCCGCGTAGAAGGGCAGCACCGCTATGCGCTGGTCGCCGGCCGGCGTGAGCGCGGCCACGTTTTGCACGCTGTAGATCTCGAAATCCATCGGACGGTTGCGGTCCGGCACCACGTGATGCTCGGTCTCATACGGCGTCAGATGCATGCGGTCCACTTCGCGCGGGAACAGGTTCACCACCGGCGTCGCGAACAAGCGGAAGTGGCTGGGGTCGAGCGTATTTTCCAGGCTGCCCTGGGCGCGGTCGAGTGCAATGTAGATCTCGAACTCATCCCCCTGGAAACCGGCGCAAAGGCCGTCCAAGTCATTCAAGGCGAAAAACAGGAATCGGTCGGAGAACGCGAAATATTCCTGCAACAAACGATAGCCGTGGAAGCCGGTGCGGGTGACGGGCAGCAGCGCTTCGCTGTCATCCAAGCCGACTTGGGCAATGGAGCGGGAAGAGCGGAAGTGTATCGCCGCGCCCGCCTCGGTCGACCTTACATAGAACCCCAGCGCATTGGCGATCACCTGCTCATGAACCTTGTAGGCAATGTCCGGCGTCGACTTGATGAATATGCGCAACGATTTCAACGGCAGGCTGCTGAGTTTGATTCCGGGGCTTACTTTGAAGCGCAGGCGGATCGCCGCGCGGGTCCGTGCATCGACCGCTATGCCCTGCGATGAGAGCGCGCCGGAACCGGTCATGTACTTGACTTCGGAAATGCGCAGCGGCCAAAGAGTCACATCCTGGGCGGTGCGAAAGTCGCAGGCCGTGCGCTCGCCCTTGCCGAGCACGGTGCGCAGGCTGCTGCCGCGGGGAATGGTCAGCCCCGCCTCGAGCGCCGTGTCCTTCAACTCCGGTACGAATTCCGCCATGGCGCAGGACGGCACCGGGTTGAGAAAATCCGGATACACCATCTCCAGCAGGTGCTGCGTGAATTCCGGGTGCCGTGCATCGATCTTCAACTGCACGCGGGCCGCGAGAAAGGCGAAACCCTCGAGCAGCCGCTCAATATAGGGATCCGCGCATTCGATGCCGTCGACCCCCAGCCGCGCGGCGATGCGCGGATAGTTCTCCGCGAACTCCGCTCCCATCTCACGGACGAATTGCAATTCGCGGTTGTAGTATTCGAGCAGCCGTGGGTCCATGCGTCGCAGCGGCCTTTAGCGCCCGCTGCCCTCCGCGAGACTGACCTGGCCCGTGTCCAAGTCGATGCGGGTACTCATCAGCAGCTGCTGGGGCACGGGCTGGCCCCACAGTTCCGCCTCAATCTTGAATTCCAGCGCGAATTCGTGATTGCCCATCTCGCGCTTCTCCGGAGTCACCCGAACCTTGCTGAGCCGCGGTTCAAAGTTGCGAATGGCGAGCGCGATACGCTCGGCGGTGAGCCGCGGGTCGATCGAACTCATCACCTTTCCCGCCAATCCCGGCATGCCGTAGTTAAGCACCGAGCGTTCCACCTGGGGATACCGCGACAGCTCTTCGGTCGTGTCGAGGCTCATGGAATTCAGCAGCCAGCGAACGTCGCGGAACACCGATTCGCGCAACCGGCGCATGTTGAAGCTACCGCGCTCCAACATCTCGGTGTGAACATTGAGCACGGCGTGGGCGTGAATCCGGCAGAAGGATTGCAGGCTGGTGCCGCCGGAAGCGCCGGGCGGGCGGATCATCGATTCTTTGATTTGCTGCAATCCCACCGAGCGCCCCGCCGATGAAAACCAGAGCTCCAGCTCATCCGGCTCCAGCTTGACTCCCTGGCCCGGCTGCGCGGGCAGCGGCTTGAGCCCCCTCGCCTTCAAGAGGTCGGCAAGCTCGCTCGACTTTAGGCGCAGGCGCTCGAGCTCAGCGCCGCGCGCGCAGACCTGGATCAGGGTGACGAACCGCTCATCGTCCAACAGCCGGTCGAGCAATGCCGGCTGCAACTGCTCCCGCAATCCGAGCTCAGCCATCCCGTGAACTCCGCGGCCTCATGCGGTCGCGTGCAGCGCGATTTCCCGCACTTCGAGCAGTCCATACTCGTTCGCATCGGTGAGGATCAGGCGCTGACCCTGACCGTGAAATACTTCCGGCGCGACTTCCTTCCATTCGGTTTTGCGCGCCAGACGAATGGCATCATCTTCCGCCGCATCGCTGCCCACATATCGCACCGGGATGAATCCGATGGCCTCGCCCTGATTGGTCCAGGTAAATTGTGCGGGCAGCCACACCAGGTCGCGCGCATCGGACGGTGCGTCGATGGTGATTTTCGCAATACGATGCACCGGTACCCAGTAGTAGGCGCCGTTCAACAGCACCTCGAACACGGGACCCAGGCGCGAATCGGAATCGGCGATCCATTCGAATGCCTCGCCGTTCAGCGTGCCCGCGGCGGCCGGCGCATCCTCCATGGCCTTTGCCCGGAGGTTCGCCGCCTCCGCATATTGACCGCGGCCGTCCAAGGACAAGGCGCTGATCAGATGCGCGATCCATGGCTCCGGGTCGCCGAACACTAGAGGCGAGGATTGGCCTGCGAATACCCGTGCGCGCAGCATTTCACATTCGATGGCCGAACGATAAGCCCGCGCCATGGGCAGTGCGGCGCTGTCCATCTCGCCGATGACGTTCAATTGAGTGACCGCGCGGTCCCATTGACCGAGCACCATCAACAATTGAGCCAGGAATATGCGCCGCTTGAGGTCCGACGAGTTCTGCCGGACCTCCGCTTGCAGCTCTTGTAGACAGGCCGCTAAGTTGCCGGCTCGAAAGCTCTCTTCTGCTCGGGCCATATCACACCTTGAGGTCTGCCATGGTCCGATCCCGGCCGCATGCGCGCCGGGAATTAGCCTGGTGGCCGACGATACCTGCTATGTACGCGAGACGCGGGCTACGATTTGACGTTCGCGGGAATGTCCCACGAGAAGTTGCCATTCTCGCCCTTGGCGCCCTTGGCACCCTGCGTCCAATACTCCATTTTGATCTTGGCAAAATTGAGCGACACATTCTCCGTCAGGCGATCTTCGCCGCCGCTGCCGCCGGTGCTGACAGAGCTGACCAAGATGTTCTCCAATTCAAACGTCAGGTATTCAAGGGGGTTTTCGCCGGCCTTGCGGACCGTCAATTTGGCCTTGGGAATGTGTTTGCCGGACGCCGTGCAGTACAGCAAATCCGCCGAAGCCTTGTCCACGTACTTGGTTACCGACAGATCCTGGAAATTGGCCTTGCCCGATCCGCCGCCTTCACCCTGATGGAACGAGCCGGAGTTGCTCAACCCCCAGCTCCAGGCGAGCACGTCAATCTCACCCTTGTGGGTTTTGTCGCCCGATTCGCCTTTGATTCCATCCAACAACAAGAACATATCGACAGCCATGGCATCACTCCTTAAATTTTATTCGCCTATTCGTGCGCCGACCCTTAACTTACGCCTGTTTCTGCGAAGGCAGCTTCGACACGAGTCGCAGCGACACATTCACGCCTTCCAATTGATAGTGCGGCCGCAAGAAGAACTTCGCGCTGTAGTAGCCGGGATTTCCCTCGATCTCATCAACTTTCACTTCCGCGGCTGCCAGCGGCTTTTGCGCCTTCAAAATATCGCCGGCGGTGCCCGGGCTGCCGAGCACGTACCCCTTGATCCAATCGCCCAGGTAGCGCTCCATGTCCGATCGCTCCATGAACGAACCGACTTTGTCCCGCACCATGCACTTCAAGTAGTGCGCAAAGCGGCAACTGGCGAACAGATACGGCAAGCGCGCGGAAATGCGCGAGTTCGCCGTCGCATCCGGGTCGGTGTACTCGGTCGGCTTCTGCAGCGATTGCGCGCCGATGAATGCGGCCACGTCGCTGTTCTTGCGGTGGATGAGCGGCATCAGGCCGACGTTGGCCAATTCCGCCTCGCGCCGGTCGCTGATCGCAATTTCGGTGGGACACTTCATGTCGACGCCGCCGTCATCGCTCGGGAAGGTATGCACGGGCAACCCTTCGACCGCGCCGCCGGATTCGACTCCGCGTATGGATGAGCACCAGCCGTACATCTTGAAGGAGCGATTGATGTTGACCGCCATCGCATACGCGGCGTTGGACCAGGTGTACTTGGAGTGATCGCCCACGCCGGTCTCTTCCTCGAACTCGAATTCCTCCACCGGGCTGGTCTTCGCGCCATAGGGCAGGCGCGACAGGAATCGCGGCATCGCCAAGCCGACATACTTCGCGTCGTCGGAATCACGCAGCGAGCGCCAGGCGGCATAATCGGGGGCCGAGAATATCTTCGCCAGATCGCGCGGATTCGCCAGTTCCTGCCAGGAATCCATGCCCATCAGCGAGGGCGCCGTGCCGGCAATGAATGGCGCATGGGCGGCGGCGGCGATTTGCGCCACCTGCCCCAGCAACTCCACGTCGCCCGGTGTGTGGTCGAAGAAATAGTCGCCGACCAGGCACCCATAGGGCGCTCCGCCCAACTGGCCGTACTCTTCTTCATAGAGCTTCTTGAACAGCGGGCTTTGATCCCAGGCGGTGCCCTTGTATTTCTTCAGCGTCTTGGACAAATCCTTCTTGGAGATGTTCATGACGCGGATCTGCAGCATTTCATCCGTTTCGGTGTTGTTGATCAGATAACTCAAGCCGCGCCACGCGCTCTCCACCGCCTGGAATTTCTCGTGGTGCAATATCAGATTCACCTGCTCGGTCAGCTTGCTGTCGATCTCGGCGATGATTGCCTTGATCGTGCCGATGACGTCATCCGAGACGACCGTGGTCTCGCGTAGAGCCTGCTCGGCGAGCGTGCGCACGGCGTTTTCCACCGCCGAACGCGCCCCGTCCGTCTTCGGCTTGAACTCCTTCTGCAGGAGCGACATGAATTGGTCGCCGTCTACCGCGGCGCCCGCCTGATCTTGTTTCTGTGCTTCAGCCATGATGTTTGCCTTTCGCGTTACTTAGCTTCGCCCGATTCATCCGCCGGCTTCGCCTTCTCGGCAAGGGATTTCAGCAGTGCGGGGTCGTTGAGCACCTTGGAAATCAACTCTTCCGCGCCGGTCTTGCCGTCCATATACGTGATCAGATTCGACAACTGCTGCCGGGCTTCCAACAGCTTGTTGAGCGAATCCACCTTGCGCGCGACCGCCGCCGGGGAAAAGGATTCCATGTCTTCGAAGGTGATATCGATCGCAAGGTTGCCCTGGCCGGTCAACGTGTTCGGCACCGTGAATGCGGCCCGCGGCTTCATCGACTTCATCCGCTCGTCGAAGTTGTCGACGTCGATCGCCAGGAACTTGCGCTCATCGACGCCCGGCAGGGGCTCCTTCGAGTCTCCCGACAGATCGGACATCACGCCCATGACGAAGGGTACTTGCACCTTCTTTTGCGCGCCGTAGAGTTCGACGTCGTATTCGATTTGAACGCGCGGCGCACGGTTGCGGGCTATGAATTTTTGACTGCTTTGCTTTGCCACGAAGAACCTCCTGAATCAATAAGGCTGCCGCACGCTCGCGGCCAACCGCCGAAGACCATCCGCTACTCTGCCGTCAGGCCGCCCGCGCTGCGCGCAGTAGCCACCCCATCCGGCGCCACGTCGGCAAGAATTTCCAGGAAATCCTTGCCGATCAGTTTTTTCGCACGTTCCAAAAACATCGGTATCGGGCTCGAGGGTTCGCTCTGCCTGAAGAACAGCGCAATCGCATCGAGCGCCCGGGTGGCATCTTGACGCGATTTGATCGAGCCTACGCCGATTGCCTGGCCGCCGCCCGCGGATTCTGCGCCGGCGGCCGCGTCCGCCGAATTCGCGCCGCGCGCCGTCAATTGCTCCCCCAACAATTTGTCGATCTTCACCAGCAGACTGACCAATGGATCGAAGTCCGGGGAAGCGGCGGTGCCGCCAAAATCACGCATTGCGGCATCAATTGCCTTGAGATCGACAATCGCGGTCTCGACCTTGGACTTGTTGCCTTGCAAGGCCTCCGTTGCCGTGGCGGCAAACACCGCGGCGACTTGCGCTTCCGTCGCCGGCGTCGTGTCGGATTCCGATGCCTGAATTTGACCGGTCGCCAGATCGACGTCGCGGAGGCTGATTCGGCCAAGCTGCCGGTTCTCGACCAGGGGCATGCGCCGCAGGCCGTCGAGCACTGACATTCGATCCGCCAGGTTATTCAACGCATTCTTGCGCAGGATGGCGTCTTCATCGACATGCGGATAGACGTCGGCCCAGTAGGTCTTGACCCAGCCGGCGGCGACGTGCACCGACCCCAAAAATCCTGCCCAGCCATCGGTCCGCAAGGCCGCTGCCGCCAGATGGCCCAGCAGACGTAAGTCCTTGCTTTTTTTGATTGCTTCGAGAGATTTGGCCTTGATGTCGCGCCAGTCGGTCTCGGCCGGGAGAGGCACGGATTGACCGAATAGACGGAAGGCGTCAAAGGAGGCCAGCAGCTGGGTATCTTCTAAATCCTCGCCGCACGGCTTTTCTGCCGACACCGGCCGGTCGATTTCCTCAAGCTCCGCCTCAATGGTCATGGCGAAACGGACGGCAAGTAGACAGTGAGCATTTGCTTTCCCTAAGCGACCGCCTGCGGTGCGGCGGACCCCCCCGATGGCGACAGCCTAGCTTGAGCGCCGGACGGAGTCCAGTTCGGCCAAGGCCGGCCGGGGAAGCCTCGGCTCGGCGAATCACTCTCTATCTTCTTATGGGCCTGAAGATGGCCGGCAGATATACCAGTGCCGGTGCCCCAGACCCGCGGGGGCGGCGATCATCGTGCCGCCGTGCCCATCAGCCATTGCAGCGCGGCAGCTTCATCGGTAAACACCCGAACAGCACCGCCACGGTTGCGCGCCACCGTTTCAAAAAAATGGTCAACCGCTTCGGGCCGAGCCACTACCGCCAATATCATGCGCCGGTCCACGGTGCTGGCGAGTTGCACGCCGATCTCGAATTTGTCGAAGGCGCCCATCAATTGACGTGCCTGCCGGGCGTCGAGGAGAACCCGCCAGATATCCTCCAACTTGGTCGCGGCGATGACGCGCTCCAGTGTGGCCAGCATGTGAGAGCGTGTACCCGGTCCGCGTACCGCCACGCGAAGAAACCCGTCGGCTTTGGTCACCGCGATTTCAAATTCATCTCTGTCTGGAACGCAAGTACTCCTTGGCCCGGCCCGCCTCCCAGCGCAACTGCTCTTCCAACTCCGCCAGCTGATCGGCGGCGCCGGCCCGTGCTGCCGCTTCAAGCCGGGCGGCGGCCGAACTGGCCGATTCTGCCCGAATATTGGCGCTCGATCCCTTATAAGAGTGTGCAGCGCGCCCAACCGCCGCCATGTCGCCGAGGCTGATCGCGGCCCTGATATCCTGCAGCGTCGCATCGCCGGAGTCGATGAATAATTGCACCAGTTCATGCGCGAACTGGTTCTCGCCGTCCGCCAGGCTCATAAGATGCTGCCAATCCACCGGGTCGACGGCGCCGGCCTTCGGCTGCGCTGCTACGGACGCGAGATGGTGCTCGATGATCTCGCCCAATCGGTCGCGATCAAGCGGCTTGGTGAGGTAGTCGTCCATGCCCGCCTCGCGGCATTGCCGATCCGCACCCTTCATCGCATCGGCGGTGAGGGCGATGATGGGTATGCGGGCGGCGCCGGCTTCGCGCCGGCGGATTTCGCGTGCCGCCTGGTAACCGTCCATCACCGGCATCTGGCAGTCCATCAAGATGAGGTGGTATCGCCCGGACTCCCATGCGGCCACGGCCTCGGCGCCATCGTTCACAATGTCGACCTGGCAGCCCAGTTTCTCCAGAGCCCCGCGCGCCACTTTCTGATTCACCAGATTATCCTCGGCCAGCAGGATGCGCCGGTCGTGAGACGTCTCTCGGCCCGGCCCGGCGATGACGTTCGGGCGGGTGCGCTCATACCACTGGGCGGCATCCACCGACATCACGCGGCTCAGGCACTCCCGCAAATCGCGATGCGACACGGGCTTGAGCAAGTGGGCTGCGAAACCCAGCTTGGCGAAATCCTCGGCATTGCGTATCCCCGCGGAAGACGTGAGCAATACCAGCCGGGTGGCCGTGAAGCGTTCGCAGCTCGACATCCGGCGGCCGAGTTCAAGGCCGTCGCACCCCGGCATCATGTGGTCGAGCAGCGCAAGATCGAAAGCGGCCTGGCCGCCGACGGTGCCTTCGAGAGCCTGCAGCGCCTCCTCGGCGCTGCCGACGCAGGTTGGGACCATTCCCAGATGCAGCAACTTCCGATTCAATGCCTGGCCGCTCGCGACGTTGTCGTCGACGATCAACACTCGTCGGTTCTCGAGTATCTCCGCATTGAATCGGCGCGGCTCCGGCCTGCGCAACGAGGTACCGAAACGGGCCGTGAACCAAAACGTCGATCCGGCGCCCTCGACGCTTTCAACCGCAGCTTCGCCGTCCATGAGTTCGACCAAGCGGCGCACGATTGACAGCCCGAGGCCGGTGCCGCCGTAGCGCCGCGTCGTCGATGCGTCGATCTGCGAAAACGGCTGGAACAGCGCAGCGGCGCGATTAGCCGGAATCCCGATGCCGGTATCCCGCACTTCGCAGCGGATGGTGGTGCAAAGTACGTCGCTGGCCACGAGCCGTACATCGATCGACACCTCGCCGTGGCGCGTGAACTTGATGGCGTTATTGCCGAGATTGAGCAACACCTGGCGCAAACGGCCCGGATCGCCCACCAGACGTTCCGGAAGCGACGGGTCGACGCTGGTGATGAGCTCCAATCCCTTGGCGTGCGCTTGTACCGCGAGCAGAAGCGCGGCGTCGTCCACTACGCTGCGTACGTCTATGTCGATGCGCTCGAGATCCAGCTTGCCGGCTTCAATCTTGGAGAAGTCGAGGATGTCGTTGATGATGGTGAGCAAGCCGGCGGCGCTGTCGCGAATCGTCTCCATGTGGTCGCGCTGCGTGCGGTCGAGCTTCGTGTCCAGCAGCAGTTGCGTCATGCCGATGACGCCGTTCATCGGCGTGCGAATTTCGTGGCTCATATTGGCGAGGAACTGCGACTTGGCCTCGACCGCGTACTCGGCCCGGTCCTTGGCCTGCAGCAACTCGGCATTGGCCCATTCAAGATCGCGCGTGCGCTTCGCCACTTGCTCGCTCAGAGCACCCGCCAATCGGCGCAGGCGCCCCACCCGCAGGCGATACCAGGCGTACGCGGCGGCCACAACCGCGAGAACGCACAGCAGGTCGAACCACAGCGTTTGATGGAAGCGCGGCTTGAGCGTGAAGCGAATGCTGGCGCCGGTGTTGTTCCAGACGCCGTCATTGTTGCTGGCGATCACGCGAAAGGTGTAGGCACCCGGAGGCAACCGTGTGTAATAGGCGGTCCTGCGATGCCCCGCATCGATCCAGTCCTTGTCGAAGCCCTCGAGCCGATATTTGAACTGGACTCGGCTCGGGACCAGAAGGCTCAGCGCGGTGTAATGAAATTCCCATTGCTGCGGGCCCGGAGCCACTTCGGCGCCGCTGCTGAGAATGAGCGGCACGCCATCGGCGTCGACCTGTTCAATGTGCACGGACGGCGGGCGGGTGTTCGTTCGAACGTGGTTGGGGTCGATCCGCACAATGCCGCGAATATTGGGGAACCACAGCAGCCCATCGGGCGTGCGGCAGCCGGCGGAGGTGTTGCCGCCGTCGAACTCGGCGGTGCGCAACCCATCGGCAAGACCATAGACCTGAAAGGCCGGCACCGTGGTACCACCGGCAGCCAGGGCGTCGAGCGCGGCGCGCGGCACGGACATCAGACCCTTGTTGGTGGTGAACCAAATCTGCTGCGCGTCATCCTCCAGCAATTGCATGATGGTCTCGCGCAACGGGCCGCCGAAGCGCGCCAGCGACGTGAGCTTGCCGTCACGCCACACGGCCAGTCCGTCAGTGGTGCCGAGCCAAACAACCCCCCTGTCGTCCTCGTGAATGCCGATGACCCAATCGCTGGGTAGACCGTCGGCGGTGCCCAGATGCTGCGTGCCATGCTCACCGATCACGAACAACCCTTGAGTCTCGGTGGCGACCCATAGTTTCCCGGCGCGATCCTCATAGATGAGGTGCACCGCCACCGGTTGGGACACATGCAGCAAGGACTGCATGGAGACAACCTTGCCTTGGTCGATGACATCGAGGCCCTCGTTGGTGCCGATCCAGATGCGCCCATCCCGCCCCTCGACCAGCGCCTTTACCGTGTTGCTTGACAGGCCATTGCGGTGATCGAAGACAGTCATGCCGTGCCGGTCCAGCCGGTAAGCGCCGGCGCCCTCCGTTCCGACCCATAAGATGTTCTGCCGGTCTTCGAGCAGCGAACGCACCGGTACAGTTTCATGGCCGCGGGGGCCGGCAACGTGCTGGAACCGTCCGTCGACGTAGCTGCTAAGTCCGCCGTCGGAGCCGATCCACAAGCCGCCCGCCTGGCGCGGAACCATGGTCCAAGTCAAATTGCCGCGCAAACCTTCGGACTCGCCGGCCGAGGCGAATTTGCCGTCGCGTAATCGCAGCAGACCGACACTGTGGCTGCCGACCCACAGACTGCCCTCCTCGTCTTCTAAAACCGACTGCAGATCACTGGTGGCAAACTGATTGCTGGTCAATCGATCGAATTTTCCGTTGCGCCATCTCACGAGTCCGCCGCCGCGCGTACCTATCCACAAATTGCCGTCGTGATCATGGGTCAGCGCGCTGACGACCGAGCCAAGCCGCCCGGCCGCGGCAACTGCCTCGAACTGATCGCCGCTGCGGCGATAGAGCGCGCCGTTTCCGGTTCCGATCCAAAGCGTCCCGTCAGCGTCCTCGTGCAGTGCAGTGACCGACACCTCCGCGCTGCCGCTGCCGAGGGGCACGCTATCGAAGCGTTTGCCATCGAAGCGCTGCAGACCGGCGGCAGTCCCCACCCACAGCGCGCCGTCACGGTCTTCCAGCAATGATTGGATGCGCACGTCGCGCAGTCCGTTCGACGCATTGAATGAGAAGACACTGCCGCCGTCGATCTCGAATAGGCCGCTTTCCGTTCCCACCCACATGCGCCCGGACTTACCTTCGACGATGGCGTGAACGAACGCGTGCGCGAGCCCGGCGCTGTTGTTGTACGGAGTGAAATGCCCGTTCTCGAGCACACTGACGCCGGCTCGGGTGCCGATCCACAGCCGCCCGGTCCGGTCGACCGATAACACGGAGATCTGCTTGTCCCGGAGGCCGGCCTCGTTCTCGCTGTTGAACACGGTGAAGCGCTCGCCGTCGAAGCGGGCAAGGCCCTCCTGGGTGCCGACCCACAGGTAGCCATCGGGCGTTCGCGCGATCGTCTGGGCGGACGACTGCGGCAGACCTTCCGGGATCTGCCAGTTGTCGAGCACGTACTGGCTGAGTCGCAGTGACGGATCGAGCGCGAACGCATTCCCACCGCAGGCAATGAACAGAATTGCGAGCAGGCTGCGGATCGGAAGCCGATTCAGGACCGCGAACTTACGCGCCTGGCGAATACCATTGGCTGCCATCCGTACTCCGCCGCTTAGCATGTTGGCGACACGGATCAGCCTGGCGCGCCGACAAGTGCCTCGTGATCGACATGAGAATAGGGCCGTCCACCACGGAATCCGGCCCTCCACCTGTGTATTTATCGGCCGGATTGCGCCTTACTTTAGAGGGCCGCTGGGGTCCCGAATCCAGCGTATTCCGGCCTATTTCGGCCGATCCTGGCAGGATTGCCGCACCAATCGGCTAGAATTGATCCCGCCCCAAGGAGTTCACCGATGCATGTAGCCGCCGCCAGTCGATACGAGTTGCTTCCCTACGCGCGCTGCGGGCGCAGCGGCCTGCACTTGCCACGCATTTCGCTCGGGCTCTGGCAGAATTTCGGCGGCACGGCGCCTTTCGAGAGTGCGCGCGAAATGGTCCTCAAGTCATTCGACCACGGCATCACGCATTTCGATCTCGCCAACAATTACGGGCCGCCCCCGGGCTCGGCCGAAGAGAACTTCGGGCGCATCCTGGCGGGCGATCTTGCCGCTTACCGCGACGAGATAATCGTCTCGACCAAGGCGGGCTACCTCATGTGGCCGGGTCCGTACGGCGAGTGGGGATCGCGCAAGAATCTGCTCGCCAGCCTCGATCAGAGTCTGGCGCGCATGGGTCTGGATTACGTCGACATTTTCTATTCGCATCGCCTCGACCCTGACACGCCTCTCGAAGAGACCATGGGTGCACTGGAAACCGCGGTGCGCAGCGGCAAGGCTCTGTACGTCGGCATTTCTTCCTATGGTCCGGAAAAGACGCGCGAGGCCGCGGCAATACTCCGGGGACTCAAGGTTCCGTTCGTGATTCATCAGCCTTCCTATTCGATGTTCAACCGATGGGTGGAACACGGGTTGCTGGACGTGCTCGAGCAGGAAGGCATCGGCTGCATCGCATTTTCACCGTTGGCGCAAGGTCTGTTGACGACAAAGTACCTGCACGGAATTCCGCCCCAAGCACGCGCGGCTCAGGACGGGTCATTCAGCAAGTCGATGCTGAGTGAGCGCAACCTCGCCAGCGTGCGCGCGCTCAATGGAATCGCTCAGGAGCGCGGACAAAGCCTCGCGCAGATGGCCATCGCGTGGGTGCTGAGGAAGCCGGCCGTCACCAGCGCGCTGGTCGGCGCCAGCAGCTGGCCGCAGATCGAAGAATGCCTCGGCGCGTTGCGGAATCCGTCGTTTGGTCCTGACGAACTGGCAAAGATCGATTCGCATGCGCGCGACGGCGCGCTCAACATTTGGGCCGCGTCGAGCCAGTCCGACTGAACCGCGCCCTTGACGATGCGCAACCGCCCCGTCAAGCTTCGCGCATCGTTATCGGACCATCATGGATATCGTGCGGACCGCAAAACTGATTAGAGCCTCGCTTGCAATCACTTGCCTTGGACTCACGCTACTAGCCGGCGCGGCATTCGCCGGAAATCTGGGTGCGCTGTTGGGAGACTGGGATCTCAACATTGCAAAATCCAAATTTGATCCCAAGCCCCCGATGAAAAAATACACCATGAGAGTGATCGACGCGGGCGCCGATCACCTTCTCATCAAGAGCGATTGGATCGAAGCGGACGGCACACCCGGTCACGTGGAGTACTCCACCGCGTTTGACGGCAAACCCGTTGCGCTCATCGATTATCCGCTGGCGGATACCGTGACCGACACCCTGGTCAACGCCACCACGTGGAAATCCGTGTGGACCAAGAACGGCAAGATAGTAGAACGTGAACTCGAAACGATTTCCGTGGACGGCAAGACATTTCGCGAAATAGATCAAGGCAAGGACCAAAAAGGAAAGAAGTTCAAGAACCACTTGGTTTTCGAGCGTCCATAAGGACGGCGAAAAGGCGTATCCATCGAGTCTGAGTTATCGGCAGATTCCTACAGCTGTTTGCGTCCCTTACCGCATAGCCACGGCGCGTCGCTTCGGCCGAATATCGCGCATTCCTTTTAATAACGATGCTCAACAATGGTCACATCAAACGCCTCCTGGCTTTGTTCTGCAAAGTCAGCCATGTGGGCGTTTGTCCTGTTCGCGGCGCACTCTGCCCTGGCCGATGACCCCAAATCGGACACCCCCGTGCAAAAAGAGGCGCCGACCGCATTTGCGGCCGATAAGCCGGCACCGGTACTGGAGTGGGGCGTTGGCGAGGGAAAAAGCTACCTCGTGCCTGCTGATGAGATTCCGGCTTTTGAATGGCTGTTGAATCGCTACGACCACTATGCCGTCGATGCGCAAGTGTATGAATCGCCGATCTCCAATTTCAAGACCAACACGCATCGCAAGTGGGTGGTCGACAACGACGCCTTCGCCACCAACCAGTTCCTGCATCCCTACCAGGGTGCTTTCTACCAAGGGCTGGCCCGCTCCTCCGGCCTGGATTTCTGGGAGTCGTCCGCGTACACCTTTGCCGGCAGCTTGCTGTGGGAAATGGCCGGCGAGACCACCCGCCCCTCGATCAACGATCAAGTCGCCAGCGGAATTTCCGGCAATTTTTTGGGCGAGCCTTTGTTTCGAATGGCGAGCCTGTTGCTCGAGACCGATGGCCAGGGAGAACCGCGGCTGTGGCGACGACTGGCCGCGGCAGCGATATCACCGTCCATGGGCGTCAACCGCCTGATCTATGGCAAGCGCTTCGACGGCGTGTTCCGCAGCAATGATCCCGCCGTGTTCACGCGCGTCGATCTGGGTGCCAGCCTCAGCACGCACTTCACATCGAACGTCAATGTGAATGCCGATCTGTCCGCACCGCCGACCGCCCAAGTTTACAAGCGGCAAAGCGAAAGCGCGCTGTTCACCATGTCCTACGGCCTTCCCGGGAAGGCCGACTATAGCTACGAGCGGCCATTCGATTATTTCAATTTCGAACTGGCCGCCGATACCAACAACGCCATCGAAGCCGTATTCAGCCGTGGTTTGTTGTTCGGCACCGACTATGAGTGGGGCCCAAACTATCGCGGCATCTGGGGCCTGTACGGCTCCTACGAATATGTGGCGCCGCAGGTCTTCCGCGTCTCGACCACCGCAGCGTCGTTAGGGACCACCAACCAATGGTGGGTATCGCGAAATGTCGCATTGCAGAGTTCTCTATTGGCCGGCGTGGGTTACGGTGGTGGCGGCGTGCTGCACGGATCCGGCGTGACCACCGCAGGACCCCTGGGCGACGGCCAGCGCGATTATCACTACGGCCTCACGCCTCAAGCATTGATCAACGCTCGATTACTACTGGGAGACCGAGTGTCGCTCGATACCACCGCGCGCATTTACTACATCAGCAAAGTCGCCGCGACTGAGAGCACGGGAACGGAAGATATCGAGCGAATCGACAGCTCGGTGACGATTCGAGTTTTCAGATTGCATGGCATCACCCTGCGGTACTCAGAATCGATCCGCAATGGTCGGTACGCCACGTTGCCCACCTCGCATCAAAGGCTGAACACTGTCAGCATCGGCTACACCCTGCTCGGCCATGCGCGCTTGGGCGCGGTGGATTGGCGCAAACCGCCGCAGGACGAGTAGCTCGTCGGGAAGCGGTAGGGCCCCTGGGTCAATGGTGCCGCAAAGAGGATTATTCGGCGCTGCGCGCCTCATCCCTTCGGGGTCGGCCTGCGGCCGATCAAATCGGCTGCGCCGATTTGTCGAACCGGCTTGTTGTCTGTCAGGGGTTCGAATGAGGTATCGTCGAGAAATCGCTTACCGATCGGCCCATTTCGAAAAATCTGAAAATTGGTACGCAAAGAGGATTCGAACTCCTGACCCACGCATTACGAATTCGGAGTTCTTTGGCGCGAGTCTTATCTATCAATGTCTTGCGAATGGCAAACGCGTTTTATTCCTTTGGAAGGCGGCTAGTATCTGCTTGTGGTGGTACAAAAATGGCTACAGTGAAAGCGTCGCGTGCGGCTTCCTAATCGCTCACACGCGGAGTTTCGCAGCGGCCAGTGCGAGATACAAACTTCGTTTGCCGCCTGCCGCCTGTCTGTCCGTTACAAAACTTCAAAAATCGCGATAAAGCACGGCAGGTTCACGGTGAGATCCCGCAAGCACCTGGTCGTGTTTGGACAAAGTAGGATTTTCGGGACATAGGGGGTCGCAAATCAAAATACGGTTTTTAACCTCTCCTTTTCCGCACGATTGATTGCGCGACCTCTCGTTCACGATGCTCGAAGGCATCGGCGAATTGCTCGAGTTCTGCTGCGCTCATTCCAAGCTCGCGGCCACGCACGCGCCAGTTTGCAACGGTCCGTTCGACCTCTGCGAGTATTGCGACAGCAGCTTTCTTATCCAGCTTGAAATACGCTGCAACCGCCATCAGCGCATCGATCGAAGCCGCTGGACCCGCCTCTTCGGAAATCCATGTTTTCAGGTCACGCTGACGATCGGGGAAGGGATTGATATCGAAAGCCGGCGATAGTCGCCATTGGTCCTTTGCGACATGAAGAAACCCATGATTGTGCAGGTGATCATCAACATTGTTAATGAGGACGGAGAAGGCTATTCGGCGCCAAAGCTCTTCGATATCGGCTTGTGCGTCTGCTCCATGCTGACGTATTGCGTCGACAATTTCGGTGTAGGTATGTTCTGTGGGTGCTCCGACGTCCACACCAAGCAGAGTTGCGGCGGAGACGTACATAAGTCTCCCCTTGGAAGTACGGTCGAATCTACGAATCAGAGTGACGGGGATACCGTCGCTGTCGATGAGTTGTGCCTGCGGAGCATTGATCCCCGCCGCCTTAGCCAGTTGCATCGCCAAAACCTCGCCCTTGGTAACGGCCCGCTCATCCTCGATGCTCGGAAACTTACCAATGCTGAGCGCGCCATCAGCGTCGAGGACAGAGCATTTTGGTCGAAGCCCTCCCAGCGAAGTTCCTCGACCGCGAAGGTAAGCAAGGTCTTCTGCCGTTTCGGTGCTGGTCTCGACCGCCCGACTAGCAGTCATCATCATAGACAGCTCGATCAATGGCGGCGCGGATCGTTGTCCCTCACCGGTCGCACGCTGGAAAACTCCTTCCTCATCTTGAAATCGAAGCGCGCCCACGCGATTGACATCATCGACCGCGAGAAGAAAATCAATAGGGGTAAGCGGCTGGTGATCCTGCGCTCGTCCGGCCGCTCGAGATAATGCGCGGCGTTTGGCGTGATCACGGAGAATCACGCGACGCGCCCACCCATCCGGTTCGGTATCGGCGATGGCGCCATGAAATATCGATGCATCGCGGCCGGACGGCTTGTGAAATTGTGCGCCTGCCACCAAAGGTAGGTCGGGCTGGAGTGCGAATCGATCCGAAGCGGCAAGCCACTGACGGTCGTATTCGAAAGCGGCACTTTGGCGTGCGCCTTGGCTGTCAAAACGAAGCGTGCCAATGCGACGACTGGCGTCACCGAGAAAGACGCCGATCGTGCGCTTCATAGTGCTTGAGGTTCCTTACGCGGGCGGATGCGTTTCGGCAGGTGGTCTGCGTCGAGCAAGAGGCCGGTGTCATCTCGGCCAGGATCAGCTAGAGCCGTGAGTGCATCGGATAGCCCCAGAACAAAAAGTGCCATGGCGTAGATGCCGAAGGAGACACTCGGGTCGCCTTTTTCGATTTTCAGGTAGGTATTTTTATGAACGCCAATCCGCTCGGCCATCATGCCAATGGTCAAGGAGCGCTTACGTCGTGCTGTTGCAATGTCGGCACCGAGCTTGGCAATGGCCTGTCGCAGGCGTAGCGGCAGGACTGATTTGTTTTTCGTCGCTTTCATAAGGTCACATAAAATAGATCTAAAGCGCTTTAAAGTCTATTTTAAGATACCTTATAGGAAACGACATCCGAGGATTCCCTTTAACTCATTGATTCTATTAAAACAAATTCGCCGCTAAAAACGCCTAATGTTGTCACCGTGGCTATGGATAGGCCGCGCCCGCGGCAGAGTCGTTTGAAATAATTTTTGACGCAGAAGTGGATCTCAAGCAGACAATTGACATGGCGCCCTTGGCAATAGGTGGTCACTTTGTGATGTCCGCGGCCGTCATTGCGTCGCTGCGGTGGTTTTGCCCCTGTTTGGGCTTGTCTTGTGTGGTTGACGGATGCAGCCTTGCCGAACTAGGTTGAGCGTCAGCGATGAAGATCACATCAATCGTGTTGTTTACTGTCATTGGGGCAGCCTCAGCCGCAACCGCGGGAGCTGACGGGCTGGTGCCGTGTGACAACCACGGAGCTGGTTTCGCCAAAGATCTTTCTGAGGATTCGCATGACTCCCGTCCCGGTGAGGTGATCCTCTCTTACATGTATACGCCGTCGCTTCGCGTGGGTTGGGGCCTTCAGATATTTCGATCCGAAAACCGGTATTTCCTGCGCTCGCTGCAGTTTAGGCGTGATTTTCATGGCGGCATGGTGGAGATCCGCCCCCACGTTTTTGGGTCGAATCCCGTGCAACCCGATCCCGTCATTCGCACGGTGGCGCTGAGCAGCCGGCTCGCTGAAGCGCTGCGCGCAGTCTCGGTCGCGGAGATAGCTCAAGCAGATCGCGCCAATGCCCGCATGGGGTTGGATGGTGAGGGTTACTATTTCGATGCAGAAGGTAGATGCGCCTTTGCCTGGTCCCCGGATGCCGGGAGCAGGTCTGACCGCTTAAGCAACATCTTCGACACGCTCAATACTCAGTCGCACCTGCCGACGCGGCCATTGCAGCTGCTGTGGGAAGGCCACGCCGTTGTGCGACTCAATCATTTTACCGGGAGCGCTACTATGCCCGCCTCTGACTACCTGGTGTTCATCGCCACGGGTGTTGCGATCGTTGTGGTGGGCGCTTTGCCTTTGCTGATAGCAGGGATTGCGACGTTGATTCCCACAAGGCCGTATCGGAAACTGCGCTTCGTCTTAATTGCAGGTGCGCTCAGTTATGGATTCACCTGCATAGTCGCCGTGGCCTTGCTACCCTTCTTTCTGATCGGCTCGCAAGCCGCGGCTCAACTCGATGTGGACGGACATTCGGTACTCGCACCTACGCTGGACGCTATTGTTGAATATTCGGTGTATGTGGTGCTAAACGCGCTGGTGGTGTTTGCGGTGGCCGTGCCCATTTATTTGAGGAAGAAATGGCCGACGTTGTTTGTGGCAAAGGTGCCGCGGCAAGAGATATAGGCGATGAGCTGTCAGGCGGGAATTCGGCGTCGACTAGACCTGAGCCTCGTGGAAGAGTCCCATCCCAACCCTACAGTTGTGGACGCAGAGGGCAATCCCGTCACGCAGTCAACGCTCTGATGCGGCTGCATAGTGATTCAAAGTTGCGGAAATCCTCCGCGCGCCCAAAATTCCGGATCCGTCCAAAGATCGTTAAGATCTTCGACCGTCGCCGATTGTGAGAACTTGGGCATGGACATCAAGCGATGCCGCACTTGCAGAGCAGCACCCTAGGCACCGGCACTCAGACCTGTGGCAAAAGTATAGAATTGACCGGCTCCCGCCACCCCAGTTGACCGGCCCCATTCATGGATTATGGATTATGGCGCGCAATGAGGATTCGAACCTGTAACTCACGCATTGTTTCGCGCAAGAGCGACTGCAGCGAAATCACGTGCGCGAACAACTCGCGTCTTGTATGTGTTTGCATTTACTGATTTTTAGATTGCCGCAAGATGATTCGAACACCTGACCCACGCATTGCGGGTGGTACGAAAGTGGGCACAGTGAAGTCGTGCGCAGGATCCTGGCGCCACGTATGTTATTGATTGTATTATTTTTTTGGTGCCGCAAAGAGGATTATTTGGCGCTGCGCGCCTCACCCCTTCGGGGTCGGCCTACGGCCGATCAATTCGGCTGCGCCGATTTGTCGAACCGGCTTGTTGTCTGTCAGGGGTTCGAATGAGATCGTCGAGTGATCGCTTACCGATCGGCTCATGTCGAAAATTCTGCAAATTGGTGCCGCAAAGAGGATTCGAACCCCTGACCCACGCATTACGAAAGCCAAATCGCCACTTTTTGGCTTTCCCAGCAGGGTCAATGACTTAGTCAAAATCACGCACTTTTCTCGTGTTTTACAGCCTTTGGTGACGACTATGCAGTCACACCACTTGCTATGGCTTACTACCCTGGTTTACTCTACTTGCACTTATAAGTGCTGATGCGGCGACCCGCGCATCTCGGCATCCGGCAAGAAAGAGGCTCGAACATGCGCGCAATCATCGGTGCAAACCTAATCAAGAGTAAAGAGGCGCGGCCAGGCCCGAAGCCGTTCGAGATCCGCGACACCCGCCTGCCGGGATTCATTCTGCGGGTGCAGCCGAGCGGCGCCAGGAGTTTCTATGCGCAGCACGGCCGTGGCCGGCGCACCCTCATCGGTGCCGTTGGTCACTTCACCGCCGATGAGGCTCGCGAGCGATGCGAGCAGATACTTGGCAATGTGGCGCACAGCCGCGCTCCCCTCGATGGCCTGGACGGTACCGCTGCTCTCACACTCGGTGACTTCATCGGCAAGGAGGGCGACACGGCGAACACCCTGTATAGAGTATGGCTTGCGGCCAACAAACCCAAGAGCGCAGCGACCACGCTGCAGCGGCTGGAGACCCAGTTCGGCACGTGGTATTCCCGGCCGCTGACGGACATCACCGTCGAGCGCATCGAAGCCTGGCGAACGTCACGGCTCGCGGCAGGCCGCTCCCCGCAGACCGTGTTGCGGGATGTGATGACGTTATCCGGCGTACTGAGTCGAGCCGTTCGAGCCAAGAAGCTCACAGAGAACCCGGTCCGAGATGTGGAGAAGCCCAAGCTCGACCGGACGCCGAAGGTGCGGTTTCTCGACGCCGCAGAAGAAAAGCGCCTACGTGATGCGCTGACCGAGCGCGACACCGAAATGCGTGGGGCTCGGGTCTCGGCCAATGAGTGGCGCCGGGAGCGCAAGCAGGCCCCCCTGCCCCTCCTGGACTTCGGCGACCACCTGACGCCGGCTGTGCTGGTGTCGATGAACACCGGCGTGCGCCTGGGCGAGCTGGTGTCACTGCGCTGGTCGAGCATCGACTTGAAGGGGGCGCAGCTCACCATCGAGGGCAGCACCGCCAAGAGCGAGCAGACCCGGCACGTGCCGCTCAACAGCGAGGCGCTGGACGCGCTCAAGCGGTGGCAGAAACAGAGCCCCGATTCCGAGCGTGTGTTCCCCATCGCTCGATTCAAAACCGCGTGGACCGCACTCCTGGAGCGTGCCCGGATCAAGAAGAAATTTCGGTGGCACGATGTGCGCCACCACTTTGCTTCCCGCCTAGTGCAAAAGGGCGTGCCGTTGAACACGGTGCGCGAACTGCTGGGGCACGGGTCGATGGCGATGACCTTGAGATATGCGCACCTGGCGCCGGATCAGAAGACTGACGCCGTGGCGAAGCTGGTGGGACCGTGAGCTTCCACATTCGCCGACTTGGTGAAGCCTTCGCCGTCTATGACGGCGGCGGTGCTTGCCTGAGCGGCGCCCTCTCCCTGGAGGATGCTCAGGCGCAGGTGGCCGTCCTGGTGGCGTCGGAGCGCGAGCGCAGCGCGATTGATCCCGACCAGGTCAAGCGACGCCAGACCAAAGCCGCGTACCGGCAGGTAGCGAAAGACCCCTACCTCACAATGCTCAAGAATTTCCTACCGCGCAAAGGTGAGATCGAGCGCACCACTCAGCACAGCTATGACCAGATGATGCAGGGAAAAGCGCCACCCGAACTTGAGGCGATCAACGAACAGCGCATCAAAGAAGGCCTTGAGCCCCACCCTGTTTTTAGTTTTGAGAAATGCATGTCCATCGCGGCCAGCGACGCACGTAGTGAAGTAAAGCCAACAGTACACTCCGAGTTGAATAAGACCGCGGGACAGCGGCAAGTCACGAAGGCTGCGCAGGTGAATGAGCAACGCGGCGATGCGATGCGCGCGCAAATCGCCGAGCGCTGGAATGCCCTAGTAGATGTCCCGGAGCGCAAGCGCGCTGCCTTCATCGCCCACGAGTTGAGCATCGACGTGCGTCACGTCCGGCGGCTCCGCCCCCGCTGATCTCTCGCCAGAAGCGGACATTTCGTCGCCGCTACTGATTCCCCAAAACGTTCTCGGTATATCGAATCCATGGCTATCAGTCGTGGAGGAACGTATATGGTCGCGCGCCGTGAATTGTTGGATGAAGTTGCCGCCGCCGAGCGCATCGGTATGAGCATCGCGTTTCTGCGCGCTGCCCGGTGTCGCGGCACCCTGGGGAATCGCTCTCCCGGTCCGCCCTACCTGCAGCTCGGCCGTTCCGTTCGCTACGACTGCGCCGACCTGGACAAGTGGCTGGACGCACAGCGTGTTGATCCAGCGGCCCGTAGCAAAGGGCGCGTGGTGCGCCGGGGGGTCGCCGCCTAACACTTCCAGATCCGTAACGGCGCACCGCGGCAACCACACCGCGATGCGCTCTGTCACGACCACCAACAGAGGACAACGATGCATACGATACAGGATAAATCCGCGCCCGCGAAATTCCGAGAACCGCAGAGCGCCCGAACCATGTTCAATGAGGGGCGCGAGAAGCCGCCCATCTATAAGTTGCCCGGGAAGACTCGGCCGAACTGGGCGCACAAGCCGAACGCCAAGACCACCACGGCCATGGCCGTGTCCACCGCCGTCGAGGTTACGCCGCTCCGTGCCGTCTGCTCCGGTTGCGGCACGAAGGCCTCATGCAACTGCAACGCTCCCTACGTTCCCGCCCACGTGTTCGCCACCATTGTGATCGCCAAGAACCCGGACAAGTCGAATCGAGCAATCGCGGAGCTGAGCGGAGTAGCGCTCGAAACAATTCGACGGGCACGCGCCGCAGGTGACCCGAATGGGTCAACTGAAAAGCGCATCGGCAAAGACGGTAAGAAATACTCAACGACGCAGCCCAGCACGAAGCCGGCCAAGTCTTCGAGTAATGCATCGGTCAACACCCCCGAAAGCATAGTTGAGGAATTTCGCGGGCGCGGGAGTCGACGCGTTAGCGTGCATGAGGCGCTCCACGACGTGCTGAGCGATATTGAAGTGAGTTTGGACATGAACCTACACGTCATCGAGCCGCACATCCACGCGATCGAGTCCAGCAAAGCGATTGAGTACAAGCAGTGTGCTGAAAAATGCGCGAGGCAACTCTTGAGTCTCGCCAAGCTGCTCAATCAGCGGGTGCGCCCATGACTCCCGAAGAGACGGCCGCCGCAGTCAATACCACGGTTACGCCGACGTTCGTTCGCATAGACCCGCGCCGTATTCCTCATGTCTGCACTGAGTGCCGCGCATCGGTGGATCCACAAACTGCGATGCGCCTGGACGCAATTTACGGCTTTTGCACTGCAGACGGTACAGAACATCTGGCCGCGTTGTGTCCGGCCTGCATCACGAGTCTCGACGCGGCCTCGCATCAAGAAACTTTGCGGCGCCTGTCCGTGATTCGCGCGCGGGCATTGCAATGAGCCTTTGCGCCGGATGCAGCGGTCAGCCGGGCCCGTTCGTCTGCACTCACCACGGAACCGTGATCAAGCTGTGCGCGTCGTGCCCGGCCAGATTGCTGGCGGGCGTGTCGAAAGCCGAGGTGATCAAAGCCGTGAAGAAAGCAGCATGAGTACTCTCACGCTGCGGAAGAAGGCCACGACGGTGCCGACCACTATCACCAGCACAACGTTGAAGGCTGCACCGGCGCCATTCGACGCGGATCATTTTTATTTTCTGTGGCGCCTCAACGGCAAACGGCCGACCCAGCGGCACCCGACCATTGAAGCAGCAATCACAGAGCGCGACCGGCTGATGGGGGAATATCCGGGCGCGCAGTTTCTCATTTTCGAAGCGAAGAGGATAAACGAATGAATAATAACGAGCTATTCAGCTCCGACCGCGACGGGCGCATCGTCAACGTGGTCGATGCCCTGTTCGCCATCGCCGACGCGATCAACAAAAACGCCTATGCCCTGCACCAGCTCGGCAACGGCAATGCGGCCACCGAAATGGGCGCGATTGAAGCAATGTCCATAAAGATTCACTCAGGCCAAGAAGCAATTGCCGCCGCGCTCAACGGCCTCAGTGATGGGTTCACTCAAATATCCGACTCGCTGGATGCAATCGCAACCAACACCGCAGGGGATGAGTGATGGCATTCGGTCCTCCCAAGCCCCTACCGCTAGCCGTCAATGCCGACAAGATCCCAATGTATCTGCGCCGCATTCCGAACTGGGTATTGTGGAAATATCAGCTCAAGCGCCAGAAGGATGCGACGCTGAAGTGGACTAAAGTCCCTTTTCAGCCAAACGGCCGCTGCGCCAGTCACGCTGATGTGCGGACCTGGTCATCCTTCGAGGATGTTCTCGACGCCTACCACGCTGGTGGATTCGATGGTATCGGCCTGGTCACGGCGGGCACCAGCATCGCTGCCCGGCGCCGTGACAAATTGGTGCTGATCGACCTGGACAAAGTCCGTGATCCTAAGACCGGAGTAATCGCACCCTGGGCCGCGCTGATCCTCGAGGCAGGAATCCGGGAACGGGCCTACGTCGAGCTGTCGCCGTCGGCCACGGGATTTCACATCATCGGTGAAGGTCCGCAGGGATTCATCGGCAGGAAGGCCAACGCCTGCGAGATGTATTGCAGCCTGCGCTTCTTCACCATCACCGGCGGCCTCTTGCTCAATCCGCGTCAGCGCACTCTCGGCACGCTCGATCAGACCATCAAGCTGGCGTCGGCACGGATCGGAATTCCGAAACCATCCGATAAGACACCCCCGTCGAAGAGTGGCCCCGTCGTCGTTGGCGTGCGTCCGTACGTCGATGAGTGGAGTGATGACGACATCCTGGAGATCGCGTTCAGCAAACACAACGGTGAGAAGCTGCGCCGGCTTCTGCAGGGGAATGCCAGCGATTACGGCGGCGACGCCAGCGCCGCGGACATGGCCGCCGCCACGATGCTGAGCTTTTGGTTTTGGCTCGACGCTACGGCGATCGAGCGCGTCATGCGCGCATCGGATCTTGCCCGCGACAAATGGGATACGAAGCGCGGCAATCTAACTTATTTGCAATACACCATCAATCGATCGCTCGACGGCAAAGAAGACTATTACGGCAAGCCGTCCGCGACCATCAACAATTCATGGGTGCCAGTATGAGTAGTGTTGAAGACGAACTCGCCGCACGGCGTGCAGAGAATGCGGCCAAAGAAGCCGTCACCCAAGGCAAGCACCCGGACGTGGTCGAGCGCCTGAACGCATTACACGCCGTGATCACCATCGGCGGCAAGACCTCAGTCATGACCGAGCGGGAGTCCACGCAGTTCAAAGGGAGGATCGAGCGGACGTTCTCCCAGCGTCAGGATCTTCAATTGCAGTATCTGAATGACCGGTACACATGCGGGCTCAACAAGAGCGGCAAACCGATCATCAAGACAGCAGATGCCATCTGGCTCGAATCGCCGGAGCGTCGCCAGTACGATGAGATCATTTTTGATCCGCGCTTGCCGCCCGGCGGCAATGACCAGACCCACGTTTACAACATGTTCCGCGGTTGGCCGATCAAGATGGACGCCAAATTCCTGAAGCCCGCTTCCATCATGAAAAAGTGGAAGAAGACACGAGACCATATCCATGAAGTGATCTGCCGGGGCAATCCGCTGCATACCCGGTGGGTGCTTGCCTGGATGTCCGAGCGCTTCAAGCACCCGGAAAGGCTGGCAATGGTCGCGATCGTGTTGCTTGGGGAGGAAGGTGCAGGCAAGGGCACTTTTGCGACGGATATCGTCGGCGGCTGCTACCACCCGCAACACTTCCTGCCGATCGCCAGCCAAGAGTTATTGACGGGCCGGTTCAACATGCACTTAGCCGATTCGCTCCTAGTGTTCGCTGATGAGGCGTTCTTCGCGGGCGATCCGCGAGGCACGGGACCGCTGTTCGCCATGATCACCGAGCGCACCGTGATGCATGAGGCCAAGTTCCTCAATGCCGTGCCGCTCCCCAACATGCGCGCGATCATCATGGCGAGTAACAACATGCTGGTGATTCCCGCAGGTCCACGAGCGCGACGCTTTGCTGTGTTTGAGGTCGATGAGTCGCACATCCGAGACTATCCCTACTTCCAAGCGATCCGCGATGAGCTGGCCGATGGTGGACGCGAAGAGATGCTTCGCTATTTGCTGCAGGAGGATTTCAGCGACGTCAACGTATACGACGCACCGATGACCGGGGCTCTCATGCGGCAGAAGGAATTGAACTTCTCGCCGCCGATCCGCTACTGGTTCAACCTCCTGCGCGACCGGTACGTGCCACAAACCGCCGGGCCGATTTTGGCGTGGGAAAATGAAATGCTCGTGCCCATCTCGGCGTTCGTGCGTGACTACATCGACCAGCCCTACATGCGCAAAGCGCACGAGAGCAAAATCCGCGCCGCTGAAACGGAACTCGGCATTACGTTGGCGCGATTAATTCCGAGTCGACGCAAGCGGCAATTAAGGGCAGGCGGCACGCCCACTCGTTACTGGGAATTGCCGGCGCTCTCCATGGCTCGCGCGGAATTCGGTAAGGCGATCGGCGGCGAATACACCTGGGATGACACCAAGGACGACGTCTAAGTGTCACTACTCGATTTGGGAAATTCCGCAAATCCTCCACGGTGGTGGTGCAGCTTAGCGCGGCGTTGGGGAAAAATGGCGCTCAACGTTGTGACAAACGGCCTATGTAGTGACGAGGTGGTGACACAGATTTCCCGTATTTTTCCTTTCCATAACTACTGTCACTACCTTAACTACCTATTTAGACAAAGAGATATAAAAATACTTACTCTTTCCCTAGGGATTTTTTGGGACCCTTTAGGTGGTGACACCTGGGAGGCCACCACCGTGGCGGAGGGTCCCGGTTTCCGGGCCATGCCCCCTCTCGCCGCGCGACGCAGCTTCGGCGCCATCGCGCCTTTGCATTACAAAGCGTGCACACCTGACAACAGGTCGAGCAGGCATCGCGCTTTGCCGTGCCAAGCCCACAGCAATTCACACAACCAATTTTATATAGGAGCTAAAACCCTATGAAATACGATGTTTCCTTACCGCTCGCCGCTTGGCTACTCGCCGATGCGATCATCCTCGGCGTGATCACAATCGCGTTGGTGTGGCCGTGAACGCATTCATATCATCGGTTGCGTGTCAACTAGGTAAACGCATTTTCGCCTTGTTTTTAAGGCTTTTCGTGCGTTGTTACCCAGTCGAAAACAACGTTTGCGCCGTCACTAGGTACATGTATACTTCACCTCAACGCACGTCGAGGTACTCTATACATGGTCCCGCCCAAGTCGAAATTCGTCAGTTACTACCGGGTCTCGACGCAGAAGCAGGGCCGCAGTGGTCTGGGGCTCGAAGCACAGAAGACCGCGGTCGACGATTACCTGCGCGCGAACACCGGTGTCGAGCTGGCGACCTTCACCGAGATCGAATCCGGCAAGCACAACACTCGGCCGCAGTTGCAGGCCGCGCTGCTGCGCTGTCGGCAAACCCGTGCCACGCTCCTGGTGGCCAAGCTCGATCGGCTGAGCCGCAATGCCGCGTTCTTGATGAACCTGCGGGATTCTGGCGTCCGGTTCCAGGCGCTCGACATCCCGGAGGCCAACACCCTCACCCTCGGCGTGCTGGCCGTCCTGGCGCAGCACGAGCGCGAGTTGATCAGCGCGCGCACCAAGGCGGCACTGGCGGCCCGCCGGGCACGTGGCCTGCCCATGGGCACGCCCCGGGACTTGTCGGCGTTTGCCAAGCGCGCGGGCAAGCTGGGGCGCGCGGCCAGTGCGGCGAAGGCTCGCGCGCGCGCCGCGGAGATCGCCCCGCAGATCGAGGCCGCTCGCTCCGCCGGCTGCAGCTCACTGCGCCAGGTTGCGCA
>Ga0193726_1000728_pt1 | contig 31282 bp, 27 predicted proteins | sample H2c1metaG_FD_144928 | JGI IMG/M metagenome (GOLD analysis project Ga0193726, IMG submission 144928) | Soil microbial communities from a riparian zone of the East river system, Colorado, United States - H2c1 | ecosystem: Environmental > Terrestrial > Soil > Riparian zone | place: USA: East River... | reverse complement strand
GAGCCGCATTTTCCCAGCCCATCCAGCCGGAGTAGCTCTACCGAATGGAGAGCGCTGCCCTCCGAAGGCAGAGATCGTGAGTTCGAATCTCGCCGGGTCCGCCAATTAAATCAACGGCTTAAAGAAAACTGTCGGCTCGCCATGGCAGATCGGGGAAGCGCTGGGGAAGCGGCGTGAGCGATTTCGCGCCCCCTTATCACTGGCGTTCGCCCTACGCCCTAGCTCGCTCGGATCGTGTCGTGTCCTAGCGGCACAGTCCCGTTTTACGTAGGTGAGCGTCGCCGTATTGTGCCGTCACTCGACGTCCGCTTGCATCCCGTTCTATCGGGCTTACTGGCCGTCTGCTATGCCCTTTCGGTCTTTCTCGTGACCAGCCGTCATGCGGCGGAACCTTGCGTCGCACGAAGCGCTGCCGCCTTCGACGGCCCATTACTAACACAACATCGCCGATTATCGGCGGGCTAGGCTCGCCTCGTTGTCGTTGAGCGAATGCGCCGCGGATTGCCTAAGATCGGCTACGAAACTTAACTGCAATTGGAAGCCGGCTCGTGGGAGCAAGAGGAGAAACTTCGACGGGGAAATACGATTCCAGGCTATATTGCAGAAGTATTTGGTGGGGTTTCGGCGATGTATCCGTATTGCGACGATTGGTGGTCGCGGGGGCTTCAATGCGACTAGTGCCGTTAGTTGGTTTAGTGCTGCTGCTAACGAGCGGACCCGTATTTGCGCAGCAGAATGCGCTGACGCCGGCTCAGGCAGATTGCCCGCCGGGTGAACCCGATACTTTGCAGATTAGTTGGACCCAACCCTGCGATAGCGGAGTTTGGTTGTTCGATACACAAGCGGGCTGCCGCATGTGGGACTGGCATCCCGCGCCGGAAGACTCGGTCGTATGGCGCGGCGCCTGCCATGGCCACCTCCCCAATGGACAAGGCGAGGCGCTATGGTTCGAGCATGGCCGGCCCATCGACCGCTTCATTGGAACCTTTCGCAACGGCAAGCGCGACGGCGAAGGGCACTACATCTGGAATCACAACGTTCGTTTCGACGGCAACTATGCCAACGACGTGCCGCAGGGCTATGGCATCGCGCGTATTGAAAACGAAGTTCTGGCCGGCGAATGGGACAAGGGCTGCATCAGTGCCGGCGGGAAGGTCGCAGCCATCGGCGTGCCGCGCACATCCTGCGGCCCGGATAACGGCAAGCGGCTGGAAAAAGTCGCTGAGCGCTGAGTTAGCGCTAGTGCTGGGAATGGCGCGGCGCCTTCCAGACCGCCCTCGGAAATCTTCCAGCGTAGCAACCCACCTCTACTTTGGGTGGCCAGCTTTTACTTAGCGGCGCGCCGCGTATAGCGGCGGCTAGTCCATCGTCTAGCCGCGTCCCCAAGGCGTCAGCAGGTCAGCGCCATACCGTGATCTGGCAACCTGCGACTTCATGCCGGCCGTTCTAGCTGTTCGGCCTGAAGCCAAGTCAGCGACGCGATCATCGACTTCTTCATGCCGCCTTCGATGTAGAAGATCTCGGCAGTCAGCGCTGGTCGTGTCGGAACTCTCATCGAGAGCGGCGCATGCGCAGCGTGGTGGCTCCTAGCCGTAATCGTCATGCAGAATCGCAGATCTAGACATGTCGCCATCACTGTAAAATTGGGCTGAAGCGGGAACGGGAACGAAAAGTGAAGCTCGTCGCCGCCCCAAGGACTTCCACTGAAGCCAATCCCATCGAAAGGCATCCTACCCTCCTTCCCGCTCGGCCCATTTAAAAGTGGGTACTAACGAGCGATGTTCACACAATCATCAAACCGAGACTTGGTTGCGCTCGAACAGTTCCACTAGCGACGATGGCAAATTGTCCTTCCCGGTCGAGCAGCGCTCGCGCTCCGCATTCAGCTCGCTGCTCCCGGCCTTGGGCAGTGTGTTGCTTTAGCGGTCAGCCGCCGCCGCCGAGCAAACGGTTTAGGATAAGAACCCACGTCTTCATCACGATGACACGAGCTTGGCCGCGTGCAAAGCAGGGCGACTGGAACAACGCCGCAAACCGCTGCCAGGGGTAACCCGCTTTGCGGTATATCGATGTCCGCGCCACTAAAGGCATCGACTAGTGCAGACAGCCGCGGAGTCCATCGCAGAACCGTATCGTTCCATATGGAGGAATCGACAGCGATCCCAGTTTGACACATTAGTCGGAAGGGTAGGCGCGGTGCGACGACCAGTACCTCGGTGTGCCCATGATGTCGGATGAATGACACCACGTGGCAGCTCCGCATCACGGCGACCGGCCATACCGACACGTCTGGTCCGGAGAGCTACAACATGGCGCTGTCACTGCGCCGCGCTAACGCAGTCAAGGACGCGCTGGTCCGCGAGGGCGTCCCTGCCCAGGCGATCACGGTCATCGGCAAGGGCGAGAGCCAGCTGCTCGTGCCGACCGGTGACAACGTCCGCGAGCCGCAGAACCGTCGCGTGGAGATCGTCCTCCAATAGGACCTCAAGCGTAGACATCGGGAAAGGCGGCCCTCACCGGCCGCCTTTTCTTTGCTTATCCGGTTGGACATGGTGTTGAAATCTCCGTTCACGGTTAGCTTGCGGCAGCGCTACGGGCAGGCGCGCAGTCGCCTGCCGATCCTGTTGGCGATACGGCAAAGACCGTCCTGTCGCCGTCGGGTACCCGCGGCGCTCCAGGGTAGGCGTGAGCTGAGCCGGACAGGGAGCCCGATGAACGTCAATCCTGTCGCGAGGGCAACACCGGGGTAGCGGCAAGCCCTCCCCCATCGACAGAAGCTCATTGTTTGCCATTTGCTCAGATGAGGAACCTGGGCGGCTCGCTGTCGTTGCCGTCGCCGAGGACGCAGTCGCTGGAAAACGCACCCCTGGCGACGTACCTTAAGCCCGTCCGTTGCCCCCGCTCCGGACGGGCTTCTTATTTGGGCCAGACCATGTCCAGAGTGGCACGGACTCATTCAAGGACCGTCAGCGCGGCGCCATCTTTGTGCTTGCCACAACGAGGCTGAACCCATCGGTGCTGGAAATCCGAAAGCCGGCGAGCCGTTACGCGAGACGGTCGTGAGGGAAGCAGATAGGCCGCAAGGGCATCTCGCATTCGTGGCCAAGAGCTCAAAGTTCGCCGCTCTCGTCGAACGCGGCCGCCATTCCACCGGCTCTTGCAAAGGGTCTGGCCCAAGCGCGTACTCGGCGTAGAAATTGACCGCTGGCAGGCCAATCAGGCCTTTGATTTGCGCAATGCCGAGACCTTTGTCCTTGTCGCCCCAATAGGCGGCCGAGGAAAACAGAACCACGCCTTTCGCATCCTTGATCTCGATCAAATAGCGGCAGGCGGGGTTTTAGGCATTGGATAAGCCGGATCACGCTGGAGAAAGGCGGTCACCGGTTGGTCGCAGCGCGCTTTAGAGATACTCACAAGCGCGTCCTTGCTCATTGGATGTCTGTGTGAGAACTCCACTGATGCAAAAAAGCAACAGTGCGCAGCAGCCGAGGTGCCTTGCCATGTGTGCTTCCTTCGCGACTGAAAAAGGGGAGCCTGCAACGGCTCAGTTAGTGGTGTCGTGGTTCATTTGTGATGGGAGGTTCCGCGTGCACGCCGTCAACGCTGTCGGCCGCAGGAGCGGCAGGATTATTGAAATCGAGGACATCGACACAGGCGAGCGTGTCCATGGCTCGACCCGAAGATTGGAGCGATTGGCCCAGGCGCTTCGAAGCTCTCCCAGCAAGTTGGATCAAGTCGTGCTGACGCCTGACACGACCTCTTGAAGCTTAACGTCACCGGCCTTGCGCCTACGCCCTTGGCCTTCAAAGGTGAACTTTGCACTCGGAACAACAACACACCTATCGACAACTTCTCCGCGATGAGCTGGAGCTGCTGCGCCTCCCGATCGCACTCCGTCGCTTTGCGCAAGCAATCTTCAGAGATTCCATCTGCCCCCCTTCAACGGAACGCTCCCAAGCCCACCATGACGCCAGCGAACGACCCTTACCGTGCAATCGTCAAAGGCCTTTCCACATACGAGGGGAGTAGGCGCCGCCCGCGCAACGTCAGTGTTTGCGGGCCGGTGAATGATTTGCATCGGCGTCCTGGTTGGTGCGGCGGAAAAAGGGGGCCAAGTGAGTCGAGCGCTGATACCGATCGGCGAATGGGGCAGCAGCCTCGCTAAGTGACGCTCGACGACGCCATCGCCACCCTCTATGTCCGGGAGATCAACTGCGGCTGCGAGACCTTCTGGGATGGCGGCATCAGGATCTGGATCGGCGATCGGGTGAACGGTCACAAGGTCGAGACCATCTTCAGCCGCCACCGCATGGGCGAGGCTCCGCAATGGCTGATCGACGAGGCGGCGCGGCTATACAGCTCGCTTTGGCAGCGGCTTTTCGCGCTTTGTGTCATAGCGTTCTCAGGCTCCCCGTAGATCGGCCCGCGTGGCTGTGGCGCGCCGAGCGGCGATAGCTATCGCCGTGCTACGGCCTCTTGACACGCTTCAACTTCCGAAAAAGTCGCAATGCCTGAAAAATTAGCAAAGAATCCACTTCCAGTTTTGCTTCGCGCCGCGTTCTTCGGCTGCATCATCGCTCTTGCAACTCTTGCGTGGTTACCAGAGAAGCTCATGACGCGAACTGTGCTCGGCGGACATGCTGAACACTTCATTGCATATCTGGGTACGGCAATAATTATGGGACTAACGTTCCGAAAGACTCCTCGAATTGCCGTGCAGTGCGTTCTGTTAATTATGTTTGCAGCGATTCTTGAGGCGGGACAGCTGTATTCGCCTGGTCGTCACGCCTCCTTTCAAGACTTGGCGTTCAGTTCCGCCGGCGTAGTAATTGGTGGCCTGGTTCTCTCGATGGCACGCAGCCGCGTGGTAAGTTGGCTGAAAATTAACTAGTGAAGCAAAATCCTCGTCAACTTTCGTGTGCCTGGCTGTTCTCTTTCGTGTGCCTGGCTGTTCTATCGTCCCGCTGTGACTCCTACTCTGCCCCAAACAACTCCTGCGTCGCCCGCACTTTGTCGTGAGGACGCCGGAGCAAGCTCCTACTTGACAACCCGAACAGCGCTACTTCCGGCGCGCCGCCATCTGTCGCGACGTCGCCGTTCATCTCAACACCCTCCCCTCGATCGAACAGGTACAACATTGGCTTGTCGACATCGACCCACTGGCCGCCTTCGACCTTGCGAGCGTGGGTGCTGCCGTCGGTCGAGCCCTCGTTCGCCGTACGTTCTCGCACATACCCACGAACACTGCGCTTCGAGCGAGACACCTCAAGTACACTAGCCTGTAGATGTCCGCTTGTTCTTGAGAACAGGGATTACCATTCCAAGATCCGAAACTCACTCAGTCTGCAGGGTCAGCGCGGCGTATCTTTCTTGAGTGCCAAAGACAGCCATTCGCGAGCCCTTGCTGAGATTCAGTTGTCGATGTTTGTGCCCAATCGTGCGGTTGCGGCCAGGCTTGAGGCCGCAGCGAGGAGGCTCCGCGCGACACGCTGCCAGGAGAACGTCTCGGCGCAACGTTGCTTGAAGGTCTCCAAGCGGGCGCGCAGGTGGTGCGGCTCTTCGGCCGCCACCGCTGCGACGTGCCGGCCGATCTCGCGCGCATCACTGATCCGCCGGATGAAGAAGTCATGGTCAGGGATGTCGGCGAAATCTTCCGTCACGTCGGCGAACGACAGGACAATCGCATTGTTTGCCAGATAGTAGCCGGTCTTCAACTTGTGTCCGGCCACGAAGCGGTCGGTGATCAGACCGAACCGGATGGCCGAACCGGCGCGCTCTGAGGGCAGGACATGCGGCATAAGCCCGGCCGCCCTGGGCGGCAAGTCGTCGCCGACAATCGGCAGACGATCAGCGACCGCTGCATAGTCACGCGCGAAAGCGATGACGTCGCGGCGCTTCGGAAACCAGCCGTAGCTGCCGCAAAGCAACAACTCCTGCTTCAACTTTGCGTCTTGCGCCAGCGGCACCAGGGGCGGCATGCCCGGCGGCGCGAACAGGATGGTGGTGTCCGTGGTGAGGCCGCGCAAATAGGCCTCGTCGCGGCGCGACAGAACGGCGACGGCACCGAAGCGCCCCGAGCGGTAGACTCGTTCTTCCCAACGCCGCGCTCGCCGAGCCGCGAAGGCCCCCAAAGGATTGTGCGGCACCATCGACGGCAGCGCCAGACTGGTCATGTTGTGAAGGATGGGAATAGCCGGCAGCCCCACATGCAGCAGCAATTCGTCGAACGGCTCCGTTGATACCACCGCGACGCGGTGTCGGCGGGCGGCCTGACCCAGCGCGCGGCGATTGCGCGCGGTAGCAAAGCGCGCCCGGTCGTGCGGCAGACCGCTAAGCGCGCAGTTAAACAGCTGCCCGACGCGCGACAATGGCTCGGGGAAAAAACATTCCACCCTCGCGCCTTCGGCCACGAACGCCGTGATCAACCGCTGATCGAAGACTTCATCGCCGGCGGCGGCATTTTCGGGCCCCTTCCCCACCCACAGTATGTCCAATTGTCATCCTCGCACCGAGATTCGGCGGCGACACTGACGTGAGATGCGCAACACTTACTGTGAAGGATAGAGACGACACGCGCGATATCGGCAGCGTTGATCACTTCGTCGATCACGCGAAGACCACAGAATGGCACGGCCGACGTGTCCATAATGCGCAGGCCAATCCAAACCAATAACGACTTAAAGGTCGAGCTGTAACGGGAAGGAGCTGCTGCCATGGTGCATGGCCGGGCGTCTTCGACTTATTGCCGGACAGCAAGGCAACCGACTGGCGCACACGCCACGCACTCGGCGCCGAGGGCACTTGCCGATCTAGTCGCGACGCACGCCCAGCGAGCCCGGCACGGCATTGGCCGTGTGCTCGCGCTCGAGGCCGCGGCAGCACTGCTTCTCCTTATTCTGGTCGCACCGTTAATGATCGTCATTTCTGCCGCGCTGATCGCCTGCGGCCGACACCCAATCTTCCGGCAGAAACGGGTAGGATGGCGTCAAGCCGAGTTCGTGATCCTGAAGTTCCGGACGCTCTCTCCCGATCGCTGCGCAACCGCGCCGCTACGGCCGCCGTCGCGGCTGCAATGGACCCAAGACCGCGCCTTCGCCGGCCTCTCACACCTGCTCAGACAGTCGCGGCTCGACGAGCTACCGCAGCTTGTTAACATTGTGAAAGGCGATATGGCGTTTATCGGACCGCGACCGCTGATTCCGAGTGATGTCACGGAGATGCCGGTCGGGCGCGCCACTCGCTTCGAGGTACGACCCGGGCTGACCGGACTGGCCCAAGTCTGTGGCGGCCAGGCGCTGGGGCCGGCGGAGAAGCTGCAGCTCGACCTGCGCTATATCGAGGCGCATTCACCCCGTCTCGGCCTGTGGATTCTGAGCCGGACTTGTCTTGTCCCATTCCAACAGGATCGGCCGCGTGCCGAGCTGCTGAGGACGGTGATCCACACCACTGGTCGCGATGTAACGGGTCCACATGAACCGGGTCGCTGAACCGACTGCTAAGCAGGCTGTTGCCGTGGTAACGGCTTATTTTTGGCCGGAACGGCTCGGCTGCGCTCCCTACATGACGGACCTCGCCAACCATCTGGTGGGGCACGGTCACGCCGTGGACGTGTTTACAGCCGAACCACACTATCCGCGGAAAGATCGCCGGTTCGGTGCCGATTTGCGGCGTGACAATACGCTGGACGGGCTCGTGATCCGACGCGCGCGGATATTCGACCGCTCGTCGGGCCGCCTCGGCATTCGGGTGCTGGATGATGTTCTGTTCGCGTTGCAGACCGCGGCTGCTGTCGCTGCCACAAGGCGTAACTGGCGCACGGTCCTCGTACTGGCACCGACGGTTCTGGCCGTGCCGGCGATGCGGCTGATGCGGCCGCGCGGGCGCCTCGTCGCTGCCGTATACGATATTGAGAGCGGCCTGGCGCGCGCCACCGGGCTGGTGCGCCGCCAGTTTGCCGCCCGGCTGTTCGACGCTGTCGAGCGTTGGTGCCTCAACCAGGCTGACGCCGTCCTGGTCCTCACGCCGCAGATGCAGACTGCGCTTGCCGCTATCGGCGTAGCGCGGCCGGTGCACGTCGTGCCGATCTGGCCGCTGGTCGAGCCGCGGGCGCGGCACAGCCGCGACCCGTCCACCAGAACGCTGATGTACAGCGGTGGCCTGACGCGCCGCCACGGCGCGCATCTGCTGGCGCCGTTGTGGCACCACCTGCGCGGGCAGGTGCTGGATTGCCGCCTTATTGTCCAAGGCGACGGCGCGGAGCGCGACTCCATCGTGCGCGAGCTGTGCGCTGCAGGTGGCCATGTCATCGTGAGGCCGAGCGTTGACCGCAATGCCTTGGCGCCGAGCCTGGCGGAGGCCGATCTGCAGCTCGTGCTCCAGGCAGGGTCAGCCGCCGCCTTTACCATGCCGTCGAAGGCTTTGACTTGTCTTGCCGCCGGTGTGCCGTTTCTGACCAACGCGCCTGCCGGCTCAGCCCTCGCCGATGTGGCCATGACGAGCGGTGGCGGGCGCGTCGTTCCTGATGGCGAGGCGCCGGCGTTGGCCACCGCTGCGGTATCGTTGCTTATTGCTCCGCAAGAGCTACGTGCCATGGCGGCGCGCGGCCTTGACTATGTGCGGCACCATCACGACCCTTCCCGCCTGCTGCGCCGCTACGAAGCGCTGCTCTTCGCGTCACTGCAGCCCGGCGCGGTGAATAGCGCGCGGCCGCTCGCGCCAAAGGCGACGGCCGAGCCATGAGCAACCAAATGCACAGCGCGCTCGTCACCGGCGCGTCGGGCGGTATCGGCATCGAGATTTGCAAGCTGCTCGTCGAGCGCGGACTTTCCGTTGTGGCGGCGGCGAGAGACCGGTCGCGCCTCGAGGATGCCACAGGCGCCATTGCGGGCGTGTGTGCCGTGCCGTGCGATCTCACGTCTGACGGCGATGTCGAGCAACTGATAGCGCGATGGCCGCGCGTCGACATCCTGGTTAACTGCGCCGGCATCATGAGCGTGGGCCCGCTGTCCGAGCGAGGCTGGCACGATCTGAGCCGCGAGATCACTCTTAACGCGATCGTGGTCGCACGGCTCTGCCATCACTACGGGGCGGCCATGATCGCGGCGGGCCAAGGGCGCATCCTTAATTTTGCCTCCACGGCCGCGGCCCGCCCGGCACCACTGCTTGCCTCCTATGCTGCCAGCAAGGCGTTTGTACTGCACCTGTCGCAGTCGCTGGCGGCAGAGTGGTGCACTTCGGGCGTCCGCGTGACCTGCTGCTTGCCGGGCCCAGTGGCGACCAGCTTCGCGGCGCGCGGCGGCCTCACCCAGCGCCGTGGCGGCAGCGATCCGGCAAAAGTCGCCCGCGCCGCGCTCACCGCTTCCGACCGAGGGCGCGTGCTGTGCTTTCCCAATGCCGGCGCGCGGCTGCGCTATGCCGCCTTCAAGGTTGCTCCGCCTCAAATCGTGGCTTGCCTCGCCGGCGCGCGTTATCGGCAGGCGACCCGATGATGTTCATCGACTTCCTTGGTCTGCGCTTTCTGGTGACCCACGAGGCAACAGCGGCCGACTGGCTGCTTGGCCTGGCCCGCCGGGAAGCGGCGTCGCCGACGCTGGTGTGTCACGGCAACTGCTACAACATCTACTGCTACTCACAGCAGCAAGGGCTCTCCGAAGCGCTCTATCGGCGCACCGAAGTGCTGTTCGAAGGCATTGCACTCAAGACGGCAGCGTTGATCGTCCGCGGCGCCTGGCTTCCGGATGTCAACGCCACCGATCTGTTCCCGCTGGTGATGCGCAGCGCACCCACGGACCTGCGCGTGTTTCTGCTCGGCAGTCGGCCCGAGGTGCTCGCCCGCGCACGGGGAATCATCGAGTCGCGCTGGCCTCACGTCCGCGTCATCGGCGCCGAAGCCGGATATTTCGAAACCGCCGAGGCCGAGCGCATCCTCGCGCGCATTAACGATGGTCGACCCGACATTCTGCTCCTCGGCCTCGGTTGCCCCTATCAGGAGCAGCTGGCGCTCGCCTGGGCGGAACGGCTGCAAGTGCGCGTGGTGTGGACCGTGGGCGGGCTGTTCGACACGCTCTCGGGCGTCAAGAAGCGGGCGCCGCGCTGGATGCGACGGGCGCGCCTCGAATGGCTCTTCCGGCTGGGATGCGAGCCACGGCGTCTTTGGCGGCGCACCTTCGTCGCAGTCCCATGGCTGGCACTCAGGATGCTCAAGCAGAAGATCGGCTCTACATGACTCCGGCTTTCGCCATGCCGCCCCGAACCGGCCGCGGTGTCCCGCTGCTTGTGACCGTCGACGTGGAGATCGCCCATGATCGCGACGTCGCGCTCCAGCGCGCGGTACTCGAACGCCTGGCGATCGAGTGGGCTGGGCTACCCGCGACCTGGTTCTGCACCGCCGCGGCTGCCGAGGCATTCTCGCCGCCATTGCGCGCCTTGGCACGAGGGGGCCACGCGATCGGCTGCCACGGCCTCGACCATGGCGCCTGGGAGGATTACCGGCGGCTCGACCGTCAGACTGCCGGCGCCGCGCTGCGCGTCGCGACCGATCGCATCGAACGTGCCCTTGGCGTGCGGCCGGTCCTGTTCCGCGGTCCGCGCATGACGACGTCGGCGGCGACCCAAGACATTCTGGTCGGACTCGGTTACCTCGCCGATTTCTCGGTCTCGGCCCATCGCTTTGACCCGTTCGCCGCGAGTGCCTACCAGTTTCAATGGCTGCGCGTGCCGCCGACACCCTATCGGCCGTCAACAGCCAACCCGTTCCGGCCCGGCCACCGACCGCTGGTCGTGGTGCCGCTATCCGGCCGCGGCGCGCCGTTCGTCTCGGGCATGCTGTACATCGTGGGACAGCAAGCCATGCGCCGATTCGGCAGATCGCTGGCCGCGCATGCGGCGCGTGCCGACGCGCCGCTCGTCTATCTATTTCACAGCTACGAGTTCACCGGCCTTGCGACGGCCGACCACCGGCCGTGGCATCACCGGCTCTATCGCCGTGACCCCGAGGAGCGCTATCGGCTCAACGCCGCGCTCCTGCGGTGGCTGCTCGGCGATCTCGGCCTCGAAGCGAGCTCGGCTACGCAATACCTGTCAGCGAGAGGAGCGCGATATGGCTACGATGCTGGGCCCACAGGCGACACAGTCCACCACCCTGCGGAATGACGATGCTGCCGCTTTGGCGGTCTCGGCGGCCACTAGCACGCCGCGGGAGCGGCCGGTATCTCGCGCACGGGCCGCGCTCTACGGCAGCGTCACCGAGGCGCTGGCGCGTGCGCTGCGCACACCACAATATCTCATACTCTTCGTCAGCGACCGCTGCTGGATGCGTTGCGCCCATTGCTGGTTCAACGAGGCTTGGAAGGAGCGAGAGCTGACCCAGCCACCGCTCGCCTTCGAGGAGTACGAGCAACTTGCCCGCTCGATCAAGCAGCTGCATTTCCTCAGCCTGACCGGCGGCGAGGCGTTCCAGCGCGACGACATCGTCGAGCTGGCGACCATGTTCCGCAAGACCTGCCGGCTTGGGCGCTATCAGATCCCGACCTCGGGCTATCGCACGGCACGCATCGTCGAGGCGGCCGAGCGGTTGCTGCTCGCCAATCCTGACACGCCATTTCGCGTCGACGTGTCCCTGGACGGCGTGCAGGCCGTGCACAACGGTATTCGTCGCATCTCCGATGGCTTTGACCGGGCGGTCGCGACCATTAAGGCACTCAACGGCTTAAAGCGACGCTATGCGCATTTCGACGTCGGCGTCATCACGACGATATCGCGCGCCAACCAGGCGACCGTGCGCGAGATCTCCGCCTTCGTCGAGGAGATCCATCCCGACGGCGAGTGGATGGTCAACATCGCACGCGGCGGCGGCCGCGATCCGACCGCGACCGAGGTCGACCCCGCGGCCTATCGCCTCGCGCACGAGCTGATCGAGGCGCGCATCGCCCGCGGCGCCTACAAGGGCCACGGCGGGCATTGGGGTGCCAAATGGTTGTCAGCCAAGAACGCCGCGCGTCGCGACATCATCTTCGAAATTATCAATGGTAAGAGGCCGGGCGGCGGCTGTGCGGCGGGCTCACTGGGCGGCGTCGTCTATTCCGACGGCTCGGTCAAGGTATGCGAGATGCTGGACACGCCGCTCGGCAACTTGCGCGATCACAACTACGACCTCGCACATATCTGGGCTGGCGCCGTTGCGCGGCGCATGCGAAGCGAGATCCAGACGACCGGTTGCCAGTGCACGCAGGAATGCTTCCTCTCGGTCAGCATGCTGATCCAGCCCGACGCCTGGCGCCGCATGGCCGCCGCGCGTCGGCGACTCGCGGGCGGAGTGACATGAGGCAACGCTAGGGGAGACGTGAAGGTACGAACTCGACCGGCTAATTGCCCTCCGGTGGCAACATGTCAGAAAGAGCCTTGCCAGCGCACATCGCGCCCAACCTCACCGCGGCGCAAGGGGCCGCGGTTGGCAAATTCCGCGGACGCGCCATCCGGAGCGACACAAGTCGCATTGACGGGCTGGACATGGCGTTGATCTGCCTGTTCCTAGCCGGCGTCTATACCCATTACACAATCCAGGTCTCGGCCACGGTGCCCTTCCCCTCAGCGCCCGCCGGCGTCGCCGGAATGATTCTCCTTTGGCGGCGACGCGACCAGATCAAGCCTATGGCCTTCGCTGGCTTCATCGCCGTCGTGCTGCTTTACCTGCTGTCGATTTTCGCGCCGACCGATATCCGGTTCCTGCCCCGGCGAACCAATGGCTTCATCCAGCTCACTTACTCGCTCACCATCGGCTACGCGCTGTTCCTGACGGTTACACAAGCGAACCGCAGCCAGATCGCCGGATTGTTCTTGGGCTCGGCCTTGGTGATTCTCGTCGGTTGCCTCCTCGAGGGGCATGCGGGCCTGCGGCCGCTGAGCGATGCGGCTCGCAACGTCCTCTACAAATCAGGCATCTACGAGGCCGATATGCGCGATGTGTTATATTACAAGCGTGTCAGGCCGAAGTTCTTCGCCTCGGAACCCTCCAGCGTCACCTTTTGCTACACGCTGTTCACCTTCCTGTGGATGGTGGTGAGCACCTGGCGCTGGAAGCTGGTGGCGTATGTCGGCCTTGTCGGGCTCGGCCTGTTCGCCATGCCGGGAGCGACGCTATTGCTAATGCTGCTCCTGATCGTTCCCTACTTGCTTTTCCTGGCAAGCCGCCGTGCAGGCCGGCTGGATGCCGGGCGTCTGCTGATGGTCGCATGCGTCGCCGTAATCTTCTTCGGCGCCTTCGTCGTGCTGGCGCAGTCACTACTTGCCGTGCGGCTCGAAGCGGTCAAGTCGGGCGATGATCCCAGTTTTTTCTACAGGATCCAGGGGCCCGCGCTGGCAGGCCTCGACGTCATGGCTCATTACCCGATCGCCGGCGCCGGCCTCTCGGGCGAGCCGTTCATCGAAAAGGAGATCACGAACGTCTATTTGCGCTCACCCTTCTACTCCGCGCATTGGCAGGTCGTGTCACCGGCAACCGAGCTGGTGATCAACTATTTCTGGGAGCACTGGATCTTTCTCGGGCTGGTTTGGGGATTGATCATGATGGCCGCCCTGACGGTATGGTTGCGGGCGCTTGGCGTGCCCAGCTCCGCCTTCTGCTGGATGGTCTGGGCCATCCTCGGCCAGGCGTCAGGCGCCTATGTCGGGCCGGCGTGCTGGGCCGTGCTGTTGCTCGCCGGCGCAGCCGCGGTGCTGCATCAGCGCCAGGAACCTCAAAAAGACCCTCGAAGAAGAGACATTCCGCGCCGCCTCGCTCGGCAGCCGCATCGAGACGATGCGGCGCAGGCTGGCGACGAGCTACCCGCCGACGACCACGCGCGCTGAGCGCTGGCGGCCTTCCTCGGAAGCGTACCGTGCATCTGACCCACAAGAAGCTGCAGCGCCTGTACGTCGAGGAGCGGCTACAGGTTCGCCGGCATATCGGGCGCAAGCGGGCTGTGCTGACGCGTGTGCCGCTGACTGCGGCCCTTGGTCCGAACCAGCGTTGGTCGATGGACTTCGTACATGACACCCTGGTCGACGGTCGGAGGTTCCGCATCCTGGCGGTGGTCGACGACTACACCCGAGAGAACCTATGCTTGGTAGCCGACTCCTCGTTGCCGGGTGACCGCGTGATCCGCGAGCTGGAAGCTGTGATCGCCCGACGAGGTCTGCTCCGACAATGCGTCTTCGACAATGGGCCCGAGTTCACCGGTCTGGCGATGCTGCGCTGGGCACAAAGCCTTCGCCTCGACTGGCACTACATCGATCCCGGCAAGCCGCAGCAGAACGCCTTCGTCGAAAGTGTCAATGGCCGCCTGCGCGACGAGTTCCTGAACGAGACGATGTTCACCTCGCTCACCCAGGCTCGCGTCGAGCTCGAGGAGTGGCGGCGCGATTACAACAGCGAACGACCGCACAGCGCGCTTGGCTACCTGACGCCGATCGCTTATACGGCTCGCAACGCCTCTGCTCCGCGACAGGCCGGGCTGCCTTCGCGTCGGAAATTTATCGCTTCAAAGCGATTGATCGATTAGCCGATCGAAGAGCCCAGCCTTCATAGCAGCGGCAGCCAGCAGGTCGCCACTCCATATGTGCACGCGTTCGCCGCCATTCGCTCTAAGTGCACCCTGAGGACTAGCTGCCAGCCTTCGTGCGCCTGGCTCTTAATTGTAGGCCTCACATACCTCGCGTTGGGCATCGATCGAGTTGAAGGTCTTGTCAAGTCCCTCTTCCGAAGACTTGCGTGTGTAAACCGCGCATCGGCGCGACCGCCGTATTACCGGCGAGGCCTTCGCAGGCCGAAGAACGCAGGCCCCGACCATTTCGTGCCGGTAATGCGCTGAGAGATCTCCGAGAGCGACTGATAGTGCTCTCCGGAATATTCGAAGCCGTCTTCCGGAATGCTAGCCTGATGAGTAATGCCCTTCCATTCTCGCGTAAGGATGGTGCCGGGCTTGAGGCTTTGGCTCGCTTGCGGGGGTGTAGTTTGGGTCGGCCGAGAACGCCTTATGAAATTTGCTAAGGCGTCGGCGAACATCTGGTCGCAAGCCGCCATACACGCGGACCTACAATTCGTTTGCCAGGCGCCTACGCAAGAGATCGGCTCTGGTGTTGGGAACAACGCCGAGCCTTTCTCTCCACAATATTCGGAGTCTGTTGAGGGGCAGCTCCTCCAACCGGAAAATCTCGGCTTCAACGGCCGGATCTGGGACGAAAAGCATGAACTGGCCTATGGCACGATCCTGTAGATCCTTTCTTTGCCTTCGGCTCTTTGCCTTCGGCTTTTTCGTCATCGATCTTTAATCCCCGCTTCTTCCTTGGGCTGCCAAAAATGGCAGCTCGACGCTGTACGGCTGCCAGTCCAACTCACTTGCTGCGCAATCGTGGCTCCCTCAGGTCGGCGCAGCAGAGCTTCGAGCCGGCTCAGTTTGGCGGTCGAAGCCCTGGCTTTTTTCGGATTCTTCGTGCCTTTGCCTCCCCTGGCGGCGGCTTTGGGGGACGACGTTCCTACCTTCATAGTGCTGCTCCGCAGTTTGGGTGCCGGACGATCCGCTCCCCATGCAGGCTTGCAGCGGGACTATTCTCAAGTCTTAGCCCGGATCATGGGATTGCTAAGATCGGGGCTGGACGATCATTTCCACTGGATTAGGCTTAGAGGAGTGCCTTGCAAAGGTCGCCCAGCGCCGCTAAATCAGCCCGTCGTAAGCGTCGGCGCCCGCGTGGGGGATAGTTTAACGGTAGAACAACCGGCTCTGACCCGGTTAGTCTAGGTTCGAATCCTGGTCCCCCAGCCAGCCACCCGTACGAACTTCTCTCCCCCGTGCGAGCGGCTAGAATTTCATCCGAAATTTCCGACAGTTGTTCCCCGTAACGCGTCAGTCCGAGCGTCGATTGGCACGCCAGTTTCGGGGCTCGGGAGACGGCGATCCGGTAGAGGCGCCGGCCGTTGTCCGTCTTTTCGCTGGTGATGGTCAGACCCTGCTTCTTCTTCAGTGCCCCCGACATCGCGCCCCGCACACTGTGCGTCTGCCAGTCCAGCGACTTGCTGATCTGTTCGACGGTCGCGCCGTCGGGCCGCCGCAACATGGCTTCGAGCTGGGCGAGCTTGGTCTTGGACTTGGACACCGCCTGCTTGCGGACCTTGGCGCTCGTGACAGCCGCTTCTGTAGAAACGCTCTTCTTTTTGCTCATCATGGACTCCTTCGCGTTGCATCTGGCCGGCGTCGTTGCCGGCGCCCAAAGCATTCGCTTCCGGTGCCCACACGTTCAAGTCGAAGCGCAGATCACGCCATTGCGATCTTCCCGGCCCCACCAGCCATTCCATGGCTGGCATCAGGGCGTGAATCGGTCCGGTCTCTTACTTCGCGCTATGCCGAATTATTGTCTCGCCGGCATCTCAGTGCTTTTGTCGTGTTCTGCACGGAGTTGGCAGTTTGCCACTCAGTGGCCGGACCCGATGAATGAAAACCAGCACTAACGAGGTTGCGTCGACTTCTAACGATGGCTGCGCGATGCGACCAACCGGACTAAGCCCGCGCCGTAGTCCGCAAGGGTTGCCTTGAACTTCGCGCGAAGGATCGTCACGGGATAGCGGCAGACGCCGAAGGCGGCTCCGGGAAGCGCCTCGAAAATTCAGGGTAGCGCTCAGGCATGTGCTTCATTGGCCCTGCAGCAGGCAATGATCGTTTCGTTCCTGTTCAAGCCGGAGAGAAGCTGGACCAGCGTACGCTCATCGGCCTTCATGTCCGGAAACACGACCTCCGGCGGCACAAAAATAGCAATGTCAGCATCGGGGGGACGGGATGATCTCATGAGTGCGGCCACCAAAGCAGGCTCTCTTCCGCTTCGACCTGCGCTCGCAGCCCGCGCCCGCGCGGCGCGTTCTCGGGATCAGGAACGTCGCTGTCACCTATGAACGAAGGACGCCTACTGCTCTTTTTCATCATCGAATTTCATATGCCGTACGGTCCACCACTCCATCTTGTAGAAGATCCCGGTCGCCTGCCGGATCGAGAGGCCGAAGTTTCCGGCCATGCGCCGGAAGTCGCCTGCATCGGCCATTCTGTCCGCTTCAAGCCCGAACTCGCGCCGCGCTTCATCGCATAGCTCCGTGCCCCAGAAATCGTTGTGCGTCATGCCTTTCACGGCCGTATACACTTCCCAGACGGCGACCAGGCGCGGCATGTCTTCAAGCCTGAGCGTGAATACCGCGCTCTCATGCGGCTAAGTTGCCACCAGTCATCGCCTTCCCAGATTTCAATGTTGGCTTCGCGCGCCCTGCCCTCGATCCATTCCGCGATCTTCTCTATTGCTCCCATCTTCAGACCCTTCCTGCGCGGCAGCGGCGAGCCTAGAGCTTCCAGCCTTCCGCCTTGATCAGACCGAGAAAGTTGTTGTGGGGAACGCCCTCTTCCTTGCAGACCCATGGAATTTTGGGATTTTCCTTACTGCCGGGATTCTCACCGCTGATGACGGTCAACGGCGGATTGGCGGCAGTAACGGCGAGGCCGATCACGAAAGGATCGGCGCCGTTGATGCCCTTCTCCGGCTTGTCTTCGTTGAAATACTTGTTCACGAGATAGCCGACCTGGTCCTGCACTTCGTCGCCGTCCTCGATGAAGAATCCCTGCTGGGCTTTCGCCCACTTGGCAAGGTCATCATCCTGGCGTTCCAGCTCATCGAGCACTGCCCTGCTCGAGCGCAGGTCACCTGCGGCGATCAGCGCTTCCATGTGCGTCAGCAGTGTCGGAAAGCTCTCGGGCGGATAGAAGCGGACCCACCAGTCGATCAGCGCGCTCGTATCGATGACGTATTTCACAGAGCCGGCGCCGTCCCTTCACCGCGGAGGAGCCGTTCGACCCGCGGCAGGTGCTTTGCGCGTACGCCCAGATACTGCGCCGCATCGCTGAGCGGGATGCGGTCCTGATGGTAGGTCTCGACCACGAGATTCGTAAACGCTTCGCCGTAGTTGCTTACCGCCTCCTGCGGCATGTTCCGCATGAACTTCTCGGGCGGCGGCTTCTCTTCCTCTTCCCGCTTGTATTGGCCCATGAAGGCGACATGGCGCGCGCCGTAATAGGCCTGAGATGCCCTGCCCAAAATCAGCAGGCGGCGCAGCACGACCTCACGGCTCACGCCGTAGATGCGGCCGAGCGCCGTCAGTTCCTCATCACTCCATAGATGATGGTTGCCCTCGCCCCTTCCCACGACGATCGGCTCGCGCAGCAGCTCATCGCGCGGCACAAGCGCAACGCCCGCAGCGTGGTTGCAGAAAATCTCGATGCGGCTTTCCGCAGGGGGACGCAGCGCGTCTTCATCGAAATCGCAAAGCCCCGATTCATGCAAAAGCAGATGGATGAACTCATGCAGCAGAGAGAATATCCGCCCGTGCACGCGATCCTTCTTGTTGACCGCGATGACAGGAAGCGTGTCTTCTGCGATGGAAAAACCGCGCATTTCGCCGACGCCGACGCCGACCGCCTGGAACACCAGCACGCCCGTTCCTTCAATCGCGCGCCGCCAGCCGTTATAGGCCTTGCGGTCATCGCGCCACTGCCTTGCCAGCTCGTAGTTCACGCCCAGCACGTCGCGCGCCTTGGCGCCCGCAATTTCAGGGCCGTCAAAAAGCGATACACGGTGCGTGAATTTCGGCGCTGCCATTCCCAACTCTTCCAGCAGCGAGAGCGCGACCGTGCGGCGCCGGTAGGCGCTCATGATCTCAAGGCGCAGCGAGGGAGAGTAGACCTGCGCGACTTCTCCCGGGAGCCGCCGGAAATCGTGCATGATCGGAGCACCGCGCGGCGGCTTTGAAAGATAAAAGATGCTGAGCGGCTGGCGGTAGGATTTCGCCAGCATGCGCAGTTGGTTTATCGTTGGGCGGTCTTCTCCGTGCGGATCTTCCCACGCGGCAACGCGCCCGGGATCGACGGCAGCCTTCTTGGCCGCGTCCTCGACCGTGAATCCGGCCGTGACGCGTGCCCATTCCAGCAGTTCCGCCTTAACTTTTGCGCGCACAGATGCCATGAGGCTTCCTGCTCCTCCTCGCCCGATTCTACATGAGATTGCTTAACAAAGGCAGCGGGTGGCGCTTTTCATAATCTGCCAAGCGTTTTTTGGAGGGGAAAAGCCTTTCCCCTGGCCTCAGCTTCCCGCCTGCGGCGGGTGATCTTCGGCACACCCTTTTCTAGCGGGCGCAGCCCGCAACGCCCGAGCCGGCGGCGCAGCACGATCCAACCGAAACCTGCTAACGCTACGAGATTGAAAAGGACGGGGCGAGCAACCCGACAACGCTCCGCGTTGCGGCGCTCACACCACGGCAACGCCATGTAAGGGGCCTCAGCAGCGATCAATCGCGGCGGGAACTCGGGGTTTGCGGCAGAACCCATCGACGACTGCGGCGTGGCATCAATCCTTCCTCCGGGAGCGGTTGGCGCGTCTTCGGCGCCGGTAGCGAGGCCGCCAACGTGGTGACCTTGGTGCCGTCTAGCTGAAAGGCCCGCTGACTCGCCCAGCCAGGGTAGCTGCCGGTTGCTTTAGCCTTCACGACAGCGGCGCATCCCTGGCCAACGCCAGATGCGGCCGAACGTGGCTGTAGTAGGCAGCATGGACCTTGAGGACTTGGCGCAAATGGTCCTCGCCAAAGATCACGATGTGATCCAGGCACTCCCGACGGATCGAGTCAATCAGCCTCTCGGCGTGTCCGTTCTGCCATCGTTGCTACGGGCTTGGTCCGAGCCTACGGCCAGATGGCGTCTAACAACTGAGCCTGCCTTGCACCGCAGTTAGGACTCGCCATCGCGCCTCAGACTTGTGACCCATCCGCTGTGTCTAAGACCTTGGCCGGACGTGCGCGGATGGCCGAACTTCTAAAGGAAATTTGGCCCCACTCGGCAGGGACGAAAGCACGCACCGCATTGCCATTCTGTTGCTTGGTGCGACCCTCGCCGCTTGCACCGCCGAGCCCACGTCCGGGACCGACCGACGGCGCCTCACGCCTTTAGCGTCAGCGCAGCGTTGCTGAGTTCGGCATCGCGAACCAATTTGCCGTTTTTTTGACAGACACGTAGTGCCTCCCAATGCGTTCGAAGGCGGTGTGGCCGGGGGAGATATTGGTCGGTGTCGTTAAGAGCTGGGAGCTTCACGCTCCTGTGAGCTAGGTCTCACGTAGAGACGATTGTAATATGCCAACCTACCATGTGACGTACCGGAGGCGCTCTTCAGATGCAGAGGAAGAAGATGCTTAGCAGGGCAGTGTGGCAGCGTAGTGCATTCTTGGCATTCCGCACGGCACAGTTCGCTCTCGTTGTTGTCTTCCTAGTCATTGGTGTATCAACACCGCCTCTCGTAGCTTACGCCCAAGCTGGCTTCGAAGACGACCGCGTCATGATCCAAGGCTTCTATTGGGAATCTAGCCGCCATGGGTATCAACAGAAGTTTCCTCAGTTCGGCTCAGAGCACTGGTACGCGATCATAGCCAGAGAAGCCCCCAAGATACGAGCGGCGCGCTTCGACCTTATCTGGCTGCCGCCCCCCTCGTTCGCCGGCGGCTTCAGTGCTGGCTATGACCCAAGGGAATACTTTGTTCTGGATAACAGCTATGGAACCTTCATGGAGCAGCGAGACGCACTGGAGGCTCTCCTGACAAATGGCGTCGAACCGATCGCGGATATCGTAATCAACCACCGCAACGGGAGCCTCCGTTGGACGGACTTCAACAACCCAGCCTGGGGAACGTGGTCGATCACGCGGGATGACGAAGCATTCAGCAACCCGAATTCGGAAGTATTTAACATCCCTGTGTCCCAACGCGGCGCTCCGGAGGAGAGTCCGGCGTATCGCACGTCAGGTGACTTCGCGTATGATGCGTTTCGGGACCTCGACCACACCAATCAGCAGGTTCGCCGGGACCTCATCCGTTACCTTCTGCAGCTGAAAAGTTTAGGGTATCGAGGTTGGCGATATGACATGGTACACGGCTACAATGCGAAGTGGATCGCGGTGTACAACAGGGCTACCGACCCGACCTTCGTCGTTGGCGAGTACGACTGGGACAAGCAAGACCAGCAGCGTGGATGGGTCTGGTTCACCGCGACAAGTCCAGGCGATCTCAAGACCTCCAGCAACGTATTCGATTTCTCGACCTTCTTTACCTTGAAGGACAATAAAGGACGTTACGATGCCTGGTATGGGTTTGGTCAGGGTGTCGGCATGGTCGGAGACGATACCGATGGCTTGCCTTGGAAGAACCGGTCGGTCACGTTCGTCGAGAACCACGACACTGGGTTTCGTACGAATGAAGACGGCACGCCCCAAGATGGCCATGGCCAGGACAACTTCGCCAACGGGTGGGAGGTCGAACAAGCCTATGCACAGATCCTTACCCATCCCGGGATCCCGACCGTATATTGGAAGCACTACTTTGACTGGGGTCCGGATCTGCAAAACAATATCGGTGCCCTGATCAATGCTCGCAAGGCCGCAGGCGTCCACGCAGGCAGTGCCCTATATCTCCAGGAAAACGCACGTCGAAGCGGCGTCTATGCTGCCAGAGTTGTGGGCCATAACGGAGACCTATACGTTCGGATCGGCGGTGATGACGTGAAATGGCAGCCGTCGAGCTCCGGCTACTCCAATTATCGAGAATATGCAGCGGGAACCGGATGGAAGGTCTGGGTCAGTCTCCCGGGGAATCCGGACGTTCAACAAATGCCCACCCGAGCAGCCTTTGCCGTTCCGGCCTACCAACTGCCTGATGCGATATCCGTCCCCGATAACCTGTTGGAATAGAAGAAGCAGGCTGCCGACGCCTGCCTCACGAGATCAGCGAGCCGGTACGCCGATCCGTGACCTCCTTCCGGCCGGTTTTGGCGGCGCGTTCGGCGGCGTGCTTGTCGATCATGCGCTGGGCCGCCTCTTGGCGCTGACGCGAAAGCGTGTCGCGGTTGCGCGTCACCCAGTCGTAGGACTCGTCGCGAGCGACGTTGCTGCCGTCGAAGGCCGGCATGACGTAGCGCGCATAGAGCTCGTAGGAGCGCTTCGTCGCCTCCCAGTCCGCGATGTTGTTGGCCATGTGCAGCATGACCCCGAACTCGCCTTGCTTGGCCTGAAGCTTGCGGATCTGGGCAATGGCGTCGTCGGGCGTGCCGACGACGCCGATGTTGACCCTCATCCAGTAGTCGACGATGTCCTCGCCCGGCGGCACGTTGAAGCGGGGCATGTTGTTGTTGATGTAGTCGACATAGGCCTGCATGCCGAAGCGCACGTTCTCGCGCGCCTTGTCGCGCGTCTCGGCGATATGGAAAGGCGCCACCAGGCGCAGCCGCCTGGGGTCCATGGTGCGCCCGTGCTCGGCGGCGAACTCGCAAGCGGTCTGCCAGTTGGTGGTGAGCGCGTCGAAGCCGGTGGTCTCGGCCGCAGCGACGCACAGCATGCCGAGATCGTAGCGGCCAGCCAGCCGGCCGCCCGACGGCGTGACGGCGCTGGCGACCGCGACCTCGGGAAACGGGTCACTGTAGGGAAGAAGGTGCACGCGCGCCTCCTTCAGCGAGTACCAGTCGGTCTTCTCGGTGACGACCTCGCCGCGGAATAGGCGCAGGATCAGGTCGAGCGCCTGCTCCATGCGGTCGCGCTGGGTGTTGGGATCGATGTCGAGCATCATCGCGTCCGACGCCAGCAGGCCGGGCCCGGCACCGAACATGACGCGGCCGCGCGTCTGATGGTCGAGCTGTATGATGCGGTTCGCGACCATCAGGGGGTTATGGTAGGGCAACGAGATGACGCCGGTGCCGAGCCGGATGTGCTTGGTGCGCTCGGCAACGGCGGCGATGAACAGCTCCGGCGAGGAGATGGTCTCGAATCCTGCCGAGTGATGCTCACCAATCCAGGCCTCGTGGTAACCGAGCCGGTCGAGCCATTCGATGAGCTCGAGGTCGCGATGCAGCACATTGTGCGGATTCTCGCTCAGGGCGTGGAACGGCGGCAGGAAAATCCCATGTTTCATGCGCATTGATTCCTCCGTTCGCTGCTGCCTGCGCTCAGTCTATCGAGGTGGCGGCAAGGGTCCATCCCGCTCCCGCATCGCCAGGCGATGCGATCTTTGCGCCTCCATTGCTCACACGCCGTCGCCTCACCACTGCAGCCACGCAAGCGCGTCAGCCGAGCTGGCTGTCACCCGTGGCCAATGTAGTCCATGCGCCCGCCATCGACCGTCAGCACCTGGGCCGTGACGAAGCCGGCATCCGGCTCGACCAGGAAAGCCACGGCGGTGGCAACGTCCTCCGGCGCGCCAACCCGACCGACCATGGTGCGCTCGCGCATTGACGCCACGCGTTGCGTGAACGGCTCCTCGCTTGCACCGCGTCGCGCCATATCGGTGACGATCCAGCCGGGACAAACCGCATTCACCGTGATCCCGGACCGTCCGAGTTCCATCGCGAACCGTCGCGCCAGGATCAATACTTCCGACTTCGTCGCGGCGTAGAACGTCGTGCCCGGGAGCGCCGTGCCGATGGCGGCGTTGGACGCAATATTGACGATCCGGCCGTAGTTGCGCCCCTTCATTCCGATCATGGCCGCCCGCACGGTGTGGATCACCCCGTTTACGTTCACTGCACGCATGCGCTCAAGCTGAGACGCATCGTAGGTCTCCAACGTGCGGGGGCGGACACACCGGCGTTGTTGACCAAGATCGACACCATTCCCAGATTTCCTTCCGCCTCGGCAAACATTGCAGCCACGGCAGCCGAATCGGCGACGTCAGCCTGCAGTAAGGCGGCCTGGCCACCGGCCGCAACGATCTCCGCACGCGACGCCTCGGCTTCCTTCGAGCGCGCCACGTAGTTGATGCCCACTGCGGCGCCGCGCGCCGCCAGCCGACGGCAAATCGCCGCCCCGATGCCGCGCGAGCCGCCCGTCACGATCGCCACCTGCCCTTTCCAGTCCATGACGCGACCTCCGAACCTGCATCAATGTAGGTGCATCTGATCGACCGTACACAGGCGAACAGCAGATGCGCATCCAAGTTTGAAACCTTGTCGCCGCTGCTGATCTCGGGCCGTCGCCGCCTTCGCGGCACTGTCGCCGCACGAGTCAACCTGCGACCACCCGGAAGCGCTGGTCGTCGTCTTCGGCCATCTGATTGACGAGGTCGATCTCCCAGGCAAGGTACTCGCGCATCGCTTCCTCGCGGCCCACGCCGCGCTCGCGCGCCGAGAGCACGACGTCGACCGGCTCGCTGGCCATATGGCTCGCCCCGGTTTCGATTGGCAGGCCGGCCTTCGCCCACGCCTCGGTGCCGCCCTCGAGGACCAGGATCGGTGGGGGCGCCGTCACGCCGGTGGCCAGATCGGCGGCCGCCAGCCGGGCCAGTGCGCCATCCGGCGAGGCCAGCACGATCGCCTCGGTCTTCGGCAGCTTTGCCAGGTCCTGGGCGAGGCGGCTGCGGATCGCGAACCAGGCGCCCGGAATGTGGCCTTGGGCATAGTTCCGGCTGGTATCGAGATCGACGACGGCCATGCGGCCGGCGACCAGACCCTCGCCCACGGCGGCGGGCGCGATGCCGGCGACCGCCGCGGTGGGGTCGAGCCTGAGCACGCGTGGCACATGCCGGCCGCTCGTCCAGTCGCCACCGGATCCGTCGTCGGCCAGCACCGCCACGTCGTACCAGCCCATCTGCTTCAGCCACGAGGCCGTCATCGTCGCACGCACGCCGTTGTCGTCGACCAGCACGACGCGGGCGTTCAAGGTGGCGATGTGGGCATCGGTTTCCTGCACGAGCTGCCCGCCCGGCGCGGAGCGCGCTCCGACAAGATGCCCGGCCAGGTATTCCTCGGGCGTACGCACGTCGAGCACGTAGAGGGCGCGCTTGCCGGCTTCGCCCCGCCAGGCGGCAAGCGTCGCCTTGTCGATCCGCCGGATGACGCAGCGTTCGACGACCCGCGAGGCCGCCTCCAGAGCCGCCTGGCGTCCGGCCTCCGACACCTCCGCCTGGCGCCGCGTCGCGCCCTTCACGACCTCGAACCCGGCCAGGTGCCAGGCCATCGTGCCGTCCTTCAGCGACATGATTCTGTTGCGGAAGCCGGCGTTGCGCAGCGCCTGGGCGCCAATGATGCTGCGGGTGCGGCCGCCGCAATTGACGATCACCGTCGTGTCGGGCGACGGCACCATGTCGGCGAAGCGGTAGACCAGCTCCGCCCCAGGCACGCTGGTCGCGGTCGGGATGCTGTTGTTGTGGTACTCCTCGTAGGACCGGCTGTCGAAGATCGCGATGTCGGCGCCGCGGTCGATCAGAGCCTTGAGGTCGGTTGCAGAAATCCACGGCGTGTCGGCCTCGTGCTCGACGACCTCGGCGAACGCCTTGCTGGGCACGTGCACGCCGCTGTAGACGCGGTAGCCGGCCGCCTCCCAAGCGGCGATGCCGCCCTCCAGCACCGCAACATCGCTGTAGCCGAGCGCGCTCATGCGGCGGGCGGCGCGCGAGGCCGTTCCGTCGCCGTCGTCGCACCACACGATGCGGGTGCCGCGCCGCGGCACCAGGTCGTCGACCAGCAATTCGAGGCGGCCGAGCGGTACGCAGGAGGCCAGCAGCAGATGACGCGCGTGAAAGACGCCTTCTTCGCGCGCGTCGAGCAGTGCGATCTCGCCGCCGTCATGCAGTTGCCGCTTCAACTCGGCGGCGTCCAGCCGCTTCACGTCGCCCGTCATTCCCCACCTCCGCGAGTTGCGCGCCTTGGCTATTCCCGTCGTTTCGTGGAACATCTTGCTCGATTGCGACGGTACCGTCGATGAGGGGAGCAACGACATGAACGAGGTGCTGCACAACCATTCCCGCTGGGGCCCGGACGACCAGCTCGGCGCGGGAAATCTACTGACCCCCGAACGCCGCCTATCGGCGCTGCGCTCGATCCAGACCGGCGCCCTCTACGATCTCAGCCACGACATCAGTCCCAAGGCGCCCTTCCTCCTGCCGAACCAGACGCCGTTTCTTCAGTCGATCTGGGCATCCTGGCGCGATTCGATCAGGCGGCGCCGGGCCGCTGGTGCCACCAACGACGCCGGCTCGAACGTCGAGCGCGTCGAGATGACCATGCATGTCGGCACGCATATCGACGCGCTCGGCCATTTCAGCATCGGCGGCAAGCTGTACAACGGGCTGAACGCCGCGGACGTGGTGTCCGATTGGGGGCTCGAACGCCTCGGCATCGAGCACATGCCGCCGATGATTAGTCGCGGCGTGCTGCTCGACGTTGCCGGGTTGGATGGCGGCGCCTTCCTCAATCCGGGCCGGGTCGTTGCACCGGACGACCTGGCGCGTGCCGCCGATGCGGCGCAAGTTGCGGTCGAAGCCGGCGACATCGTGCTGATCCGCACTGGCTGGGGACGCTTCTTTGGCGTCGACAATGCGCGGTATCTGCAGGGGGAGCCCGGAATCGACGTGCCCGCGGCCCGCTGGCTGACGCAGCGCGACGTCGTCGCGATCGGCTGCGACAACATGGCGGTCGAGGTGCTGCCAAATCCGGACCGTGGCATCGCGATGCCGGTGCATCAGCATGTCCTCGTCGAGGCCGGGGTTCACCTGATCGAGAACCTCTCGCTCGATGAACTGGCGCGCAACCGGATCGCAAGCTTCTGCTTCATCCTGCTGGCGGCGAAGTTCAAGGGCGCGACCGGCTGCCCGGTTCGCCCGATAGCGTTGGTCTAACCACGTCCTCGACCCCAGCCTGCTGCCGGGGGAATCGCGCCTCAGACACCGGCGATTACGTCGGCCCATTCCTCCAGCATCGCCGGATGGCCGTGACGAATGTGAATTGAAAAGTCGGTATAGCCTGCACCTTGCAGCTCGCGCAGTCGTTCGCGAAGCGCCGACCTGGTGCCGGTGACGGTCACGGCGCGGATCAACTCGGCCGTGCAAACCTGATGCTCCTCCGGTCGCAGGAACATCAAGTGCCCACGGTGATTCTCCAGGTAGCGCGCATCGGCCGGCTCATAGCGCTCGTAGATCTTGCGGTATTGCTCCACCAGAGGCGAGAGTGCCGGCGGAATGCCGCGACCGAGATTGCCGAACTGTTCCAGCTCGACCAGGTTGTGCAAGACGATGGTCGCGTGAGGGCCGGCCTGCGCGCGGGCGCGCGGGCTGTCGAATGGCTCACCCTCGGCAAGCACGCAGCCGCCACAGAACGCCGTGGCGAGACGCGTTGCCGGCTCGATGCCAGCTGAACGCCATGCCGCTTGCATGGCGGCGATCGAAGCCTTCGCCGCATCGATGTAGCCGACGCCGTTAATCCAGTGGGCGCCGAGTTCAGCCGTCAGCCTCCGGGCACGCGGGCCCTGCGCCGAAATGTGCAGAGGGATCGGGGCGCGGTTGTTGACCACGCCAATATCGAGGCTCAGAAATCGCATCTTCCGCCGGGCGCCCTCAAACTCCCATTCCACCATCTCGCCGGCGATCAGCCGCTGCACCTGCTCGATGTAGCGCCGCATATCGGCGAGCCGGACCGGACCAACCCCCACGGTGCGCCGGGCGGTGAAGCCGGTGGAAATACCGAAATCGATACGCCCCGGCGCGAGCGCATTGAGCGACATGAGAGCGCTGGCGGCGACCGGCGCGATGCGGTTCGAAGGGATCAGCACACCGGTTCCCAGGCGGATCCTGGACGTCGTCACTGCCGCGGCGCCCATGGCGACGAAGATATCCGCGTTCAGCAATTGCGTGTCGTAGAACCAGGCCCGGCTAAAGCCCAGTTCTTCGGCGCGCTTCACCACCTTCCAGGAGTCGGCCGCGGTGGCGAGATTGATGCCGTAGTTCATGCCTCGACCTTCCCGGTGGCTGAACCCGTTGTCAATCAGCCACCGAATCGAGATGCTGCCGAAGAGGACTTTAGATGTTCCCGTTCGTACAATCTCTCCACGATGAAACTCTTGTCGTCGGTCGTCCGCGTTATTTGGCTCAAGCCTGTATGCGGTAGTCCTGAGGAAAGCCCATGCCGATCGTTCAAGCTGATCGTCTCTCCCGTATCGGCGCAGCATTGTTGAAGGCTGCCGGCGCCTCTGATGAAGAGGCGTGCGCAGTCGCCGTCGGTTGCGTGAACGCCAACCTGGCCGGCCACGATTCACACGGTGTCATCGCAATCCCGACCTACATCGATCGCGTGAAGGCAGGCCACATTGTGCCAAGCGCGCAGTGGGCCATCGTGCGGGAGTCGCCCACGACGACGGTGATCGATGGTCACTGGGGCTTTGGCTTCCATGTCAACGCAAAGGCGATGGCCCTCACAATCGAAAAGGCCAAAACTGCGAATGTCGCGGCCTGCACGGTGTTCCGTCAGAGCCATGTCGGCCGGCTCGCAACCTATCCGATGATGGCAATGCGCGAGGGTATGATTGGGATTGCCACCGCTGATTCCGGCCGGTCGCCCAAGCACGTCGCGCCGTTCGGAGGACGAGAGCCGCGGCTCGGCACCAATCCAATTTCGATCGCGGTGCCCTCGGATCTCGAGGGTCCCTTTTGTCTCGATATGGCGACCTCGGCGGTTGCGGCCGGAAAGATCTCGCTCGCTGTCGCGCGCAGCGAACAAATCCCAGAAGGCTGGATCATCGATGCTGCTGGTCGTCACACAACGGACCCCAAGGATTTTCGCAAAGGCGGCGCTCTGCTGCCGCTTGGGGGCACCGAGGGCTATAAAGGAAGCGGTCTCGCCGCGATAGTGGAGGTGCTGTGTGGATTGTTGACGGGCCTGGGCTTTGGCGTCGAGCCGACCGGCCGTCACAATGACGGCTGCTTCATGGCCGTGTTCAATGTCGCCGCGTTCCGGCCATTGCAGGATTTCAAAAAGGAAGTTGCCGAGTTCGCGCGCTATCTTAAATCGACACCACCGTCCGAAGGGTCAATCGGCGTGTTTTATCCGGGCGAGATCGAATATTTGCGCGAGCAGGAGCGTCGCAAGAACGGAATCGAGGTCGAGGACGCAACTTGGGACAAGTTGCGTGCGCTCGCTATTGAATACAAGATCGCGGACGAACTCGGTTTTATCTAACTGCCGCCGCCGCCACTAGGCTTTGGCTAAATGGTCACCTGCGGATGATACGCTCTGCGGCCAAGCCAATTATGACACTGCCGGCGCGCCCGGCTATGTCTCTGCCACCGCCATATGGCCAGCGAAGGATCGTGCGCCAGCCGAGAGCGTCCCCGAGCGGCGCGCGTCTCCTCGACTCATCCCGTCGGCTTCATCATCTAGATGAGGCGAAGTGCGCGCTCAAGCAATGCTCGGTCCTCCTACGCGTTGCCGCCGACTTCTGACCACTAACCAGCCACAAGTCGAGCGCAACCCGTAGGTACAAATCGTGGGCCCGCACTACGCAGCCGTCACACGACGCCCGCCGCGCGCAGCTCGGCCACCTGCTCGGCTGTCATGCCGAGAACTGACGAGAGAACGCGCTGGGTATCCTCGCCGTAGTTGGGACCGGAGCGGCCGAGTATCCCGCCGGCGTAGGCCGGGCTGCCGTCGAGGCGCGCAGGGAAGCCCTTCACCGGCCAGGTGCCGAGCTCGGTCTGCGGCAACTCGACCAGCCATTCCAGATGGCGAAGCTGGGGATCCCTTTCATAGCGGTCCTCGGCCGTCTGGCAGATACCGGCCGGCACCCCTGCGGCCTGCAGACGGCCCATGAGGTCCGCCCCGTCGAAAGCGCCTGTGGCACGGGAGAGTAGGTCGTCGAGAGCATCCTCATTCGCGCGCCGGTTCGACAATCCGTCGAACCGCGGATCGTCGAGCCACCCGGGATGGCCGAGCGCGGTGGCGACCGCCCGCCATTGTTCCTCGGTGAAGGCAGCGATGGCGATCCAGGTGTCTTCGCCGCGCGTCGGGTAGGCCCCATGCGGTGCGGCGGGACGAAAGGGCGAACGATTGCCGTATCGCGACCAGCGGCGCCCATTGACCGAGTGATCGAGCACCGCGGTTCCGGTCAGGAAGATGCCGACCTCCGCCTGGGACGCATCCACGTGACAGCCGCGGCCCGTCGTGGCCCGCCGGTAGAGCGCGGCGAGAGCCGCGGTCGCCATGTTATACGCACCGAACCAGTCGAGATAGGAATAGCCGATGCCGGCCGGCGGACGGGGCTCGGGCAGGCCGGACATGTCGCTGATGCCGCTGAACGCCTGCGCGGTCGGGCCGAAGGCGCGCGCCCGGCCATAGACGCCGTGCTGGCCGAAGCCCGACTGCTGCAGATAGACGATGCCGGGATTGAGCTCGCGCAGGCGCCCGTAGCCCAGTCCCATCCGATCCATCGTTCCCGGCGAATAGCCCTCGAGCACCACGTCGGCGCTGCGGATGAGATCCTCCAGGATCCGCTTGCCCTCGGGCTTCTTCAGGTCGAGCGATATACCGAGCTTGCCGGCGTTGATCTCCATGAAGGAGCCGCTGCGATTGAGCCCCTCCTTGGGCGGCGTCGGGATTGTACCCGTGGCCGCTTGCCGTTCGGCGCGCCCACCGAGCGGACAGGCGGCTGCACCGAAGCGCATGCCGTCGGCGCGCGATTCGTGCTCGACCTTGATCACCTCGGCACCCAGCGCCGCGAGGTAGCGTCCCGCGCCGGCGCTGGCGAGCATCCAGCCGAGATCGATGACGCGCACACCGGACAGGGCGAAGGGCTTGCCTGTGGGACCCGCCCTGGCAGGCCCTCTGGCCAGGCCGCAGTCGGGCGACAGCGACGGCACCTTTCCGGGCGCCGCCCACTCTTCGACGACCGCGCGTGTCTGCTCACCGAGTCTAGGCGGCCGTTGCGTCGATACTGTCCAGGGTGCGTCGGGACTGTACCAGCGAGCAGCAACATACGTGTACGACGTCCCGCTCTCGGGGTGCGGCACGTTGGCGAAGCTTCCTCGCTGAATGTAGTGCGGATCGCGGGCATTCTCCTCGGGCCGCCGCACAGGCGCCCACGGCAGCCCATTGTCCTGGCCGTCACGCCACAGATCCGCGTCGAAATCCAGGCTGGCTGCGACGCGATCCACCAGCCTGCCGACCTTGGCCTCCGCCTCTGCGTCTAGTTGGTCGAGCTTGCCGAGACCTTCATCCATTCCGTGCTTGGCGAGGACCGCGATGGTTCCACGAAGGGCGTCCGAGGAATAGGTGGCCGTAGCGCGGAGATAGGTCTTGTACGGCAGGAGGTACCGTCCGTCCCGGGTCTGCGTGAGAGCCGGCAGGCTCGTCGAGGGCATCGAATGCCGGCATGTCTGCCGAAAGTGGCGCTGGCGCAGGAATATCCAGTTCGGCAGGTCGACCTCGGTATT
>Ga0193726_1000727_pt1 | contig 31315 bp, 33 predicted proteins | sample H2c1metaG_FD_144928 | JGI IMG/M metagenome (GOLD analysis project Ga0193726, IMG submission 144928) | Soil microbial communities from a riparian zone of the East river system, Colorado, United States - H2c1 | ecosystem: Environmental > Terrestrial > Soil > Riparian zone | place: USA: East River... | reverse complement strand
CTGAGACTTAGTCCGCCTGTGAATGTGATCGTTCCGATGCCACTCTGATCGTTGTTATCCAGCAGGATGCCGGTGCCTGTGTCGCTGATCGCTCGACTGAAAGTGACAACGCCGGCGCCGCGCCCAGAGATCGAGACAGAGCGACCCAGGGTGGAGGAGATCGTTGCATTCATGCCAATGGCCCCGCTGCCACCGCTGAGGAAGAAACCACCGCCCGCGACGCTGGTGATCGTCGTATCCGTGGTCGTGGCGTTGCCGATAAGAGCGGTGTTAATGCTCGTGCCGGTCACGGCCGGGACGCTGTTACCGGTGATGGCGACACCGAGGATGGTGGGGCTATCGGCCAGCGTGACGACGCTGCTTCCGCCCGCCGCGCTCCAAGCCGGCTTGGTCCCGTTGATTCCTGGCCGCGCCGGCGTATCGGTGCCGGGCGTGATTCCCATGAGCGCATCAAAGGTCGTGCCGACCGCTCCCTCGCCCACCACCCATTCACCCGTGGTGAAAGTGATGCCGGTCGTATACGTGCCGCTGGCGATATAAATGCGTCGGTTCGTCGTGGCGGCTATCGCCGTCTGGGCGAGCGCGACGGTCTGGAATGCCTTCGAGTTGGTCCCTGTCCAGGTGCCGTTGCCACCCGCTGGCGCGGAGTCGTCGACAAACCAGATAACCGGCCCGGCCACGGTAATGGAAACGGTGCCGGTGGCGCTGCCGGCAGGTGTGCCGGCCACGCCGTTGCTGATCGTGTAGGTAAAGGTGTCTGTGCCGGTAAAGCCGGGCGGGGCGGAGTAAATAAAGCGGCCGACGTTAGCGCCGCTGGTCGTCATCGACACAAGGCCGCCATTGGCGCTGGTGCCACTGGTGGTGATCGTAAGGGCCGAGAGAGCGACCGGGTTGCCGGCCAGGATGCCGGGATAATCATTGGTCACAACGGTGAAGCCACTCGTCGCGGTGTTCACGGTCTGGTTCGCCTGGACCGTCTGCGGATAAGTGTCGTCGAGCGCCACCGGCGTGACGTTGAGAGTGCCGCCCACTTCGGCCGTGTTGGCCGCCGTAGGGTCCGTCAGCGTGACGCCAGTGGCGTCAGTAGTGCCAGTGCTGTTGATCTGGATCGTGTAGGTGACGTTCTCGCCCGGGTTTTTCTTCGTCGAATTCGGCGTGACGCCATCATCGTTGGTCGCCGTGACAGTGACGGCCGCGGAGGAAATTTGCGCGCTGGCCACGAGCAAGGCGATAGCGACCGCGGCATGGCGAAGGCGGCGAGAGGTCGTCTTAAGCGGAGCGGCGATGAGCCGATGAATCAGGGTATAGGATTTCATGGGTAGGTTTTCTAGAGACAGGGGATAGGGGACCGGTTTTAGGACCGGCGATTCCACCCAGATTTCAGGACGCTGAAATCCAAGCGAAAGCGTGGGCGGTGCACGGCGCGGTTTTTAGACAAAAAGCGGAGGCATGTCCAGATTATTTTTGACCGTAACAAAATCGTCACCTCGGCGGACAATTCTCACACGGAGGGCACGGAGGTCACAGAGGGGCGATCGGACAAATTTTTAACCGCGGATTACGCGGATGGCGCGGATGGGAGGAAGGGGGATTTCGGATTCCAACAGGAGGCCGCAGAGGGACGAAGGCAATTTCAACCGTGGATGACACGGATGGAGGGAAGGGATTTCGGATTCTCACACAGGTGGGCGCAGAGGAAACAGAGGGGGCGGTCGGAAAATTCGAAATCCGAATATCGAAATCCGAAACAAGCTCGAATTATCGAAAGGGAGAAATGATCAAAACCCGGATTCGTTTCGAATTTGCTTCTTCGAACATTCGGATTTGTTTCGAATTTCGATATTCGGATTTCGAAATTGCATTCCCTTTGGAATGCCTCAGCGCTGCGATTTGAGCTCGGGAGAATCGAACGCCTGGTCGATCCGGTTCGCGTTATCGAAGGCTTCGCGCCAGCGGGCATTTTCCAGAAGATTCGCATCGACCCAGCCGCGCGTGTCTTTTCTTAACTGCTTTGCGAGCAGAACGTAAAACCAAACCGCGCCGTCGGAATACGCTTCCCCGAAAATGGCCCGCACCCGGTCGAACTCCCCGATGACCGTTCTGCTCTTCATTCCAAGTGCCGAATCGATGGCGCTGGAAACCAAAGGTGACCCCACTGCGGTCTTCACATTGTCGCTTCCACCAAGCGCGGCCAGGGCGGGGAGCCCTCTCACAAAAGAGGCCGCGACCGGCTGGGCGGCGCTCGAGTGAACAGAGGACTTGAGGAGCTGTGCTTTCCACCCGGCGAAAGTATCTCCCTCCGGCATTCCGGTCGCGCGCGCCTCGCCGGTCCCGCGCAAAGCGACTTCCAAAGCCTCGGGCGTTTTCGTCGGACGATTGATCAATTTCAGCTCACCCGCATCAATGGCTCCAAGAGGATCGCTGAAGGTCTTCGTGGCTGGATCGTACATGAGCGCGTCGTGCGCGAAGGCGATGTCATCCGTTCCGCTCAGTTGGGCGAGCCGGGTCGCGAAGTCTTTCGCCGAGAGATTCTCAATCACGCTGGTGCTGCCGGGCGAGGCCAAGGAAAGCGTGTTGGCGTTGGCAAAAAAGTTGTTGAAGGGCGCAGCCTTGATCGCGTCCGCCAGCTTCACAAAATCATTCACTTCCACGAGCAGATGGAGGCCGCGGCCGCCTCCGTGGAGCCGGTTCAACACAGAAACGCCGGTGACCCGGACGGAAGAGCCATAGCTCGCCGCGAAATTGAGCAGCCGCATCTCGGCGGCGTCGAAGGAAAGAACACCTTTGTCCGCGCCCAGGGCGAAAACCGCATGGGGACGAAGCAAAGTGGCACCGACGACTAACGAACCAAGGCGAAGAAAGGAGCGGCGATCGGATTTCATATGGATAGGTAGGAATCCGGAGGGCCGCTGCAGTTAGTGAAGAATCTGGTTCTCAACGTCAAGCATGTTTTCTGAGCAGGAAAAAGGCCAAGCTGTTGACCTAACAGGAGGCTGCAGAGGGCACAGAGGGGAGGAAGCCACCGAATGGCGAATGCGGAATGAAGAATGTTTGTAGGGCGTCTGTGTCAGGCGCCGATTTCGAATGGGCGGCGTCTGACACAGACGCCCTACAATTTCCTCATCTAAGAAATCCGCGTAAGCCTCCTCCGCCAAAGTGGCTACGGCGCCCAGGTCCGCGGTTAAAATTCCTATCCTAATCCGTGCAAATCCGTGTTCATCCGTGGCAAAATCAGTTACCATCGCGGCATGCTTGATCTCGCCAAAGTGCAGTGCGCCGATTTCGCGCCCTGTGTGAATCAGGATTTCGAAGTCGCGACCAGCGGCGCGCCGCTGCTCCTGCAACTTTTCGACGCACGTCCGCGCGAACGCCACCCGGGAATGACCCGCGACCCGTTCACGCTGACTTTTCATGGCCCGCCGCCGCTGCGTTTGCCGCAGGGGATTTACAAGATGAGCAACGCCAAGATCGGCGAGATGGAAATTTTCCTCGTCCAGATCGCCGCCGATGAAACCAGCAGCACGTTTGAAGCGGTATTTAACTAGCAACTGACGTTGCTAGAAGCTCGAAATCCGAATATCGAAATCCGAAACAAATTCGAAGGTTCAAAAAGAGGAAAATTCGAAACGAGAGCCCCGTTTTGATCATTGACTCGCGAATGCCCTCGCTCGTGCGCTACTTCGCGCATTTTGACCATCTACCCGCCGGCATCCCAGCTCGGCGTGTTCTCCCATTTCGGTAATTCGAGCTTGTTTCGGATTTCGTGCTTCGAATTTCGAATTTCCTAGCTGCTCCATTCGAGCAGCAAGTAGATTCCTTTCTCCTCCACCTGTTTGAAACCGAGCCGCTCATAAAGCCGGCGCGCGGGATTAAACTGTTCGACGTGGATGCTCAGTTTTTTCCCGGCCCCCTTTGCTTCATCCTGTAACTCGCGCAGGAACTTTGTGCCGATGCCGGCGCCGCGATGTTCGGGCAGAAGGGCGATGTCGATTACGTGGATCTTCGCGTCCTCGCGCAGAACCAGCAATCTCCCCGCCGCCACGCCGTCTCGCTCGATGACATCGAAGGAAGCGTCGGGATAATTCCGTTGGTAATCCGTGGTCTGCGCATTGAACTGCATCCGGCAGAACATCGCTTTTTGCTCGTCACTCCAATTGGTCTGGGCGAGCTCCATCTCGCGCGTGCTCGCATACAGGCGGGTGAGAAACGATTCGTCCTCCGGCGTGATGGGGCGAAGAGATATCATGTCGCCCAAGAGCCTAGCGACCGCGGATTACGCGGATAGCACGGATATTAAAAACTTTCATCCGCGGCATCCGCGTAATCCGCGGTTCAAAGGGATCGGATTTAGAATTTTACTGTGTAGGGCGACCGCTCCGGTTGCCGAATCGAACAACCCGGCAGGCGACGCGCCTGCCCTACAATCTCTGCGGTAATTGTTTCGAATTTCGTGCTTCGAATTTCGAATTTCCCCTTTAGGGGCGTGCCGGGAAGATGCCTTGCAACGCGATGCAGAAATTCAGCACCAGGTACGGCATCATGTTGTTGTGCGGCAGGCTGCCGCCCGCAGGTCCAGCCGCTTGCGGCGTGGCCATTTGGACATCAGGGTTAATCGTCTTATACGCTGTGCCGCCCGACGACCGCGCGAGGGAGCGCCCATTGTCCGGAGCGTTCAGAGTCCCGGGGGCGGTGTTTGCCGAAAATGGGTGCGCATGATTCGGCATTTCCGAAGTAAGCACCGTCACAAACTCCGAACCACCGACCTCGCCCAGATCATGCAGGGACAGACCCGGACCCTGACCCGGATGCATCGGAGCGTTACCCTGCATATTCGGCAGGGCGAAGGTGGATTGGCCGTTGCCGCCGTAGGTCGTGCCAAGGAGCGAGAAGAGCGCGGTATTCTGCGAGATAGGCAGGATCTGACCATTGCACATGGCCCAGCCAGTCGGCGCGAAGTTAAAACCGAAGATACGGATTTCAGCTACAAATTGGTCTGACATGATTTGATCTCCTTATTGGTGCGGGAAAATTCCGAAGAGTGAAATGATGAAGTCGATGCAGAGGTACGGCTGGAAGTTCGTGTGCGGCTGACTGCCGCCGGTGGGAGTGACGGCTTGGGCGTTCATGGGCGAGTTCGGCGCGGAAGCGGTGTACATTTTCACGGCAGCTGTATTGGCCAGAATGTTCCCCGCCGGCGTGTTTGCCGTGCCAAGGTCCCCACTGGCGAGCATCGGGTGCGAGTGGGCAGGAATTTGATTCACGGTAAGAGTAATCTCTTCCGCACCGCCTGTTTCAGCCAAAACAAAGCCGTTGCCCTGATGGATCGGAAGCCGGCCACGCAAATCAGGCAAAGCGAAGGTCGCCTGCCCATCGCCGCCATAGGTTGTGCCGATCAGGTTAAAGAGCGTTTCGTTCTCAGAGATGGGCAGCAATTGGCCCTCGCAAAACATCCATCCGCTTGGAGGAAAGTTGCCCGCGAACATTCTGATTTCACCGACATAGGGTTGTGACATAGTTTTCTCCTTAGTTTCGGCTCGGGAAAATTCCCTGAAGAGCAATGCAGAAGGTCAGCGTTAGAAACGGCTGCATGTTCAAGTGTGCTTGTGACCCACCATTATTACCGATCGTCCCCGCGTTGAGCACGACCTGATTGCCCGCACCGGGCCCGCTGAATAGGTTATTCACCGTGCCGAGGGTGTTGCCAGTCGGTACTACCTGATCGCCGTTCTGCGAATACCCCTGAGCGATATGGAAGTGCGTTGGCATCTCCGGAATCGAAAGCGTATGCGCTTGCTCTCCACCCCTTTGGCCCTGGACGTTGAACGATCCGCCTACATGAAGCGGCGTCTGGCCCCGCAGATCGGGGAGCGCGAAATTGGTCTGTCCGTTGCCGCCGTACATCGTGCCCAGGAGCGAGAAGAGCGCCTGGTTTTGGTTGATGGGTAGGAGCTGGCCGTTGCACATCGCCCAGCCAGGTGCCGGAGCGAAGCCAAAGCTCATGATTTTGATTTCACCAAGAAAAGGTTGTCCCATGATTTTTTAGGCGGTTAGAGGTTATGAGGGTGTGAGGCGAGGAGGTCGTCGAAAGTTTTTGGGGTGAGGGGTTTGGGGTTGGGGACCTCGTTGTTATCCGCCGCCAAAAAAACTGTCCAGCTTTTTTTTGAAAAAAGTTGGGAGTTCACACAAAGGTCACAAACGGACGCGACGGGGAGAATTTTTGGGTTACCGCGGACCTGGCCGCCGTAGCCACTTTGGCGGAGGAGGCTTACCCGGATGGCTCGGATAGGGGACGGCAAGGGAAGAAATAAATTCCTGCTCCTGATCATGATCTTAATCCTGATCCTTCCGTCTGATCACACCTTCAAAGAAAGATCACGAGCAGGATCAAGATCATGAGCACGAGCAGGCAGGCGATGCGCCCGCCCTACAACTGCAAAAAAACCTTTGTGTCCTTTGTGACCTCTGTGTGAGATCCCCTTTCGGGGCTGGCCTACATTAGAGGTTTGACGCTGTTCAGAATGGCGCCCAATTCCTTGGAGTGCTTCTTCGTGCCTTCGGGCGAGGCCCAATAGGTGATGAGCAGCGCCTTGTCTTTCTTCGCCGCGATAATCGTGAGGCTGATGATCGCGTCGCCTTCCTTGTCCTTGCCGCTCCAGGTGACGTCAACCCCGTCCATGCCATTCACCTTGCCCTCACTTTGCTTCATCGTTTTCTCATCGATAGTCACGCCCTGTTCCTTCAGAAACTCGACCGCTTCCTCGATGGATTTATCCATTCCCTTGGCATCGGTGGCTTCGACCGCGAAATAGACTTCGTCATCGGCGGATTGCGATTCCACGCCTTTGTCGATCTCCTTCGATTTCCAATCATCCGGGATCGTGATGGAGGCGAAAGATCCTTCGTCCGGAACCTTGAAGGTCTTGGCGAAAGAAGGCGTGACGAGAGCGAGAGCGAGGAGGAGAGCGAGAGAGAGAGTTTTCATATGGTTGGGGGTTCTACATGGTCGGAGATCGTTTGTAAACAGCGACGCGAATGAACGGACTTCGCACCCGTAACGCAGCGCTTTAGCGCGAGGCCGGGCTTTCCAAGGTCACGACGGAACACTAAGGAACACCATTGGATTTGACCGCGGATTACCCGGATGGGGAAGGCCTGATAGAAATTTGGCATTCTTCACTCTTATCCGCGGCATCCGCGGTTAGAATTCCCGGTCTTGCACCGGCGAATTCCTGCTCCTGATCGTGATCTTGCTCATGATCCTCCCTTCTGATCACACCTGGGCGCAGAGATCATGAGCACGATCAAGATCATGAGCACGAGGCAGGCGAATGCGCCCGCCCAACCTCCGTGTCCTTTGTGACCTCTGTGTGAGATCCCCCGCGACGGCCTCCGCTACTCAACCGCTGCGATCGAGCCGATGATGTCGGTCATATCCTTGGTGTGCGCATCGTCGACTTCCTTGCTCGCGGCGCCAACGATCGAAAAATAGTGGCCAGGCGTGAGTGAAAAGATGAAGGCGTTCAACGTCATCTCGGTGCCGCTCACCGTGCCGTGTCCTTCCATGGCGACGAAGGAAACGGCGCCCATCTTGCCGGTTTGCGCTTCGCTGGCTTTGTAATTCTCACACTTCATCGCATCGGACATACCCTGAAGAATCTTCGGCAGGAGTGCCTTCGCGTCATCGTCACTCTTAACGCCGGGTGAAGCCACAAATCCGACCTTGAATTCCGATCCGTCGCCGGCCGTGCAATAAAGCCGGCCATCCTTGCCGGTTTCGGTGACCCAATTGTCCGGCAGCTTGAAACTAAAGGCAGGATCGTCCGCCGGGAACTTTACAGTTTTCGCCTGAAGCGAAATTGCAGGACCCAGCAAGAGAGAGCCGGCGACGAGGCAGGTGAGGAACGATTTGGCGAGAAGAGTTTTCATGTTGCTGATCTCACACTAACGCCTTGAGGAAAGCAAGGCGTTCAAATATCGAAACTCGAATATCGAAATCCGAAACAAATTCGAATGACCGAAAGGGGGGAATGATCAAAACGAGAAGCTCTTAAGTTTTCTTCTTTTTTGAACGTTCGGTAATTGTTTCGGGTTTCGTGCTTCGGATTTCGAATTTTCTTCCCTACGGCCGAAGTCTGGCCGGAAAGCAATCCTTTAGCGTGATGGGGAGGTAGACAACCGCGGATTACACGGATGGCGCGGATGGAAGAAAGGCTGCGCTTCTCTCCTGCTCCTGATCCTGATCTTAATCCTTGATCTCCCCGTTCTGGTCACTCCTCGGAAGAGGGATCACGAGCAGGATCAAGATCATGAGCAGGAAGGACAAAACCTTTGTGTCCTTTGCGGACTCTGTGTGAGGTCCCTGCCTCCCTACGGCCTCAGGCCGGCGGGGATGTGGAGCTTCGCCAAATCGTCCGGATCGAATCCCGTCCCAATGGTCAATCCGCGCCAGACGCCTTTCTCCCGCTTCAGGAAAACCAGGGCCGCATCGGTTTGCCCATCTTTCGGAGTCACCGTGACGCGCGCGTAATCGCCCTCGACTTTCTCCACCTCTATCTTCACCGGCGCGGTATACGATTCCGCTGCGAGATATTTCTTGGTCGCCGCGATGATCGCCTGGTCGTCTTCGCCGGCGCGGAGCGATCCGGCACAACCCAGGCCGACAGCCAAGGCGGCCACCAATAAAGATATTTTCGTGATGGTCATGGTCTCGTCTCGCGCATCATTTAGTACTTCGCCAGAGAGATCTCACACTAAGTCCGCGAAGGTTCACAACGAAGTACGACCGCGGATTACGCGGATGACTCGGATGGGAAGAAAGGCTGCGTTTCCCTCCTGCTCCTGATCCTGATCTTAATCCTGATCCTCCCTTTCTGGTCACTCCTCGGAAGAGGGATCAGGAGCAGGATCAAGATCATGAGCAGGAGAGGAAAACCTCTGTGTCCTTTGCGGACTCTGTGTGAGGTCCCTTTCTTTACGGCGGCACTGGATCGTGCGTACCCGCCGGGACCCACGGCATGCAGCGGAATAATCGCGAGGTGGTGAGCGCCAAAGGCCTTTGGAATCCGTGGGCGAGCATCGCTTCCTCGGAATAGTGCGAGCAAGTCGGCTCAAATCGGCAGTGGATGAAACGGTCGGCCGTCGGTTTCAGAAGCGCTCGATACCCGCCGATCACCGCTCGATTGTAAACAATGACCGAAAGCTGCTCCCGGGGCGGGCGCGTCCAATCGAAAATCGCCGCGGCGACCAAAACCGCCGCGACAATCCAAACGACCCAGGCGCGGCGCCTCTTTACGGTTGGCCGCAGTGCGGACAAACCGCGCTGCCTTCGATCCGCTTCTTCTTGCAATGCGGGCATGGGACGAGAGTGACGTTCGGCCGGGTCGCGAGATGGACGATCAGTCCGACGACAGGAACAAGCCAGCCCAGAATCGTCACCAATTGGGCATTCTCCGACTGACGGCTCTTGGCGTCGCGCATGATCCAGAGGGCGACGAAGACCCACGCCACGAGGCAACCCACGATGAAGAGGCAGTAAACGAAGCAGCAGGCGAAGCCTACTCCGGCGATCCCTGTAGCGGCGGCTGCGGCTGCCGCGGCTGTTTCCGGGTCGAGGGGCGATCCGGCCGGCGATGCAGTTTGCGCGAATAGATTCGGGACAATGGAAAACAGGGCCAGCCCGGAAAGGAATCTCTTCATAGGCCTTTCCTGACGGGTTTCCCCGCGCCCGTCAATGTTTCCCTCCTGCTCCTGATCTTGATCCTGATCCTAATCTTCCCTTCTGATCACACCTCAGAGCAGAGATCATGAGCAGGATCATGATCAAGAGCAGGAGGGGGGAAAAGATCGCCGCGGCTGCGAACGCGCGCAGCCGCGGCGAAAAATCAAATCAATCCGAAAACGCCTTACGGATTAGGCGCGCCGGGGATGGTCTTTGGCCGGGTCACCAAATGGATGATCCAACCAATGAACCAGGTAAATGGGATCCAGGTCAGCACTTTCACCAAACCAGCATTTGGTGATTGGCGCCGGTTCGCATCTTTCGTTACCCAGATCGCGGCCCAGAGCCAGAGAGCTACGCTGATGATCATGGGAATTGCGCCCATCCCGCACACTGCCGCCATGAGGCCCGCTGCCTGGGCGTCGCTGAGCTGCACAGGAGTGGGACTGGCGGCCTCGTCTTGGGCAAGAAGAGCCGTTGCGGTTAAGAACAGTGGAAGACCGGGAATAAGTCGCTTCATAAGGGGCTTTGATTACAGATTTTCGCCAACGCGTGTCAACGCAATAATTTAGCGCGATTTCCCCCGCGCAGGGCCTGAGCCTGTCGAACGGCAATCTGCCGGTTCGCCGTTAATCGCTCCTCGCTTCGCGCCGGAATGAATCGCGCCTTCAGCGCTGAAGCCATAATGCGATCCAGATCCTGGGGCGCTGCCCCAGGCTGACAATGAAAAGCGCCGTTGGCGCTAAACAGATGCGTTGCTCCAAGCTCTTAAACTGTACCATACCGACCAGATTGATCGTCTACTTGTTAATACTCTGCATGATCCCCTGCATGACGGCGAGACCGCCAAAGAGGAGAACCCAAGCCAGCCAGCCAGCAATGGCCAGGTATCCGATGACCAACCCAGCCACCGCCAGGCCGTGGCCCTGCAATTCCGGCCTGGCCTTGATCCGGGAAAGGGCAATGTGACCGCAAACTACGCCGGCGATTCCAGTGAGCACGACCGGGGTGCAGCAAAACCCAAACATCCCGAGCCCGCTGAGGACAAGGGACAAGATCGCGAGCGGCTCAGTCGGAGCGGATGGCCTGGTCACCGCGGTTACGGCGACGCCAGTCGGAGGGACCACGGCCGCCGGGGCGGTCGTGCTACCGCTTACGCCAGGCACGGTGGAAAGTGGCGCCCATCCGGCCGCGCCCTCGTACCAGGCCTGATCGGAAAGGCTCAACGTTCCGGCAACCAGTTGGCGATTTATCTCTTCGAGGGAGAACGGCCCCGCCGGTTGCCCGTCGCGCGCGATGTAAATCTGCATTTCGCGAATGTCTTGAGCGTCTCAAGCGAGGGCAAGGACAAACTCCTGCTCATGATCCTGATCCTGCTCTTGATCCTCCCCCGATGACACACCTCGCAGCAGGGATCAGGAGCAGGATCAAGATCATGAGCAGGAGTGGGGGAGAAGACCGGCCTGCTTGACTAATCCAAGACACCATTTATTCACGTGGCGTGAGTCTTTCATCACTCCTGAAGCGGTATCCATTTCTCCAAGGATGCGAAAAGGAGCTGAGTTCGGCCCTGGAGCTTCTGGTTACGGCTTACCAGGGCGGGAACAAACTCCTGGTTTGCGGCAATGGCGGCAGCGCCGCTGACAGCGAGCACCTCGTTGCTGAGTTGATGAAGGGGTTTTTGAAACGCCGGCCGATCTCTTCGGAGCAGGCAGCCCGGATTGAAGCCGCCGACAAAAAGGACGGGAAAGCAATTGCCCAGCATCTGCAAGGAGCACTCGCCGCCATTTCTCTGGCATCGCCAACGGCGCTCACCAGCGCCATCGCGAACGATATCGATTTCGAAATGATCTTCGCGCAACAGGTCTATGGTCTCGGACGTGCCGGCGATGTCCTGCTGGGAATCAGCACGTCCGGAAATTCAAAGAATGTTTCGAACGCGGTTATCGTCGCGAAGGCTCTCGGCCTTGGAACCATTGTCCTAACCGGCCAGTCTGGCGGCAGCCTGGCGCCGCTGGCGGACGTGGCGATCAAGGTCCCGTCTGACGAGATAGCTGAAATCCAAGAGCTGCATCTGCCGGTCTACCATTGGCTGTCCACGGAGTTGGAAGAGAAGTTCTTTGGGGCGTGAGACGACTTTGGGTAGGGACGCCGCGCTGCGGCGTCCGACTCTTCCAGATAGATAGATTGCAGGTCCTTCGCGGACGGCGCAGCGCGCCGTCCCTACCAGAAGAAGAAACGGCTCGACAGAGTCTCGCCCTACCAGGGGACGGTCACTCTTCGAATGGTAGGGCGAGACTCTGTCGAGCCGCCGGAGCTAGATAACCCTCTCGTTCCCGCCATCGACCGGAATTTGCGCTCCGGTAGTTTTGGAGAACCTGGGTCCGCATAATTCGGCCGCCAGTTCCCCGACGTCCGCGCTCCGAACTTCTGTCTTGAGGACGTTGTTGCGTTTGTAGGCTTCGACCGACAAACCATAGCTCTCTGCCCGCGCCTTCAGCACTTCTTCGCTCCAGATCCCTGTATCGAAAACCGCATTCGGATGAAGCGTGTTGACGCGAATGCCGGCGCCGCCCCATTCCAGGGCAGCGACTCGGGCAAGCTGCGTCAGGGCCGCTTTCGACGCCGAGTACGCAGCTGCTCCGGGCCCGGGGGCGGCAACGTTCTTCGAGCCGATAACAACCACACGTCCGCCTGCAGGCGCCAGTTTCAGCAGCGGATAGCACTCGCGCATCAATGTCAGGTTGGCATCGAGATTCACGCTCATGACCGTCCGCCATTCTTCGGCGTCCAGCTTTTCAATCGGCGTTCCGGCAGGAAAGACTCCGGCGTTCAGGATCAGCATGTCCAATCCACCGTAAGCCCAGACGGCAGCTTCCAACGCACTGGCCAGGGCCGCTTCCGAGGTAACGTCGCAGGGCAATCCAACGTAATCGGGCCGGGAGCCGGCGCAGGTCGCGACGTTGGGATCGATGTCGAGACCAACGACCGCCGCACCACGTTTGAGCAGCGCCTCCACGCAGGCGCGACCTATCCCCGAAGCGGCGCCGGTGACCAATGCGATCTCGCCGCCGAAAACGGGCGGCGAACCTGCGCGGCGTAACTTCGCCTGTTCAAGGTCCCAGTATTCGAATTCAAACAGCTCCGCCTCGGAGAGCGCGCGATATCCGCCCAGCGCTTCCGCTCTCGAGATCACATTGATCGTATGGGAATAAAGATCGCGAGCGATCAAGGCCTCCCTGGCGGAGCGACCGACGCAACCCAAGCCAAATTCGTCGTCCAGAATCACGCGCGGCGCCGGATCAAGCATCGTCTTAGATTCCTTTGCGCTGGCGGTGTGACGCGAAAAATATTCGCGATACGCTTCTGCATACGCCGGAACATTTCGGCCCAGCATCGGAAGGCGTTTCGTGCGGAGTATGTGGTCGGGCGTGGCTGGTCCCCGTTGTGAGACATCACGCACATTGGCGGAGCGAGCGAAGGCGAGCGATCTGGCGCTGGAGTCCGTGGCCACAATAACCGGAAAGCTCGCCACTTCCGAGATGCTCTTTCGGAGGCTCGCCAGAATAGGACCTATGCGACCCATAGGATTCATCGGACCTATGGCCGGCAATTCCCACGCGCCCTGTTTCTTCAAATAATTCTCGGCGCGGTCCACGAGCGCGATCATGCGGCCGTACGATTCTTCCGCCGTCGTGCCGAACGAGAAGATGCCGTGCTGGAGCAAGACCATTCCGATGGTCGATGGCTTTGCCTCCATCTTGAATTTTCTCGCGCAGACTTTCGCCAAATCGAACCCCGGCATGACGTAGGGAACGATCACCACATCGTCGCCATAGATTTCGCGGATGCGCGCCTCGCCGTCGGCGGTATTGGTGATGGCCAGGACCGCGTCTGCGTGGGTGTGGTCGACAAACTTGTGCGGCAACACCGCGTGCAAAATCGTTTCAACCGATGGCGCGGGCGCGCCGGCGCGCGTCACCTGGCTTGCGAGCTCGTTCACCATCTGTGGATCAGACAACGCCTCGACCTGCGCGAGCTTCAGCAAGGGCGCCATCCGGACCGGGACGAAGCCTTCGGCTTGAATTGTCTCCAGGTCCCAGCCACTGCCTTTGACGTAGAGGATCTCCTCTTCTTCGCCGACGAGATTGCGTTCCCTGATCTTGACGGAGGTATTGCCCCCGCCATGCAACACCAGCGTGGCGTCCTGACCCAGGAGCCGCGAGGAATAGACCCGCAGCTCGAGGTCGGACCGGCACTTATTCGCCTCAGCGGGGTTCCAAAGATTCTTCATCGCGCCTGAGTGGATTGAACAGATGCCGGTTTAATTTCCAATCTAAAAAGCCAGGCCGCCCGGAGCCGCGGTCGAGGCTCAAGAACCGGACAGGAACAAAAAAAAGAAAAGAGTTGATGCTTACACGAGATTTCGCTTACCCTGATATCCCTCAATTGTCAGACAAATCCTCAACAAGAAAGTCCTCCATGATCACGTCCAGAATTATCAAGTTCCTCTCCACCGCGGCGCTCGTCGTCGGTTTCTCCACGATCGCGCACGCGCAGGCGACCCGCACCTGGGTTTCCGGTGTCGGTGACGACGCCAACCCATGCAGCCGCACCGCGCCGTGCAAGACATTTGCGGGCGCAATTTCAAAAACCGCGACCTGCGGTGAAATTTCGGTTCTTGATCCGGGCGGCTTCGGCGCCGTCACGATCACCAAGGGAATCACCATCAACGGGACTGGAACGTTGGCTGGAATCCTCTCCGCGGGCACGAATGGCGTGATAGTGAACGCGGGCGTAGGCGACACAATCATTCTTCGCGATATCTCTATCAACGGGGCCTGCACCGGTATCAATGGTATTCGCTATCTGGCCGGGAAAACACTGATGGTGGATCACTGCTGGATTTATGGAATGACTACTAACGGCATTGATATTGCCCTGACCGCGTCGGGAAAGTTGAAGGTGATTGACACAGTCATCGAGAACGTAGGCGCAGATGGCGTCCATATGGGAATTACGGCCGGACAGCTAACAGCCACGCTCGACCGGACCCGGATCATGAATTGCGGCTCGGATGGAATCGAAACGAACGGGAACGTGAGGGGTGCAGTCAGCAACTCTTTTATCTCCCACATCACAACGACCGGAGTATTGGCGAGCGCCACGAACACTCAGTTTAATATTGACGACACCCAAATCTCGTTTGCTACGACGGGTATCCAGTCGATCGCCGGTTCCTCGATCCGGGTCTCTGACAGCATTATCGCGCAGAATGGCACAGGGTTGAATCCCAATGGCGGCACGATCGATTCTTTCCAGGGCAATTCCTTAATCGGTAACGTCACTCCTGGATCGTTCTCGTCGACTACGCCCAAGCAATAAATCCGAGACGCCAACGAATCGACGGCCTACGAAGGGTGCTTTGGTTCCACTAACGGCGAGGCCGATTCCTGGTGGAACTGGCTGCCGGGGGAAGAGCTCAAGAGCCCGAACCAGGCAGCCGTCCGATTCGCTCAGACAGAGTATCCCGTCCGTGCTCCCGCCGGACGGGATTTCTTCTGCCAGGACGATTCGATTCCGAGTGACACTGCTGGTTAGTAGCGCTTGGAAGAATCCGTTTCAAGTCACGTAGGGAGCGTTTGCTTTAGGGCTGAATTTAGTTGTTGGCGACTCAAAGATCGCCCCGAAGGTTGAGGTGACAGGAAATGATTAAGGCCCGCGCACTTTCGACGATCGCACTTGCGATATTGCTCGCGACCATAAGTCCGGCCGCGGAGAAATCTAAATCGGCCGCCGCCGACTATTTTCCGTTGCGTGTTGGTGACTCCTGGACTTATCGCAACACAAGTGGCGACGGCGAATACAGCTTGAAGGTTCTTAGCGAGGAGGAACAGCCTGACGGGTCGACTCGTTACCAAGTGGAAATGTTGTCGGGCGTGAAGATCCATTCGTGGTTTTCCAAAAACAGCGGGTGGGTGCTCATGCACGGCGAGCGCTATCCGGAACATGAGGGCTTGGAAGTAAAATACGAGCCGCCCAAACAGTATTTACAAAATCCTCTCATCGCTGACTCGAAGTGGGAATGGAAAGGTAAGGACTATACCGAAACGGAGCGGAGCGAGAATCATCACGTGGTCGGTTTTGAGAAGGTAACTGTTCCGGCGGGCAAGTTTCGGGCGATGAAGGTGGTAAGTGAGGTAGGCGGCGGAGGGGCTCCCATGACAAAGACCTGTTGGTATGCCGACGGCGTCGGTCTGATAAAGTCCACGACCGAAAGCGGACAAACCAAATACGGATGGGAGCTAACGAATTACAGCTTCAAAAAGAATTAAAAACGATACGGCTTCGTACGCTGTATTGATCAGCCTCGAGACACTCGCGGACAAGGTGGGTTGGCTCAGCTTCGGCGCCAGCACACGCCTGGGCCAACGGAACTGCGCCGGCTCCCAATGGGGACATATTGAGATATATTTATGAGAAAAGGCAGGGCGACCATCGAGGCCATTTCTTCTTATTTACCTGAAGGAAAACTGACTAATGCCGAGCTGGCCGAAGAATTTGGCGACTGGGATGCGGACAAGATCCTTCAGAAAACCGGCATTGCGATTCGCAGTGTTGCGGCGGTAGACGAGTGTGCTTCAGATCTGGGAGTAGCGGCGGCGAAGCGATTGTTCGAGCGTGGCGCTTGCTCGGCTACCGACGTAGATTTTCTTCTTTTTTGTACGCAAAGCCCCGATTATTTCATGCCGACCACGGCTTGTTTAATACAAGACCGGCTCGGCTTGAGAACCGATTGCGGCGCACTCGATATCAACCTGGGCTGCTCCGGCTTTATCTATGGCTTAGCTTTAGCCAAGGGTTTGATTGAAGCGGGCACCGTCACCAACGTTTTGCTGATTACCGCGGAAACTTATAGCAAGTTCATCAATCCGCGCGACCGCAGTGCTCGCACTATTTTCAGTGATGGCGCGGCCGCCACCCTTATCCGATCGATCGATTCCGATGATGAACTCATCGGTCCCTTTGTTTTCGGAACCGATGGCGGCGGCGGCCAGCACGTGGTTGTGCCGGCAGGTGGATTTCGCCAGCCCTTGACCGCGGAGTCGGCGATTGAAAAAGAGGATCGCAGCGGCAATTGGCGTTCGCCGAAAAATTTTTACATGAATGGTCCCGAGGTTTTCAACTTCGCGATAAAAAATGTTCCTCGCGCCCTCGAACAGCTTTTAGGCAAGTCGGGGAAAAGCTTGGATGAGGTGGATTATTTCATTTTTCATCAAGCCAACCGATTTATGTTGGACCACTTGCAGAACAAGCTGAAAATACCTTCTGAAAAATTCTGGATCGACTTGGAAAATTACGGCAATACGGTTTCATCGACCATTCCCATCGCCTTGGAGAACGCCCGGAAGACTGGGGCCATCAAGGTTGGAGATCACGTCGTCATGATCGGGTTTGGGGTTGGCTATTCCTGGGGCGCAGTTATGGCGCAAATAAGGTAACTGCCCGTTAAATCGCGGCGCTTTTCCGGATGGAGTGAACTTATGACCAAAGATGCCTTTTTGATAAAGCTGGCCGAAATCCTGGAGGTTAAGGCGGAGGACCTTAATGAGCAGTTCAAGCTCGATTACAAAAATTGGGATTCTCTCCGCGTTATGGCCACAATTGCCGCAATCGATCAATATTTTGATATCTTGGTGAGCCCGGAACAACTCGAGGCCTGTTCATCCGCCAAAGACTTATTTGAATTGATCGAGCGCCAACAGGGCTAGACGCCACGCCGCCTCGCAAAATGAAGAGCCAGACACAGAACGAAGCGAGCAGCAAGCTCGTCATTATCGGAGATGGTGAAATTGCTCAACTTGCCTACGAGTATTTTACCTATGATTCGCCCCACCAGGTGGTCGCCTTTAGCGTAGAGAGGCAATTCTTAAAACAAACCGAGTTGTTCGGCTTGCCCATCATAGCTTTCGAAGATCTCCAGTTGGCCTACGCTCCGGCAGATTACAAAGTTTTTGTGGGCATCTCTTATGTCAAACTGAACCGGCTCCGAACCAGGCTTTACCGGCAGGCAAAAGAGAAAGGTTATTCCGCTGTTTCCTTTGTCAGCTCCACCGCCTCGGTTTGGCGAAATGTCGAGATCGGGGAAAACTGTTTTATTCTTGAGAACAATATCCTGCAGTACGGGGTCAAGATCGGGAATAACGTCACCATGTGGGGCGCAAACCATGTCGGGCATCACTCCGTAATTAAGGATAACTGTTTCGTGACGGGCCATGTGCTCATCGCCGGCCGGTCCGAAATCGGTGAGAACTGCTTTCTTGGAGCCAGCAGCTGCATCGGGGACTACGTGTCAATCGCCGCGGATTGCGTTATCGGAGCCGGGGCGGTCGTCCTAAAAAACACCGAGGCACGGAAGGTTTATCGAGGTAATCCCGCCCAGCCTTCCCCTTTAGATAGCTTCGCGGTCTTCAACGTGAAGGAGAGCTAGCTCTCGCATAGGCTTTATCATCCTGGCCGCACGACGAGTTTGTCGCGCTTCAAAAAGCTCCGAGCGGTCAAATGTCCCGGCTTTGGATTTCGCGGCTGTGTTCGACCGCGAAGCGGATAATGGCGCAAATCTTTTGAATGTCAGTGAATGTCACTCCTGACCCGGTGGGCAGCACTAGGACGCGGCCGGCCAGTGCTTCTGTCTCCGGCAAACTCTGGCGTGTCTCAGGGTAATAAGAACGGTACGGCTCCATCCGATGGACCCCGGGGTAAAAATACCGGCGAGCCAAAACGTTTTCGGCATGCAGCACCGACACCAACTGATCGCGAGTGAGGCCAAGCTCGTGAGCCTCAACTTCCATTACGACATACTGATAGTTCGGAGAATTCCTTTCGTCATAACGAAGGAGGGAAATCCCCGGTATTCCATCGAGATTGGCTTGGTAGGTTTCGAAGTTCGCCCGATTTGTGCGAGCAAATTCTTCCACGCTTTCGAGGTTGGTCAGCCCCATGGCTGCGGAGAGCTCGTTCATCTTGCCGTTGATGCCGATTGAGATCACGTTGTCATACCCCGAGAACCCGAAATTCTTCATTAAGCGCATGCGCGCCGCGAGATCGGCATCGTCGGTCACGACAGCGCCACCTTCACCCGCATTGATGAATTTGGTGGCATGAAAGCTCAGGACTTCGGCTCGCCCAAAGCCACCGATTCTTCTTTCGCCATATTTGCAGCCAAACGCGTGGGCCGCGTCGAAAAGAAGAGCCAGCCGGTTGGAATCGGCGATCGCCTGCAGCTCGTCGATCGCGCCCGGCCTGCCCCAGAGATGCACGGCCAGAATACCGGTCGTGCGAGGCGTGATGAGGCCCTCGATCTTGCGGGGATCCAAGTTGTGGGTCAGCGGGTCGATATCGCAAAACACGGGTGTGATCTGCTGCCATTGCAAGGCATGGACCGTGGCCACGAAGGTGAAGGAAGGAACAATGACTTCGCCGCTCAGGTTTAGCGCCCGAATGGCTATTTCGAGTGCAACGGTCGCATTGCACATCGCGACACAGTGTTGAACGCCGAGCATTTCGCAGATCCGGAGCTCGAGTTCCCGCTCGAAAGGGCCGCTATTCGAGAGATATCGCGTGTCGACGATTTTGTTGATGCGCTCGATTAACCTCTCCCGGTTGCCCAGGTTCGGACGTCCCACATGGATCTTTTCCGGGAAGGCCGGGGGCGCCCCCAGAAGAGCGAGACTTTTCACGGCACTCGTCGCGGAATCTTCCATGGTCCTGTTTCCGCGAGATAGGGCCCCTCACTCAAGCGCACTAGGCGTCACGGGAAGCGAAGACGGTCTCGATATTGGCTGAAGAAGGAAAATTCGGAGTGATCAGCTCCTCCTGTGGCTTATAAAGGTAGGGGTGGGGGAAACCGCGCTCGATGAAGGTCGGTTCGCAGAGGTTATTGTAGCGAAAATGACACGACCAGCGAATACCGTGCGAGACATTGGTCCCTGATTGATGCACGAGCAGGGTGGAGAAGAAGAGCGCGTCCCCTCGTTCGACTTCGACCGAGACCAGTTTGCTCTTGTCCAAACCAGACCGCAAATGCCCATAGCCGTCGACGATATCTGCTTCCAACAGTCCCCACTTATGACTGCCCGGGTAAACTTCGAGTGCGCCTAAACCCTTGTCGATGTCTATCAGGGGCAGCCAGACGACCACGGAATCGAGGGAACCTTGCATGCTCCGCCAATCCTGGTGAACATCGAGGCGCCAGTACACTTCTTTCTTGGCCAGCCGTTCCGCATTGAAATAGAGCACCGGTCGAGTGCTGATGTTTGGAAAGGCGAGGCCCAGTTCTTTCAGCACGGAAATAATGCGTTCGTCCAGGGAAAGACGATGCAGGGAGATCAGGTGCTGCGCTTGCTTGCCGCAATTCGTGAACGCCGGCAGGTCTGCTTCGAAGAGTTTGAACATACCTGCTTCAAACTCGCTTTGGGAAGGGGCAGCCGAACCCACGAGTCCAAGCCTGCGCATCTGAAAGGTGAAAACCTCCTTCGCTTCAACGTAAATGCGCTCGATCTCCTCCTTTGGAAAGAAACCCTTCAGGAGGACAAACCCGTTCTCTCTGTAGTTGTTCACGTCGATCATATGCTTCGCCGGGATGCACCCTCGCGTGTGGCCCAAAGGGTGCCGTTGGTTCCGGAGACTGGCCTGAGCTGAGTAACAACAAATCCGCTTCTTGTAAAGAAACGTTTCAGACCGTCAACGTGACATTCGTGAGCGTCGAGGTTGTGATACTCCATCCGGATTTCAGCAATCCTTTCCAGGTATGATGGCGGAGTGGTGTAGAGAATTTCATACTCCGCGCCTTCACAATCCATCTTGAGGAGATCAACGTGCTCCAGGTGATTTGACTCCATGATCTCCGCGAGGGTCGTGCAGCGTACGACAACAGGGGCCTGGTGATCCTTATTCGTCTTGTCTAGAAGCGTGGGAAAGAAGAACCTTCCGCTCTTTAGGTAGAGATCTCTGCTGCCGGCTTCCGAAGCCACCGCGGCGTTGAAGCAGTGCACAGTTTCATCCCGTCCATTAAGACGGACGTTCTCTTTCAGAACCTTGTAGAACTCCGGGAACGGTTCATAGGCATAAACCACCACATTGCGGGCGGTCGTCGTCGCGTAAACGGTGAAGACGCCCATGTGCGCACCGAGATCGAGGACGATGGAGTCGTCGGGAACGGTCCCGTAATCCTTGTCGAGGAAGATCTCAAGGATAGGAACATGATCGATCCCTCGAGCGACTATCAACTGAGCGCCATTTCGAAACACATAGGCCCGTTTTGGTCTCAGACCGAGCGCATAGCAGAACATGAAGGTCGGCCAGTTTCTGATTTTGTGGATCGCCCGGCGAAGATACTTCAGGCGACGCACTATCTTCCGGGGTGAACGAAAGCCTTTAGCCATCTTCCTTCAGGACGGCATAGCCAATCCCAGTTTCGCCAAAGCCATTGCCATTGTAGAGCAGGTATTTCTGTCCTTTATGGTCGTAGACGCAGGGGTATTCCATCATGATTGAGTCCCATCCATCTTCCGACCGTTCGATGCCGACATCGGCGTCCCTCCTGTCCCAACGTATCCCGTCACGCGATTCGGCATAGCCGAGACGGTAGGCCTGCTCCTTGTCTGTCCGGTAATCAACACTGCCTCTGAAGCAGTACCACATCCGATACTTGCCATCTTCTTTGACCACCCACGGCCTGGCGTTTGCCTCCCCTTCGAAAGTGTATTCCAGGCAAACCTGGTTTCTTCTTGTCCAGGAAACACCATCCTGGCTCTCGGCGTAATTGATCTGGTAACGCGGCTCGGGACGGCCGTGGATCACGACCCATTCCGTGGTCGACGCATACCAAAGCTTCCACTTTCGTTCGTCCTCGTCATAGAGCGCAAAGGGCGAAGCGCAAGAGTATGGCTCCGTGCTGGTCCGATCTACGACCGGACCTTGACAAACCCGTTCAAAGCTTAGGCCGCCGTCGTTGCTTACCGCCAGGCCAACGGAGTTCCGATAGGGAACGGTGACGCTTCTGTTCCACCCAACGTAGTAGAGGAACTTCCGCCCCTTGTGATTGACGATACTGGAAGGCATCGCTCCGCTGTCATCAAAAGCCCCAAGCTGTCCCAGTCCCAGCACAGGGCGGTCGTGCACATAAAGCACATGGGAAGGGTTATCAGCTTCGACCTCGATAAAGGTGGTGGTCGTTCTGCCTTGAAGGTCCCGGGGACCGAAGTAGATGCGCAGCACCTTGTCGTCGATACTTTCCACCACCGGGACGGAGGCATGATGAGCCATCCAGTCGGAATTGTTATCCACCCGGAAGATGACGCCTTTTTTTTCCCACTTCATCGGCGGTTCATCTTTTCACCTGGTGAGAGGCGGCGGTTTTTCTCGCCCCGACCACGTCGAGTTCGCCATTGCGATATAATGGAAAATATTGGCTGCCAGCCAGCCCCTTCGCCCGCGAAAGCTCCTCGTATTTTGGTTGATCGAAGATGCGGCCGCAAAGATAGGCCCGACGCGTAGTATTAGCCCAGCCGCGCTTAAATTGGGTGAGCCCGTCCCGGCCGAACGAGTCAAGGCCCGCTCCGGCGCCCCAATCGATCCAGAGCGTCTTCTCGGCAAAATATTCCAGGGCCCGCCACGACAGGGCGTAGGATGCCATGAGCTTGTAGCCGAGTTCGTTCGAAGCAGTGAGATGGGAAAACGCCACGTCACCCTGCACATACCAAAGATGCGCTCCGACGGTTTGTCCTTTGTGTGTTGCACGCAAGATTGTAAGGCCCGGAACGCTCAATTGCTTCGCAAATGACGTTCTGGAGAATGCCTTTATACCCGTTAGTTGATGACGCTCAACCAGGAGGTCATAAAGCCCCGACCAATCGTCCAGCATTCCCGCCGGGTTGTCGTACGGTTCGATGCTGACCGTCTCGAGCGCCTTCCGCGCATAATATTGATGGTGTTTTGACACGAAAGCACTCGCCGGCTGCCGCAGATCGGCAACGAAATGCTCCTTAAAGGGAACGACCAGGTCTGGGAACATCGCGCTTAGGAGTTCCTTCGAGAAATCTCCGAAGGGATCCGCGACGAGGACAAGACTGACCAACTCTCTGCCGAGACCTTCGAGATCGTCCTTGAGCAAAGACCAATCACGACATGAAAACAGCGGATAACAGCCCATCGCGTCGCGAGCCTCAGTTCCCGGTATCGGCCGCTCCAAAATCCAACCTCCGCTTTGGACCAGGGGACGCGGATGCCCGAATTCCGATAGCGCATCCGCGTAACTCGGGTGCAAGTATCCGCTTTCAGTTCCTGTTTCCACCAATGTAGAACTCTGCGACACAGTTTACGCCGTCGTCAAAGGAGTCACGGAAAAGTATATTCTCTGCGATAGAACATGCGAAGGTTTTCACGAAACCGGTCAGTGCTGATCAGGGGTGTCAATAAATCATATGCTTCGCGCCAGCACCGGTTGTAACCCAAGGGCTCGTCGAGGCGGCGAAGATCTTCCACCATTCGATCCATCAAAACCTCCCAGGAGGGGTAGACGGTTTCCAGTTTCGCAAACTCCCGGGTAAAGAAGCGATCGTTGAATACCGCGAAAGAGACTCCTCCGCTAAAAACTGTCTCAACGAAATAACCATCAAATCCCTCGCCAAAAGTCAGTGACCATTTCGCACGGACAGTTAGTTTTTTATAATCTTCGTAGGACATATCTTGAATGACCTGGATCCTTAAGTCGGGTAATGCCTGTGCGATATGCAGAAGCACTCGTTCCTTAAACGGATGCACGTCGGGCGAGACAATCAAGAGAGGCTCTTTCTCTTGATAGAGAGCTCGATGATATTGCTCTGGTCCGAAGCAACACCATAGTCTATGCAGTGGCACGCCCATCGCCTCGCGCGTCGTCAAGTTAGTGTATGCCTCTTGCGCAGTGGTACAAGTAACGGTTCCGAAGCGCTTCAATCCGGCTACGTTCTTCCCAGGCATCAAGTCGATATTTTGAAGCATGATATTGAAATGAACCTCTCTGATGTTTTGCAACAACACGGGGGAGTTGCGGGTGAGCCAATCCACTACTTGATTAACTTGGAAGATGGGAATGTGTACCAGCAAATAGTCCAGACTGCGGCAACTCTTCAATACTGCCTCCAGATCCAGCATGTAATTGCGATTTTCGAACCAGTTATATTTGAGGTGAAGCGGATCACCGGGAGTGTTGCAAAGAACTACTCTGGCTCGATGAAGGTGTCGCAGCGCCGCGGACTCCTCGTATATTCTGGAAATCGAGAGGACACCGCCCGTCCGCATTTCCCAACCAGGTGTAAGAACAACTATCAGACGTTTTGCTCTGAACGTAATGGCGCGAGTCAAGACCTTGCGGGTGAGATTGGCGTGCCGCTGAGCATAAGCGTCAAGAAGTCGCATCATTCCTTAGGATAGTCCCGTCGCCCGAATTATTAGACCTCTGTTAACGGAGAGGACGCATTCAACCAGGGAAAATCGTCCCTCGCCGGTTCTTTACCTAGAAATTGGCAGAGTCTTCCGTAGTCGCCTTTAACTGAAAGATTTATTTCAAGGAGGTTGGATTTCCGACGAAAATAGTCCCTGACATCTGCGTTGTGCCTATCATAATTGGAAACGAGAGAGGGCTTATGATACAGGTCGTTCTCTGGAGTATTCCATACAAAACGAAAAGAGTCCCAGACATAAGTCGGATAGCAGTAGTTAGCTTTGAGCAAATCATCCTTTACTGGAATCCGACCACCAGCAAATAAGTTGCCGTGAAACCTTACCAATGAGCGATACCATTGCTCCGCATCATCGCGCACGGAAAGAATGAACTTTGCGTTTCGGAAGCTCTGGTCGAGAGCGATATAGGTGAAGGGGAAACAAAAGGGGGAATCCTGGAAGGCATCTGCTGTAAGGCAAAATTCGACAATTGCCTTAAAATTCCGCGCGGCATAGGCTTCCAGCAATAACCCACCTTGTCGTTGATCGCCGAGCCGATAGCCAAGATCCTTCAGAGCCTGCTCAAGCGAAGTACTGCCGGTTTTAGGGAAACCGACACAAAAAACCTTTTCCGCCTCGAATGCGGAGTTAACGGGTGGGCCACCGACATCCTGTGTCATTCTGCGTCCTCGGCTGAACAAGTCACCATGATATAATCAAACAATTACCATTCTCAACAAAGTAAGACCCGTAAAAGCATGCCGTTTTATTATCGGCCGGCGAGTTTCTTGTTTCAGCATTCTGCGTATCTCCTCCGCGTTCTCAATTGGGACCGCTCTCGTGGCGGCCACGATAGTCAAAATAATATAAATATACGAGACAGAAATGCCATTGCGATTCAAAGGACTGGAGCCTGCGGATGCCCCGCGTATGAATCTGCATCGGCTACTGTGATGTTGTTCGTAATCTAAAAAATAGGATAAAGTTTGCCAAATCAGTGTTAAACAGCTGCATATTTTCACTCGTGAAATGAAATGAAACTACGCGAAATAGCCGGGGTTGGAGAGAGGCGGGCTGTGGAGGCTGGGGCGAGACATGTGCCGGAACTGGATGGTCTGCGGGGATTGGCCGCGTTGATCGTCATCGTGTCCCATTTCAGCATCGTCACCGAAATGTTCGGCGGTCTTCTCGGTTTTGGTGGCGGACAGCTAGGTGTGATGTTGTTTTTCTCGCTCTCCGGCTTCTTGATGGGCCGGCTGTACTTGCCGACAGAGCCGAACCGGCAATCGGTTGCGATTTTCTATCTACGGAGAGTGGCGCGCGTCGCGCCGCTCTACCTGCTTGTCGTGCTCGCCTCGTTCGTCTGCACCGCGACGCTTGGGACCGACAGCCCGCTCTACAAGATTAGCACCGATGCGCTTCCGGCTCACCTTGCCTTCTGGCATGGAGATTCCATTCTTTGGACGATCCCGGTCGAAGTGCAATTCTACGCGGTGTTCCCGATCCTGTGGTGGGTATTCTCACGCATCGGCTATCAAATGCTGATATGGCTCGCATTGGGCCTCGCGGCGATCGTGCTCGGGGGATATCCGGCGCAACCTGCCCTACTTCCTTACGCCGCGTTTTTTGCTAGCGGTCTCGCGATCTCCTTGATTGGGGGACGATGGAAACTTGATGGTGCTTTCATCGCAAGTTTCCTGCTTGTCATCTTGCTGTTTCCGCGCATCAGATCGAGCCTCGGATTTGGGCCGATTGAGCTGACTGACATGTGGCGCAGTCCAGCTTATCTGGTCGCGGTCGGGGCGCTGCTGTTCTCCACCTTGCATTCGCAAATCGCGTCGCAGTTACTCGGAAGCCGGGGCTTCGGGTATCTGGGAAAGGTCTCATACTCAATCTATCTGCTGCACCTTCCGGTCCTGCTGTGGCTAAGCCACATCAAGTTTTTGGCTCAGAATCTCCTGATCTTCTTTCCCATCTTTGTGCTAGTGACGCTGCTAATCGCAAGCGCGTCATATTGGCTAATCGAAGCGCCGTCGCGTCGCGCGATCAACAGTCTTACAGGTTGGCGACTTCGACAGATCGATAGTGCCGCCAACCATAATCGCACTCTCGTGGCGGCAGAGGTCCTAAAACCGAAGTAAATCGGAAATGCCGGCTGGATGGAACAGTTCGTTTCTACCCAGGGATGTTCTCGAAACTCTAGCTTCGAAAGCCTCGGCGACGACGTCTTGATTCACGACACTGCCGTTATCGTCGACTGTGGATCGACATCTCGGTCACCCTTTCAAATGGACGAGCTCGGGTTTCATTTCTTTGAAGAATGCATCATCGAATTTATCCCGATCGGGAATTGTAAGGATTGGGGAAAGCTTTTCGTGCAGGTATTCGGGATCGACGACGAAGCGCGGGAAGTGCACGAAAACAATCGGAACGGCCTTGCGACTTAGGTGGAATATCAAGTCAAAAAATTCGATCGCCAGTTTGCATTCCTGATCTTCTGGCTTGTCCACATTCCAGAGTCCACCGGGAGCAAAGCTCATATTGCCATGTTTCCTTTGCACGATGCGGCGGCTTTCTGCCGCCAGGGTGATTTCTCTCATCGGAATGATTGCCGAATCGATAATCATGTCTTCCCGATCGATTATCTCCCGTATAAACGCGCCGATCCACGGGGCCTTCACGATGTACGGACAGTTCTCATCGCGAAGGTCCCGCTCAAGGCCCGCATTCGCAATTTCATCAATATACATGTTCTCAAGATCGAAGCCCGTCTCCAACCCTAAGCGCGTGAGAAGGCGCACTATCGCCGTCGTCCCAGCCCGGCCTGTGCCTGAAATGATGCAATGATGCCGCATGGGTCGTCGAAATTAACGGAGGTCAAATCCTAGTTCTTTCGCCACCAATACCGAAGCGAAGCCGCAGAAACCAGACCGATACGGAACTTGCCCGAGGCCGTTTGTCGCCAGAACCGTGCATCCTGTGTCAGCGTCCAACGGCGGGAGTCCAGTAGAAGCCCCTTGTCCACGATTCAATTTCATCCCAATCGGCATCAAGCAATGCAGGTATTGCGAGTGTCGTCCCAGCTCGAGCCCGCCGCAAGAAACCATCGAGCATCCCCATGCGTTCGACCGGCGTGAGCTCGGCAAGTTCAATGATGCAGTTTGCCGTCCGAGGAGAGATTAGACGTTCTACGGCAGTGAGCCATAACAGGCGCCGATCCTGTTCGTTCGATTCAATTTGGAGCGCTTGCTCAAGCATGCTAAGGCAATGACATTGCCAGGCTGCGAGACGTTTGTCTCCAGGCCATGTGAACCACGTCAGAAGAGTGTTTTCGCCATGAATACGCTTGCGAAATAGCTCGCCGGGGAGGCGATGGAGTTCGCCCCAACGAGCCATCCCTGCAATCCACGCGGTCTCGGCCAAAAAGTTCTCCACCTCGTTGCCTGGAATTCCGCCGGTGGCGCGCATTGCTTCGGCACGGCTGAGGCCGACAAGTGCCACTCCCTGATGGCGTTCATGGAGAAGTGTCATTTGCCGCAGGAAGGGACTCCCAATCAGCGAGTGCTGCACGATCGAAACGTCCTCCTTACCGAAAAGGCGAATGTCGGAATATACCGTCGCCACGGTTGGATTCGCCCGCGCGTATTCCACGAGAACTTCGAGAAAACGTGGATCGATCACATCGTCCTGTTCCTGCAGGTGCCAGAACTCGGTTTGAACTTGTGACATAAGCCAGTTCATGTTGCCCATCCACCCCAGCCGTTTCGGCTGGATAACCATCCTGAATCTGGAATCCTTCAGAAATGTGCTGCAAATCGCCTCTGACTCCGGGTCTGGTTCATCCACGGAAATTATCACCGCGAAGTCGTCATAGGTCTGATTCAGTATGCTATTGAGCGACTCTTCCAGGAACAGCTTACCGCGATATACCGGGACTCCGATAGTGACGCTTCGAGGCATATTTAGATCTTTCCGAAAGCTGTCTTAATGCGGCATACACCTTCCCGTGAACCAGGTCTGGAGTAACCTCATTCTTTTTGCCACCAACTGGCACTCCAGTCTACTTCGTGCATAGTCGCCGTGATTCCTTCCTGGGAACGGTAATCCATTACTGCCTGTCGGCACGGTGGAATAAAGTTGACGTCGTCCAGGATCACGAAGCCGCCCTGTGATAGCTTCGGGTAGAGCGCCTGCAACGCCACGTAGGTCGACTCATATAAGTCGCCGTCGAGTCGCAGCAACGAGAAAGGCCCTGCGTTCAGAGACGGAAGCGTATCCGAGAACAAGCCTTTCACGAAGACAACCTGATCGTCTAGCAAACCATAGCGGGCGAAATTGTTCTTCACCTCATCCAGCGAAACCGCCAGTTCCTTGAGCAGATGAAGATTCAAACCCTCGTCCGAAGGATACGCTTGGGGGTTTGGCGCAGGCAGTCCCGCAAACGAGTCGGCGGCATATACCTTGCGGTCCTTAATTCCGTTCGCCGCCAGGACGCCGCGCATCAAGATGCAGCAGCCCCCTCGCCAAACACCCGTTTCAATGAAGTCTCCGGGAATCCCCTCATCTAACGCGCGCTGAGCCAGTTCACGAACGTTCTCGAGCCGGCGCACGCCAACCATCGTGTGCGCGACCGCCGGCCAGTCGAGCCCCTTGGATCTAAGTTCGGGCTGGAAGGATCCGGTATTGTCGGGATGGATCGACGGATCTTCGTAAATTGTATTGGCCAGGACCTTGATCAGCAGGTCAAGGAACAATTGGCGTGCTTCTATGTTCATAACTGTCGTAACAATGTCCAGGGGATGCGCCAGGCGTCTTTCGTCCCCGGGTCACTCCGACGCCGGGAATCTCCATCACACGGTAAAAAAGGCAGTCTTCTAACCCGACGACACGCGGTTCGGCAAAGGTGGAGCCAGCATTCATTAGCCTACCTCTGCCAGATGGGTCTCATATGCGCGTATCAGAATGGCTTCGCGGCTCCCCGCGTCAATCTGGAATTCTCCAGGAGTGTGTCCGACGGTTTCAAGGCGGACTTAGAGATCTTCTGAGCAGGACGCGGTGCAAGAACGCTCTCGCTACGGTGCGATCGGAGATTGTTCCAACTGCTTGGCGGCTTGGGCGAATCGAGCGAGGATAGGTCCCGGCAAGGTTCCGAGACAAGTGGGTGGGTGCCTTGGTTGCGCGATTTCATAGGCCCGCCCACGAATAGCCGCATATTGGGCCCCCCATCGGGTCCAGTTATCGTGTTGCTGAAGAAGCGGTATGTTCGTGTTCGTTCCGCCGTGAAGCTGATGAAAGGTTGCCTCGCCCAAAAGGATGACAAGCTCCGCATCCGGCCACTCCAGAGCACGATTGAAGGTATCCAGGTTTAACAACCCGCCGCCTGCCGCATCGAAGCGTTCGTCCAGGCCGCCGAGCAGGTCCCAGAACTCGCGCCGCAAAAACAAAGCGTTGGATTCGGCAATCGGCTTGAACCAGCCATCGACCGACGATTCGTCCATGGATCCGATTTCGAACAGGCGATAGCCATCATTCGGCCAGTCTATGCTCGCAAGCAACGCATCTTCCCGGGCGCGATCGTATCCGGACTCCATCGCCCGCCATTGAAAATCAGGCCCGAGATACCATCCCAGCGTCGCGACGACCGCTCTGTCATAGAGGCGCGCCGCATGACGCGCGAAATGGAGAAGCCCCGGCGTCACAACCCGCGCTCCGTCTATCATTACCCCGATGACATCGCCCCGGGCTTCTGCCAAACCCCGATTGAGAGCTTGGGCGGGTGACGGATGAGCATCGTCGATCCGGATTAAACGGAAGTTACCGGAGAGACTGGCAACCAGTTGCGGATCAAGCGGAGGAGAGGAGCCGTTATCGACGACAATAATCTCGTAGTCATCCAGGCCGATATGGCGTTGGTACGCGGCTGAGAGCGAATGCAGCGTCCGTGGCGCCTCGCGCGGGATGTTATAAAATACGACGACCAGTGAGACGTCCGGCTTGCGTTCGATTTTTTCTGCCAAAATTAGGGATCCCTTATCCGCGGAGATTATAAGGGTCTGAAAGAGGTGGTCAACGAAGGCGCTATCCAGAACGGCGCCTCTTGGTTCTGGTCAACCGTCCCTGTGGATGTTTGGGTGGTGGGACAGTTTCAAGTACGACAAGCCTGATCCTTCGTATCTGCTGAGCGCCAACGGCGCGGCCTCACTTCAGCCTGGGGCAACGCCCCAGGGTTTTTGATTGGATTGTCCACCAGCGCTGAAAGCGCGTTTCCCTTCGGCTTCTGCTAAGGGCCTGAGCCTGTCGAACGGCAATCTACCGGTTCGCCGTTAATCGCTCGCCGCGTCGCACCGGATGAATCGCGCCTTTAGCGCTGAAGCCATAACGCGGTCGAGATCCTGGGTCGCAGCCCCAGGCTGACAATGAAAAGCGCCGTTGGCGCTAAACTCGGGGGCAGGAGCCCCAGATTTTGGTTGTTTAGATAGCGACGTAGCTATAAGAAGCACTATGCCGAAACCGCCGTTTCGCGTAAAGCGCTACACTCATGGGAAATACAAGTTCCTCGTACGCTGGAAAGTGCTCGGCAAATGGAGGCGTCGCTACTTCGCCAGCGAGGATGAAGCTATCACGTTTGCGGGCCAACAAAACGCCCGAGCCCAGCATGGGAACGGCGATGCATCATCTCAGTCGAATGGCGCTCCGGACGAGACGGACCTCATCTTGCCCAAGTCGGCCGAGCGCCCGCAACCGCAGCGATCAGGCCCGGCCCGGGACTTCTCCAGACTCCTTTCTCCAGCCTACCTCGGGCCGCGGATCGAGCGATACATCGGCGATTCCTGGTGTATGCATCTGCCATTCGCCTATGACTTGATGCGCGAGTTCGCGCCAAAAGTGTTCGTCGAACTCGGTGTCAAGCAGGGCGAGTCCTACTTCGCGTTTTGTCAGTCCGCCGCCGAGAACAAGATCAACGTCCGCTGCTACGGTGTGGACTCCTGGCGGGGTGATATTCAGACGGGGGAACTCGATCCCAAAGTCCAGGCCGAGGCGGAAATGTACAACTGCCGTTATTCGAGTTTTTCCGAGCTCAAGGGAATGCTGTTTGTGGAAGCCCTGAAGGAC
>Ga0193726_1000726_pt1 | contig 31360 bp, 28 predicted proteins | sample H2c1metaG_FD_144928 | JGI IMG/M metagenome (GOLD analysis project Ga0193726, IMG submission 144928) | Soil microbial communities from a riparian zone of the East river system, Colorado, United States - H2c1 | ecosystem: Environmental > Terrestrial > Soil > Riparian zone | place: USA: East River... | reverse complement strand
CGCCCGGCTTTTCGAATACGTGCTGGGCAACGATGTAAGCCCGCAGATTGCCGTTGACCGCACCCTGCGCCAGCGCCAGCGGCGATTGGGTGGCGCAATCCAGCGCGCCGGCCGCCAGCGCCTGCGTCATCGGCGCGGTGCCCTGGAACTGCACCCATTCGATGTTGTAGGTCTTGCCGAGTTCGGGAAATTCGGCCGGCCGCTTCATCATCCAGTATTTGGATTCTTCCGCCGGAATGGTCCAGCCGACGCGAATTGTCTGCTGCGCTTGGGCCGGGATGGCGCCCATCAGCGCGCATAGTGTCCATGCCGCCGCGATGCCGCGCTTGAATGCGTTCCCCGTCATCCTAAATCCCCTGTGTCCGGATTTTTCCAGCTTACCTCGCCGGGAATTGACCAGAAGCAACTCTTTCATGCCTCAAATGCCCGCGCAATACGCTTTCCGGTGCGGTATATTGGCTTGGTTACGGTCCCGCGCCGTCTGGTCAGGAATGATTGAACCATGAGCAACGACTTCTTTTCCGGCCTGCTTGCTTCAATTTCCGAACGTGGCCGCACGCTGCTGCGCCGAACCGGACAAACGGACGCCAGGCAGGATGCATCGGACCTGATCGAATTATGCGAAGCGCTGCTGTCCGGCGCCGGCGAAGCATCCGGCACCGCGATCGCGCGCGAGGTGCTCGACCGCTATCACGATCTCGATGAAGCCGGCCGCATCTCGTTCTTCGAAACGCTGGCGCACACCTACGGGCCGGATCAGGAAAAGCTGCAGCGCGCGATCGAAGCATGGCGCGCGCAGCCGACCGGCGACGGCGCCAGCGACCTGCACTTCGCATCCGAGCCGCGGCGACAGGAGTTATTCCGCCGCCTGAACCGCGCGCCCGGCGGCACCGGCGAACTGGTGGCTTTGCGTGAGGATTTGCTCGACGTCAAGGATGGCCACAAGGATCTTGCCGCGCTCGACCGCGACGTCGTACATCTGCTTTCATCATGGTTCAATCGGGGTTTTCTCGTGCTGCGAAGGATCGACTGGTCGACGCCCGCCATCGTTCTGGAAAAGATCATCCGCTACGAGGCCGTGCATGAGATCCGCGACTGGGACGACCTGCGCCGCCGAATCGATCCGGTCGACCGGCGTTGTTACGGCTTCTTCCACCCGGCGCTGATCGATGAGCCGCTGATCTTCGTCGAGGTCGCACTGACCGAATCGATTCCCGCCGCCATCGCGCCGCTGCTCGCCGAAGACCGGCAGCTGGTGCCGATCGACCGCGCCCGCACCGCGGTATTTTATTCAATCTCGAACTGTCAGCGCGGGCTCGGCGGAATTTCATTCGGCAATTTCCTGATCAAGCAGGTGGTGGAAGAATTGCGGCGCGAGCTGCCGAAACTCGACAATTTCGTGACGCTCTCGCCGGTGCCCGGTTTCATGCAGTGGATCAAGGAAGCGGACGACGTTCCGCTGTCCGAAGAGGACCGGTTGCTGCTTGAGAAGGTTGAAACGCCCGACTGGATCGAAAATCCGGAACTGGCAGCGCAGCTGCGTTCGGTTCTCGAGCCGCTGGCGGCGTACTATTTTCTCAAGGCGCGCACGCCGAAAGGCCGCCTGTTCGATTCGGTGGCGCGGTTTCACCTCGGCAACGGCGCGCGGCTGGAACGGATCGACTGGCTCGGCGATACATCGCCGAAAGCCTTGCGCGAATCCGCTGGGATCATGGTCAACTATCTCTACCGCCTCGACGACATCGAGAAGAACCACGAAGCCTATGCCAACAAGGACGAGATCGCCGCATCGAGTGCGGTGAAGAAACTGCTCAAGACGGAAGGCCGGCGGCTGCTCGACATGCGGTTGTCGTAAATTTCTTTCCGCTCAAGGACGGCGCGTCCAGTGACCGGCATTGACGGCGCCAATCGGAACCTGGCCATTGACGATGGCCTGAACCTGGCGAACGGTTTCCAGCGACTGGCTCTCGATCGCAGGCGGAGTGAGCCCGCCGACGTGCGGCGTGGCAATGACATTGGGCAGCTTCGCCAGTTCCGCGCTCGGCATTTGATCGCGGGCGCGCCCGACATCCATCGCAGCACCGGCGATGCGGTTCTCGCGTAACGCGTTCGCCAGCGCGGCTTCATCGACCAGATTGCCGCGCGACAGGTTGATGAAGAACGCCTGCGGCCGCATCCGGGCCAGCGCGGCCTTCCCGATCAGATTCTCGGTCTGTTCGTTGGCGACCGCGAGACACACGACATAGTCGGAATACTCAAGGAGACGGTCGAGCGGCACGTGCTTTATTTCCGGGTCGTTAACGGTCGCGAATGGATCGGCTACCAGCACATCCATGCCCAGCGCTTTCGCGATCGTTGCCAGATATCTGCCGATGCTCCCATAGCCGATGATGCCGAGGCGGTTGCCGGCAAGCTGCCGCCCCACTACGACCTCTGGCTGCCGGCCGGCATGATAGTCCGCGGTCGCCCGCGAAATTCCGCGCGACAGGTCCACGAGATAGCCGACCGCGAGTTCTGCAACGGATAGAACGAAGCCCGGCCCGGCGCGCGTCACCAGCACACCGGCCGCGGACGCCGCTTCGACATCGATGTTGCGGATATCGACTGCGCAGCGCACGAATGCCCGCAGTTTTGGAAGCCGCGGGAAAATCTCACCCGGCCCTTCCGTCAAGCGGTCGGCCACGATGAGTTCGACATCGTGCGCCGCGTCGATCAGGCGCGCGGCATCCAGCGCGTCGTCGGCTTCATGCAAGACGACATCCGCCACGGCTTGCAGGCCGGCCAGGCTGCGCTTGCCGTAATACTGGCGCCGGGACTGCGGCGTATGGGTGAGCAGGACTTTCATTTCGAACGGTTTCTCCCGGCGAGCCTAATAACCGAAAGCGCGCGGCAACGCAGTGCTGATGCCGGGAATGAACGCGATCACCAGCAGGCACAGGAACAGAAGTCCGAGATAACCCATGATCGGCTTGACTGTCTGCTCGATCGGCACGTTGCCGATCAGGCACGCGCCATAGAGCCCGAGGCCAAGCGGCGGGGCGAACAGGCCGAGCCCCATCGAAATCACCAGCACCACGCCGAAATGCAACGGGTCGATGCCGAGTTTTATCGCGACCGGCAGCAACAGCGGCCCGAAAATAATGAGCGCCGCGGCGCCTTCGAGCACCGAGCCCATCACGATCAGCACTAATATCGACAGCAGCATGAACATCCACGTGCCATGCGTGCCCGACAGCGACAGCATGATGTCGCCGACCGCATGCGGCACCTGCTGCAGCGTCAGGATGAACGCCAGCGATTGCGCGGCAGCGACAATGAACAGGACGAGGCCGGAGCGCGTCGCGGCCTGCACGAAGCTGGATGTGGCGGTCTTGAAGCTGAGTTCGCGGAACACCACGCTGCCTACCACGATGGCGTAGACCACCGCGAATGCCGAGATTTCCGTGGCGGTGGCGAATCCGCTTTTAAAGCCCGCGAAGATCATGAAGATCAGCCCGAACGACGCGATGGCGCCGCTCCAGAGGCCCGACATCGGAATCTGCGATTCGGTTTCGGCTGCTGATGCCGCGCGTTTGCCGAACATGATCGACACCGCGATAAGCGCCAAGGCCATCAGGCCGGCCGGCAGCAGTCCAGCGACGAACAATCCGCCGATCGACAAATTGGCGACGAAGCCGAGGATGATCAGATTGATGCAGGGCGGAATGGTTTCAGCCATCACCGCCGAAGCCGCCAGCAGGGCGACGGCGCTGCCCGGATTCTGTCTGGAGCGGCGCGCCGCGGGAATCAGCACCGATCCAACGGCGGCGACGTCGGCCATCTTGGAGCCGGAGATGCCGGAGAACAGCACCATCGACGTCACCATCACGACATTGAGGCCGCCGCGCATGCGCCCCACCGCGCGCTGCAGCAGTTCGATCAGGCGAACCGACATGCCGTTGGCTTCCATCAGGTAACCAACCAGGATGAAGAAGGGGATCGCGAGCAGCACGAAATTGTCGATGCCGCGCGCCATTTGCTGCGCGAAGATCACGCCGGGCAGCGTGCCTTCCACCCAGATGAATGTCAGTGCTGCCAGCGCCAGCGCAAAGCCGATCGGCAGCCCGCCAAACAAGGTGATGAAAAAGCCCGCCAGCATCAGCGTTCCGGACGAAGGCACAGAGGCCGGCGCCAGGAAATCCCATGCCAGATAGAGGCCAACGATCAGGCTTGTCGCAACGACACCGGCAATCGCGTCGCGGATCGGGCGCCGGCAAAAAAGATCGAACGCGAAAATCGTCATGAACAGCGCGCCGACGCCCATCGGATAGAACGTCAATTCCAGCGGCAGCCCGGAACCGGAGGTTTGCCCCGTGGTCAGCCAGCCGAGTTTTATTGCGTTGAACGCCACATAGCCCGCGATCACCGTTACCAGCAGCGCGCCGATCGAATCGATGACGCGCCGCGGAGCGGACGGCAACATGTCGATGAAAAATGCCACGCCGAGATTCTCGCTGCGGGCGAGCGCGCTGGCGGCGCCGAAAAAGCTCGATCCGACCATCAGGCCGCGGGCGACATCGTCGGCCCACTCCACCGGCGCGTTGAACAGGAAGCGCAGCAGCACCGAACCGCAGACGACCAGAAGGTCGGCTGCGAGAAGTATCGCCGCCGCTGCATCGCTGAGCGCCAGCAGGGGGACCATGATCCGGTGGCCGCCGCTTTGTGGTGGCGCGGCGCCTGACATCGTTTGCACCTTCAGGCTTGCGTCGCGCGGATCGCGTCCACCACAGGCTTCGCCTCGGGACGGGCCTTTACGAAATTGTCGGTTTGGGGAAGCACGCGCTTGCGGAACGCTTCCTTGTCGCACTCGACGACGGTGACGCCCTTCTCCACGATCAGCGCCAGCGCCTCCTTCTCGACCGCGAGACCGTGGACGCGCGTATCCGCGCCCGCCTTCTTCGCGGCATCTAGGAATCCCTCGCGCAGCTTCGGATCCATGCGATTGAACGTCGCGTCGCTGAAATACGTCGCCAGCGGCGAGAAGATATGCTGGGTCAGCGCATAGTGCTTCGAAGTTTCGTAGAATTTGCTGGCAAGGATGGTCGGCGGGTCATGTTCGAGTCCGTCGAGCACGCCGGCCTGCAATGCCGTGTAGATTTCGCCGAACGCCAGCGGCGTCGCGGCAGCACCCATCAGGCGAAGACATTCGGTAATGATGGGATTGGGCAGCGTCCTGATCTTGAGGCCGGCCAGATCCTCTGGCGTCTTCACCGGCTTTTTCGCAAGCACGCTGCGGGCGCCGAAATTATACGCCCACGAGATGACTCGGATGTTGGCGCCCTTCAGCAGCGCGTCCTCGATCGGCTTCGAAGCGCCCGTGTCGAAGGCCTTGGTTTGCTGCTGATAGCTGGTGAACAGATAGCCAAGGTCAAAGGTCCCGACCAGCGGCACCAGATTAGCCGAGATCGATGAGCCGGACACCATCAGGTCGATCACGCCGAGCTTTACGGAATTGATGACGTCGATTTCCTGACCGAGCTGGTTGTCGGGAAAGAACGTGACCTCGATCTGTTCGCCGAGGCCATTGGCCTTCAGGTTCTTGATCAGATTGTCGCAGTAAACGCGGCCGTTGGCGTATTTGGGATCGTTGGGAAGCGACGATGAGCATTTGAATTTCGTCGTCGCAGCTTGCGCGCGCCCGATGATGGCGGGCGACACAGCAAGCCACGCCGCCATTGCCTTCGACGATTTAAGCAATACGCGCCGGCTGACGGGCACAGTCTTCATAGTGCTTCCTCCGGAGCGTAGTTTCTTGCGCCGCTATTGATTGTTCACGGCCGTTCGCTCGTCGTTGATCGCAAATGTATGACTAAACGGAAGCTGCTTGCAAATACAAAAAAGGCGGCCTTGTTGGCCGCCTTTTTCTTTATCGATCAGGTCCCGTCAGTTGCAGGGGTACCAACGGCCGTCCGGTCCAAGATAGGTGGCGCCGGCTTGCGGGCCGCAGGTGCTGCGGTAATCGTAGACTTCATCGGGGCCGGCATAATAGGCGTTGGCGTCATAGGCGCGACGACGGAAAGGCGCAGTGGCAATCGCATCCGCAGTTCCGACGGCGCCAGCTACCACACCAGCCGCCACTTCGCCCGGCCAGAAACCGGGGCGCCGATAGCCGTAATTGTAATCATTAGCGTAAGGGTGATTCTGCGCATAGGCGCCGGGTTCCTGCATTGCCTGTTGTGCCAACGCCGGCGTTGCGATTGCAGCCGATAGCAGCGCGGCCGCGCTAAGAAGTTTTAGTCTGGTCATCGATTCTCTCCAGAAGGTTATGGAGACAGAACCGCCGGCAGAGACAGATGTTCCGATTTCATTCGGGAACGGCTTCACACCCATGTGAGGTGTCGAAGGCGCGAGCTCACACTTCCGGAAAGCCGCGCAGCAAATAGGTGCGCAGGCCGTGCAACAACCCGTTAAGGATCAGCCCCAGCAGGGAAATGGTGATCAGCGGCACGAACATGTCCACGGTCTGAAAGGTTCGGGCCGCTGCGACCAGAAGATGGCCGAGCCCGTCGGTCGAGGTGATCATCTCGGCCAGGAACACCACGATGCAGGAGATCACGAGGCCGATGCGGCAGCCGGTCAGGATCGACGGCATCGCCGCGGGAAGCACCACCTTGAACAGGATTTGGCGGCGCGGCGTACCCGCCGCCATCGCCGACCAAATCAGTTTCTGCTCCACCATCGACGCGCCGTAATAGGTCGAGAGCAAAATCGGAAACAGCGCGTCGGCCGCGACCAGCGTGATTTTCGAGGCGTGATCGAAGCCGAGTAGCAGCAGCAGCGCGGGATACAGCGCCACCTTCGGCACCGGCGCCAGCACCCGCACCACCGGCTTGACCACGGCATTGACAGCCGGATTGACGGCGGCGGCGAGCCCAATGCCGACGCCGAGAATCACCGCAATCGAAAATCCCGCGAAAAGCCGGAACAATGTTGCGCCGATCTCGTGCAGAAATCCGCCAGAGACGAGTTGCTGCGCCAGCCGCACGAATACCAGGCCAGGCGGCGGCAACAGCGACACCGGGGCATAGCCGAACGTGACGAGCGCCTGCCACAGCGCAATCACCATCGCAATCGGCGCGATGCCTAGCAGAACATCGGTGGAGAGAGCGCGGGCGTTCATGAGAAGCTCAAGGGTATATCGAAGCGCGGCTCGGACCATTTCACGAGGCTGCCGCGCAGTTTTTCAAACGCCGCATCGAGGATAATGCCCATCGCACCAATGATGATGATCATGGCGAACACCGTGTCGTACTGCGCCATATCGAGCGCGTTGAACAAGATGTTTCCGGCGCCCGACTGCCGCGCAATCATTTCGCTGGTCACCATGGTGATCAGCGCCAGCACCAGCCCGGTTCGGCAGCCGGTGAGGATTTCCGGCAGCGCCGACGGCAGCACGATGCGCAGCATGCGCTGTGTCGCCGACATGCCCATCGCAGCACCTGACCACAGCATCTTCTCCTCGACGGCGCGGGCGCCCTGAAAACTGTGGTAGATGATCGGCAGGCTGACGCCGAGAAAGATCACCAGCGTTTTGGAGACGTCACCGACGCCGAGCCAGAGCATGATCACCGGCATCAGCGCCGCCTTCGGCACCGGATAGATCACCATCAGCAGCGGATTGAAGAACGACGCCACGGCGCGGCTGCGCCCCATCATCAGCCCGAGTGGAATCGCGAGGAGGACGGCGAGGCTGAGACCGATCGCCATACGGCGCAGCGAGGCCAGGATGTTGATCAGGTCGCCACGGTCGGTGAGGATCGCCGGGATTGCGCGGATCGCATCCAGCGCCGACGGAAAACTGTCGGTGTTCAGGGCAAGCGCTGCGATCTGCCAGATCGCGAGCAAGCCGGCAACGGCGAACAGCGGTGCGGCTTTCGACATCACGGCGCGAACGGCGATCATGGATGCAACTCGGCGATGCCGGTGTCGTCGATCAGCTTCTCGATTTCGACGACGTATTTCTGGTAGCGCGGGTCGAGCAGCAGTTCGGCGCGGCGGCGCGGGCGCGGCAGATCGATCTCGACGATCTCTTTGATGCGGCCGGGCGCACGCGTCATCACCACGACCTTGTCCGACAGGAACACCGCCTCATCGACCGAATGGGTGACGAACAGCACCGTCTTGCGGTCGCGCTCCCAGATGTTGAGCAGATCGTTTTGCAGCCGCGTGCGGGTATGCGCGTCCAGTGCGCCGAACGGCTCGTCCATCAGCAGCACCGCGGGCTTGTAGGCCAGCGTGCGCGCGATCGCGACGCGCTGCTTCATGCCGCCGGACAATTCCTTTGGATAGAAATTCTCGAATCCCTTGAGGCCGACCATCTCGATCAGGCGCCGGCTTTGCGCTTCGGCTTCGGCGCGCGGCACGCCCTGCTGGCGCAGGCCGTACATCACATTGCCGAGCACGTTCTTCCAGGGAAACAGCGCGAATTCCTGAAAAACCGGCCCGCGGTCGGGGCCGGGCCCGGTGATGGCGTTGCCTTTGACTTTCGCGACACCTTCGGTCGGATTGACAAAGCCGCCGACGATATAGAGCAGTGTCGACTTGCCGCAGCCCGAGGGGCCGAGGATGGAGACGAAAGCGCCGTCCTCGATGGTGAGCGAAATATCGGAAATCGCGAGATGGCTCTGGCGGCCGGAGGTCTGGAAGGTTTGCGATACATGATCGATTTCGATCATCGCGGCCGCCGCCTTGCGCCCGGACGCAGACTCGTTCTCGACTTCAGGCCGCAACGGCAGCACGTTCATTCAGGGTCTCTTTTCGGCGGTTTGGGCCGACCATAGCCGCTCGATCAGGCCGGTACAGCAAAAATAACGGCGTAGTCCCGCAGACTCCGCTGTCGTCCCCGCGAACGCGGGGACCCATAACCACCTGCAATTATTATTTGGCAAGTTGCTTCCGCAGGTCGTTGATACCTTCCGCGTCATTGACGACGGAGGGTATGGGTCCCGGCGTTCGCCGGGACGACGGTGGCAACTTCACGACGCCAGCGCCTTCATTTCCTTGTAGAGATCGGCTTTGCCCTCGAAGCCGATGCCCGGCAAGTCGGGCATCGTGATGTGACCATCCTCAACCCGCACGCCATCAGGAAACCCGCCGTAGGGCTGAAACAGATCGGGATAACTTTCATTGCCGCCGAGGCCGAGACCGGCGGCGATGTTGAGCGACATCTGGTGACCGCCGTGCGGAACGCATCGGCTCGCCAACCAGCCGTGGGTCTGCAGCACCGCGAGCGTGCGCTGATATTCGCACAGCCCGTACGACAGCGCGCAATCGAACTGCAGCCAGTCGCGGTCCGGCCGCATCCCGCCATAGCGAACGAGGTTGCGCGCGTCCTGATGGCTGAACAGGTTTTCGCCGGTCGCCATCGGCCCCGGATAAAATTCGGCGAGCGCCGCCTGCAACGCGAAGTCCAGCGGATCGCCGACCTCCTCGTACCAGAACAGCGGATAGTTGCGCAGCATTTTGGCGTAAGCGATTCCAGTTTCGAGATCGAAGCGGCCATTGGCATCGACCGCGAGTTGCGCCTGGCTGCCGATCTCGTTCAGCACCGCTTCGATGCGCGCGCGATCTTCCTCGATCGGCGCGCCGCCGATCTTCATCTTCACGACATTGTAGCCGCGATCGAGATAGCCGCGCATTTCGCCGCGCAGCGCCGACAGATCCTTGCCGGGATAATAGTAGCCGCCGGCTGCGTAAACGAACACGCGCGGGTTCGCAGCCCTGTCGTGCCGCTCGGCCAGCAGCCGGAACAGCGGCTTGCCCGCAATCTTGGCGACCGCATCCCATACCGCCATGTCGATGGTGCCGACCGCGACCGAGCGCTCGCCATGGCCGCCGGGCTTTTCGTTCGACATCAGCGCCGCCCAGACCTTGTCCGGATCGAGATTGCCGCCATCGGCGTCCAACAGCGTTTTCGGATCGGCTTCCAAGAGGCGGGGCGCAAAACGCTCGCGGATCAAGCCGCCCTGCCCGTAGCGGCCGTTGGAATTGAAGCCGTAGCCGACCACGGTCTTGCCGTCGCGCACCACGTCGGTGACGACGGCGACGAGGCTGGTCGTCATCTTGGTGAAATCGATATAGGCGTTACGAATAGGCGAGGAGATCGGTTTTGTAACTTCACGGACATCGACAATGCGGACGGACATGCCGGTCATTCCTTGTCGCGAAAATAGGGCTCGACCGGGCCGTGGACCTTGATGGTGAGCGGATTGCCGTAGCGGTCCTTGGCGGCGCCTGCGGTCACGCGCACCCAGCCTTCGCTGACGCAGTACTCCTCGACGTTGGTCTTCTCGACGCCCTTGAAGCGAATGCCGACATCGCGCGCGAGCACGTCGGCGTTGTAGTAAGGGCTTTTCGGATCGGTCGAAAGACGGTCCGGCAGTTGGTCGCTCATCGCTTCGTTTTTCTCGTTCACAGTAGCGCCTCGATTTCTCGTGTCAGGCTTTCGGGTCTTGCGGTCGGCGCATGCCGCGCGACCACCTTGCCGGAACGATCGACCAGGAATTTGGTGAAATTCCATTTGATCGAGGGGCCGAGCAATCCGGATTTCTGGTTCTTCAGATATTTGAACAGCGGGTGCGCGTTGCCGCCATTGACGTCGACCTTGGCGAACATCGGAAACGTGATGGCATAATTGCTGGAACAGAACTGCTCGATCTGCTGGGCGTTGCCGGGCTCCTGGTTGCCGAACTGGTTGCAGGGAAAGCCGAGCACCGCAAAGCCGCGCGGCGCAAAGTCCTGATGCAGCGCCTCGAGGCCTTTGTACTGCGGCGTGAATCCGCAGGCGCTGGCGGTATTGACGATCAGCAGGACCTGCCCCTCGAACTGCTTCAAGGGAGTTTCCTGGCCGGCCAGCGCCTTTGCCGAGAAATCATAAATGCCAGCCATTGTCGTTCTTTCGTGCGGTTCGAGACTTGCGTTTAGCTGACGGGATCGACCGGTGTCGATGGCGTTCCCGCGGCCTCGATGGCCTCACCCGCGAGCAGGCACAGATCCTCGCGGTAGCGCCCGGAAACGATCTGAACGCCGACAGGAACGCGGCCGACCAATCCAGTGGAGACCGTTAGCCCGGGCAGCCCCATGAAGGGAATGCCGATCTGCGGCATCTGCGCGCGCCATACCCGCGCGAACGATGCATCGTCGCGCCGGTCGAGGCCGTCTGGGAACGGCAGTTCGCCGGACACCGGCATCAGCAGCACGGCATAGGTTTCGAAAAAGAGCTGCCACTCGCGCGTCAGCGTCGCCCGCCGCACCAGCGTCTTCGAGAATGCGACCGCATCGAACGGATGAACTTTTGCCTTATTACCGCGCAGACACGCGAGCGCACCCGGGTCGCCCTCGCGTTCGGCGGTCTCCAATTGCGCTTCATAGCCATCGCCAAGCCAGAGTTTTGTCTGCAGCTCCGCCGCTTCGCGCAATGGCGGCGTGTTGTCGATCTCCTCCACCACCCATCCGGCGCGTTGCAATCGTTTGCCCGCATCAACGACGGCAGCTTTCACTTCGTCCGCGATCTCAAGACCGTCGGGCCGCAGGCACAACGCGGCCCGCTTCGGCTTCAGCTCTCCTTCGAGCGGCGCCGGTACCCACCAAGGATCGCGCACATCTTTTCCGGACATGGCCGCGAGTGCGATGCGCAGATCGCCGATGGTGCGCGCGAGCGGACCCGATACCGCGGATATCTGCGGCCCGATCGTGCGCTCGGGCAACGAGGCATTGAAGGCGGGGACACGGCCCATGGTCGGGCGCAATCCATGCACGCCGCAGGCATAGGCGGGATAGCGGATCGATCCCGCGATATCGGTGCCATGCGCGATATGCCCGATGCCGGCAGCGACCGCGGCACCCGCGCCGCCGGATGAACCGCCGGGCGTGATGCCGGGATCGCGGGGATTCTTGGTATCGCCGTGGATAAGGTTGGTGGTGAACCAGCGATAGGAAAACGCCGGGCAGTTGGTGCGGCCGAGAATCACAGCACCCGCTTTGCGCAGATTATCGATCACCGGACTGTTGGTCTTCGCGATGACATCGCGCTGCAGCTTGAGGCCGTTGGTGGTGGCAAAGCCTTCCTGATCGATGTTGACCTTGACGGTGACGGGCACGCCCGCCAGCGGGCCCACGTCTTCGCCACGCGAAATCGCTGCATCGATCGCAGCGGCCTGCGCCAATACATCCTCGAAGCGATGATCGACAACCGCGTTGATCTTGGGGTTGACCGCGTCCAGCCGGGCCAGCGCTGCTGTGGCCGCTTCCTTCGCGGAGACTTTTTTGGCGCGAACGAACGAGGCGAGGTCCGCAGCTGGCAGACGCCAGATATCTTGCATAGAAAACTCCGTTTGACGCGCGTCTTGTAGCGCTACCACCGGGATGGCGCTATCGGGAAAAGCGCCTGCGATGAGAGCTCAGCGCACCCGCGCGATAAAATAAGCCAGATCGGCGATCTGCGCTGCCGTGACCGGCCCCATCACGTCCGCCATGCTGCCGTCATAGCCGTGGCGGCTGTTGTCCTTGTACTCGCCGAGCGTCTTGGCGAGATAATCCTCGCGCTGGTTGGCGATGCGCGGGACGTTGTCCTTGCCGGAAAAATCGGGGTTGTGGCAGGTATTGCAGCGATGCTGCTGCACCGCCGCCTGCGCGCGCGCTATCCGCGCCGGATCGCCGGCGTCGGCAGGCGGCGCCGGCTTCGGCAATTTGGCGATAAAATCGGAAAATGTGCGCAGATCGTCGTCGCTGAGTGGTTTCGCCATCTCGTTCATCGGCTCGAACACGCGCAGCTTCTCGCGAAACATGAACAGCTGGATCAGCGCATAAGGCGCCTGCTGCGCGCCGAGCGACGGGGTGTTTTCGGTCCCGGATTGGCCCTTCTCGCCGTGACAGGCAAGGCAGGGCGCAATGCGGTCTTCGAACGTCTGCGCATTTGCGAAGGAGGCAACAAGGGCAAACGCCAGAGCTGTTATTGTTCTTCGCATTAGACTACCTGGCGCTTTTTGTCATTGCGAGGAGCGAAGCGACGAAGCGATCCAGTCTGCACTTCGTTGCTTTCTGGATCGCTTCGCTTCGCTCGCAATGACGTCGCGACTTACTGCGCCGCGACTTTTGGCTTGCCGTAGGTGACGCGGTACACCGCGCCGTTCCAGTCATCGGACACCAGCAACGAACCGTCCTTCAACTGCATCACATCGACCGGACGGCCGACGTAGTTGTTGTTCTCCAAAAAGCCGGTGATGAACGGCTCCATCGATTTCATCGTACCGTCCTTGTTCAGCTTGACGACGACGACATCGCCGCCGGCCTTGTTGGACCTGTTCCACGAGCCGTGCCGGGCCAAGATGATGGCGTTCTTGTAGGCCTTCGGGAACATGTTGCCGGTATAGAAGCGCATGCCGAGTGCGGCGGTATGCGGACCCAACAGGCCGACCGGCGCCGTATAATCGGCGCAGGATTTGCCCCAGCCGAATTCGGGATCGACGATATTGCCCTGCAGGCAATACGGCGCGCCGAAATGTTCGCCGACCTTGGTGACGCGATTGAGCTCGTCCTGCGGAACGTCTTCCGACATCCAGTCACGGCCGTTGTCGGAGAAGTAAAGCTGCTTGGTTTCCGGATTCCAGTCGAACCCGACGGTGTTACGGACGCCGCGTGCGACCACTTCGGCGCCGCTGCCGTCGAGATTCATCCGCCTGATCTGGCCGTGCGCGTCGTCATGCAGGACGTTGTTGCCGGGCTGGCCGATCGGGACATAGAGCTTGTTGTCGGGTCCGATGGCGATGAACTTCCAGCCATGGGCTTCGTCCTTTGGCAGGTTGTCGTAGATCATGGTCGGCTTCGGCGGACTGTCGAGATTGTCTTCGACCTTGTCGATCTTCGAGACCTTCGAGAGTTCGGCGATGTAGAGCGTGCCGTTCTTGAACGCGACGCCGTTCGGCCGATAGAGGTCTGACTGCAAAACCTTGACCGATCGCTTGCCGTCCTTGTTGGCGATCGCATAGACCTTGCCGACGGCGCGGCTGCCGACAAAGATCGTGCCCTTGTCGCCTTCCGCCAGCGAGCGCGCGTTCGCCATGCCGGCCGCGTAGACCTCGATGTTGAAGCCGGGCGGCAGCTTGAGCTTCGCGATCGGCAGCTTGTCCGCGGCGGCGGCGATCGGCGGCGGCGCGACCGGCGCAAGCTTGGCGGCGGCTTCATTGTCCGGACGTCCAATCAGTGGCGAGCCGGGTGGAAGCGGAGCTGCGGCAGGTGCCGCGGCCGGCGCGGGGGCAGCGGCCGGAGCCGGACTTGCGGCAGGCTGCTGAGCGGCGGCACCAAGTGTGAACGCACTGAGAAAAGCACCCGCGAGCAATGCGCGGCGTGCGGTCGAATAGATCATCTTGAATTCCTCCCCTTAGATGGAAGTCCTTATCCGCGCCCAAACGAGCGACGGCGGCCTTCCTGATCCGCAGTCTCCAATATTTTACCGGCGGTGCGCAATGAAAAGATCGCGGGACGAGCACTCGAATCTTCAATGCCTGGTCTCGGCTTCTTCCGACGGATCGATGATGGCTTCGGCAAAGGGAAATTCCAGCACGACCTCCCCTTCATCGTCGGTCACTTCCAGGATCGCGTGGAGAAGATTTCCTTGCCCGCCTTCGGTTTTCAGGATTTCCCGGATCGTGGTCCTGGCCACATTCCATGCGTGATCGGGATCGCGCAGCTCTTCGCCTTCGGGGTCGAGAATCAGTTCATTACCGATACGGGTGTTGAAGAAATATCGCGGCATGAAAAAAGCACCAGATTCGGTCTAATAGTTGCCACGAGCATCGGGATCGATGTCTCACAAGTTCTTTATTGGTCATATGGTCGCGTGTGGAACTCGCCGAAAGGCTACCGCAATGCAGCAATAGATTGAAGCGATTGATAGCACATCTCTAAATCCTGGAGGTCCGGCTATCCCTCGATTTTGATTTCGCATTGCAACACGGAACTGCGTCAAATAATTCATTGGCGAACTTTTAGAACCGCATTACTTTATAGAGGAGGGCGAAAACCGTCCCGCTCAAGAAGGAGACCTGTAATGTCCTGGAAGACGCCAAAGATCGTCGAAGTGCCGGTTGGCATGGAAATCAACATGTATGCCTGCGCGGCCCGCAAATAAGCGACTGCGATAGCTAAAGCATTTCGACGGAGGTGGATCGCACCTTGCGATGACGTTCCAAGTCCTGGGACGGCACGCAACGATGGCGGCCACCTCCGAAATGCGTGGAGTGCCCCGGAGACGAGTAATGCTTCGCGTCGTCGTTCTGGGAGCCGCTGCCGGCGGCGGTGTTCCGCAATGGAATTGCGGTTGTCCGGTTTGCAAGGCGGCGCGGACTGAACATCCTGAACTTCAAAGCACGCAGGCGTCGATCGCAATCAGCGCCGACGATGAACACTGGTTCCTGATCAACGCCTCGCCGGATCTACGCCAGCAATTGATCGCAACGCCGCGGCTGTATCCGAAATCCGGCAGGCTGCGTCACAGCCCGATCGCCGGTGTGATCCTGACCAACAGCGAAGTCGATGCGGTCGCCGGACTTCTGTCGATGCGCGAGGGCTGGCCGTTTGCGATCTACGCGCACGAAAGAGTGCTCGCGATCCTGAAGGCGAACAGCATCTTCAACGTGTTGAACGAAAAGAACGTGCGGCGCGAGCCGATCAGGATCGACGAGGCGTTCGAGCCGGCATTGCCCGACGGCTCAAAGTCGGGCATCGAGATTCTTCCCTTCACCGTACCGGGCAAGGGTGCCTGGTATCTGGAGGGAAACGTGCATCCCGCGGGTGACGATGGCGCGGGCGATACGCTCGGGCTTCGCATCGCCGACAAGGCTACCGGAAAATATTTCTTTTTTGTCGCCGCCTGTGCTGAGGTGACCGATGATCTCAGGAAGCGGCTGACCGGTGCAGCGCTGATCTTTTTCGATGGCACGGTCTGGCGCGACGACGAATTGATCGCAGCCGGTCTCGGCAACAAGACTGGAAAAGGCATGGGACATATCTCAATGTCAGGCGAGGATGGTGCGATCGCGGCGCTTGCCGATCTCGGTATCGAGCGGAAGCTCTTTCTGCATATCAATAATTCCAACCCGGCGTTGCTGCATGACTCGGCTGAGCGCAAAATCGCAGAGCGCGCGGGCTGGCACATTCCGGCCGATGGCATGGAGATCACGCTTTGAACGCGACCACCGCATTTTCACCTAGCGTAAGCGCACCGCTGCAAAACGCGGAGGAACTGGAAGCCGCGCTGCGCCAGATCGGAGCGACGCGCTATCACAATTTGCACCCGTTTCATCGGCTGTTGCACGGCGGCAAGCTGAACAAGGGACAGGTTCAGGCCTGGGCGCTCAACCGCTATTATTACCAGAGCACCATTCCCATCAAGGACGCGGTGGTGATCTCGCGCTTCCGCGACCGCGGCATCCGGCTCGAATGGCGGCACCGAATCGAGGACCATGACGGCGACGTCGGCAGCGAAGGCGGCATCGAGCGCTGGCTGAAGCTGACGGAGGGACTCGGGCTCGACAGCGCCTATGTGGAATCCGCGGAAGGCATCTTGCCCGCCACGCGTTTCGCGGTCGATGCCTATGTGCACTTCGTGCGCGACAAGACGCCGCTCGAAGCCATCGCATCCTCGCTGACCGAACTGTTCGCGCCGAACCTGCATGAAGAGCGCATTTCGGGGATGCTGAAGCACTACGACTTCGTCAACCCCGACATCATGCGCTATTTCAGCCGCCGCATGGAACAGGCGCCGCGCGATGCCAATTTTGCGCTCAAATTCGTCATGGAGCACGCAACCACGCCGGCGGAGCGCGAGGCGGTCTGCAATGCGCTGATCTTCAAGACCAATGTGCTTTGGGTTCAGCTCGACGCGCTGTATCATGCCTATGTCGATGGCCACGTGCCTCCGGGCGCGTTTGTGCCTTCGGCCAACTAAAGGCGAAGCCATGGCGGGAGGCCGCAATATCAGCGTCAGCGAGGCAAGCCGGCCGATCATGCCGCGCCATGCCAGGCTGAAGTTCGATGAGGTCCGGCAGCGCTGGGTGATCCTCGCGCCGGAGCGCGTTCTGGCGCCGGACGAGATCGCGGTCGAGATCCTGCAGCTCTGCGACGGCGTTCGCAGCGTTACCCAGATGATCGATCAGCTCGCCGCCAAATATACCGCGGACCGCGAGGCGATCGGCACCGACGTCATCGCCATGCTGCAGGACCTCGCCGACAAGGGATTTTTGACCGAAGCGCGGGAGAAGACGTCATGAGCCCGACGCTGTCAGATGCCAGCCCTGTGGTTGCCGATCCATCCGACGGGCTGGCGGTCATGGAGAAGCGTGGCTCGACGGCGGAGACTTTTGGCATTCCGCTCGCGGTGCTGGCGGAGCTGACGCATCGCTGTCCGCTGCAGTGCCCCTATTGCTCCAACCCGGTCGAACTGGAGCGCAGCGGCGCCGAACTCACCACCGAAGAGTGGAAAAAGGTTCTGACAGAGCTTGCCGAAATCGGCGTGCTGCAGATTCATTTCTCCGGCGGCGAGCCGACCGCGCGCAAGGATCTCGTTGAACTGGTGCAGCACGCCAGCGACGTCGGGCTGTATTCCAATCTGATCACCTCCGCCGTGATGCTGACGCGCGAGAAGCTGAAGGCGTTAGCCGACGCCGGGCTGTGCCACGTCCAGATCAGCTTTCAGGGCAACGAACCCGTCGTCGCCAATCGCGTCGCCGGCCTGAAAAATGCCCATGAGAAGAAGATCGAAGTCGCCAAATGGACGCGCGAACTCGACCTGCCGCTCACCGTCAACGCGGTGATGCACCGGCAAAACCTGCATCAGCTATCCGACATCATCCAGATGGCGGTCGATCTCGACGCCGACCGGCTCGAAGTCGCCAACGTGCAATATTACGGCTGGGCGCTGAAGAACCGCGCCGCGCTGATGCCGACCATGGAGCAGATCGAGGAGACCAGCCGCATTGTCGAGGAAGCCGAGGTCCGGCTGAAAGGCATTTTGGCGATCGACTATGTGGTGCCGGATTATTACGCGCTGCGGCCGAAGAAATGCATGGGCGGCTGGGGACGGCAATTCTTCAACATTTCGCCATCCGGAAAAATTCTACCGTGCCACGCCGCCGAGACCATCACCGGCCTCGAATTCGAGTCGGTGCGATCCAATCATTCGATTGCCTGGATCTGGCAGAACTCCGAGGCTTTCAACCGGTATCGCGGCACCGGCTGGATGCCGGAGCCGTGCCGAAGCTGCGAATTCAAGGAAGTGGATTTCGGCGGCTGCCGCTGCCAGGCCTTTGCGCTGACCGGCGATGCCGGCAATACCGACCCGGCCTGCACGCTGTCGCCGATGCATGAGCAGATTTTTAAAGTAGCCGAGGCCGAGGCGGCCGCCGATAACAGCCGTTTCATCTACCGCAATTTCGCCGGCGGCACGCTTGAGACGGGCGGCTGATATGGCGCCTGACGCCGACGCAGGTAAATCCAGCAATCGCTCCGATCCCTTCGCACCGCTGACATCGCAGCTTTTGCCGGTGGGCGACGGCCACGAAATCTATGTCGAAACCATCGGCCGCGCCGATGGCATTCCGGCTGTGTACCTGCACGGCGGTCCGGGCAGCGGCTGCCAGCCGGATCACCGGCGGCTGTTCGATCCCGAGCGCTTCCATGCAGTGCTGTTCGATCAGCGCGGCGCGGGGAAGAGTCGCCCGAAAGGCGGCCGCGAGGCGAATACGCTTCCTCATCTGATCGCGGACATGGAGACGATCCGCGAGAAATTCGGTTTCGAGCGCTGGATGATCGTCGGCGGCTCGTGGGGCGCGACACTGGCGTTGGCCTACGCCGAGGTACATCCTAAACGCGTCAGCGGCATCGTGCTGCGCGCGGCGTTTCTCGGCACCCGCGCCGAGCTGGAGGGCGCCTTTCTCGAATCCCTTCCGCGTTTCTATCCCGATCTCAGCGATGATTTCCTGAGCGTGCTGCCGCCGGACCAGCGCGACCAGCCGCTCGACGCCTATTGGCGCCGCATCCTCGATCCCGATCCCGCCGTGCATGGCCCCGCCGCCCGCGCTTGGCACGACACCGAGCGGATTCTGTCCGAGCACGCGCCGGGACGAACGCGGCTCGATCTCGCGTCGCTGAATTCGACGCGCGCCCTGCCCGCCACGCCGTTCATGGAAGCGCATTACTTCCAGAACGACTGCTTCATGAAACCGGGACAGTTGATGGCGAAGGCTGCAAAGCTGAAGCACATTCCAGGCATCATCGTGCAGGGACGCACCGATTTCCTCTGCCCGCCATCGACCTCGCATGCGCTCGCAGCGGCGTGGCCGAACGCGGAAATCCGAACCGTCGAAGGTGCTGGCCACTCGCTTTATGATCCCGGCATCAGGGACGCAGTGATGAAGGCGATCGCGGACCTCGCCTCCAAGCTCGACAAATAAGGAATTCGCGAATGCCGCTGGCTGGAAAGGGCATGCTGCTGACGTCGATGGATATCGATCCCGCCGACGAAGCCGAATTCAATCGCTGGTATGATCGCGAGCATCTCGAAGAGCGCGTCGCGATCGACGGCTTCCTCGAAGCGCGGCGTTACGTCGCGCATGCGGCCAGCCCGAAATATCTCAGCCTCTACTCCACCGAAACGTTTGAGGTGCTGGACAGTCCGGCCTATCGCACCGCGCTTGCAAGCCAGACCGGCTGGTCCAGGAAAAACATCGCGCGTTTCAAGAACATGATCCGCGCGGTCGCGTGTATCACCATCAGCCGTGGACAGGGCCGTGGCGCGGCGCTCGGCATTATCCGCCTTCGCCCCGTTTCCGACGGGAAGGAAGGATTACGCGCCGCACTGCGGGAGAAACTCCATCCGGGCGAACTCGACGGAATCATCTCCATGCATTTGATCGAGAGCGACCCGGCGCTCTCCAGGCCGATCACCGATGGTGCCTCCGCTTCCAATCCAGGTTCTGGCGATTGGTACATTTTGATCGATGGCACCCACGTCGGTGCAATCTTGGCGGCTCTCGCAACGCGCTTTGCCGACGCCGCCGTGTTCAAACCAGCAACCGTAATCTCAACCGGCGTCTACAATCTAATGTGGGATCTCGCCAAGAACGACATCCCGGCGGCTTGAACGCTGCACGTGAAAACACGCTGCATGTTGCACTGCCGCATGAACAGGTCAGGCATTAATGCTGGGGTTCCAGACCAATGGGGAATGGCGATTAAGGAAAAATGGCTTTTCACTGCGGCGCCAATCATATTGAATGGCGCGATTCATTAAGCCCATGATATGGCTGGAAAACAATAAGAACGCCGCTATGAGCGTTCGCAGGAAACATCAAAGGCCGCGTCGACCGTGACGTCTGCGCGGATAAGGTAGGAATGAAACCGACTGATATTTCGGCACCCGATTACTTTCACAAAGTGGTCGATTGCCAGTGGGCCTGCCCCGCGCACACACCCGTGCCTGAGTACATCCGATTGATCGCCGAAGGCCGCTACAGCGACGCCTATATGATCAACTGGAAATCGAATGTGTTTCCGGGAATTCTCGGCCGCACCTGCGACCGGCCATGCGAGCCCGCGTGCCGCCGCGGCCGTGTCGAGGACACGCCGGTTGCGATCTGCCGGCTGAAGCGCGTCGCCGCCGACTTCAAGGATGACGTCAAGCATTGCATGCCGAAGCTCGCGCCGAAAAACGGCCGGCGCATCGCGATCGTGGGCGGTGGGCCCGCTTCGCTCGCGGTGGCCCGCGATCTCGCGCCGCTCGGCTATCACTGCACCGTATTCGATTCCGATCCGAAAGCGGGCGGGATGATGCGGACGCAAATTCCGAAATTCCGCTTGCCGGATTCGGTGATCGACGAGGAAACCGATTACATCCTCGACCTCGGCATCGACTTCAGGGGCGGCCAGCGCATCGACAGCCTGAAGAAGCTGCTCAGCGAGAATTACGACGCGATCTTCGTCGGCTCCGGCGCGCCGCGCGGCCGCGAGCTCGACATTCCCGGCCGCAAGGAAGCCGCAGGCAATATTCATATCGGCATCGACTGGCTCTCCAGCGTGTCGTTCGGCCATGTCGAGAAGATCGGCAAACGCGTGATCGTGCTTGGCGGCGGCAACACCGCGATGGACTGCTGCCGCACCGCGCGCCGCCTCGGCGGCGAGGACGTGAAAGTGATCGTCCGCTCCGGTTTCGAGGAAATGAAGGCCTCTCCTTGGGAAAAAGAAGACGCCATCCATGAGGATATTCCAATCCTCAATTTCATGGTGCCGAAGGCGTTCACGCACGAGAACGGCAAGCTCACCGGCGTGGTGTTCGAAAAGGTGAAGGCCGAACACGACGCCAAGGGCGAGCGCAAGCTGGTGCCGTCGGGCGAACCGGACCAGACCATCGCTTGCGACGACGTGCTGGTGGCCGTGGGTCAGGAAAACGCCTTCCCGTGGATCGAACGCGATTGCGGCGTCGAATTCGACAAGAAGAACATGCCCAAGGTCGACAAGATCACCATGGGCTCGACCAACCCAAAAGTGTTCTTCGGCGGCGACGCGGCGTTCGGACCGAAAAACATCATCTGGGCCGTGGCGCACGGCCATGACGCCGCGCTCTCGATCCACAAGCTTCTCTCCGGCGAGGATATCACCGAACGTCCGCTTCCCGACGTGCAGATCTCGTCGCAGAAGATGGGCATCCACGAGTGGAGCTATGACAACGACATTTCCGGCGACAAGCGCTTCAAGGTGCCGCATCGCGACAAGGTCATCGCGCTGAAGGATATCCGCGCTGAGGTCGAACTCGGCTATGACGTCAAGCTCGCGCTCGGCGAGGCGCAGCGCTGCCTGAACTGCGACATCCAGACCGTATTCGCGGCACCGCTGTGTATCGAGTGCGACGCCTGCGTCGATATCTGCCCGATGGATTGCATCACCTTCACGGACAACGGCGAGGAAGAAGACCTGCGGCAGCGGCTGAAGGCGCCCTCGCCGCGTCCCGATCAAGCCCTCTACGTCGCCGACGGCCTCAAGACCGGACGGGTGATGGTGAAGGACGAAGACGTCTGCCTGCATTGCGGCCTGTGTGCCGAGCGCTGCCCCACCGGCGCTTGGGACATGCAAAAATATCTCATCGACATGGTTCACGCGGATACATCATGCCCGTCCAAAGCCCGATCAGCAGCGTAAACGACTTCGTCGTCCGCTTCGCCAACGTCAACGGCTCCGGTTCGGCGAGCGCCAACGAGCTGTTTGCCCGCTCGATCCTGCGCCACGGCGTGCCGGTCGGCCCACGCAACATCTTCCCGTCCAACATCCAGGGCCTGCCGACCTGGTACGAAGTGCGCGTGACGGAAGACGGTCATCTCGGCGCGCGCGGCGGCGTCGACCTGATGGTGGCGATGAATCCGCAGACCTGGGACAAGGACGTCGCCTCGATCGAGCCCGGCGGATACCTGTTCTACGATTCGACCAAGCCGATACCGACCTCGAAATTCCGCGCCGACATCACGGTGATCGGCGTGCCGCTGACCGCCATCACCAATTCGACCTACACCGATCCGCGCCAGCGCCAGCTGTTCAAGAACATTATCTACCTCGGCGCGCTGTGCGCCCTGATCGATATGGATCCGAAGATCATCGAGCAGCTCATCGCCGAGCAATACAAGGGCAAGGAAAAGCTGCTCTCCTCCAACGTCCATGCGCTGCATCTCGGCCGCGACTGGGCGCTGCAGAACCTCAAATGCCCGATCGGCGTGCGCATCAAAAAGGCCGACAAGGTCGGCGACCGCATCTTCATCGAGGGCAATAGCGCAGCCGCGCTGGGCGCGGTGTATGGCGGCGCCACCGTTTGCGCTTGGTATCCGATCACGCCGTCATCGTCGCTCGCCGACGCCTTCACCAGCCATTGCAAGAAACTGCGGCACGATCCCGAAACCGGAAAAGCGAAATACGCCATCGTTCAGGGCGAGGACGAGCTTGCCTCGATCGGCATCGTGATCGGCGCGTCCTGGAACGGCGCCCGCGCCTTCACCGCCACTTCGGGTCCCGGCATCTCGCTGATGACGGAGTTCATCGGCCTGTCCTATTTCGCCGAGATTCCGGCCGTCATCATGAACGTGCAGCGCGCAGGTCCCTCGACCGGCATGCCGACGCGGACGCAGCAATGCGACATCATTGCCTGCGCCTATGCTTCGCATGGCGACACCAAGCACGTGCTGCTGTTTCCGGAAGACCCGGCCGAAGCCTTCGAGTTCGCGGCGCAGTCGTTCGACCTCGCCGAGCGGCTGCAAACCACGATCTTTCTGATGCTCGACCTCGACATCGGCATGAACCACCGCCTCTGTCATCCGCTGCGCTGGGACGATGCCCGGCAATACGACCGCGGCAAGGTGATGACCGCGGAGATGCTGGACGACGGCCGCGACTTCGGCCGCTATCTCGACGTCGATGGCGACGGCATCCCGTTCCGCACCTATCCGGGCACGCATCCCACAAAGGGCTCGTTCTTTACCCGCGGCACGTCGCGCGACCGTTACGCGCGCTATTCCGAGGAAGGCGCGGTCTACGCCGACAACATGCAGCGGCTGCTGCGCAAGTTCGAAACCGCGCAGGACATGGTGCCGCGCCCGCTGCAGGCCAATGCGCAGAAGCCGACCAAATACGGCGTGATCTATTACGGCTCGACCTCGCCGGCGATGGATGAGGCGATTGGCCTCCTTGAGGCGCGCGGGCATCATCTCGACCGCTTGCGCATCCGGGCCTTCCCGTTCCATTCCAGCGTCGCCAGCTTTTTGGCCGAATATGATTTCGTTTATGTGGTCGAACAGAACCGCGACGCGCAGCTGCGTTCACTGATCGTCAACGAGAACGGCATCGATCCGGTGCGGCTGGTGCCGATCCTGCACTTTGACGGCACGCCGATCACCGCGCGCTTCATCGCCGGCGCCATCGGCGATCATCAGGACCAGCTCAAGGTGACCCCGCTGCGCAAGGTGAAGTCATGACCTATATCGCCAAGCCGAAATTCCAGCATCCGGGCCTGCCGAAGAACGATCTCGGCTATACCCACCGGGATTACGAGGGCAAGATCTCGACGCTGTGCGCCGGTTGCGGGCATGATTCGATCACCGCGTCGATCATCGAGGCCTGTTTCCATCTTTCCATCGAACCGCATCGCGTCGCCAAGATTTCCGGGATCGGCTGCTCGTCGAAGACGCCGGATTATTTCCTCGGCAATTCGCACGGCTTCAATTCGGTGCATGGCCGCATGCCGTCGGTACTGACCGGCGCCAACCTCGCCAACCGCGACCTGATCTACCTCGGCGTTTCCGGCGACGGCGACTCGGCCTCGATCGGTTTCGGCCAGTTCGCGCATTCGATCCGGCGCGGCGTCAACATGACCTATATCGTCGAGAACAACGGCGTCTACGGCCTCACCAAGGGGCAGTTTTCCGCCACCGCCGACCGCGGCTCGAAATCAAAGAAGGGCGTCACCAACTCCGACAACGCCATCGACCTGGTGGCGATCGCGCTGCAGCTCGGCGCGAGTTTTGTGGCGCGCAGCTTCTCCGGCGACAAGACCCAGCTGGTGCCTCTGATCGAAGCCGCGATCCGGCACAAGGGCGCTGCCTTCATCGACGTGATCAGCCCCTGCGTCGCCTTCAACAACCACTCCGGCTCGACCAAGAGCTTCGATTACGTGCGCGAGCATAACGACGCGGTGAACCGGCTCGACGTCATCAGCGACCGCGATCCGATCACCGTCGATTACGAGCCGGGTTCGGTGCAGATCGTCGAACAGCATGACGGAACCAGGCTGGCGCTGCGCAAGCTGGATGCGGACTACGAGGCGCACGATCGCCTCGCGGCGATGGCGTTCCTGCAAAAGCACGCCGCCAAGGGCCAGGTGGTGACCGGGCTGCTCTATGTCGATCCCGAGGCGGAAGACCTGCACGCCCACCTCGACACCGTCGATACGCCGCTCAATCAACTCGGCGAAAAGGCGCTTTGCCCCGGCTCCGCCGCGCTGGACAAGATCAACGCTAGCCTGCGCTGACCCCTCCCGATCTTGAATATGCTCGCCGGCCGGTTTGAACGGCCTGCAGCGTCGGCGCGTCTAATCACCAGACGGGTCGAAACATCATTCGGCCGAGACGTCATGATCATCGCGGGAAATCGCCATGAAACGCGTGCGCTCGACTGTAGTTCTCGCGACGGCAACACTTGTCGCCGCGCTAGCCACCATGACATTCCCGAGCCGCGCCGAATTCGATGCCGTCAAAGAGGCCAAAGGCGAAGAATTCGACAGACGCCTGTTCGGCGCCCCCGCCGCCAAGAAGAAACTTTATGCCTGCTTCGTGCGCCGCTACGACGCCGGGCACTTCGTCAAGCATCCGCTGCAGAAAGTCGGCGCCATGAAGCTGCTCGCCAGCGTCGAATACCTGCCGGAAGACGAGACTTGGCGTTATTCCTTCCGGCTCGGCCTCAAATACCGCAATCGCAGCGTGAACTACGACTCCGCGGGAGATTGCGGTCACGTGATGAACGAAGACACCGGCAACGAAATGCGGCTTGGTTGCGGCATCGATTGCGATGGCGGCGGCCTTGGCGTGACGCTGGCCAAGGACGACAAGTCGGCGACCGTCGAACTGGAACGGATACGCATCTGGCAGCATGACGCCCAGGACATGCACGAGTCACTCGGCGCCGGCGACCATGACAAGGCGTTCCGGCTCGATCGCACCAACATGCGCGAATGTATGCCGCTGGTGACGGACAAGGAAGAACTCGCGGCGATCAAGCGCAAGTGATATCGGGAGGACGCCATGGATCGGCGCAGCATGTTGTGGGCAGCGGTTTCTACGATCGGGGCGGCGTTTGCTGCACCGCGCGTAAGCGCCGCTGCGCCATCGCCAGACAAGTTGAAAGTCGTCTATCACCTCAGCGACCTCGACAAGGTCAATTTCGTGATCGGCAACATCGAGAACCATCTGGACGGCGTCGGCGGACCCGGCCATGTGACCATCGCGCTCGTGGTCCACGGTCCGGCGCTGCGGGCGTTCCATTCAGCGACGGCCAACCCGGACGTCAGCTCGCGCATAGGCCGGTTTTCCAAAGCCGGGCTTGAACTCGCCGCCTGCGGCAACACCACGAAATCACAAAATGTTGCGCTCAAGGACCTGCTGCCCGGCTTTATCAGCGCCGACAAAGGCGGCGTGATCCGGATCGCGGAATTGCAGTCGCGGGGGTATCTCTATTTAAGGCCCTGATTGGCACGGCCGCGATCACAACATCGCGTTGAGATCGCCCTACCCCCGCCCCGCGGGGATCGAACTGTTGTGAATGGCATTATCCCGTCGGGATACGCATATTCCCTTCGTCAACACCCCCCACCCCCTTGTTGACAACCCGGCTTCCCGCCAGAAAAGGTGCTGGAACCCGAAATGGACCAGATCGAACAGAATTGGGCACCATGAACCCCGTCAAAGCACTCGAAAAGCACGGCCAGGCGGTCTGGCTGGATTTCCTGGCCCGCGGCTTCGTCGCCAAGGGCGACCTCAAGAAGCTGATCGATACCGACGGGGTGAAGGGCGTCACCTCCAATCCGTCGATCTTCGAGAAGGCGATCGGCAGTTCGGACGAGTATGACGGCGCCATCGGCGAGGCGCTGAAGCGCGGCGACCGCCCGGTTGCCGAGCTGTTCGAGCATCTCGCCATCGAAGACATCCAGCATGCCGCCGACGTGTTGCGTCCGGTGTACGATCAACTCAAGGGCGGCGACGGCTTCGTCAGCCTCGAAGTCTCGCCCTATCTCGCGATGGACACCAAGGGCACGATCGCCGAGGCCGAACGGCTCTGGAAAGAAGTCGATCGTAAAAACCTGATGGTCAAGGTGCCGGCGACGCCGGAAGGGCTTCCCGCGATCGAGCATCTGATCGGCGAAGGCATCAGCATCAACATCACGCTGCTGTTTTCACAAAAAGTCTATGTGCAGGTCGCCGAGGCCTATCTCACCGGACTTGAGAAATATGTCGCCGGCGGCGGCGATCCGTCCCATGTCGCCAGCGTTGCAAGCTTCTTCGTCAGCCGCATCGACAGCGCGGTCGACAAGCAGCTCGATGACAAGATCGCAAAGGCCAACGATCCCACCGAGAAAGCGCGGCTCACCGCGTTGAAAGGAAAAATCGCGATCGCCAACGCCAAGCTCGCCTATCAGGACTACAAAAAACTGTTTTCCGGGCCGCGCTGGGACAAGCTCGCAGCCAAAGGAGCAAAACCGCAGCGGCTGCTGTGGGCCTCCACCGGGACCAAGAACAAGGAATACAGCGACGTGCTCTATGTCGAGGAGCTGATCGGCAAGAACACCATCAATACCGTGCCGCCGGCGACGCTCGATGCGTTTCGCGACCACGGCAAACTCCGCGACAGCCTCGAGGAAAACATCGACGACGCGCGGGGCGTGCTCGCAGGCCTTGAGAAATCCGGCATCTCGCTCGACGCCATCACGGCCGATCTCGTCAAGGACGGCGTAAAACTGTTCGCAGACGCCGCCGACAAGCTTTACGGCGCGGTGGCGCACAAGCGCGCGGCGGTGATCGCGGGCGGCATCGATCAGCAGAAATTCGCGCTGGGCGCGACGATTTCCAAAGCGGTTGATGATGCCAACGAGGAATGGCGCGCGTCCGGCAAGATTCGCCGGCTATGGCAGCGTGACAAATCAGTCTGGACCGGCACGGACGAAGACAAATGGCTGGGCTGGCTGGATAGCGTTTCGGCTGAGAGGGCAAAACTCGCGGATTACCAGGATTTTGCGAGGTGGGTGAGGCAGCAAGGCTTTACGGACGCGGTCGTGCTCGGCATGGGCGGATCGAGCCTTGGGCCCGAAGTGATCGCGGAGACCTTTGGGCAGACGCCCGGCTTCCCGAAATTGCACGTGCTGGATTCGACTGACCCCGCACAGGTGCGCACGATGGCGAGCGCGGTCAACATGGCGAAGACGGTGTTCATCGTCTCCAGCAAATCCGGCGGCACCACCGAACCCAACGTGATGAAGGATTATTTCTTCGCACAGGTGAGCGAAGCGATCGGCGCGGACGAGGCGGGTGGACACTTCATCGCGGTCACCGACCCCGGCTCGTCGCTGGAAAAGGTCGCGAAAGCCCAAGGTTTTGCGCGCATCTTCCACGGCGATCCGACCATCGGCGGGCGCTACTCGGTGCTGTCGCCGTTCGGCCTCGTGCCGGCCGCCGCGGCCGGATTGGACCTTGCGAAATTTCTCGATCTCACGTTGGCCATGGTGCGCTCCTGCGGACCGGACGTGCCGCCGCACGAAAATCCCGGCGTGCAGCTTGGACTCGCGATGGGCGTCGCCGGCCGCGAGGGCCGCGACAAGATCACGATCCTGTCGTCGAGCAAGGTCGCCGATTTCGGCGCATGGGCCGAACAACTGATCGCGGAATCCACCGGCAAGGATGGCAAGGGGCTGATCCCGATTGACGGCGAGCCGCTCGCAAATCCCGCTATCTATGGCAGGGATCGCTTCTTCATCGACCTTCGCACCGAAGGCGAAGCCGATGCGAGTCACGACGACAAATTGGCCGCGTTGGAAAAGGGCGGCCACCCCGTCGTTCGCATTGTCATGAAATCCGCCGAACACATCGGCCAGGAGTTCTTCCGGTTTGAAATCGCAACCGCGGTCGCAGGCTCCATCCTTGCCATCAATCCGTTCAATCAGCCTGATGTCGAGGCCGCCAAGATCAAGACCCGCGAACTTACCGCCGCGTTCGAAAAGACCGGCTCGCTTCCTCCGGAAAAGCCGGTAATCTCCACAGCGCAGGCAGAAATTTTCACCGACGACAAAAACGCCGGCGCGCTGCGCAAGGCGGGAGCAGACGGCGATCTCGGTTCGTGGCTGAAGGCGCATTTCGCGCGCACAGGCTCAGGTGACTATGTCGCGCTGCTGGCCTATATCGAGCGCGATCCCGCGCATATCGACACCCTGCAGCACATGCGGCTAGCGGTCCGCGACAAGCGCCATGTCGCGACCTGCGCCGAATTCGGGCCGCGCTTCCTGCATTCGACCGGACAGGCCTATAAGGGCGGCCCCGACAGCGGCGTGTTCCTGCAGATCACCGCGGACGACGCCGAGGATCTTACCGTGCCCGGCCAGAAGGCCAGCTTCGGCGTAATCAAGGCGGCGCAAGCGCGTGGCGATTTCGACGTGCTGACCGAACGCGGCCGGCGCGCGCTGCGCGTGCATCTCAATGGCGATTTAAAATCCGGCCTCGCGATGCTGGACGCCGCGATCCAGACTGCGTTGAACTAGGGAATTCCAGATGCAGCTCGGCATGATCGGCCTCGGCCGGATGGGCGGCAATATCGTCCGGCGGCTGATGAAAAATGGGCATCACACCGTCGTCTATGACAAGGACCCCAAGGCCGTGGCCGCCCTCGCCGCCGACGGCGCGGCCGGCGCCGGCGCGCTGGAAGATTTCGTCGGCAAGCTCGACAGACCGCGCACGGTGTGGGTGATGCTGCCGGCCGGCAAGATCACCGAGGCGACGATCGACGCGCTGTCGAAGTTGCTGCAAGCCGACGATACCATTATCGATGGCGGCAACACGTTCTGGCAGGACGACGTCCGCCGTGGCAAGGCGCTGAAGGAGCACGGCATCCACTATATCGATGTCGGCACGTCAGGCGGCGTGTGGGGCATCGACCGCGGCTACTGCATGATGATCGGTGGCGACAAGGCCGTGGTCGATCGGCTCGACCCTATCTTTGCCGCGCTTGCTCCCGGCGTCGGCGACGTCCCTCGCACACCCGGACGCGAAGGCCGCGATCCGCGCATCGAACAGGGCTACATTCACGCAGGCCCCGTCGGCGCGGGCCATTTCGTCAAGATGATCCATAACGGCATCGAATATGGGTTGATGCAGGCCTATGGCGAAGGTTTTGACATTTTGAAGAACGCCAGCATCGACGCGCTGCCCGCCGAGCATCGCTTCGATCTTGACGTTGCCGATATTGCCGAAGTGTGGCGGCGCGGCAGTGTGATTCCGTCATGGCTGCTCGATCTTACGGCGTCGGCACTCGCGGAAAATCACACGCTTGATAATTATTCCGGCTTTGTGGAGGATTCCGGCGAGGGCCGCTGGACAGTCAATGCCGCCATCGATGAGGCCGTTCCCGCCGAAGTTCTCACGGCCGCTTTGTTCGCGCGATTTCGCTCGCGTAAGGAGCACACCTTCGCCGAGAAAATCCTTTCCGCGATGCGCGCCGGCTTCGGCGGCCACAAGGAGCCGCAGCAGCATCCGGATCCGGCGAACCAGAACGCGCCAGACTTCGTGAAGCCGAAGGCCTGACGATATGACGGACGGTCAATCGAAGCAGAAAAAGCCCGATCCCTGCTCGTTCGTCATTTTCGGCGTCACCGGCGATCTGGCGCATCGGCTGGTAATCCCCGCGCTCTATAATCTCGCCGCCACCGACCTGTTGCCCGAAAAATTCTGCGTGGTCGGCATCGCCCGCAAGGGCATGTCCAGCGACGCGCTGCGCGACAGCCTGATGAAAGGCCTGCGTGAGTTCGCCACCCGCCCGGTGGACGATGCGATTGCCCAGCGCCTGCTGGAATGCGTGACCTGCATCGCCGCCGATCCAAAGGACCCTGCGTCGTTCGACGCGATGCGCGAACGACTCGAGGAACTGGAAGCAAACCGCGCGACCGGTGGCAATCGGCTGTTCTATCTGGCGACGCCGCCCGGCGCGTTTGCGCCGATTGCCCGCGAACTTGGACGCACCGGACTGCTGAAAGAGGACGGCGGCGCATGGCGCCGGCTGGTGATCGAAAAGCCTTTTGGCACCGACCTCGAATCGGCCAAAGCGTTGAACGCCGAGTTGTTAAAAATTGTCGATGAGCACCAGATCTATCGCATCGATCACTACCTCGGCAAGGAAACCGTCCAGAACATCCTGGTGCTGCGGTTTGCCAATGGCATGTTCGAGCCGATCTGGAATCGCAATCACATCGATCACGTGCAGATCACCGTCGATGAAAAGCTCGGCGTCCGCCATCGCGGCAGTTTCTACGACGCCACCGGCGCGTTGCGCGACATGGTGCCGAACCATCTGTTTCAACTGTTGTCGCTGGTCGCGATGGAGCCGCCGATCCGGTTCGATGCACATTCGGTGCGCTCCGAGAAGGCCGACGTGCTGGCGGCAATCCAGACCCAGAACGAGGCGGAGGCGCTGCAGAATTCCGTGCGCGGCCAGTATCAAGCCGGCAAGATCGGCGACACCGAGATCGAGGATTATCGCAAGA
>Ga0193726_1000725_pt1 | contig 31373 bp, 21 predicted proteins | sample H2c1metaG_FD_144928 | JGI IMG/M metagenome (GOLD analysis project Ga0193726, IMG submission 144928) | Soil microbial communities from a riparian zone of the East river system, Colorado, United States - H2c1 | ecosystem: Environmental > Terrestrial > Soil > Riparian zone | place: USA: East River... | reverse complement strand
TTCAGTACGTATTTTTTGCCATCAATGACAACGTCGAGGCGTTGAGCAACTGCCGTGCCAGACGAAACACCTAGCTCGTGAAATGAGTACGACGAAGCGACATGGACCGTTAGAGGATAGTCGTTTGGTTTTTGTGCGGAAGTGGACAGCGACATTAAGAACACTAGAAGCAGGGCGGTGGCTTTCATATATGCTCCTCACGATGTCTTATAACTAATGAATTAGACGATGCGTGAAACTGGTTGGTTACAATTGCCATACGGGTACCGGAAGTAACCTACCGGATGCTCGAAAGGACGCCGACACTGCGCTGGATCAAAAGGTAGAGGAAAAGCATCAGGATGCCGTAAATGCTACTCAAAACAACCAAAACGATTTAGACAAGAGAACGGATCACGGTGCGAAACCCGATCCGCAAAAGAAAAAGGACTAACTGCCTGGGGAGGGCACCCAATGTACTTGATGAAAGCTGCTTAACCGACGCTTTTGGTTGTGCTTATGTCGAGTTTCTTGACTCTACCCGCTAGCGCCGAAACTCCGAAAGATCCGTCGCTTTCTGCAATTCTTTCTGTGCCGACGGAAACGCTCTGCATGGCTACCGAAAACAGGGACATCGCTGCCACGATCTCAGTCACTAATCGCTCAGAGAAGAACATGCTGCTCAAGATGTCGGGAGGGCGAAATGTGACGGTGCTGGGGCTGTTTGGAACACGGACGCTGAGGCCGCTACTCTCTTCATGGATGGGCATGTCCGACCAAGCAGCGAACGGGACGTCCCCCGATCCCGTGTTGCGTCCTGGAGAGACCATCAATTACCAGTTCCATTTCAAGCTTTCGAGCGAGGTTCTAGCGGAGCCAGGGTTCTACAAAGTGCAGGTCAGTTACGACGCCGCGAGCCTAGGGGCGGCCCATCCGGCGCCGTCGTCTGATCTCAGTGGAAAAACCAATTGGGTGATCCTTCAAGTACACGAATGCCGTAATCAGTGAATCCTTTTGTTCAGGTACAAATTCACCGGCAAAGAACGCGACTCCGAGTCTGGGCTTGATGAGTTTGGAGCTAGGGCCGGTTCATGGCACCCGATCCGCTGCTGAACTCCGGCCAAAATTGTCCTCCTGACCCAGCTCTTAAGCAGACTCTTGTCGCAAGTCTTCCCACGCCGCCGTGTTCAAGAAAACTGTGCCAGCTTAGGGGTTCACCCCAATGTTTTGGAACATCCTTCGACCAAAACCCTCATTCTAGGGGGCAATTTTCAGTAACTTCCAGGCGTAAAGGCAATCGAATCAGGATTTTTGGAGCGGGCGATGGGAATCGAACCCACACCTACGGCTCGCCAAGCTACTGATTCGCTGAGGGGTAGGTATTGCCTGGGGTCCAAAACGGTCCAAAATGACTTGACCGGAGCGAAAAAGCCGCGATAGGTCAGCTCGGACAGTTGGTGATGTGATGGGTCAAGAACTCAGCTCGAGCCCACGTCCGAAGCTTGGGCACTGTTTTTAGTGAGGGCAGCCGGCGTTCACCTACCTGCTTCCGTTGCTATCTTTCCTTCGCGCTTCACGAACCAGGGATAAATGGTCGGCAGCACCAACAAGATGAAAATCGTCGACGTTACTAATCCTCCGGTCATCACAATTGCCAGCGGCCGCTCGATTTCTGTGCCGTGCATGCGCAGCAGGAGGATGGGCAGCAAACCGCAAATCGCCGTCGCAGCAGTCATGAGTTTCGGTCGAACGCGCCCGATGCTCGCTTCGCGGATCGCCTCGCCAAGCGGCTTGCCTTCGGCCACAAGCGCGCGTGTCTGAGTCACCAACACCAATCCGTTTTGTACTGCGATTCCGAAAAGACCAATCAATCCTACAAGCGAGGAAACGTTCCACGTTTCACCCGCCAGTAAAAGAGCAACAATGCTTCCGACAAACGCCACGGGAATCGTGGCCAGAATCATTGCTGCCTCCGCCGTGGAGTCGAGCGCCAGATAGAGCAGTAGAAATACCGCGAACAATGCCACCCCGATGGCTACGGCCAGCGAACGCGCGGCGCGTTCCTGTCCTTCCACCTTGCCTCCTACGTCGAAGAAATATCCAGGCGGCAGCTGCAGTTGCCTCGTGAAGCGCGACCGGATGTCCGACGCTGTGCTGCCCAGATCGCGGCCATCGACACCGGCTTCCAACGCGATTCTCCTCGTTCCTGCTTCGCGCCGAATGGCGCCGGGACCGAACGACTCTTCGATATCCGCAAGCTGGCCCAGTGGAATCCGCGTTCCATCGTGGCCGTCAATCAACATACGCCGGATCGCATTTGCATCGTTCCGCGATTCATCCTGCAATCGCAGAACCAGGTCGAATCTTCGTTGCCCAATCCATACTTCGGACATGTCCTGTCCGGCGAGGCCGACACGTACGGCAGAAATCACATCACCCGGAGTCAGCCCCACACGCGCGACAGCGGGGCGATTGATCGCGATGCGCAGCTGTGGCATCCCCGTCAGTTTTTCCACGCGCAAATCGGTTACGCCTTTCACTTGCGACATGATCGCGCGCGCGTTTTCTCCGAGTTGCGAGAGTTGCTCGAGGTCTGATCCAAAGATGCGGACATACAAATCGGCCGGAGTTCCGCCCAAGCCTTCGTCCATGCGCATGCCGAGCGGAGTCGTGAAGAGAGACGAACCGCCTGGCACTCGCTCCAACCTCTCGCGCATCGCCCGCTCCAGTTCCTCCATTGAACGCGCGCGGTTCGGTTTCAAAACAACCAAAACGTCGGACATCGTGTGAGGCATCGGATCTTCCGTCCGTTCCGCACGTCCGCTGCGCCGGACAACATCCTCTACTTCCGGGAACTCGCGAAGCGCGTCTTCGAACTGGTGGTTGACGCGGTCCACCTGATCGAGCGAAGCCTCGGGCGGAAGTATGGTTTGAATCAGAAACGCACCCTCATCCAGTTTTGGCATGAAATCGGAACCCACGTAGAGCCCTGCGACAATCGTCGGGGCCGTCACGAGAACCGCGACGAGCAGTACGGTCTTCGGGCGGCGCAGGCAGGCATCCAGAACCGGCGCATACGCTTGCTTCAACCGGCGCACCAGCCAGACATCTTCGGGCTTTCCTTCGGGCCGCGGCCGCAGGAGCAAGGCGGATGCGACGGGAACCAACGTCAACGCCAGCACGAGAGAAGCGCCGATTGCAGCAATTACCGCGGCTGCCAGTGGCATATAAATCCGTCCCTCAATGCCGGACATCGCAAACAACGGAAGAAACACAGCAATGACGATGAGTGTGGCGAAAGCGATTGGCCGGCCCACTTCGGATGCGGCTTGAAGTGCTTGCTCTTTGCGCGAGCCTTCTCCGCGATAAACCGTCATGCGGTGCACAATGTTTTCCGCCATGATGATGGCCGCATCCACGAGCAGTCCCACAGCAATAGCCAGGCCACCGAGTGTCATCGTGTTGATGCCAACACCCAACGGTTTCAGAATCAAACCCGCGAGAAACACGGAGAGTGGAAGCGTGACTGTCACGACGAGCGCCGCGCGGACATCGCCGAGCAAAACGAGAAGAACGCCCACGACAAGAAACGCCCCGAGAAAGATGGCGCGGCTCACGCCGCCGAGTGCACTGCCCACGAGAACTGACTGGTCGTACACGATTCTCAGCTGCACACCTTTCGGCAAACTTTTCTGGATGTCTTCCACCGCTTTGCGTATGCCTTGCGATACCTGCACCGTGTCTGCGCCGAACTGTTTCACAATGCGGCAGCTCACGACCTCGCCTTTCAGGCGGTGCGCAATGCCACGCCGGACTGCGGGTGCCTCCCGGATTTCAGCGACATCGCCAAGCGTCACCGGGGTTGTGCCGTGCACCGCAACGACCGTGCTTCGCAGATCGTCCACCGTCTGCACGCGGCCTACGGCTCGCAACGTCCATTCCATCGAACCTTGCACGATGAAACCGCCCGACGCATTGAGGTTCGCGCCTTCGACCGCGTGCATCACTTCGGTCAGCGAAACGCGGCGCGCCGACATGCGATCCGGATCGAGCTGTACCTGGAACTGCCGCAGATATCCGCCGAGCCGTTCGACCGCAGCCACACCCGGCACCGCGAGAAGACGGTTTCGCACATCAAATTCCGCCAGATCGCGGAGCGTCATCAAATCCGCCGTTCCTGGATCAGCTTCGAGGGTGAATTCAAAAATCTCGTTCAGCCGCCCCGTGAGGCTCGAAATCAAGGGAGCGTCTGTCCCCGGAGGCAGTTGATTTCCGGCTTGCCCGACGCGCTCGGCGACAAATTGCCGCGAGCGATAGTAATCGGCCTCGGGCTGGAATTCGATCGTCACCTGCGTGACGCCAAGCTGCGAATTCGAACGGATGCGTTTTACATCCGGCAAGCCTGCAAGCGCGGCCTCCATCGGAATCGCAATGCTCGTCTCCAGTTCTTCCGGTCCCATCGCAGGGTTCTGCACGATGATGTTGAAGACCGGAGCCGCCAAATCCGGGAAGACATCTCGCCGCAGTTCCTGCAGCCACATCGCGCCAAGCGCCGTCCCCGCCAACACCAGCGTCAATGTCAGTCCGGGGCGCGCAAATGAACTCTTCAAAATTTTGTCGATCACAATGCCCTCGCTCTAGTGCTCATGTTCCGATCCTTCACTGCGCGCTTTTTCCGCTTCGGCTTTCAGGAGAAAAGCTCCCTCGACAACCACGCGCTCGCCGGCTTTCAGGCCGGATACAATTTCGATTTCCGTTCCGAGATCGCGGCCTCGTCCCACTCGCCGTATCTCAAACGTGTCCTGTCCCGCGGGGAGAAACACCAGCCATTCGTTTTCAATCCGCTGCAGAGCGGCGACGGGAACCGCAATCACTTTCTCGGAAATCTTTCCGACCGGAACCCACGCCGTTGCTGACATTCCCGGCCGTAATAGTTGTTCGGAATTGGCGACTTCGATGCGCACGGGAATCGTGCGCGAGCTGGCATCCACCTGTTTGCCGACGAGCGTTACATTCCCGGTAAAAGCCCGTCCCGGAAGAGCCGCGAAGCTTACGCGGGCTGTACTGCCGGGGGTTAACCGTACAGCGTCCCGCTCGAAGGCATGCACCACGAGCCAGAGCCGGGACAAATCGCCGATGCGGAAAAGAGGTTGAGCGGGGTCTGCCATTTGCCCTTGAATGGCGTTTCGCTCAATCACCGTGCCGTCCACGGGAGAACGAAGAATGAGTTCGGAGCTGTCGGACGATTCGTCACTCGCGCCAAGAGCGCGGAGACCGGCGCGCGCGGAGTGTACCTCCGCCTCCGCCGTCGCCACAGCGGCTTCGGCTTCCTGTACTTCGCGCGCCGGCACGATATTTTCGGCGGCCAGATTCCGCTTGCGCTCGAACGTCTTCTTCGCGAGGTCGAGCCGCGTTTGTGCGGTGATCGATTCCGCTCTCGCTTTTCCGATGTCCACGCTTTGCAGGACCGCGAGTTGCTGGCCTTTCCGCACGACCTGGCCCGGAGCGGCGAGAACCGTTACCACGCGGCACGCAATCGGAGTTCCCACTTCCGCGTAGCGGCCTTCATTCACTTTCAATTCGCCCAAAAGCTGCGTGCCTTCACCACCCGCGCGCACTTCCACCGGCGCGGTTGTAACCCGAATGTCCCGCAGCATTTCCGGCTTGATGCGCAGCGTGTGCGCGGACGAAGGTTCGGCACTTGCCACAGGGGAACCTTGCGCGGGTTTGGCTTCCTTTTTTTCTTCGCCGGATTTGCCGCAGCCCGTCAGGCATAAAGTAAAAGTCAGGATCGTAAAAATTGTCGTTTTCATCGGAGCACTCCCGCTCGGAATTGCAATTCGATTTCAGCCAGCTTCGCTTCGAGTAGGCTGTTTACATAGGCGAGCCGCGTGTCGAGCGTCTCTTTGCGAATGAGCAGCAACTCCGCCATTCCGATTTCGCCTTCTTCGTAACTTCGCTTCGATAGGGACTCGTTGTCGGTGAGGCTTGGCAGAGCGCCGCGCTCCAGTTCTCCTGCAGCTTCGACTCGGCTTTCATACGTCTCGAAAGAACTGGATATCTCGTGCTGGACCGCGTTCCGCAGCGCTTCCATTTCCAGACGAATCCGCGAAGCGCGCGCGGACCCCACCGCTTGCAATTCCTGGCCGCGCGAGAAAATGGGAAGCGTGATCTTCACGCCGCCCTGATACACGTTGTCGCCCGTGTCCCGTTTGTAGCGCGTCGTGAATCCGAGATCGGGCCACTTGAATCCTTCTCCAAGCCGCACATCGGCTTGCGCCTCACCGAGTTCCGCCTGCAGGGCTTGGAAATCCGGCCGGTCCTCTAGGGACCGGGACAACAGCGCCGATTGTTCGTATGCGCCGTGCTGATGCAAATCACCTGTGACGGCCAGCGACTCTCCTGCGTTCATTCCCAGAAGGACGCGCAACTCACCCAATTCCGTGCTCCGATCCGCCGCTGCGATGCGCAGCTCGGCGCGCGCACGGGCCAGGCTTGTGCGCGAAAGATTGACTTCGAGAATCGCCACGTCTCCCGCACGGTAGCGGCGATCCGCAATCTGCAGGAATTCCTGCGCCAGTTTTTCCGTCGTCGTGAGTAACCGCACTCGTTCGTTCGCGGCGAGTGCACGCAAAAATGTCGCGGCAACTTCGCGAAGCAGCCGCCGCGTGGCCTCGCCACTGTCGGCGATTTCCTTCGCAACCCCTGCTTCGGCGCCGGCGATGCGCGCTTTGCGCCGGCCGCCCAGCTCGAATTCCTGCGTAAGGGCCACATCCACATCCGTAAAACTATTAGGAGTGGAGAGCCTCGGCCCTGCTTCCGTTTCAAGCGTCGGATTCTGCGGAAAACGAATGGCAGCGCCCTTCAATCGTCCGCGTGCTTCCTCGATGCGCGCCCGCGCGGAACGAACGATTGGTGCGCGTGTGCGTGCGAGGTCGAGCGCCTGTTCAAGTGTCAGAGTTCTCTCCTGTCCCCAGCACGTGAGTGGCAGCAGAAGAAACAAGCACGCTCTTCCCGCGACTCGAAAAACCTTATTTGGGATTCCATTCCTCATGTCTTTCTCCCTTGAAAACACTCCTTCGGCAGCAGTTCGCGCAACCGGAACAATGCCTTCATCCAAATCCTCCGAACCTCTTGAACGGGAATCTCCACAACTTCGCTGATGCTCATGTCGTCGAAACCCATTGCACTGCGTAACGCGAAAACCGCGTCCTTCCACGGGAGCAGCACGATGGCTTCATGCAGCCTGGGTGTTTCCTTTGCTTCGAGCGGCGTCGCCGGCGCGTTTCGTTTTGCCGCATCCAGGGCGTAGATGAGAAGAAGTGCCGGCAATTGCCAGACGTCGAGTTCCAAGCCCCGGCTCAGATAGGCATGAAACGCTTCTCCCGTCGTCCGTTCCGCGTCCGCGCCTTCGCCCACCAAAAGACAGCAGAGAGCGAGCACGCTTGGACTCCACGCGGCATAGAACTTTTCGATCTTTCGTTCGAGCGCATAGAATTCGTCGCTCGTGAGCGCGAAAAAAAACTCATGCGATCAGGCTGCGCCTGGTGCACAGGATGGAATGGAGCTGCGTTAGCGACGGACTGCGAAGTTACTGTTTAGGAGGGTGAAACAATGTTTGCGGCAAGGATGTGGGACTAGAAACTGCGGGAACACCTTCGGCGGTGACCGCCGGAGAAGGAGATTCGAGCAGAAACAAAGAGCCGGGCAGGATGTGCGTGCAGCAGCAGAAGCAACCGTCGTCCTCCGAAGCCTGGACAAGTTGCGAATCCGCCTGCGCAACGGAACTCAGCGTTACATCGGTGCGCGCTTGTAATCCGGGAAATGTTCCCGCCGTGCAGATGCCCGCCGAAGACAGATCAAGAACCATCAGCAGGAGGAGCAGCGAGGCGGCAAATTTGACGTTTCTGTTCCGCACGAGACCAGTATAGAGCAACCCTTCGACCCAACCAACTCGCTTGCAAATGACCACTGTCCGCCCTGAATCGTTTGTATCCTTTCATTGACTCTGGCGTCCTGGCTACGATCTGACTGTTTTCGAGACTGCTACCTGCTTGTAAGGCAGGCGCTCGAGTGAACAGGGCTCGACGACAAGACCAAGATTCTGTCCGACGAGCCCTCTCGGGAAATTGGGGTCCAATTGAACCAGGTGGGGTCCAACTGGGGTCCAAAACGGTCCGTTTTTATGCCGGATTCAGGTAGTTTAGGTGTGTAAGGCCAATTGAATCATCGTGAGTTATGGAGCGGGCGATGGGAATCGAACCCACGTCCGAAGCTTGGGAAGCTCCAGTTCTGCCACTGAACTACGCCCGCTCGTTTTCATCATTGTACCTGCGAATTGTCGGTTGGTCCAGATTTTCGATTGATTCATGAAATCAATGCGGGCAGCGTGAATGCGAGCATGAGCCACCGGCCTCATCGTTTCGTACAGTCATCTCATCTGATTGTTATATCTATATCGCCATATAGTCAAGCTGAAGTGTAACGTGCCAGAAGTCGCTGCGAGACGGGCTACCGCTCCTCGTCGGACCAGGTCCGATTTGAGATGCGGCAGGGTAGTGCAGCACCGCGACGCTTTTCAGCATTCACGGGGGAAGAACGGAGCGAGAAGAAAAACACAGGTTCCTTGACACACCGCACGGTTAGTATCACAATGTGGTTCTAATCATGCTCGGCGAATTTGAATACCTCCTCATCACTGCTGCCGCCGGACTTGGCGACAATGCCTACGGCGCCGCCATCCGCGAACACATCGCCTCCACCACGGGACGCAAGTGTTCCATCGGCGCGCTCTACACCACCATCGAGCGGCTCGAAACCAAGGGTCTGCTGGAAACCTGGATGGGCGACGCTACGCCGCAGCGGGGCGGCCGCGCCAAACGCATGGTTCGCGTCACAGGAAAAGGTGTCCGCGCCGCGAAAGATTTCTTCGATGCCGTCACGCGCGTAAGCCGCGGCGCATCGTGGGTCATCCCCACCCGCACTGGGAGCCGCACATGACCCGCGCCGACTGGGCACTCATCAATTACGTTTCCCGCCTGCTCAAGCCCGACGAACGCGAAGCGGTCCTCGGCGATCTGCTCGAAGCGGGCGACAACGCCTGGCAGGGTTTCCTCGGCATACTCGGCCTAGTTTTCCGCCGCGAGGCGCTCCTCTGGAAAAACTGGCGCCCCTGGCTAGCAGGATTTGGAGTGGCATTTCCAAGCAGCTTCCTTCTGATGGGCGCCTCGCTGTCGGTGAGCTGGAGTTACATGCGACTGCTCTGCCCAGAACTTCTGCAGCAAGCCTCGCTGACGCGCCCTTCGGCCACACTCGTGCTTCTGTGCCAGGGCCTCCTGCTGATCGGCTGGTCCTGGACCGGCGGCTTTATGGTCGGCTCACTCTCGCGCCGAACTCTGTGGGCTAGTTCCCTGCTGTGCTATTCGCCTTGCCTGTTCTGCTTGTCCAGATTCCGCGTTGCGTCCCTGTCACCGCTCTGCCTGTTTCTCTTTCTGTTGCCCGCGATCTGGGGAGTCCGCCAGGGCTTGCGAATTCCCGGGATAAAGTTCAGCACGGCAATCGTTTTAGCCGTTGCTGTGACGTTGCTGATGCTTCCTCAATGGAACAGCGCGGACCAGCACTGGTGGACCGCACCGCGTTGGACTCTGAATTGGCTGCTGATTTGGCCAGCCTGGTATCTGGTCGCGATGGCACGAAAATCACCGACAACCGCTGTACGAACGTCAACTAACAACTAGATAGAGCAAGGAGAAGCGGCAAAATGTTCTCGACACGATTTCGCATCGTTATAGGTGTGTCTGTCACGCTTGCATTAGCTTCCGAGAGCATCGGGTATGACTTAAGGGTATGGGGCACGCTGGTTCCGCGCCTCAAACAAAACAGCACACCCTCCAGGTTGTCTGAGTCCTGACCTTGTAAGCTGATTTCGTTTGTAAGATATTCATCCGGCAAGATACGGCCAAGGAGAACTGTGCCTGAACCTGTCACTGAATACGAGAAGCGTCTTGGCAACAGCCTTGAAATCGTGGCCCGGGAAGATCGCGCTCATCGCGCGGTCGGGAACGCCAAGCTCGTCGTCGTGGCCGCAGGGCTCCTGATGGTTTGGTGGTGCCTGTCTCGTGAAGGATTTTCCCCCTATTGGTTGGCCGTCCCCGCCGCCAGCTTTGTCCTGCTTGCCGGCTTCCACGAAATCGTTTTGCGCGCGAAAGCTCGCGCGGAAACTCTTGCCGATTTCTATCGTAGAGGTATGGCCCGATTGCAAGATCGCTGGATCGGTGTCGGTCAGACCGGAGACCGTTTCCGCGACCCTGGCCATGTTTATTCAGAAGATCTGGACCTCTTTGGCAAAGGCAGTTTGTTTGAGTTGCTGTCTATCGCCCGTCTTCCTATGGGCGAACGCCGCCTGGCCGATTGGCTCTCCACACCTTCGCCGCTGCCGGTCATTGCGCAGCGGCAGAGGCTGGTTTCCGAACTTCGCGAAAAACTGGACTTGCGCGAAAACATCGCCGCTGCCGGAGCTCGTCTTCGTCCCCGCCTTGACCCGGAGTCTCTTCTACTCTGGGCGAACAGCGGGCCAGCCCTCCCGGGTCCGTTGTCCCGCGGACTGGTAGCTGCGCTTGCGGCAGCGATCTGTGCCGGGATCCTCTACTACTTCCTTGCCTCTACCTTTTGGCCTCTGGCAATTGTTCTCCTGCTCGGACTCTCTGTTCGGCGGAATCTTCTGAAGCGCGCGGAAAGCACCATGCACGGCGTGGCCTGCAACGCAGAAGGCCTTGTGGCCTTTGCCAAGATTCTGGCGCTGCTTGAAAAAGAATCTTTCTCTTCTCCCCATCTTCGGGAATTCACCGACAGGCTAACGACCTCCGGCATCTGCGCTTCGCGCGCCATCCGAAAATTGGCTGCGGTCGTGTACTGGATCGATGGTCATGACAGTCTTGTCGGTCACCTTGCCGAAATTCCGGTTCTCTATAGTCTGCAGGTCGGTTTTGCCGCCGACGCCTGGCGTCGCCGCTACGGCCGCAGTCTGCAATCCTGGGTTGATGTCGCCGCCGAACTGGAGGCCCTGCTTTCTCTGGCCTGCTACTCGTTTGAGCATCCGGCTGACCCGTTTCCCGACTTGCAGGCGGCCCCGGATCACGCCGCCATTTTTCATGGCGAGGATCTCGGTCACCCCCTCATCCCAGCAGCCAAGTGTGTCGCGAACAGCGTCCGCCTGGACGACCAGGTCCGAGTCCTCCTGGTGAGCGGTTCGAACATGTCCGGGAAAAGCACCCTGCTGCGTGCTGTCGGGGTGAACACCGTGCTGGCCATGGCGGGCGCCCCGGTGCGTGCGAAAGCCCTCTCGCTCACACCTCTCGCTCTCGGGACTCGGCTGCGCAGCGCGGACTCGCTCCAGGAAGGTCGCTCCGGGTTTTACACGGAAATCTTGCGGCTTCGTGTGGTCGTTGATCTCACTCGGAATTCTTTACCGTTGTTGTTTCTGTTCGACGAACTGCTTGAAGGAACCAATAGCAAGGACCGGAAACTCGCGGCCGACGGGCTCACTAGAATGCTTTTGCGCCACCGGGCGATCGGCATAGTGACCACGCACGATCTCTCGCTCGCTGAGATCACGAGTTCTCTGGACGGCAAGATGGTCAATATGCATTTCGCGGACCAGGTTCGCGACGGAAAAATGTTTTTCGATTATAAATTGCGAGATGGCGTGGTCACGAAAAGCAACGCGATCGAACTCATGCGGCTGATCGGTTTTGAGCTGTAAATAGGAAGGAAGGATTCGGCGTTCTTACCGCCGGTGCGGCAGTGTGCCATCCCACGTGGAATCCAGGTGATGGTCCTTTTTCTCCTGCCACGGATCGCGGGAAATACCATTCAGGTCCCAAACGACGAGTCCGTTGCGGACGGTCAACTCGCAGGCTAATTTTTTGTCTCCATCCATTCGTGCTCCGAGGCTGTCGGTAAATCCAAATTTCCCTTTGGCCACGCTCAATACCGAGATATCGGCAGCCGCACCCACGGAAAGATTTCCCAATTCCTGGTGGTGGATTTCTTTCGCCGGATTCCAGGTGGAACGCAAGATGACATCCGGCAGCGTCAGCCCCATGTTCAAAAACTTGGACATGACATTGTTCATGTCCTTCATTCCGGCATTCATACTGCCGATATGCAGATCCGTCGAGATGGAATCCGGCAAAAATCCTTGCTGGATTGCCGGTACGGCCTGTTTGAAGAGGAAACTGCCCATGCCGTGCCCAACATCGAAAATAACCCCGCGTTTTCTGGCGGCTAGCAGATACGGCATTACCTTCCCGTCGGCGTCGAGCATGTGGATGTAGTCGATATACATGTGAGTTGAAATATCACCGGGGCGCAGTTTTGCGGTGACCAGTTCCTCGTACGGCCTTTCCGGACGGAAATTTCCGAAATCGATCATCACCGGAAGTTGCGCAATTCGACCGGCGGCGACCACCCGGTCGACTGCCGTCCACTCGGGGCCCGTGAAGTGCGCGGTCTTAAAGCCGACGATCGTCTCCGGGTATTTTTTGGCCAGCTCGGCGGTGGCCTGGGGATCCATGTCGTCGACGTTCTGCTCAACTTTTCCGCCGCCCATGCCGTTTCCGACGATATTGATAAAAGCAAGCACCCTGGTTTTTGATCGATCAATGATGCGGTCCTTAAAATCGGCGAAATTCCTCCAGCCGGAGCTACCAGCGTCGACAACCGTGGTAACACAGGTGCGAAACGTGAAATTGTCGGGATAGACGCTGTTGTCTCCGTCGTAGGCGTTGCGCAAACCGGTGCCTGCATAGTTGTGTGTGTGGATGTCGAGCAGACCTGGAGCGACGATCATTCCAGTGACATGAATTACTTTCCCGGCAGACGATTCGGGAATATTTTTTTCGATTGCGGCAATTTTGCGATCGCGGATGCCCACATCCGAGACGGCATTGCGGCCACTGGCCGGATCGATCACCTGGCCGCCTTTGAGCACCAGGTCGTATTCCAGCGGCTTTTCCTGTGCCGCCAGATGGACCGGAAACAAAAGAACAAAGGCCAGCAAGTAGCGCATGATTGGTATGGAGGCCGATTCCTTTCCCCTGCGATTGCCAGCAGCGCTGCCGATGCAGCAAGGCGAATGGTCGAAGCTAGCTGCCGCGCGCCCGTCACCGCGGGTCTGCAGCGCGAAGCACGCTAACACGCACAAAGCGGAACAGTTTAGGGCAAATGTCCTACAGTGCGTCTTTGGAAAAACGCTACTGTAGCGCCACGAGTTTCAAGCCAAGCGTATTTTTCCCTGGGGCCCGAGCGGGCTTCCCGCTAGTGCTATGATGTGGCTGCATTTCTCACTCGAGGGGCGGAATGTGCCGCACACTCGCCGGACGACTGCCAACTTCCCGCTTGGCGCTGGTACCCAGATGCAAGGAATGTAGGTCTGTGACATTGCTACGTACCCTAAAACAGGCGACGATTCTCATCCTCCTCCCTTTTGCCGCAGCGGCACGTCCCAACAACCCACCAGTGGCCATATCGGAATATCAGAAGCAGGAATGGCACGTCGAAGATGGACTCTCGCAAAGCAACGTGCGGGCGATTATTCAGGCCGGCAGTCGCGAATTGCTCCTGGGAAATTCCGAAGGCATTACCAGTTTTGATGGACTTCATTTTGCGCCCTGGAAGGTGGGTAGCGCGGACGGCAACGCCAATGAACCGGTGAATGCCTTGCTGATCAGCCGGACGGGTGACCTGTGGATTGGAACCGATGATCGTGGAGTGATCCGGCAACGTGGAAACTCGGCCGTCGCTGTGAGTGAAAACGCCGGCTTTCATCACGAACGCATTCGCGCCCTGTTTGAAGATCCCGCTGGCCCCATCTGGGTCGCCACGCACAACGGCATCGAGCTGATTACGGGAGACAAAATCCAGTATTTTGAACAGCTGGGGCTGGTTCCCGGCGACATCACGCAGCCGTTCGGACAAGCCGCCGATGGCCGAACCTTTATCGTGACTGCCAAGGGTCTATTCCTTGGAAACAGTTCAGGAATTGAACCGTTTACCTTATCTCACCGGGAACTGGGCAACGCGACTGCCGCCTATGGGGACGGTTCCGGAGTCGTCTGGATTGGCCGGTCCAGAGGACTGACCAAGCTCACGCCGGATGGCCGTGGCGGTTACCGGGAACAGAAGTTGCCTGCGGTGCACGGTCCGGTCACGGCGCTCATCTCCGATCACGACGCGAATGTTTGGGTAGGCACAAAAGCGCACGGTGTCTGCCGTGTTTCATCCGACGGGACCACCTCGCATTGGACAACGGAAAATGGATTGTCTGACGACACCATTCGAACGTTTCTTGAAGACGATGAAGGCAATTTATGGATCGGCACTCTCAGTGGGGGACTCAGCCGCTGGCGCCGCTCGACCCTGGTTCCCTTCGGAACTCCCGAAGGCCTGCCCAATAGTTTTGCAGCCAATGTGCTCGCCGACCGCCGCGGCGACATCTGGCTGGGCACCTGGGGGAGTGGTTTGCTGCGGATTCGAAAAGGAAAACTGCAGCAGGAAAGGCTCGAAGGCTCGCCCCATACCGATCCCATTCGCTCGCTGAGTGAAGACCCGCAGGGAAATATCTGGATCGGAACCTGGTTCGACGGCGTGTATCGCTATGATGGCAATTCATTCCAGCATTTTCTGACCGGACGCGAATCTCCTTCAAACGCCATCAGCTGCATTCGCGTGGACTCCCGGGGCGCACTTTGGCTGGGCACGTATCGCGGCCTGCTCCGGTATGAAGCCGGAATTCCTGAGAAAGGCAAAGGCACTCTATTTCTTCCCGAGACGATTATCACCTCGTTTACAGAAGATCGCGATGGCTCCCTGATCGTGGGAACCTTCAAGGGACTGTACCGAGTGCGCGACGCGAAGGTGGAAGCCATCACCGAACAAGACGGGCTTTCGAACACTTTTATTTTGTCGGTTTCAGCCGACAGCCAAGGCGGCATCTGGGTGGGCACAAAGGGTGGCGGAATCGATTTGATCCGTGGCCACCAGGCGCTTCATGTGCCTCCGGCAGCCGGAATTCCCGCGTATCCCGTTTCCTCGGTGCTCGATGACGGGCACGGAATGCTGTGGATGAGTACGACCCGCGGGCTCTTGCGAGTGCCTCTCGGGCAACTGCAGGAATTTGTCGCGGGGAGCCGGCGGACAGTCGATTCCTATCTGCTCGGCAGAAACGACGGCATGCGAAGCAGCGAGTGCGGTGGAACTTCGCAACCGCCGGCAACGCGAACACGAGACGGGATCCTGTGGTTTGCCACGGCCAAGGGATTTGTTCATACCGATCCAACAGCGGAAAACTTCCGGTTACCGCCGCTTGAAGCGCGCATCACCGGTTTTCAGATTGAACGCAGCGATGTGCCGGCGGCCCCTGCGATTTCTCTGGTTCCCGGGATCCGCGAGTTCTCCCTGCAGTTTGATGCCATTCGGCTCTCGAATCCTTCGCAAGTTCAATATCGCTACAAACTGGAAGGTTACGATCCGGACTGGACCACCACTTCCGGACACCGGGCCATTTACCGGCACCTGGCTCCAGGACGCTACCGATTCCTGGCGTCGGCGCACGACGCGGGCCAGCCGTGGTCGGCGGTCGTGGCGGAAACCGCTGTTGTTCAGGAACCATTTTTTTATCAGAGAACGGCGTTCTACTTTGTTACTTTGCTGCTAGCAGGCGGGATTGTGATGGCCCTGTTTCGCTGGAGGATTGCGCGCATCAAGGGGCGTATTCGAGTCGTAATGGAAGAGCGAAACCGCATTTCCCGGGAGTGGCATGACACGCTGATGGCCAGTCTTGCCGCCATCTCCTGGCAACTGGAATCCACGCGCGACCGCCTGGACAAAAACCAGATGGAAGCCGAGCTGTCGCTGGAAATAGCGCGCAACATGGTGCGCCACTCGCAGACCGAAGCGCGACGCATCATTTGGGATCTGCAAGACGAAGCCGCCCCCATGGGCGCGCTTTCCGAAGTACTTTCCAAAGTGCTCGATGGAATGAGCACACGTTCGAATTTGAACGCTAAGCTGCGGGTCAGTGGGCCCGAAGCGCTGCTGTCTCCGGTAGCGATTCATCATCTCTCCTGCATTTGTCAGGAAGCGGTGGCCAATGCGGCGCGTCACGGCCTGGCCCGGGATATCCAGGTGCGACTCGAGTACCGCGACTCGTGCGTGACGCTTTCGATAAAAGATAACGGATGTGGATTCGTTACGGCCAACGGCGGGATTCCTGGTCATTTTGGCCTTTCCGTGATGGAGGACCGCGCGCGAAAACTGGGCGGCGATTTGAAGATTGCGTCCCGGCCGGGCGCAGGCTGCGAAGTGGTTGTCGAAGTTCCTGTAGGAGCACCGGCATGACCATGCCAGCGACTTCGCTCGTCAAAATTCTACTGGTCGAAGATCATTTCATGGCACGGATTGCGCTGCGTTCCATTCTCGGTAATACCCATACCCTGTCCGTCGTTGGCGAAGCGGACAACGGAAATGATGCAGTCCGGCTGCATGCCAGTTTGCATCCGGATGTGATCGTCATGGACCTCAATCTCCCGGGGCTGAACGGATTTGACGCCATCACGGCGATCCGCCAGCAGAATCGCGCGGCGAAGATCGTCGTTCTTTCAAACTACGAGGGCAGCGAGGACGTGTATCGCGCCCTGCGCAATGGGGCCATGGCGTATCTCACCAAAGACGCGAGCGGCCAGGAACTGGTGAGTGCCATCCAAACCGTGCATCAAGGCATTCGCTATCTTCCCCGCGCGGTCAAGGACCGGCTGGCGGAACGCCCTCCGCTGACCGATTTGACGCCTCGCGAAAAGCAGGTTTTATCCCTGATCGCCCATGGCAACAGCAACCGGGAAATTGCTGCGGCCCTGCAAATCGCCGAAAAAACGGCGCGCATCCACGTGAGCAGCTTGCTCGACAAACTCGGAGCAAGAGATCGCACCCAGGCCGCCATTTATGCAATTCAGCGCGGTTTTGTGCATTTCGAGTAGCACCCAGCGCATCCCTCCCGCCGCACCAGGCAAATTATTTCACACCGTGAAAGCCAGGTTGGCCTGCCGAACTAGGACATTTGTCCGATGACAGGGCGCGGCGGAAGTGATTGACTCTCGAACCAAGCGGGGGCCGTTCATCAGAGACGGAAATAGTCATTCGCAAAAAACAAATCTCCAGAGTGGGGGAAATTGTGAAACTTAAAGTTCTTTTCGTGGCGTGCATGCTGTGGCTGGTTGTGTGCTTTTGCGGAACAGAAACCGCAGAAGCGCAGGTTGCAAACAACACCACCCTGGTTGGCACGGTCCTCGATGCCAATGGCGCGGCGGTGGTCGGAGCCAAAGTGAGTGCGGTCAATATCGCGACAAATGACACCTACAACGGGACGACCAATGAAGAGGGAAACTATTCGATCAACTTCATTCGCGAGGGGAACTACTCGGTCACCGTAGAACAGCCAGGTTTTACCAAGCTGACGCAGAAGAACATCATCGTGGATGTCAACCAAACTGTTCGCACGGATTTTTCGCTCAGTGTGGGGGCGGTAACCGAATCGATGGTAGTGGACGCGTCCGTGCCTCCGATTTCGACCGACGACGCGACGATTGTGGAGACGATCAATACGCGTTCGGTTGTGGATCTGCCGCTGAACGGCCGGGACGCGGCAAAACTTGCGGCCACCACATCCAACGTAATCGTCGGCCCAAAATCGAGCCCCACCGGAGTGCCGCCCGGCAATGACTACATCGGAGCCGGACAGCGCGAAATCACCAACAGCCTGACGCTTGACGGCATCACCATCATGAACAATTTGATTACGGTATCTGCTGTGACGCCCAACGTTGATGCGGTGCAGGAAGTGCAGGTACAGAACGGCAATTACACGGCGCAGTACGGAAGCTATATGGGCGTGCACGTAAACCTGACGACGAAGTCGGGTGGCAACAACCTGCATGGTGCCGTGTACGAATTCCTGCGTAACGACAAGTTTGATGCGCATCCTTTTTTTGATTCGCCCGGTTCGGACAAAAAACCGCTGCGGTTCAACCAGTTCGGCGCTGAAGTGGACGGGCCGCTGTACATTCCCAAACTGTACGACGGACGAAATAAGACCTTCTTCACTGCGTCCTATGAAGGACTGCGCCAGAAAAAAAGTTCGACGCAACTGGGAACCACGCTTACCGATGCCATGCGCACCGGCGACTTCTCAGGAATATGTACCGCGGGGTTTAACGCGTCCAGCGTTTGCAGCAACCCGGCACAGATCATTTATCAGTCCGACGGCGTAACGCCCTATCCCAACAATGTCATTCCCACAGGGCAGCTTTCCCCGGTCGCCCAGACCTTGCTGGAACAATATTACCCGTTGCCGAACGTACCCGGCACCAGCACCTATTCGGGGGGAGTCGCTTCCAACGTTTCTTCCAACCAAACGCTGGAGCGCGTTGATCAAAACATCGGCGATAAGGCGCGTATTTTTGTCCGCTACGATTGGCAGAATCTCAACATCTTCGGCGGCAGCGTAACGCCAACCGGCGGCAGCTATGGTCCAACGCAAAACCGCAATATTGCGGTGGGCTATACGCAAACCATCTCGCCCAACCTCATTAACGATTTTCGTTTTGGGCGAAATCACCTGCTGACGAACAACCTCAACTTTTGGGCGCAAAACGGACTCCTGGACGCAGGAACGCAACTGGGAATTCCCGGGTTTACCGGCGACACCACGTTCAACAATCCTGGAATTCCCGATGTCACGGTTAGCGGCTTCCTCGGACTGGGAAATGCGGGGAGCAACTGGTACCAAGACGACACCACCTGGCATGGGTACGACCAGATCAGCTATCGTCACGGCAAACACAACATCATGGCCGGAGTGGAAGCCCGTAAACTGACAACCGGTCGAGCGGCAGCAAACAGTCCACGCGGAATTCTAAATTTCAACGGACAGATGACGCAGTGCGTGGTTTGCCCGGCGGATCCGGCGGACTCGACAAAAGTGATCCGGGGAGGCAACGCCGCGGCCGACTTCGTACTTGGATTCATTCAAAATGATCAAACGCCGATTCAGGAGTTCAAAGGCGTCGTCGCGGAGTGGCGCGATGGATTCTTCCTGCTGGATAACTGGCAGGTTACCTCACGACTGACCCTGAACTATGGATTGCGCTACGAGCTGCCAACGGTTCCCTACAGCGTGAACGGCAATGCCAGGATTCTAAATCCCGACCAGACGGCACTGGTTCCGGACACCTTACCGGCCCCGGGACTTCCGTTCATCAATCCAAATCACGACAATTGGGCACCGCGGATTGGCTTCGCGTATCGTGGACCCGCCAAGGTGGTACTCCGCGGCGGTGGCGGAATTTTCTACAATCCGAACCAGACCAACAGCTTTACGCTCGCAACGACCAATCCGCCATTCGGCGTCAGCACGACGTTCACCGCGACAACTGGCAATCCGGTTCTGACATTCGACGACCCGGCCCCCGGAGCCGGAACCACTCCGACCGCGTATCTGGCGGTGTTCACCGAAAACCCCTATCTGCCCACCCCAAGAATGTATCAATGGAACCTGGGCGTCGAACGCGAACTGTGGAGGAATTCGGGATTTGAATTGCAGTATCTGGGCTCGCACTCCCTGTACCTCGACCGCAGCTACTTCAACAACACTCCCGTTCCCGGTCCGGGAAATGTGAATGCGCGCCGCCCGAACCAGTTGTGGGGGCAAATCCGCACGATTCAGAACGACGAAATCGGCAATTACGAAGGCCTGACTGCGGTCTTCCGGCAGCGCATGAGCCATGGTGTCCAAGTCCTGGCGAGCTACACCTGGTCGCACACCATCGACGTCTCCTCGGATTCAAACGGTGGAGGCGCTCCCATGGATGCCTTTGACTGGCATCGCGACTATGGCAACGCCAACTGGGATATCCGCCACCGGTTTGTCACGAGCGTGGTCTATGATTTGCCCTCGCTTGCTGGCCGGAGTTCGCTCCTGCGCTGGACCCTGGGTAACTGGCAGGCGAATGGGATCTTCACCGCCCAAACCGGACAGCCGTTCAACGTATTAATCTCCCCGGACCAGGCAAATATTGGCCGCGGAAACCAGCGCCCGGACCTGGTGGGAACGCTCCATGCAAATTGCGGCGCCGGACACTTGACCGGCTGCATCGATGCCACGGCGTTCGCCCCGCCTGGACAATATGTTTTTGGAACAGCAGGCCGCAATCTTCTCTTTGGGCCGGGTTTGGTGAACATGGATTTCTCAATTTTCAAAGACTTCCCGATCAAAGAACGTTTCAAGTTCCAGTTCCGCGCAGAGATGTTCAACATCTTCAATCATCCGAACTTTGCAAATCCTGCAAATCCTTCCGGACTAACTCTCGGCACCACATCGTTCGGAAGCATCACCTCCACCACGACCGACAATCGCGACATCCAGTTTGGAGCGAAACTGATCTTCTAGCGGGGGCAACCGGCTGAAGGTTGCGGCCGTGATCTGGTGCCGACGGACTCGTCTCGCGCCTCGGCGGCCCGTGAGTCGCTCCGCGGAGATTTCTTCCCGCGGAAAGGGCTCCTGTCGAGGCCGTGGCTTGCCCGCAGCCGCGTTCAGGCAGGAACGAACCGCCCGGGGCGCGCCCCTCCTGGCATTCCTTCGGGCTCTCCTTGCATAAAAAGGCATCCCCTCCAGGCACAGACAACCTGGCGGCCGGACTCTGTGCGCACGTGGCCGGCAAACCTCCGCGGCCGGATACTCTCCAGGCGCTTGCCCACGGACAAAAACCGCGACTTGACTGGGTTGTTCGGGTTGCCGTATAAAGTTTAAGACTTGGTTTTGTATGGGAAGCCGGTAAAAAACCGGCGCGGCCCCCGCCACTGTAAGCGTGGAGGAGCGAAGCGAATTGCCACTGGCGCGAGAAAGGCGCTGGGAAGGCGGCTTCAAACCGACGAAGCGCGAGCCAGGAGACCGACCAGGTTCACCTCGATTCGATCCGGTGCTCGAAGGGAGCGCTAGTGACGATCCTGAACGATTACCGAAAATAGATTTTGCGGACGGGCCTGCTGGCTTGGTGTCGCTTTTCGCGTCGTGTATTGCCAACGAGCGGAGGGAGACTCCCCGTTCAGGATCTGCTCTTGGCGCGGCCCGCAGCACGGGTTCCGACGATCTCTGGGATTTTTTCCGAGTCGAATGAAAAGGAGGCGGAATTTTTTGTTGGTGGTGTTTTGCACGAACGAGAACAGACAAACGAAATAGCAGCGCGCTGGTGAGATGCACGGGAAGCGCGGTGAAAATCCGCCACTGCCCCGCAACTGTAAGCGATGAAATGCGACTGCAGGATGCCACTGCCGGACACGGTGGGAAGGCGAGTCGCCGGGAAGTTCGTCGCAAGTCAGGAGACCGGTCTTGCCAAGCTTTATGGTCCGCTCATTCGAGGGCGAAGGAGGACGTTGATGTTGTGTTCATTGGTTGTGCGGTGGAAGCATTTGTTGTGCCTGGTGGTGCTAGCGGGGTTGCCGGCCTCCTGTCTGGTGGCGCAGTCGACGGGAACCCTGCGTGGCAAGGTTACCGACCCACTCGGAGCGCCGGTGGCCGGGGCCAGCGTTGTGTTGCTGCAAGGCGACCAGGAAATCGCATCCGGGGTGACGGACGGAGAAGGAAGTTTTCAATTCGCTGCGCAGGCCAGCGGGCTCTATGCCGCACGAGTCGCAGCCCAGGGATTTGCGGCACAAACGATTCGCGAAGTTTCTGTTTCGGAGGGAAAGACGGCCGAGCTGAATATCCTGCTGCGGGTGGGGCCCCTGGCGGAAAAGATCGTGGTGTCGGCAACCGGAAAAGCGATTCCGCAATCGCAGGTGGGAGCGTCTGTAAGTCTGATCGACAGGGAGGAGATCGAGACCCAGAACAAACTGGATGTGCTCGAAAATCTCCGCTATGTGCCGGGAGCCCAGATTGTGCAGTCGGGCCAGCGCGGAGCGACCACTTCTCTTTTCATCCGCGGCGGCGAATCCAACTTCAACAAGGTCCTGGTGGATGGAATTCCCGTAAATGCACTGGGAGGAGCGTTTGATTTTGCGCAGCTTTCAAGCACCGGGGTAGACAGCATTGAAGTGCTGCGCGGAGCGAACAGCGTCTTATACGGAAGCGATGCCCTGGGAAGCGTGGTCAACATCACCTCGCAACGGGGGATGACGTCTACGCCCGAACTAAAGTATTCCGTTGATGGGGGAAATTTCGGAACGCTGAACGAGGATGTTTCCGTTGGCGGAACGCTGCGTTCGTTCGATTATTTCTCCGAGTTTTCCCGGTTTGACACCCAGGGAAGTATGCCGAACAACTATTTTCACAACGCCACAGTGAGCGCCAATCTGGGATGGAGCCTCAATCCAACAACGGGGATTCGGGCGACTGTGCGGCATGGCAATGCCGAGAATGGAAATCCGAATGCGATTTCCTTCTTTGGGATTGCCGATGATTCACGGCAAAGCAACGAAAGCACCTATGCGGGAGTGACGGCGCAGCACCAGACGACGGAGCGTTGGCACAATTCGGTGCAATTTGCCTTTAGCCAGTTTGCCTCGGTTTTCGCAAATCCCTCACCGACCGGCGAACCATTCGATCCGTTTGGATCGGGGCCAAATTATTTAGGCAATACCGTGACGATTCGCGGCGCGAATGGATACAGCGTTACCGGACAGGCGATTCTGGATTTTGGCGGCGTTTACCCGGAGGCCTTCCCTACCTACGAAGCGCGGCGATCGGTGTACGCGCAATCGGATTACCGGTTTTGGAGTGACTGGACGGGCATTGCCGGATTCCGCTACGAGCATGAAGACGGCGAAGGACTAACCCGCAACAACTACAGCGGGTTTCTGGAAGCTCACGGCAGTTTTGGCCATCGCCTGTTTGTCACCGGCGGCGTGGGACTTGAGAATAATGCGGTGTTTGGATTTGCAGGATCGCCGCGCGTTTCCCTCGCCTACTACCTGCGGCGCCCGACCGGCGGGAACTTTTTAGGCGAGACAAAACTCAAGTTCAATTTTGGAAAAGGGATTAAGGAGCCGAGTACATCTCAACAAGCCTCGGCACTCATCAATTTACTCACGCCGGCACAGGTTGCGGAGTTTGCGGTTTCCCCGGTGGGGCCGGAGCGCAGCAAGACGACGGACTTTGGTATCGAACAGGGATTGTGGAATGGAAGAGCGATTCTCGGCCTGACGCTGTTCTATAACAAATTCTATGACTTGATTTCCTTCCTGGATACGGGCTCGTTGATTTCAATTGGCGTGTCTCCGGATGCAGCGAACGCTTCCCCGCTCGGCGGTGCTTATGTGAATGCAACTTCCGAGCGGATGCTGGGTGCCGAAGTTGAATTCAAGACTGATATCGGTCATGGATTTCTTTTTCAGGGACAGTACACCTACCTTGACGGCGTCATTACCAAGGCTTTTGGCCTAGCGGCATTCAATCCAGAGTTTCCGACAATTCCAATTGGCGCGTTTTCCCCGCTCGAAGGGGCGCGGCCCTTTCGCCGGGCGCCGCATTCCGGAAGTTTTTCGCTGACGTACGTGAAGAGGAGGTTCAGCGGAGCGTTCACCGGATATCTGGTTGGCCGGCGCGACGACAGCACATTTCTTTCCGACGGATTTTTTGGCAACAGTATGCTCTTGCCGAACCGCAACTTGTCGCCGGCGTACCAGAAGTTTGACTTGAGCGGAGCGTTTCGCCTGACCTCCTACGCGCGGGTTTACACCAGCATTGAGAATCTTTTCAGCCAGCACTACGAACCGGTCATTGGATTTCCGGCGGCTCCGTTTACCATTCGCAGCGGCGTGACGATTACGCTCGGCGGACGTGAAGGGTGGCCCAAACGGTAACATAGCAACCCCCAAAGAGTGTTTTCTCTAAGTCACGGGAGACGCTGAAGTTAGCGTCTCCCGTTGGCTTTTCCGGGAGAGGACAGGGCGAGCCCGAGCCGCCCGGGCGGATCGCCCTCTTGGCGTTTCGGCCGCATGACGGACGGGCTTTTATTGACGCCGGAGCGGGCGTTGGTTAGCTTCAGAGTGGGCATTGGCAACCGACGCCTGCGGCAGAAATCTGGACCGTAGTGGGGCTGGAGAATTTAGTGGCGAACCCGATCATTACCCTGACGACCGATTACGGGACCAACGACCATCTGGTCGGCACGCTGAAGGGCGTGATCCTGAAAATAAACCCTGACGTAACGCTCGTCGACATATCTCACAATGTGACTGCCTACGATTTGCTGGATGGCGCGCTCACGATTGGCGCAGCGTATTCCTATTTCCCTCCCAAGACCGTGCATGTGGTGGTGGTGGATCCTGGCGTTGGCACGGAGCGGCGTCCGCTGCTGGTCAGCGCCCAGAATCAATATTTCGTCGCCCCTGACAACGGCGTGCTTTCTGTGATTTACGAGCAGGAGCGGGACAACGCGGTGGTGCGGCACGCCAACGCCGAGCACTACTTTCTGCAGCCGATGAGCAAGACGTTTCATGGGCGGGATGTATTTGCGCCAGTAGCCGCGTGGCTGACGAAGGGCTATCAGACCGCGAGCATGGGAGATGAGATTCAGGATCACAAACGATTTTCATTGCCCCGCCCGAAAGCGGTGGACGGGGTTCTGAAAGGTGCGGTCCTTAAGGTGGATTCATTTGGAAATTTGGTAACAAATTTCCGGGCGGAAGATTTACCGGAGTCGGCAATTTCCGGCGGAGCGATTCAGCTAAAAGCCGGCAATCACCAGGTAGCGCGCCTGGTGGATACCTTTGCCAAAGGAAACACCGCAGAGCCTATCGCTTACATCGGTTCGATGGGATACCTGGAGATTGGCGTCAACCGAGCAAATGCGGCAAAGACATTGGCCGTTGGACGCGGGACGCCGGTGATTTTGACGAAGTAGTTTCTGGTCTCTGGCGTTTTCACTGTTCTTGCGGCCGAAATTTCTTGCATGGCAGTCTCCTTCCTGGCACCAATTCCCACTGCATCCCCTAGAGCCGGCCTAGCGAGAATGTTCAAGAGCGGCCAGCTGCGAGCGCGTGCGGGGGTCGAGCCAGTCGCGCCAAGCGTCGCCCAGAAGATTAAAGCTGAGCACGGCACTCACTACGGCCAGGGCCGGGAATACGACCATATAGGGAGCGTCAAAGAGGTGGCCGCGGGCATCGTTCAGCATCGAGCCCCAGCTGGGAATGGGAGAAAGGACCCCCAATCCCAGAAAGCTAAGGGTCGATTCGGCAAGGATGGCGCCAGCCATACCGATCGTTGCTTGAATTAGAATTGGCTGAAGGATGTTGGGCAGCAGGTGGCGCAAAAGGACGCGCCGGTGGGACGCGCCAAGGGAGCGCGCGGCCAGAATGAATTCGAGTTCCTTTACTTTTAAGACTTGCGCGCGGGCCAGTCGTGCATAGCCAGCCCATCCGGTAATAATGAGAGCCAGGATTACTTTCCCGATGCCGGGACCGAAAAAGGCGGCAAAGGCAATGGCCAGCAGAATTCCCGGGAACGACAGGAAGGCGTTGATAAAAAGAAGATTTACAACACGATCGAACCAGCCGCCGGCGTAACCGGCGAGCATGCCGATCGCCAGGCCCGTCAGTCCGCAACCGGCTACCACGCAGATTGCCACCATCAGAGAGACGCGCGCGCCGTACATGGTGCGCGACAAAACGTCACGGCCAAGTTCGTCGGTGCCCATCCAGTGCCCGTGCGACGGAGCCTGGAGACGTCCGGGGAGATTCTGCGCGGCGGGATCTGCCGGGGCAATCCAGGGAGCGAGCAGCGCCACGAATAGAAGAAAGAGTGCGACCGTGAATCTCGGCTTCGCGAGAATGCTTTGGCGGAGAAACTCGCGAAGCCGAGAACGAGCAGTCATGAGAGGCGCACTCGCGGATCGATAAATGCGTAAAGAAAATCGGTGAGAAGATTCACGACAATGTAGGAGACGGTGATGATGAGAATACAGCCTTGCAGCAAGGGATAGTCGCGCGCGGATATGGCTTGAATGGTGAGACGGCCGATTCCCGGCCAGGAAAAAATATTTTCCGTAACGATGGTTCCGGCCAGCAGCGTTCCAAACTGGAGTCCCAGAATCGTGATGATCGGGATCAACGCGTTGCGAAACGCGTGGCGGAACAGAACGGCGCCAGTCGACAGGCCCTTGGCGCGCGCGGTGCGAACGTAGTCGCTTGAAATCTCTTCGAGCATGGAGCCGCGAACCATCCGCGTAAGGATGGCGGCGAGCGCGGCCCCGAGCGTTGCTGCCGGAAGGGCGTAATAGGCCAGTCCACCGCGACCGGAAACGGGGAGCAGACCGAGTTCAATGGAAAACAGGAGAATGAGCACGGGACCAAGAGCAAAGTTGGGAATGGCCAAGCCCAAAAGGGTGAACAGACCGACGGCACGGTCCGGCCACTGGCCGCGGCGATGAGCGGCGAGGACTCCAGCGGGAATGGCGATTGCGGCGCAGACTGCCAGCGCGAGAAAGGCCAGCTCGAGAGTGGCGGGATAGCGTTCAAAAATAATGCGGCGCACGGGAGCCTGAAACTTGAACGATTGGCCGAGATCGCCGCGCGCCAGCCGGCGGAAGTAGTGCCCATACTGGGTGAGCAGAGGCTGATCCAAACCAAGAGTGTGGCGCAGCTGAACAATTTGTCCGGGAGCAGCACCTTCTCCGAGCATTTGTTCAACAGGATCGCCCGGGACGATGTGGATCATCAAAAAGACCAGGGTTAGCACGAGCCAGAGCGCGGGAATAGTGAGTAGAACGCGTTGGAGGAAATGTCGCGCCATGCGATGAATACGCTAGTCGTTCGTTTCTGCCGCTTTTGATTCTTTCACAGATTGTGGAGTGCGCGATTCTGAAATGGAGGTTTTTTCCCGGTTCACAAGGGGGTGGACACGCTCGACTTTCACACGGGCCACGCGTTTGCCGTCCATTTCAACAACTGTGAATTTAAAATCGCCGTAAATGAAGCTTTCTGCGCCGCGCGGAATGAACCCCAGCTGATCGAGAACGAAGCCACCGACGGTGGCGTAGACCGGATCTTCCGGGAGCGAGATGCTGTATTGCGCGTGGAGATCACGGACGTTGAGAGCGGCGTCGAAGATGATTGCTCCGTCGGAGAGCGTGAGCGGCCGCTCGACGACGTCAAATTCATCGTGAATTTCGCCAACGACCTGTTCGAGGATGTCTTCCAGGGTGAGCAGGCCCAGGATGCTCCCGAACTCATCCACGACCAACGCCATGCCTGCGTGGTGCACACGAAGTTCAGCGAGAAGTTCGCTCGCTGGCTTGGTTTCGGGAACGATCAGCACCTCGCGGAGAACGCGGCGCAGGTCAAATGGCGGCAGCGGGAGACGTTCCTGCAGGCGACGCTCGCGGTCAAGCAGAATCCACATCATGTCTTTGATATGGACGAAACCGAGAATGTGGTCCTGCGTGCCGCGAAAGACGGGAATCCGCGAACGTTGCGTGGTGGCGAAGGCGCGCATTACTTCATCGAAACCAGCTTCAACCGGAAGGGTATGCATGTCCGGGCGAGGAACCATAATTTCGCGAACCTGGACCTGGCTGAGCTCAATGGCGCTGACAATGAATTTCTCTTCGCGTGGAGCGATGAGGCCGCGCTCGCGAGCCTGCTGAATCTGGATTTGCAGTTCTTCGGTCGAGTTTGCGTCGCCATGACTTTTCGGTTCGCTGACGCCCATGGCCTTAACGAGAACGCTCGATACCCCATCGAGAAGGTCGATGGCCCAGCGGAAGGATTGCAGGAACCACTGGAAGGGTGTGGCAATCAGCAGAGCGACGCGCTCGGCACGGGCCAGACTGATGGTTTTAGGGACCAGTTCTCCAATGACCACATGCAGTATGCTCAAGAAAGCGAAAGAGCAGACCAGAGCAAGGCCATGCGCAATCACCGCGCTGCGGGTTCCTGGCACGCCAGACCAGAGAGCCAGGAAAGCGGTGGCAAAGGTCACCTCGCCGAGCGCTCCGATTGCCAGACTGCAGAGTGTGATTCCGACTTGTACTCCTGAAACGACCCGGTGCAAGTCGCTAAGAAGAGACTCCACAACGCGGGCGCGAACGCTGCCTTTGGCGACCAGCTGCCGGACCCGCGAAAGACGCACCGCTACAAGAGAAAACTCCGCGGCGGCGAAAAAACCGTTGAGCGCGACCAGTGCCAAGACACCGATCAATCGCAACGCAAACATAGAGCTGTTTGGTCCCCCTGCGGCATTGTAGCAGTACTACCGGGAGACCGAGCTGCTTGGTTGCGCGGGAACTAGCGGTACTCTAGACTGAAAATCTGCATCAATTTGTGTAGGAGCGAGATTGCGGAGAGTCCTTCGAGTTGCGTATTGGATATTTGCGGTTGCCGTGATTGCCGGGGGCGGGCTGGCCTGGTGGTTTGTGTATCGGCCGTTGCCGCAGATCGATGGCTCCGTTTCCCTACCCGGTTTGCAGGGTGAAGTGACCGTGGATCGTGACCGCTGGGGTGTGCCGCACATCACGGCAAAATCGGTGGCGGACATGGCCGAAGCTCAAGGCTATGCAATGGCCCAGGACCGGCTGTGGCAGATGGATTTGTTGCGGCGGGTTGCGCGGGGTCAGCTTTCAGAAATATTTGGCCCGAGTACTGTCAAAGTCGACAAACAGTTTCGGACCTATGGGTTTGGCCATGCCGCGGAGCGCGACGCCACCTTGCTCAACGCGGAGCAGCGCGTGGTACTTGAAGCCTTTGCCCAGGGGGTGAACAAGTTTATTGAACAGCACCAGAACTCCCTGCCGCTTGAATTCTCCCTCCTGCACTATAAGCCCGGGCCATGGCATCCCTCAGACACCCTGGTCATTTCCGCGTACATGTATGAAAGCTTGACGGAGACCTGGCAAGACAAACTGAGCCGCGCCAAGGTGAGCGAGCGGGTGGGAGCCGAACGTGCGAGGGAACTATTTTCCGAAGATGCGGCCATGGATCATTTTGTACTGGGCAATCCAGCTGAACGGAATGATGGCTCGCAACATTCGCGGGCGGGAACAGATGAAGAAGATGATGACGAAGACCTCGAACCCGACACCGTGCTGAAGGCCAATCTGGGCGTTTCGGCCGAACCACAGAAGCCCGAGACATTTCCGGATCTAGCGACAGCACTTTGGCCGTCGGTTGAGAACTTTGTCGAAGGATCGCGGCGTGACGTCCGGCGCGGACTCGGAAGCAACAACTGGGTGGTGAGCGGAGCGCACACGGCTACAGGAAAACCGTTGCTGGCCAACGACACCCATCTGGAGCTGACGGTTCCCCCGATCTGGTATGAAGTACACCTCACCGCGCCGGGATGGAATGTGAAAGGATTTACCTTGCCGGGGGCTCCGCTGGTCATTATTGGCCACAACGATCAGATTGCGTGGGGATTTACAAATAACGGCGCGGATGTGCAAGACCTGTACATAGAGAAATTTAATCCAGCGGCTCCCGATGAATACCAGGTGAATGGAAGCTGGGTGAAGGCTCAGGTGCGGGACGAAGCCATTCACGTAAAGGGCCAGGCGGATGAGCATTTGCAGGTGGTCCTGACCCGGCATGGTCCGGTGGTTGAACGTGAAGGCGACAAAGCGTACGCCCTGCGCTGGACAGCTACCGAACCCGGGGCGCTGGCGAATTCCTACAACATGATGGGCAAAGCGCGGAACTGGGATGAGTTTCTGGACGTGCTGAAGCACGTTTGGGGTCCGGCTCAGAATGCCGTGTACGCAGACACCAGCGGGAACATTGGATATGTCGTGGCGGCGCGGGTGCCGGTTAGACGAAAGGGGCATGGAGAATTGCCAGTTCCCGGCGACACCGATGACTATGAATGGACCGGATACATCCCCTTTGCGCAACTTCCTCAGGCGTTCAACCCGGAAAGCGGGTTGATTGTTACGGCGAATGCGCGCGTGGTCGGACCGAACTACAAACCGTATTTGACCGATCGCTGGGAAGAGCCGTATCGCACGGCGCGTATTTACGACTTGCTGCGCGACAAACAGGAGTTGCGCCCGGAAGATATGTTGCAAGTGCAGACCGATACCTACAGTTTTCCGCACGCCTTTTTGGCGGAACAGCTTCTGGCAGCCGACAAAACTGCGAGGCCCAAGGATGCCCGGGCGCAAAAGCTGATTGAGCGACTGAAAGACTGGAATGGCATGGCCGATGCGAATTCCCAAGAAACTCCGTTCTTGCAGGCCACCCGATTGATAACGCTGAAACTTTTGCTGAAACCGCTCCTGGGCGCTGACACCGGGCTGTATGAATGGCGCAGCACCGCCTTTTTGCAGAAAATTCTGACCGAACGGCCCGCGAAATGGCTACCGGCAACATTTAAGAATTATGATGAATTGCTGGCCGCAGCGGCTGACGAGGCGGTTGTAAAGCTGGCGCATGATTCAGGGAGCGACGAGGCGGCCGATTGGACCTGGAAGCGATTTAATTCTCTGGACATGTTGCACCCCATAGGGCGGGAAGGCGTCTTGAAAAAACTGCTGAGCATTTCCGACAAACCGCAGTCCGGGACGCTGTACAGCGTGCGCGCAGCGACCAAGCATCACGGACCATCGATGCGACTCGTGGCCAACACGGCGAATTGGGACAATTCCCTCATGATCATTCCCGCAGGACAATCAGGACAGCCAGGGAGTTCGCACTACTCCGATCAATTTTCTTCCTGGTTTGACGGAAAACCGATCTTGGCGCCATTTAGCGCCGCTGCTGAAGCCGGCGCTAAACGGCATACGCTGACACTAAAACCTGCGAACTGAACCCGATTCACATTCATGCCTGAACTTCCTGAAGTACAAGCTGTGGTACGGACGCTTCGCCCTTTTCTAAAAGCGCGGAAGATTCGTCGCGTTCACGTGCTGCATGCAATTGCCGTAAAGCCCCAGAGCGCGACCGAACTGGCGCGGATTGCCGAAGGGCAACGGATCAGCGATGTACGCCGTCACGGGAAGTATCTCCTGGTGCTACTGCGGTCCGGGTTGCTGACGATGCATTTTCGGCTGGATGGGCAACTCGTGTGGTTTCCGAGTAGCAAGGAATTTTTGGCTCGCGCCAATGCCGGGACCGAAGGGGTCCACGTGGATGTGGCGCTGGAGCTGGACCGTGGCGTGCTCGGATTTGCGGATCGGAGGCACTTTGGCAGAGTGCACGCCTGGAGGTCCCGGGACGAGTGCGCTGGACTGGGCCGATTGGGAGTCGACGCGCGCGCCAAGCAATTTACAGCGAACTTTTTCTTTGGACTTTTACGTGGCTCGCGACGGCCTTTGAAGGAGTTTCTGCTGGATCAGAAGTTTGTGGCGGGAATTGGA